>RRZU010947800.1_pt1 | contig 11489 bp, 11 predicted proteins | sample 2165561 | NCBI WGS metagenome assembly RRZU01 (sample SAMN10456909, study PRJNA506462) | wastewater metagenome | isolation source: wastewater sludge | place: USA: Moscow, Idaho | reverse complement strand
CGGCCACGGTGGTGGTCTTGTCGTCGCGATCCTCTACTCGAAGGGCCGAGGGGCCGCCGGGCTGTTGCTCGGCGCGGGCCTCGTCCTCCTGTACGTCGCCTTCCTGCACCGCCAGGGCCTTGGCGAGGTGTGCACGTCCGACGCCGTCAGCACCACGTGTGTGGACCAGTTGAACCCGTGGCCCTTCCTCGCCGTCGTCGCCATCTTGGCGCTGCTCGGAATCGGGCTTCAGGCGCTGGCGCGTCGCCGATCCGCCACCTGAGGGCTGATGAGCTCCTGGGCCGGCCGAGCCGGGGCTCCCGAACCGCGTCGACCGGGCCGCGGCGTCGACCGTCGCTAGGTTCCCCCGAGCCGGGAAGCTACGATGGCATCGTCACATCAGGGTTCGCGCGTGACGGGAGGCTGGGACGTCGCGCAGGTCGCTTCGGCGACCCGACCTGAGGAACCCCATGACCACCACCGTCAATGACGCTGCCGTCGCGCCCGCGGAGCCCCCCGGGCCGGCCGGCTTCCGCCGCCTCGTCTCCGTGATGGGCTGGCCCTACTTCGTGGCCTCGGCCCTCGCCAGGCTGCCCCAGTCCATGCTCACCATCGGAGCCCTGACCTATGTCGCGGCCGGTGCCGACGACTTCACCACGCCCGGCGCGGTCGCCGCCATCTCCGGCGTCGGCGTCGGCCTCGGCGCCCCGATCATGGGCGCGGCCTCCGACCGCTGGGGCCAGCGGAAGGTGCTGCTCGTCTCGACCGTCGCCTACGTGCTCGCCCTCGTCGGGCTGTTGTGGGCCGGCTCGCCGCGCGACGGCGCCGTGCACCTCGACCTGCCGCTCGGCGCGTTCGCCGTGCTCGCGGGCATGGTGGTGCCGCAGATCGGGCCCATGACGCGCGTGCGCTGGATGCGCCGCCTCACCGGCGCGCGGGACCGCTCGAGCGTCGACCTGGCGATGGGCTACGAGAGCACCGTCGACGAGATGGGCTACGTGTTCGGCCCGGCGCTCGTCGGCATCGTCGCGGCCGCCGCGGGAGCCCCGATCCCGCTCGTCATCGCAGGCGTGCTCGCCATGCTGGCCGTCCCCGCCTTCGCCTTCGACCGCAGTTCGGCGGCGGGCGCCCCGCTGCGCCACGAGGAGGCCACGGGCGTGGCCGGTCCGACCCGCATGTCCTTGGGCTTCATGGCGCTGGGCATCGCAGGCATGCTCGGCATCGGCACCGTCTTCGGCTCCCTCGCCACGACGATGACGGTGTTCGCCGATGAGACCGGCCACCCCGGTACCGGAGGCCTGATCTACGCGGCGATGGGCATCACCTCAGGACTCGCGGCGCTGACGGTGTCGCGCTGGCCCGCCAGGTGGGGCGCCGCCTTCCGCTGGGTGCTCTGCGCCGCCCTCGCCGTCCCCGCGACCGCGCTGCTCCTGCTGCCGACCGAGCCGTGGCAGATGGCACTCGGCATGCTCGCCGTCGGCGCACCCATCGGTCCGATCCTCGTCACGATCTTCGCAGCCTCCGGCCCCCGCACCCCTCCGGCGCGGCTCGGCCTCGCGATGACGCTGCTCTCGGCGGCCATCACGCTCGGCACCTCCGTCGGCAACCTCCTCGGCGGCACCGTCGCGGACGGGGCCGGCCATCGCGCAGCGCTCGGCGTGACCGTCTCCGCCGCGGGCGCGCTGCTGGTCGTCGGACTGCTCTTCGCGCTCTACGTGCGAAGGGAGAACAGCCGCCGCTGAACCCCGAGGCCGTGCGATCGGTGCGAGGGCGAGGCCCGCGCCGGGGCTGAGGGGCGTCGATTGAGGGGAACTGACTGCTGGTGAGACAATGTTGACCATGCAATCGCTCCCCGCGCTACTCGACGCACGCCTGCGGGCTGTCACCGGCGTCGACCCTGAGATGCGCCCCGCCACCAAGCCCCAGTTCGGTCACTTCCAGTCCAACGTGGCCCTCCGCCTGGCGAAGCAGGAAGGTCGACCCCCGCGCGAGGTGGCCGCCGACATCATCGAGCGCCTGGACGTCGCCGACCTGTGCGAGACCCCCGAGATCGCGGGCCCCGGCTTCATCAACTTCCGGATGCGCTCCGACGTGCTGGCCGACTCCGTCACCAGCCTGCTCGAGGATCCCGACGGCGGAGTCAACGTCACGGCCTACCCGCAGCGCGTCGTCATCGACTACTCGGCCCCCAACGTCGCAAAGCAGATGCACGTCGGCCACCTGCGCACCACGATCATCGGCGACTGCTTCAACCGCGTGCTGACCCGGATCGGCAACACCGTCATCCCACAGAACCACATCGGCGACTGGGGCACCCAGTTCGGCATGCTGATCGAAGAGGTGCTCGACGAGAACCTCGACGTCACGGCGCTGACCCTCGACGAGGCTGACGCCCTCTACAAGCGGGCCGCGGCCCGGTTCCGCGAGGACGAGGAGTTCGCCACCCGCGCCCGAGCCCGCGTCGCCACCTTCCAGGGCGGCGATGAGCAGTCGCTTGCCATCTGGCAGCAGCTCGTCGACATCTCGAAGCCGGCGTTCAACCGCGCCTACGAGCGGCTCAACGTGCTGCTCACCGACGACGACCTCGCCGGGGAGAGCACCTACAACGACGACCTGCCCGTGCTGGTCAAGGAGCTCGAGGAGTCGGGCGTCGCCGTCTGGGACCAGGGCGCGCTCTGCATCTTCGTCGAGGGCTTCGATGCGCCCCTGATCGTGCAGAAGTCCGACGGCGGCTACGGCTACGCGACCACCGACCTCGCCGCGATCCGCCGCCGCGTGCGGGAACTGCACGCCGACCGGATCATCTACGTCACCGACGCCCGCCAGGCCGGCCACTTCGCCCAGGTCTTCGCGGCGGCGCGGATGGCCGGGTTCCTGCCGGACGACGTCATCGCCCAGCACGTCGGCTACGGCATGGTGCTCGGCCCGGACGGCAAGCCGTTCAAGACCCGCGACGGAAAGGCCGCCACCCTCGACTCGCTGCTCGACGCGGCCGAGCAGGAGGCGGCACCCAACATCGCGCTCGCCGCGATCAAGTACGCCGACCTGTCGAGCGGGCTGCAGAAGGACTACACCTTCGACGTCGAGCGCATGGTGCAGACCACCGGAAACACCGGCCCCTACCTCCAGTACGCCCACGCCCGCGCGGGCCAGATCCTGCGCAAGGCGGAGGCCGAGGGCATCCACTTCGCGTCCGTCACCGTCCTCGACCAGCCGATCGAGCAGCAGCTCGCGCTGACCCTCAGCGGCTTCGGTGACGTGGTCGACGAGGTGGCCCAGCAGCTCACCCCGCACAAGCTGTGCGGCTACCTCTACGACCTGGCCTCCACGATGGCCTCGTTCTACGAGGAGTGCCCCGTGCTGAAGTCCGAGGGCGACGTCCGCGCCTCACGGCTCGCGCTGTGCGCGGCCACGAAGCAGGTGCTTGCCACAGGGCTCAACCTCCTGGGGATTGACGCGCCGGAGCGCATGTGAGCCGGATCCGCAACATCGCGGTCGTGCTCCCGGTCAGGGACGGGCATGTGCTCGCCCTGCTGGGGTCGGACCACGTGCGCGGGATCGAGTTCCACCGAGCCATCGGCGGCGGGATCGAGTTCGGCGAGACGGCCGAGGCCGCCGTCCGGCGCGAGTTCCTCGAGGAACTGGGCGTCCGGCTAGCGGCAGTCGAGCTGCTGCGGGTCACGAGGCGATCTTCGTCAACGAGAGGCTGCCAGGTCACGAGATCGCCCACATCTTCGCCGTGTCCTCCACCGAGCTGGATGCGATCGCGCTCGACGCCGAACGGACAGCGCTCGACGAGGGAAGCCCCGTGGCGTGGGTCCCGATCGACTCGCTCGTCGGCGGCCCCCGACCGATCTATCCCGAGGGATCTCTCGACCTGCTCACCGCCTGGGGCGAGGCAGGTCACTGACGGGCCCTCCACCCCGAGCCGTTGGCTGCCACGCGGCAGGGGCCCGTCGCTCCGATGCCCGGCACGGGCCACTTCCTGGGCGGGAGATGGTTGGCGCTACTCTTTCCCGCATGAGCATTTTCCTGGGTATCGACGTCGGCGGGTCCGGCATCAAGGGCGCACCGGTTGATCTTGAGACCGGCGAGTTCATCGGCGACCGGCTGCGCATCCCCACCCCCGCCAAGTCGACCCCGGCCAACGTCGCCGCGGTGGTCAAGGAGATCATCGAGGAGTTCGCCCCGGTGATCGGCGACGCCCCCGTCGGCCTCACCATCCCCGCCCCGGTCGTGCACGGCGTCGTGCCGTTCATCGCCAACCTCGACAAGTTGTGGACCGGAGTCAACGCCGACAAGTTCTTCGAGGAGAAGCTCGGACGCCAGATCCACCTGGTCAACGACGCGGACGCCGCCGGCCTCGCCGAGGTGCACTTCGGCGCAGCCAAGGGCAACGACGGTCTCGTCATCCTCACCACGCTCGGCACCGGCATCGGCTCGGCCCTGATCTACCGCGGGACGCTCGTGCCCAACGTCGAGCTCGGCCATCTTGAGCTCGACGGCCACGACGCCGAGACCCGCGCCGCCTCGTCGATCAAGGACAAGGAGTCGCTTTCCTACAAGAAGTGGACCACCGAGCGCCTGCAGCCCTACTACTCGCACGTCGAGATGCTGTTCTCGCCCGACCTGTTCGTCGTCGGCGGAGGCGTTTCGAAGGACTGGGACAAGTTCGGCCCGCTGCTCGAGCTGCGCACCCCGATCGTGCCCGCCACCATGCGCAACCGCGCGGGCATCGTCGGCGCCGCCCTGTTCGCGAAGGACCTGGCAGAGCACCCCGATCCGCTGATCGAACAGGCCTGAGCCTCACGCAAGGAGCCGCCCGCGACGAGCTCGTCGAGCAGAGCGCGACGCCGCCCTCACCGGGCGGACCTTCGTCTGACCGGCCGCGAAAAGGCGCGGGTCCGGCTAGTCGGCCGACTCGCGGGCCCGCTTCGCGCGGGCAAGCTGGTCCTCGAACACCGACCGGGCGAGCGTGGCGTCGAGGTTGTACATCCGCAGCGTGACCGGGCCGTCGGTGGTGTGCACGTAGATCTGGGCTAGGTCCAGCCTGCGCTGCAGCGGACCCTGCTCGATGCTGGCCGACTGCATCCGACGGTGCGGGACGATGGAGCGGACCTGGTTGATCAAGCCGTGCTGGGCGATCACCACCTCGTCCCCGATGCCCCACGTGTGGGTGGAGAAGGTCAACGGTGTGAGCCAGCGCGCCCGGTCGGGTTGCCCGTGCACCTCGATCGCGGCGAGGTCGAGCCCGGGCCAGATCACGTGCAGCACCCGCAGCACGTCGTCCCAGGTGCCGTAGGGAAGCACGATCGCGTTGGTGGCCTTGTCCTCGTCGGTGAGCGGGTTGCCGTAGCCGAGCACCGTGACGCTCATCCGGTAGAGGCCGGTGGTGCGTTGCAGGAGGTCCTGTTGGATCGCGACCGCCTGGATCCTGCCGGGCCGCAGGCCCTGCGCCGACGTGCTGAGCAGGCCCCTGCTGAGCCGCAGGGTGTCGCCGCGGCGCGTCATCACGAAGCCCCAGTTGGCCCCGGTCTGCGCCCAGATCCAGCCGACCACGGCGATCGCGCTCGCGATCAGCGTGACGGGCGAGCCGGACAGGATCGTGACCACGACGAAGAAGGCGGCGGCGAGCAGCGCGCCGATCGCCCCGGTCGACACGAGGGAGCCGAGGATCAGGTTGCGCGGCGGGACCTTCACCACGACCTCCTCGGACTCGGGTCGTACGGAGGGGACCGTCGCGCCGTCGGTCGTTGCCTGGACTGGCGGGCCGTCGCCGAGGCTCGCGTATCCCTCGACGGCCGAGGGGGCGACGCCCGAGACGATCCGAGCCCGCTGCATGTGCTCGAGCAGGTGTTCGCGCAGCGACTCCGCCCGCGCCTTCGTCAGGAACTCGAGGTCGACGCCTCCGGCCCCTCCGACGTCGATGTGCACCTTCGCCAGGCCGAGCACGCGGGCGATGAACGGCTGCGAGATGTCGATCGACTGCACCTTCGTGTAGTCGACCCGCGTTGACGTCTTTGACAGGAAGTTGCGCTCGACCCGGAACTCGTCGTCGTCGGCGATGAAGGTCGTGGTCTTCCACGTGACGATGCCGCTCAGCCCGGCGATGACGGCGATGCCGAGCGCGATCAGGCCGAGGATCGGAACGCCCCCGAAGTCGGCGCCGTTCTCGAGGAACTCGCGGCCGACGATGATGATGGCGATGCCGACGGCGATGCCTCCGCGGGCGATGCCGGTCAGCGGACTCGGATGCTCAACCACCTTCTCCGGAACCGGAACCGGCACGGGCGGCGGGGCTGCGGCCTCGGGATGCTCCTCGGAGGTCATCAGATGCCGGCCTGCTGCTGCTCTCCTCGCGCGATGAGACGGTCGCGCAGGGCGGCCGCATCAGCGGACGCGAGACCGGGAATGTTGACCGTGCCCGCCGTCGAGGAGGTGATCATCTGGACGCTGGAGATGCCGAAGCGCTGCTCGAGCGGGCCCGACTGCACCTCGACCAGCTGCATCCGGCCGTAGGGCACGCACTGCAGCGACCTGCTGAACAGGCCTGAGGTGACGTAGACGTCCTCGTCCCGCTCGGCGTAGCCCCAGCGGCGGAAGGCGCGCGGGGCGCGCAGCATCCGCCAGGCGATCCACACGACGGCGACGCCGAGCAGGATCCACAGCGTCCAGCGCGGGGCGAAGAGGAACAGCGGCACTCCGAGCACGACGAAGAACAGCGTCCAGTTGATCGGGATCAACAGGAGCTTCAGCTTCAGGTAGCTCGGGGACAGCCGCTGCCACGGCGTCCCGGGTGGTGCAAAGAGGTCGTCCAGGCTCACTTCACAAACTTCTCGTACTTGGTCTTCTTGGTGTCCGGTCCGCAGACCTTCACCTCTCCCATGACCACAGTACCCACCAGGTTGATCCGGATGCCGTCGGGCCGCGGGCTGGTGCCCTCGATCTTGGTGTCGCCCATCACCGTCGACAGCCCCGAGACGTTGACGTCGACGCCGGCAGGGACCCGGATCCGCACCTCGCTCATCAGGCCGCCGACGTTGATCGTGGTCTCGCGGGCGGCGAAGGTGGCGTCGACCAGGTCGAGCCGCACCTCTCCGAGCCACGCGTTGACGGTGACCTCAGGGGCGACGGTGTCGATGCGCCCCGGCTTCAGCGTCGAGAGCACCGCGTTGCCTCCGGTGTACTGCCCTGGGGCCGCAGGGACCCTTGCGGTCGCGGCTGGGGCGACCGCGGCGGAGGGGACCGGCCGCGGACGTGGAACGGCGACCAGATCGCCGGTCAGCTCGTTGAGGTCGCCGAAGGTGAGGGCATCGTAGGCCTTCGCGATCCGCTCGGCGTGCTCCTCGAAGGTGAGGCGCCCTTCGGCGTAGGCGTTGTTGAGGACCTGGGCGACCAGCTCGCGGTCCTGGTCGGCACAGCGGAGGGACTCGAGACGGGGCGCTTCGGGAGACATGACATGAGTCTAGGCCGAGTGGCCCCGATCGGACCCCGCGGAGAGGGGCATCTGGGTGGCCTCTCGGGGGCGGATCAGGGAAGACCCTGGACAGTGATCGCGAAACCGCGTCCGGGCACCGTCGCGCGGCAATAGGGTGAAGCAAACGAGGAGGATCGATGACCAAGCGAGTGGGAATTCTCACGGCCGGCGGCGACTCGCCGGGCCTCAACGCCGCGATCCGCGGCTTCGGCAAGGCCGCGATCGGCCAGCACGGCATGGAGCTGATCGGGTTCCGCGACGGCCTGCGCGGCCTCGTCGAGGACCGCTGGCAGGACCTGGACGGGCAGGCCCTCGCAGGCATCCTGACGATCGGAGGAACCATCCTCGGCACCTCCCGGGACAAGCCGCACAAGATGGTCGTCGACGGTGAGGTCCGCGACATGGTGCCCACCATCGTCGAGAACTACGAGCGCAACAAGCTCGACGCGATCGTCTGCATCGGCGGTGGCGGGACGGCGAAGAACGCCAACCGGCTCGCCCAGGCGGGCCTCGACGTCATTCACCTGCCGAAGACCATCGACAACGACATCGCCCACACCGACACCAGCTTCGGGTTCTCCACCGCATTGGGGATCGCCACCGAGGCCGTCGACCGTCTGCACTCGACGGCGCACTCGCATCACCGCGTGATCGTGGTCGAGATCATGGGCCACAAGGCGGGCTGGCTTGCGCTGGGCGCAGGCATCGCGGGCGGGGCGGACATCATCCTCATCCCCGAGATCCCGTACTCGATCGAGTCGGTCGCCGACTCGGTGAAGGCAAGGGCCGCCTCCGGCCGCAACTTCTCCGTGATCGCACTCGCCGAGGGGGCGCGCAACCAGGAGGACGCGGCCGACCTGGCCGCGGCGACCGCGCTGGTGAAGGGTGCGGGGACCCCTGAGGCGAAGGCGGCCGCGAGCAAGCACAAGGCAGCGGTCGAGGCCGCCCACCGGGACAACCCGTTCAAGGTGGCCTCGGCCCTCGAGGAGGCGACGGGGCTCGAGTCGCGCGTGACCATCCTCGGCTACGTGCAGCGCGGCGGAACGCCCGACGCGAACGACCGCCTGCTCGGCACCCTCCTCGGCTCCGCCGGGGCCGACCTGATCGCCGAGGGCGTCTCAGGTGTGACGGTGGCGTCGCAGGCTGGCCGTGCGGTCCCCGTCCCGCTCGCCGACGTCGCGGGCAACCTCAAGACGGTTCCGCTCGACGATCCGTGGATCGCCGCGGCGCGCGGTGTGGGCACGGGCCTGGGCGACTGACGAAGGGCCGAGCGCGTCAGCCCTCCCGGTAGCCGTACAGGTCGCTCTGGCGCTCGTTGACCCACAGTTCGACGCCGCCGTCGGGATCGTCGATGCGCAGCGAGCGGCCGTAGGCCTCGTCGATGACCCGGGAGACGAAGCCCCGTGACTTCAGGACCTCGGACAGGCGGTCGACGTCGCCGTCCCATTCGAAGGACAGGACGATCTCGGCCTCGCCGCCGTGCACCGCCATCAGGCCGTCGGTGAGAGTGAAGTCGACCCAGTCGCCCGAGTCGCTCGACAACCTGCGCTCCGCCCCGATGGCGAGCATCGCCGCGGTGGCCGCCTCGACGTCCGGGGTCATCCAGAGGGGCAGCACCGCGAGCCGGACGTCTGCGCCCTCAACGTTCCCCTCGCCGTACTGCCATGCGTCGAAACCGAGCGTCACGCCGTCGGGCATCGTCGCCATCCAGAAGTCCTGCTCCTTACCGTCGGCGACCTTCTCCTCGAGCCTGCCGCCGGTGGCTTCTGCGGCGGCGCGGTGGTCGTCCGACTGGAACCAGGCCTCGCTGCGTGGCTCATCGGCGGCGTGCAGGCAGAATACGCCGAGGCCGGCGCGGGCGACCTTCCAGCCCGGCTGGTCTGCGACGAAGGTGCAGCCGAGCGCGAGCAGCAACTGTTCCCAGCGCTCGACGTGGGGGGGTGAAGCGGATGGGTGCGGTGCGGATCATCGTTCCTCCTTTGGTGCGCGGCCCAGGTATTCGGTGAGCGCCTTCTCCACGAGCGCGGAGAGGCTGAGCCCTTCGTCGATCGAGCGGTGCTTGATGTCTCGGACGAGTTCCGGCGGCAGATACACGTTGCATTGCTGCTTTGCTGTCATGCTAGTAATCTAGTTAGCGATGTCGTGACTGTCAACCCTCCAGTTCGCGCGGGACCTCCAGTAGCCTCGACCCATGCACAGTCGCCGCCGCTGGCCAATCGTCCTAGCGATCATCCTCGTCGTGCTGATCGCCGCGGGGATCGGCGGCTACTGGTATCTGCGGCCTCTGCTTCGTACAGGGACCGGCTACGCGGCGCACAACCTCTGCGCGATCACCCAACTCGTCGGCCGCGACAACGCCGAGGCCGACCTGCCGCCCAACCCGCTCGTTGACTACCTGACGCCCTGGAACGACCCTGCCTCGGGCCATTCGCGGGTGGCCGTTGCCGGTTTCCTCGCCGGACAGGACGCCTGGTACACGGAGGGCTTCGGCTGCACGGTCGGTGACGAACGGCAGGAGTTCCCCGCGCCGGTCGAAGCGACCCCGGCCGTCGAGTTCCCGACCGCCGAGCTGAGTCCCGCCATCGAGGAGGCGATCGACAGGGCCTTCGGTGAGGACCTAGGCGACACCGAGCGCCTGGCGCTTGGCACCCGCGCCGTCGTGATCGTCCGCGACGGGGTCGTGATCGGTGAGCGGTACGCCGACGGCTTCACCCCGGACACCCGGCAGCTGGGCTGGTCGATGACCAAGTCGGTCACCAACCTGCTGACCGGTCGGCTTGTCCAGCAGGGCAAGGTCGATCTCGACGACCGCAACCTGCGCACCGAGTGGGACGACGAGCGGGCCGACATCACCGTCGACGACCTGCTGCGGATGACGAGCGGACTCGAATGGGACGAGACCTACGACCTCGGCACCCCCATCACCCAGATGCTCTACGCCGAGCCAGACATGGCGGGCTTCGTCGCGGCGCAGCCGGCAGCTCACGCGCCCGGCACGTTCCAGCAGTACTCGAGCGGGTCGACGACCCTGCTGTGTTCCGTGCTGAACGCGAAGGCCGGGCTTGGGCCGAACCTTCCGCGCGAGCAGCTCTTCGCACCGCTCGGCCTCGGCTCCGCCGTCCTCGAACCGGACGCGACCGGAACGCCGGTGTGCGGGAGCTACCTGTGGGCCACGCCGAGGGACTGGGCCCGGATCGGGCAGTTCGCCCTGGACGACGGCGTGGTCGACGGGCAACGACTGCTCCCCGAGGGATGGATGGACGAGTCGACGACCGTCGAACCGGTCGCCGAGAGCGACGCGAAGGGGATGGGCGCCTCCTGGTGGGTCAACGACCTCGGTGGCGGGGAGATCCTCAACCCGGAGCTTCCGGAAGACGCCTACTGGGCCAGCGGCCACGATGGTCAGAACCTGTTCGTGGTCCCGAGCGAGAACCTCGTCGTCGTGCGGATGGGCTTCACGCCGGTGGTGGACGACAACCGGGCCGCTGCGCTGGTCGCCGATGTGATCGCCGCGGGCTGAACGCTCAGCGGGTCGCCTGCTCCAGCAGTTCGAGGATGTGGCGGTACGGCTGGCCGGTCGCCTGGGTCATGCCGATCTCGCAGGTGCGGTTCACCGAGGCGTAGCCGTCGTAGTGGTGCCGGTTGATCTCGGCGGCCATGTCCTGGGTGGCGCTGGCCGTCAGTTCGGGGTGCAGCAGTCCGCGGTCGCCCGCGAACCCGCAGCACGACCAGGAGAGCGGCACCGAGACGTCGTCGCTGATGAACTGTGCGATCTCCATCAGGTCCTCGTTGATCCCGAGCCGCGTCGACGCGCAGGTCGGGTGCACCATGACCGAGTCGAGCGGCCGGGTGACGGTGAGCCGGGGGAGCAGCTCGTCGGCGGCGAACTCGATCACGTCGAGCACAGGGACGCGCCAGTGCCGGACCATCTCGGCCAGCGACTGGGTGCAGCTGCTCGCATCGGTGATGATCGGCAACTGGTCGCGCATCACCACCTGGTCGCGCACCTTGCGGCGCATCACCTCGTAGCCCT
>RRZU011850663.1_pt1 | contig 11490 bp, 8 predicted proteins | sample 2165561 | NCBI WGS metagenome assembly RRZU01 (sample SAMN10456909, study PRJNA506462) | wastewater metagenome | isolation source: wastewater sludge | place: USA: Moscow, Idaho | reverse complement strand
CGCACCGGCGGGACGACGATCAGCTTCACTCCGGCGTCCGCGCAGCCGTCGGCGATGGTCTTGATCAGCTCGGCGGAGGCGTCCGAGATCGCCAGGATCACCACCTCGGCCTCAGTCGCATGCGCGGTGACGACCAAGTCTCCGCCGGTACCGAAGATGCGGTGCCCGCGGATACGCAGATAACGCTTGTCGGGGTCGTCGTCGACGAATCCGACGATCGCGTACGGCGGTTCGGCGGCGGTGTCGACCAGCCGGGCCACCTCGTGGCCGGCGTCACCGGCCCCGTAGACCAGCGCCCGCAATGCGTCCGGCTTGGTGGGACGACGCCGCCGGTCGAGGAAGAACGCCCGCAGCGCCCAGCGTCCGGCCGCCATGAAGACCAGCGCTGTCGGCGGCAGCATCAACGCCACCCCGCGCGGGAACTTCGGGATGAACGACCCGAACGCAGCACCCAGGGCCAAGCCGATCGCCGCCACCAGCAAACCCAGCCAAGTGGCCTCGGCGAAACTGCCGACCCGGTGGCGTCCCAGATAGAAGTGCGACCACAAGCCGCCGACCACCTGCAAGGTGATCGCCGATACGGTGTACAGGGCGATCCAACGCCACTGGGACTGGTTCAGCTGCAGGTCATACCGGATGATCACCGGCACGGCAAGGGCGAGCAGCCAAGCGAAGGCATCCCAGACGATCAGCGCAGAGCGACGCCAAAACCACGGTAGCCTCAACGCTGCGCTCGAGCCGCTGGATGGAGCGGCACCTGAGTCTTGTGACATCAAAAGACTGATCCTTCGGGGAAAGGTTTGGGGGTTGTCCCGGGGACGGGTCAGGGGGTAGTCCCGGGGACAAGTGGGGGGTTTGTCCTTGTTCCACCCAATACGATAAACGACCCCAGATGCCGAACCAAACCGACTGGCCTTGTCACGGCAACCTGTCGCATCTCCGGTCCCTCGGTGGGCGGCATGGCCGGTGGTGACGACCGGAGAATCTCGCCTGCTTCGCTCCGGGTTCGCGAGAAAACCCGTTGAGGAATGCGCTCGGCAACAAATCCTCCGGCCCCGGCAGGGTGGCGTCCCCTACGTGACCGTCTCCGGGTGGACGTCGAGGCCCAACAGATCACCGATGGCATTGTGGATCGTCCCGCCGCGCAGCAGCGTCCACGTGGTCGTCAGGTGGTCGTTGTCGCGGTAGATCAGCAGCCCGTCCTGAGCTGCCGGGCAGTGATCGTCCGGGCAGTACTCAGAGGTGATGTCCAGGAACGTGAAGTGCGGCAGCTCCGGCACCTCGAGGGTCTCGATGGGCGCCAACGCCTCCCAGGTCGGTTTGCCGCAGGCGTCCAGCCCCCGCACCTCGACACAATCGGGCACCCGATCGTCGAAGCGCGGGTTGTCGCGCACCCCCAGCACCTTGATGCCGGCCTCGGACAGCCGCTCGAAGTAGGGCACCTTCCAGGCCGACTCCTCGTCGCCCGAATTGGTGGTCATGGTGGCCATCGTGAAGACCAGGCTCGGGGGATCGTCCAGCAGCCGCTGCAGCACCGCCTCGTTCCAGTCCAGGCAACTCGGGTCGGCCTCGAAGCCCGCCGCGGCGACGTCACCGAACGGGCAGGCGTTCTTCGTCATCGAGACGACCCGGAATCCGTGCTGCTCGCCCAGGCCCGAGATCGACTCGATCCACTGCGCGTCATGTGAGGCGCCGACCACGGCCACCGTGATCTCGCTGGCCTGGTCGCCCCACGTGCACGACGTGACGCCCTCCTCGGTGGCGCCCAAATTGCAGTTCAGCAGGTACGGGGAGGAATGATCGTCGGTCGCCACCTGCGGGGCGGGGGCGAGCTCGCCGTCGGGCACCGATTGGCCGGCCAACACCATCTCGACGGTCTGCCAGGCGGTCTGCGCCGACGTGCGCTCCTCGGCGAGCCAACCCTGCAGGACGCCGCCGCCCAACCCCACCAACAACGCGGACGCGGCGACGGTGGCGACCGCCGACCGCCCCAACAACGCCGACCGGCGGAACGGCTGCTCCACCAGCCGGGTGGTGGCCACCGCCAGACCGGCCGCCAGCAACAAGATGGCCAGCCCGCCGGCGAACGACACGTCCTGCCCGAACCGCCACCGGCACAGCACCAGCAGCGGCCAATGCCACAGATAGAACGCGAACGACGAGTCGGCGAACCACAGCACGGGCCTCGACCTCAGCGGAGCGGGCTCCAACCCGGCCCGGGAGGCCACGATGACCGCAGCGGCGGCCAGCACCGGCACCAGCGACAACGCCCCGGGCAGCAGCCGCGAGGGGTCCGCGATGGCGGCGAAACCCACGATCGCGGCCAGACCCGCCCAACCGAGGGCCTTGAGGACGCCCGGGGGAACCACGATCCGGGAGGCGACCAACCCCAGCAGGGCGCCGGCGGCGAACTCCCACAGCCGGGCACCCAGATGGAGGTAGGCGACCGGCTGATCGGCGTGCGTCAACCAGACCGAGAACACCAACGAACCGGCGAAGACACCGCCCAAGACACCCACGAGGACGGGCCTCGGGGGGAGTCTCGCCGCCCGGGCGAGGGCCACCGCCGCCACCATGAGCACCGGGAAGACCAGATACGACTGCACCTGGATCGACAACGCCCAGAACTGCTGGAACGGCGAGACCGCCACCCCCTGCTGCAGATAGTCGCTGCCCACCTCGATGAGATGCCAGTTCTCACGCATGGCCAGACTGGCCAACCCCTGCTGGCCCGCCGCCCGCCACTGCGACCTGGGCAGGAAGACCAGCGACGCGCCGACCGTGCCCAGGATCACCACCACCGCCGACGGGACCACCCGGCGCACGGTCCTCAGCCAGTACTGCCCCAGATCGGCCAGCCGCCGACGCCAACCGGGTTGGGCCACGATCCGCAGCAGCGAGCCGGCAGCGAAATAGCCGGCCACCACGAAGAAGACGTCGACGCCGCCGGAGACCCGGTGGAACCAGATGTGGTAGACCGCGACCAGCAACGCCGCGACGGTACGCAGCCCCTGCACCCCGTACAGGTACTGCCGCTCGGCGCCCGGCGCGGCTGGCGGCGCGCCCGGGACGACCGGTCTGCTCGTGAGCGCAGTGCCCGAGCTCAGCAGCATCGTTCGGAACCTCCTGATCGAGATCGGGGTCATCTCGGCTGCCTTGGACGATATGCAAGACCTCGCGTTCAGACAAAGAGCTGTCGGGTTGGGGCGGCAACAGCCGGCCGCGGCGGGTCGTGGCTCAGGCCTCGGGCCAGCGTCCACCAGGACGCCGGCGGTTGCGCGCGCCGCATTAAGTCATAGCTGGCGATCGAAGCGGCGAAGGCGCTTGGCGGCCCGGACGCACACCTGCCCCGGTCTCTGGACCGCCCCGACCAGATGTCAGCTATGTCTGGTCCGCTGGCCGAAGCTGACATCGTCCTGGGCGATGTAGGACATCGGCGCGTCGATCACTCTGAAGATCTCAGGGGCCAGCCAGTACATCTTGCCACCCCGACCGATGCTCCCCACAACCTCCAGCCAACCCAGGTCGACAGCTTTCGAGATCAGGTTCCGGGCGGCTTGATTGGTCAACTCTGTCCCCTTCTCAACCGAACGGACTGTGACGAAGGGGTTCTCGAATAGCAGGTTGGCGAGTTGGGGCAGGCGGGACCGGGTGGTCGATGCCTGCTCAAGGTACTGCTCACGGATCTCGATTAGCTTGATTGCTCGGGCATTCGCGTCGCTGGCCTGCTCTTGCACAGCGCGGAGGAAGAACTGTAGCCACTCCTGGATCTGGCCTTCCTCCCTGACCTTCTGGAGGCGGTGATAGTACTCACTTCGGTGGGTTTCAAAGTAGCCCGACAGATACAGCAAGGGCCGCAGTAGGCGTCCTTCTTCGGAGAGCAGCAGATTGATTAGAAGCCGTCCAATGCGCCCGTTTCCGTCCAAGAACGGGTGGATGGTTTCGAACTGGTAGTGCATCAGACCGCAACGAATCAGGGTCGGCATCCCCGACGGGTTGTTGACGAACTGCTCCCAGTCAGTCAGCGCGTCCGGGACTTCGTCGGGGAGCGGCGGCACGAAGATCGCTGTGTCCGGGTTGTCATGGATGGCACCGATCCACACCGGGGATCGCCGGAGCTCGCCCGGATGCTTCTCTTCGCCTCGCACGCCTTGCAGCAGAATCGCGTGCAATTCCCGGACGAGGCGCTGGGATATCGGAAGGGTCTTGATCGCCTCGTAGGCGTATCGAGTGGCTGCCAAGTACCGCTCCACCTCTGCGACATCGTCTGAGCGGACCAGGTTGTCGCTCGCTTCTGCCTGGAGCAAGTCCGACAGCGACGCTTGGGTGCCCTCAATGCGCGAACTCGCGACCGCCTCCCTGCGCAGGTAGGGACCGACCAGCAACTCAGGGTCACGCACCAGTAGACAAAGGCCCTGCAATTGGCCGAGGGCAGCGTCGGCCGCAGACAGGAGTGCAATCGTCCTCGGCGTGAGCTCAAGCTCACGTGGGAGCGGTGCGGGCCGGAAGTAATAGAAGGCCCACTTGTTACCTGGCTCGCGCTGCACCGTGCCGAACCGACTGGACGTGAACTGCGATGGATTCACGCGAACAAGTTACCAGTGAGAAGGCCCCAGACTTGGAAGATCTCGACTGTCTTTCCAAGTCTGTCGTCACTTTGCTTGGAACGTGGAGTTCCGGGTGTGACTGGGCTTGGAGCGTCGGCGCGCCGAACATCTGAGCAGAACTGCGGCTGCCACTTCCCAGTCTGGACGCGGTCGAGTGGGAAGATGGCCGGGTTGTGCCAAGTGGACTTGGAGCGTGAGGCCGGCATCCGGGACACGCCGGCTACTTCCCGGTGTGGACGCGGTCGAATAGGAGGCCGGAAGGAGTCAGGCCTCGGGGCGAGCGTCCAGACCCGGCTGCACCAAGTGCAGCACCCGGTGATGCAACCGCCGGAACCCGGGGTCGTCGATCATGTCGATCGACCTGGGCCGGGGCAGCGGCACCTCGACGACACCGGCGACCCGGCCCGGGCGCGGCGTCATCACCACCACCCGGTCAGAGGTGATCAGCGCCTCCTCGATGTCGTGGGTGATCATCAGCACCGTCATCCGGTGCTGCTCCCAGATACGGGTCAACAACCGCTGCATGTCACGCCTGGTCAGGGCATCCAGCGCGCCGAACGGTTCGTCCATCAACAAGATCCTCGGCCGGTAGCTCAACGAGCGGGCGATCGCGACCCGCTGCTGCATGCCGCCCGAGAGTTGCGCCGGGAAGGCGTCCTCGAAACCCTGCAACCCGACCAGCGCCAGATGCCGGCGCGCCGACTCGGCCCGCTCGGCGCCCGAGATCGGTTCATCGGCCAACGCGAACTCCACATTGCCCTGCGCGCTCAGCCACGGCAGCAACGTGAACTGCTGGAAAACCACACCCCGATCGCGGCCCGGCCCGGTGACCGGGACGCCGTCCACCAGCACCCTGCCGCCGCTGGGGGCAGTCAGCCCGGCCACGATCGACAACAGTGTCGTCTTGCCGCAGCCGGAGCTGCCCACGACAGTCACGAACTCGTTGTGTGCGATCGCCAGGCTCATGCCGCCGATCGCCTCGACCGCACCGAAGCGCTTGGTGACGCCATTGATCTGGATGTGCGCGCTCATCGCTTCACCTGCTCATAGGCGAAGGCGCGGCGTCCGGCCCAGCGCATCAACTGGTCGGTGACCAGGCCGAGAACCCCCAACACCAGCACATAGCCGATGATGATGTCAGTCGCCAAAAACCGCTGCGCCAACGTGATCCGGTAACCCAGGCCCGAGGTGGCCGCGACCAACTCGGCGACCACCAGCCAAGTCCACGCCCAACCCAGCGTGATCCGCAGAGTGTCCCAGATGCGCGGCGCGGCAGCAGGCAGCACGATCCGGCGCAAGATCTTGGCATTCGACATGCCCAGCGTCTCGCCGAGATCGATCAACGACCGGGGGACGCGGCCGACATCGGCGGTCACCATCAACAGCTGCTGAAAGAAGGTGCCCAGCCAGATGATCACGAACTTCTGCATGTCACCGATGCCCACCCACAAGATCGTCATCGGCACAAACGCCACCACCGGCATGTAACGCACGAAGTCAGCGAACGGTTCGACGGCCGCCTCCACCCGGTTGAAGGTGGCCATCAAGATGCCCAGCGGCACCGCCATCACCGTCGCCGCCAGGAAACCCACAGTGATTCGGTAGACGCTGGCCGCGGCATCGGCGGCCAGCTCACCGTTCTGGAGTTGCTCGCCGAGCGCGGTGAGCACCGCGCCCGGCGACGGCAGGAAGATCGGCGGAACCAGCCCGGACACGGTGACCAGCGTCCAGATCGCCAGCAACACGGCGAACGTGGTGACCGAGGTGATCAGGTAACCCCGCCGGCTCAGCGGAGCCCCGATCCGGCGGCGGCGTCCGGCAGCCATCAACCCAGGTACTGGGGGTCGGTCGCCTTGCTCAGGTCGACGTCGGCGGCGAGCAAGCCGGCCTCCTTCGCGGCCCGCATCACCAGCGGCAGCGTCGTGGTGGTGTAGCTGCCGGCGAACTCGGCGGCGTTCTCGGCGCTGCCGTAGTACTGGACGCCATCGAACGCGCTGCTCAGGGCGTCAGGGTTCTCGCCGACAGCCTTCGAGATGATCGCGCGTCCCTGCTCAGGGTTCGCCTTGTACCAGTCGGCCGCCTCGTTCCAGGCAGCCACGGCACGCCTGACGGCGTCGGGGTTGGCGGCGGCGAACTTGCCCGAGGTGACCAGCACATCGCTGATCAGGCCCGGGTTCTGCGCGGCATCGTAGACCCGCTGCACGCTCGGGTCGGACGCGAGCGCGGCGGTGATGTACGGCTCGTAGGTGACCGCAACATCGACGCGGTTGCCGATCAGGGCGGTGCCCGCCTCGGAGGCGCCCATCGGCACCGGGATGATGTCGTCGATCGTCAGCCCCGCGGACGCCAGCGCCGCGTGCAACAACAGGTCGGACGTGGCGCCCTGCTCATAAGCGACCCGCTTGCCCTTAAGGTCGGCGGCCGAGGTGATGTCGCCCCGGGCCAGGATCGCGTCGGCGGTGGTGGAGAAGTCCTCGATCGCCACGATCTGCAGGTCGATGCCCTGCGAGATCAGCAGCAACGCAGTGTGACTAGCGATGTTGTCCATATCGATGCGCCCGGACGCGAACGCGGCCGACTGGTCGGCATCGTCGGTGAGCTCGGTGAGCTGGACGTCGATGTTGTGCTTGGCGCTGATGCCCTGGTCGTTGGCGACATGCCACTGGCCGTAGCCGATCCACGGCTGGATGCCCATACGGATGGTGGTGGCTGCTTCGGCGCCTGGGGTGTCTGGGGTGCTCGGCGAGCCTGAGCAGGCGGTGAGCAGCATGGTGACGGCGACCAGCGCGGCGCCCAGCGTCCGGGTGGCGGGCCTGCGGGCTCGGGCTCGGGTGGCGGATCTGCAGGTGGCGGGGGCTCGGGTGGCGGGGGCTCGGGTGGCGGGGGCTCGGGTGGCGGGGGTCCCGGCAGTCGGGGGCTCGGTGGCGGGCTTCCGGTTGATCGGGGTTCGGGCAAACGGCAACTTCATGGGTTCGTCCTCCTGCATCGGCTCTTGCCGGCGGGCTTTCCGGTAGGGGCCCCCAGCCGCCCTACAGGATACGGACTCGGATTGAAACGTCTGCACGTCGGCCAGCGGGTGGACATCGCCCGCGGCGTTGGCGCGGTTGGGGCAGCGTCCGGCCCCCGCTGCAGGATTGGGTGCAGGAAGTGCGGCAGACGCGCACTTTGTGCACCCAATCCCGTGCGGGTGCCCGGAAAAGCCCCTGGCACCCGCCGACGGCGCCGCCTTCTCGTGCCCCGCCGGTCGTCGGTGACTGGTCAGTGCCGCGGTTCGGTCCTTCGGCGTACATGAACGGTCCTTGGGGACTGGTTGGCCCTGCGGCCCCTGGCCCCGGCCCCGCCGCGTCTGGCCCCTGCGGCCCCTGGCCCCGGCCCCGCCGCGTCTGGCCCCTGCCGCAGGATTGGGTGCAGAAAGTGCGGCAGACCGACACTATGTGTACCCAATCCCGTGCGGGTACCCGGAAAGGCCCGCGCACCCGCCCTCGTGCCACACCTCCTCACCGCAGCACCAAACCATGCCAGAGCAGCAGGCCCGCCCCGACGATTGCGCGGGCCCACACCAGGTGTGGCGTCACTGGTCGCCGGACGCGGGCCCGGGCGGGAGCTCGCCCATTGGCACCTGCTCGGCCCGCAGCCCGGCTGAGGCGCCCGGCCGGGTCCGGGGGCCCGCCGACGACTCGTCGAGCCCCAACACGTAGTCACGGAACCCGGCGATGGAGAAGCCCAGCTTGCCGCGTCCACGAGGGACGATGTAGCCCTTGTTTATCAGGCTGGCGCGCACCCGCGACCAGCCGGGCGTCCCGGACTTGCCGAGCACCGCGGTGATCGCATCGCTGGCGGCGACGCCCTCGGCGTCGGCGACGGTGGCGATGGCGATCAGCAGCTCGCGTTCGCCGTCGGTGCAGCGGGCCCAGCGTCCGGGGAACATGCCGGCCTGCAGCGACTCGCGGGCCGCAGCGATGGCGGCGTCCGCGTCGGCCCGGCCGATCACGTCGCCGCTGGCCGGACGCCCGGCCCGCCACGCGGCGTCCCCGAATAGTTGGACGAGGTAGGGCGAGCCGCCGGACTCCTGGGCGAGCAGGTCGGCCGCGGCGGCGTCCCACGAGACCCCGACCCGCACCGCCGGGCCGACCAGGGCGGCCGTCGCCTGGCGGGCGTCGAACGGCTCCAGCACGGTGAACTCGAACCGCTCCGCGAACGAACCGGCGGCCATTAGCCGGGCGGGACTGTCGGGCAGCCCGCCGGCGAAGACCGCGACCGGGGTATCGGGTGCGGTGAGGGCGTCCTGCAGTGCATTGACCAGCACCACAAGGTCATTCACGCGGGCCTCCTGGATCTCGTCGATGAAGACCGCCAACCCCCGGCGGCCGTGCTCGCGGGCCATCTCGGCCGCCGAGATCAGCGACCGGGCCAACACCTGCCGCTCGGTGAGCACGTCGGGGTCCGATTCGCTGGGACGCCGCCCGACCGTGACGACCCCGGCGATCGACACGTCGATCGACAACTGTGCGATGAGTTCGGTGAAGCGGCGCCAATGCCCGGACGCGCCCTGCGCGGCGAGCGGCGCGACCTGCTCGGCGACGCCGGAGGTGATCAACTGGGCGGCCGACGAGACCCGGTCGAGCCGGACCATCACGGTGACGAATCCCTCGCGTTCGGCGTCGTCACGCAGCAGTCCGAGGGCCACCGTCTTGCCGATCCCGCGGACGCCCAGCAGCACCAGGGGGCTGGTGGACGCCCGGCCGGTGCCGGCAACCGTGAGCAGGGTTTCGTGGCCGCGCGCCAGTTGGCGGTCGCGGCCGACCACCACGAGCGGACGCTGGCCGAAGCCCGGGGTGTAAGGGTTGATCGTCACACTGCCACGATACCGTGGTGTGTATAAAGCTGGTAGGTCGATACGGCCATGTGTGCCGGGGTTGCCGATGTGGCTGGGCCTCAGTGTGGACGAGCGGTCCTTGGGGACTGGCCGGTTTCGTTGCGGCGGGCGGCGTCCGTTTACCATGAAATCGAAGGCCCGACTGCGCAGGGACACTTGCCCCTGCCGAACCCGACCCTTCGGAGGTGCGTCATGTACCTGCACACTCGCCGACCAGGCGATTCCCCAAGCCAGCGCACCAAGCCACGCCTCCGGACGGCCGCCGCGCTGATCGTGCTCGTGGTTTCACTGCTCACCCTGAGCGCCTGCACGGCCGGGCCCAACACCGCCGAGGTGGCCCAGGCGGCGGGATTCTGGCAGGGGCTCTGGCACGGAATCATCAGCCCGGTGACGTTCATCATCTCGTTGTTCAACGACAACGTGAACATCTACGAGGTCGTCAACAACGGGGGTTGGTACAACTTCGGCTTCATGATCGGGATGTCGATCATCTTCGGCGGTGGCGGCGGCGCCGCGGGTCATCGGCACTGACCCGAACGCTCAGGGGCCTTACTCGGACGCCTGTGCGACCAAGCCCGCGATTTCGGTCGACTCGGACCACACTTGATCAGCGTCGCCGAAAAGGTGGTCGGGGTTCTGTGGGGGCGTCGCACTCGCCATTGAGGACGACAGGCAGAGCCTACCCCGAGTCGTCCCTGATTGTGAATTCAGGCCCACCTTGGTGCCGCGCCGTCGGACGCTCCACCGCGGGGTCGAGCAGTCCTTGGGGACTGTTTGTGTACGCCCGGGGGGTCGGCCGCGGGGTCGAGCAGTCCTCGGGGACTGTTTGTGCACACGCGCCGGGCGCCCGGCCTGGGTTAGAGGACGCCGAACTTGACGTTGATACTGGAAACAGCCGGTGCGGGGCATACCCCGGAACTTGGCTGGCGGCCCGAACGGGGCTCCCGACCCGATCAGCCGTGGACGTCGGCGAGGTGGTGCTGCACCTCATGCAGCCAGTAGTCGGCGAGGGACGCGATCGTGAAGCGCATGCCGTCACCGCGCGTGCCACCACGCTGCCACTCGGCGTCGGTCAGCTGGTCGAACAGATCCGCGGCTTGGCCCAGCACGTCGCTCAGTTCGGACGCCACGGTCTGCGCATCCCGGGCGTTGTAGTCACCCGCCACGGCCGCGCGCTCACCGTCCCAGTTGCTGAACGCGGGGTCGTCCTGGGCACGCATCTGCTCAATGCGGCCGGCGAAGACCTGGGTCAGCTCCAGCACGTGGCAGGCGTATTCGAGGGGCGACCAGACGTCAGGTTCGGGACGCGTCGTGACGTCCGGCCGGGCCAGCACCGCGCGCCAGCGGGGCGCCGCGTCCCGGAATCGGGGGCCGACCGTTGCCCGCGGCTGGCCGGGGGTGAACCCGCACTGCGGGCAGGGCTCGGTGAGCACGAAGGTCCAGTCGCGGGTGTCGGGCCGCGCCGGCGTGGTGTGCGGGTTCACGTGGCTGTCTGGCATCAGCCCATGTTAGGTAGCTGGTCTGGTGCAGCCAACTGGCTTGGCTCCGCTCACGGGCTCTGGCAAGGCGTCCTCGGACGAGCCGGGGGCGGTGCGCGCCCGGGCGATCGGCTGGGGCCGGCCCGGTCAGCCGACGACCAGGGATTGGAATTCGCGGACCGGTATGGCTGAGGTGGCACGGGTCGATAGTGGCAGGGTGCCTGATTGTCCCAGGGCCTGGCATGTGACGGCCCAGCCTGCGGTCGCGGTGGTCGTGTAGTCGCCGCGCCGCAGATACGTGTGGCCGCAATCAGGTGACGGTGTCAGCGGGTCGATGTTTGTTGGGCGTGGCCGCATCTGGTTGCACACGCTGGACGTGGCGTCGCCCCAGTCGAATTGGACGCTGCCCCGGTTGGCCTGCATCACGATGTTGATGCCTTGCTCGGTGACGGTTGAGGTGACTGGGCCGGGGTCATCGGCCCAGACCCACAGGGGCAATCCGACCGCCGACACGCCCCACTGGTTGTCG
>RRZU013443409.1_pt1 | contig 11492 bp, 11 predicted proteins | sample 2165561 | NCBI WGS metagenome assembly RRZU01 (sample SAMN10456909, study PRJNA506462) | wastewater metagenome | isolation source: wastewater sludge | place: USA: Moscow, Idaho | reverse complement strand
TCGGGGTTGTAGGCAATGCCACCGCCCGTGCCGCCCAGCGTAAAGCTGGGGCGGATGACGGTGGGGAAGCCCACGCTCTTTTGCACGGCCCAGGCTTCGTCCATGCTGTGGGCGATGCCCGAGCGTGCGGAGCCCAGACCGATCTTGGTCATGGCGTCCTTGAACTTCAGGCGGTCTTCGGCCTTGTCGATGGCTTCGGGCGTGGCGCCAATCAGCTCAACCTTGTACTTGTCGAGCACGCCGTTGCGCCACAAATCCAGCGCACAGTTCAGCGCCGTCTGGCCGCCCATGGTGGGCAGGATCGCATCGGGGCGCTCTTTGGCGATGATCTTCTCGACCGTCTGCCAAGTGATGGGCTCGATGTAAGTGACGTCGGCCGTAGCCGGGTCGGTCATGATCGTCGCAGGGTTGCTGTTGATCAAAATGACCTTATAGCCCTCTTCGCGCAGGGCCTTGCAGGCCTGGACGCCAGAGTAGTCGAATTCACAGGCCTGGCCGATGATGATCGGGCCAGCGCCAATGATGAGGATGCTTTTTAAGTCGGTACGTTTTGGCATGGTGCGGCGTTCATTGGCCCTGAGAGGCTGGGGTCTCAGGGCTGGGGGTGGGGGCGGCGGCAATCGCGTCGCGCCGCAGGGTCAGCTTGTCGAGAAGGGCCTGCACACGCTCCGGAGGGACGTTCTTTTGCATCAGTTGCAAAAGACCGTCCCCTTGAATCAGCGGGCGCAGCACTTCGGCTTCGGCCTCATAAAACGTCACATCCCACTCTTGCATGGCCTCGGCAAACGTGGCGTCATCCCAAGTCTTGCCCTTGGCCACCAGGGTCACCAACGGCATGGCCTTGTTTTCGATGAACGCCTTTTTGTAAGGCTTTTGCTGCCAGCGCTCGGTAAACCACTCTTTGTGGGGCGAAGGCAAGGTGAGCACGCGCTTGTGGATCGCTTTTTCCAGCGAGGCTGCGGGGAAACTGAACAATTTCATGGGGCAAGACCTTCTCGAAACAGGCTTCTTACGCAGCTTTCGCTGCCTGCATGGCGCGGGTGAAGCGGTCAAACAGGTAGGCGATGTCGTGCGGACCGGGCGAAGCCTCAGGGTGACCCTGGAAGCAGAACGCGGGCTTGTCGGTGCGCTCCAGGCCCTGCAGCGTGCCATCAAACAGGCTGATGTGGGTGGGGCGCAGCGTGGCGGGCAGCGACTCCATGTCCACCGCAAAACCGTGGTTCTGGCTGGTAATGCTCACACGGCCAGTGTCCAGGTCCTTCACGGGGTGGTTGGCACCGTGGTGGCTGTTGGCCATCTTGAAGGTCTTGGCGCCCGAGGCCAGGGCCATGATCTGGTGACCCAGGCAGATGCCAAAAGTGGGCACGCCGCTATCCATCAAGGTGCGCGCAGCGGCAATGGCGTAGTCGCAAGGGGCTGGGTCACCCGGGCCGTTGGACAGGAACACGCCATCGGGGTTGAGGGCCAGCACGTCTGCGGCGGGCGTCTTGGCAGGCACCACGGTGACCTTGCAGCCACGCTCGGCCAGCATGCGCAAAATGTTTTTCTTCACGCCAAAGTCATACGCCACCACATGGAACTGGGGGGCGGTGAGTTCACCGTAGCCCGAGCCCAGCGTCCACTCGGTCTGGGTCCACTCGTAGCGGGTGCTCGTGGTCACCACCTGGGCCAGGTCCAGGCCCGCCATGTTGGGTGCTGCCTTGGCTTTGGCGATGGCTTCATCGATCAGGGCTTGCGTGACCGCCTGGCCTGCGGCCAAGCCCACAATCGCGCCGTTTTGCGCGCCCTTGCTGCGCAGCAGGCGGGTGAGCTTGCGGGTGTCGATGTTGGCGATGGCGACCGTGTTTTCACGGACCAGGTACTGCGAGAGGGTTTCGGACTCGCGGAAGTTGCTGGACAACAAAGGCAGGTCTTTGATGATGAGACCTGCGGCGTGGACCTTGTCGGCTTCGACATCCTCGGCATTGACACCGTAGTTGCCAATGTGCGGATACGTGAGCGTCACGATCTGCTGGCAGTAGCTGGGGTCAGTGAGGATTTCTTGGTAGCCGGTGATAGCGGTGTTGAAAACCACTTCGCCGACGGTGGTGCCGGTGGCACCAATCGAATTGCCGATAAAGACCGTGCCGTCTGCGAGCGCCAGGATGGCGGGCGGGAAGGTTCCCTGAATAGACAAAAGCACTGGGTTCTCCGGATGGTTACGGTCGCCCGGCGCCTGCAGGCCACTCGCAGGGCGAGTGCCAGTGGCTGCTCTCAGATGGGTTATTGCTTTGGGTGCGGTCGGGCGACGCTGTTGCGAGAAAAGCCCCCGATTATACCCGCATCGCGTGAAAACCACGATGCAAAATGATGCACCGCAACATGGCACATCGAAAAACGGCTAAGCACTTGCTTACAAGGAACGCATGGCACCGCTGGCATGCAGGCAAATGGCGGCGGCGGCACCCACATTCAAAGACTCTTCGCCACCCGGCTGCGCAATGCGGATACGCAATGCGGCCCGGGACTCGAGCGACGCAGCGACGCCCTGCCCTTCGTGCCCCATGACCCAGGCGCAAGGCCAGGGCAAGGTCGCTTGGTGCAAGTAGCTGCCGCCGTGGGAGCTGGTCACCACCAACGGCACCTGCAAGGCGTCCAGATCCTGCTCGCTCACGCCTTCGACCAAGCTGAGCGCGAAGTGGGCGCCCATGCCCGCACGCAGCACCTTGGGCGACCACAGGGCCGCACTGCCCTTGATGGCCAGCACCTGGCGAAAGCCGAAGGCCGAGGCGCTGCGCAAGATGGAGCCTACATTGCCTGCGTCTTGCACACGGTCTAGCACCACCGTGGCAGCGGCGGGATCCAGCGGCTGCGCAGCAGGCATATCCCACAAGAAACCCATGCCCGCCGGGGATTCCAGCCCGCTGATGTCTTTGAACAAGGCGTCTGGAATCACTACTATTTTGATAGCTGCCAGCGCTTTATCGTATTGCCATTGAGGCCAAAAAGACTCTGAAAACACCGCCATGGAAGGGCGAATGAAGCGGTCCAGCGCGGCACGGCACAGGTGATCGCCCTCCAGCCACACGCGGCCTTGTTTGCGGTAGGCCGTGGTGTCTTGGGCCAGGCGGCGCAAGTCCTTGATCAGGGCGTTGTCGCGGGACTGGATGAGGGTGACGGCAGCAGAGGTCATGCGATCAATTTGTCGGGGATGTCAGTGGCCATCGCCAGCACCTGGGCCACGGGCGCAAACGAGCGGCGGTGGTGAACGCAAGCTCCATGCTCTTTCAAAGCCGCCATGTGCACGGTCGTGCCGTAGCCTTTGTGCCCTGCAAACCCGTATTCGGGGAATTGCCCGTGCACCTCAGCACACCAGCGGTCACGGTGCACTTTGGCCAAAATGGACGCGGCAGAAATGGACTGCACCAGCGCATCGCCTTTGACGATGGCCTCTGCAGGAATATCGAGCTGCGGGATGCGGTTGCCATCCACCAGCACCATCACCGGCTTGAGCCGCAAGCCCATGACGGCGCGGCGCATGGCCAGCATCGTAGCTTGCAGGATGTTGAGTTGGTCGATCTCTTCCACACTGGCCTGCGCAATGCTGCAGCACAGGGCTTTGGCACAGATTTCATCGAACAGCTTTTCGCGCCGGGCAGCGGTGAGTTTCTTCGAGTCGGCCAGACCCGCAATGGGGCGCAGATCGTCCAGGATGACGGCCGCCGCCACCACCGGCCCGGCCAAGGGGCCACGCCCAGCCTCATCCACCCCTGCGACAAGCCCAGGCGGGTGCCACGGCAGGCTGGCCTGCTCAGGAAGGGTGTCAGGATGCGAGGACTTTTTGGATCGCATCGGCGGCCAGTTCAGAGGTGTTGCGCTGCAGGCTTTCGTGCAGCGCGTCAAAGCGCCGCTCCAGCGCGTGGATTTTTTCAGGCTGCCGCTCTTTGGCCTGCAGCCACTGCAGCGTGGCAGCGCACAACGCCTGGGGGGTTGCGGCATCCTGGATCAGCTCCGGCACCACAAACTCGCCGCACAAAATATTGGGCAACCCCACCCAGGGCTGCAATTGCTTGCGGCGCATCAGCCACCAGCTCAGCGGGTGCATGTGGTAGCCAATGACCATGGGGCGCTTGAACAAAGCAGCCTCCAGCGTGGCAGTGCCGCTGGCGATCAGGGTGACATCGCAAGCGGCCAGCACCGTGTGCGATTGGCCTGTGACGACGCGCACCACCCCTTCCAGCCCAGCGGCACGCACCAGTTGCTCGATGCGCCCCTGCAGCAGCGGTACCGCCGGCACTATGAATTTGGTAGCTGGTCGCGCTTGATGGATAAGCGCTGCAGCCGAAAAGAAGGGTGGTGCGATGTATTGCACCTCAGACGAACGGCTGCCAGGCAGAATCGCCAGGATCTCATCTTGCTCCGCAAACCCCAGCGCGGCCCGCGCCGCTGCGCGGTCAGGCACGCGAGGAATGACGCTAGCCAAGGGATGGCCCACATAGGTGGCCGCAATGCCGTGCTGTGCCAACAGCGCGGGCTCAAACGGAAAAATGCACAGCACGTGGTCGGCACTGCGGCGGATTTTCTCGATCCGGTTGGCACGCCACGCCCAAATGGAAGGGCAGACAAAGTGCACGGTCTTGATACCGGCCGCCCGCAGGTCAGCCTCCAGACCCAGATTGAAATCGGGCGCATCCACGCCAATGAAAACGCCAGGGCGCTCGCGCAGCAGCCGCTCGCGCAGTTGCTTGCGAATGCTCAGCAACTCGCGCAGCCGGCGCAGCACCTCCATGCTGTAGCCATGCACCGCCAGCTTTTCACTGGGCCACAGGCATTCAAAGCCCCGGCGTGCCATGTGCGGGCCGCCGATACCTTTGGCTTGGAGGTCGGGCCACTGGACCTGCAAACCATCCAGCAGCAGGCCCGCGAGCAAGTCGCCAGAGGCCTCGCCCGCCACCATTGCGATGCGAGGGGTCGATTCCATCAGCACACGCTCAACGGGCAATGCCAGCGGCAGAACTGGCGATGAACGCGTCCATCAACGCCACATCATCCTGCGCTTGGGGCATCTGCTGGGGCAGCGCCAAAATCGCCTCGCGCGCCTGCCCCAGCGTCAGCCCTTGGCGGTACAGCAGCTTGTGCATTTCACGGATGGCCGCAATGCGCTCATCTGAGAAGTTGCGGCGGCGCAAACCCACCAGATTCACGCCTCGCACGGCCAGCGGGTTGCCATCCACCACCATGAACGGGGGCACATCCTTACCGACATGGCTGGCAAAGCCCACCATGGTGTGCGCGCCAATGCGCATGCGCTGCAGCACCCCGGTCAAGCCGCCCACCGTGGCCCAGTCACCCACATCCACATGGCCCGCCAAGGTGGTGTTGTTGGCCAGCGTGGTCTGGTTGCCCACCTGGCAATCGTGCGCAATGTGCACGTAGGCCATGATCCAGTTGTCATCCCCCACACGGGTCACGGCACGGTCTTGCACGGTGCCGGTGTTGAAGGTGCAGAACTCGCGGATGGTGTTGCGGTGGCCAATCACCAGCTCGGTGGGCTCACCCGCATACTTCTTGTCCTGGGGCTGCGCCCCGAGCGAGGCGAACTGGAAAATCCGGTTGTCCTCGCCAATCGTGGTGCGCCCTTCGATCACGCAATGGGCACCCACCACCGTGCGCGCACCAATCGAGACCTGCGGGCCAATGACCGCATAGGGCCCGATGGTCGCCGTCGGGTCAATGCTGGCGGCTGGATCGACAACCGCAGTTGCGTGGATATTGCTCACGATCAGTCAAATCAGCCCACAGCACGCATGGTGCACATCAACTCGGCCTCGCAGGCCACCTCTTCGCCCACGCGGGCCACACCCTTGAACTTCCAGATGCCACCACGCACGCGGTCAATCTTGATCTCCAGGTGCAGTTGATCGCCCGGCTCCACGGGGCGCTTGAAGCGAGCACCATCGATACCGACAAAGTAGTAGATGTTGTTCTCGTCAGGGACTTGGCCCATGGCGTCAAAGGCCAGCAGGCCTGCAGCCTGAGCCAGCGCTTCCAGAATCAGTACCCCTGGCATGACGGGACGGCCGGGGAAATGGCCCAAGAAATAGGGCTCATTGAAAGTCACATTCTTGATGGCCAGAATGCGCTCATTGCGCTCGAGCTCGAGCACGCGATCCACCAATAGAAACGGGTAACGGTGGGGCAGTTGCTTGAGAATTGCGTGGATATCCATCATCGAATTGTTCTTCCGTTCATGCTGCTTTGAGGGCTTGCTCCAGCGCCTTGATGCGCTCCCGCAAGCTGTGCAGTTGTTTGAGTGTTGCAGCGTTCTTTTCCCACGTCGCATTGTCGTCGATGGGAAACATACCCGTGTATTGGCCAGGGCGCGACAGCGAGCGGGTGACCACGGTGGCTGCAGAGACGTGCACATTGTCTGCCAGTTCCAAGTGACCCAGCACAATGGCACCGCCCCCGACGGTGCAGTGGGCACCAATGGTGGCACTGCCCGCCACCCCTACACACCCGGCCATGGCTGCGTGGCGACCAATGCGTACGTTGTGTCCGATCTGGATCAGGTTGTCGAGCTTCACACCGTCCTCGATCACGGTGTCTTGCAACGCACCACGATCAATACAGGTGTTGGCGCCTATCTCCACGTCATCACCGATCTGCACCGCACCCAGTTGCTCAATCTTGACCCAGGTGCCCTGAGAGGGCGCAAAGCCAAAGCCATCGGCGCCAATGACCACACCGGGGTGCAGCAGGCAACGCGCTCCCACACGGCAGTTCTCGCCCAACGTGATCCGCGAGGTGAGCACCGAGCCCGCCCCTACCACGGCACCGCGCTCAACCACACACAAAGGCCCAATGATGGCCGTGGGGTGGATCTGCGCCGTGGGATCCACCACGGCACTGGGATGAATACCCACGGGGCGCGCAGGCGCGTGCTGCTGCTTCCACAGTTGCGTGGCCCTGGCAAAGTAAACGTAAGGGCTGTCTGCCACGATGCAGGCGCCGCGCGCCAAGGCGGCCTCGCGCATGGCAGGCGCCACAATGACACAGGCCGCCTGAGAGGCGGCCAGTTGCTGTTGGTAGCGCGGGTGGCTCAGAAAACTGATGTCCCCCGGGCCGGCAGCCTCCAGCGGTGCGATCCGGTGGATGGCGGTGTCCCGTCCCCCGCCTTCAAGCGCGCCGCCCAGCGCATCCACAATCTGCCCAAGAAGCAAGCTCACGCGCCGACCACCCGTTGCATCCAATTACTTGGAAGCATTCAAAGCCTTGATCACTTTGTCGGTGATGTCGTGCTTGGGGTTGATGTACACGGCTTCTTGCAGGATGACATCGTACTTTTCAGCCTCAGCCACTTGCTTGACGACCTTGTTGGCGCGCTCCAGAACCTGGGCCAACTCTTCGTTCTTGCGGGCACTCAGGTCTTCCTGGAACTCGCGGCGCTTGCGCTGAAAGTCACGGTCTTGATCGACCAACTGGCGCTGGCGGGTGGTGCGCTGGCTCTCCGCCATAGTGGGGGCTTCGCGCTCGAATTTGTCTGTGGCTGTCTTGAGCGAACTGCCGATGTCGACCAGTTCCTTCTCACGACGGGCAAATTCCTGCTCCAGCTTGGCCTGCGCCGTTTTGGCGGTGTTGGCTTCACGGAAGATGCGATCCGTGTTGACGAAACCTGCCTTGAACTCTTGCGCCTGTGCCGAGACGGCAAAGACGGTTGCGCCCATCAACAGGGCCAACGATGTCTGACGGAAAAGGGATTTCATTAGAAAGACGTTCCAATCTGGAATTGCAGTTTCTGGATTTTATCGCCAGCGAACTTACGCACTGGCTGGGCAAAGGCAAGGCGCAGAGGGCCCAACGGGGAAATCCAGCTCAAGCCAAGGCCTGCAGAGGCTCGCATATCGCTGAAAGTCACCTTCTGGTCTTCACCGTACACATTGCCCACGTCCACAAATGTGAACACACGCAGCGTTCGGTCATTGCCAGCACCCGGGAATGGCGCGATCAACTCGGCGTTCAGGGTTACTTTCTTCGGCCCCCCCAAGGATGCGCCAGTCACGTCACGTGGGCCCAATGTGCCTTGATCGAAACCACGCACGGAGCCGAGACCACCCGAGTAAAAGTTCTTGAACACAGGGAATGGACGCCCATTGAGCCCCTTGCCGTACCCTAACTCGCCATTGAATGCTACTGTAAAGCGCTTGTTCAACGGGATGTATTGCTGATACTGGTAGTTGCCTCGCACATAGCGGGCATCCCCTGCCACAGACCATTCGGAATTGAGGCGCTGGTAGCGACCCGAATTGGGGGCCAAGGCACTGTCACGGTCATCGCGCGACCAGCCAATCGTCAGAGGAATCGAGTTGCTGGTAGCACCGTAGGTATTGGCGTAGGCCAGGTAAGTGGCGGGGATGTTGGTGCCAGCCTTGATCTGCGTCTGCTCCAACCCGCCACCGAAGAACACGGTATCGATCTCACTGAATGGCACACCAAAGCGCATCGACGCACCGGTGGTGACCAATTCGTAGTTGCCGCCCTGGTCCTCGTAAGGCTTGTCGGTACGGTAGTACACGTCCACCGTGCGGGAGATACCGTCCTGCGTGAAGTAGGGATTGGTGGTGCTGAACACCAGCGTGCGGCGGTACTTGCTGGTATTGACATCAATCCCCAGGTAGTTGCCAGAACCAAAGAAGTTCTCTTGCTTGATGCCGAACGACAGCGCCACTTTTTCGGCGCTGGAGAAGCCTGCGCCCAGCTGCAGCGACCCTGTGGGCTTTTCAGTCACATTCACCACCAGGTCCACTTGATCTGGAGAGCCCGGCACGTCCTGGGTCTCCACATTCACTTCGGTGAAGAAGCCCAAGCGGTCCACACGGTCACGCGACAGGCGAATGCGCTCGCCGTCGTACCACGCAGCCTCGTACTGGCGGAATTCGCGGCGAATCACTTCGTCGCGGGTGCGGTTGTTGCCGCTCACATTGATCTTGCGCACGTAGGCGCGGCGCGATGGCTCAGCCTGCAGCACCAGCGTGACGCGGTTGTTTTCGCGGTCGATTTCAGGCACTGCCTCCACACGCGAAAAAGCAAAACCAAAGCGGCCAAAGTATTCAGAGAAAGCTTTGGTGGTTTCTGTCACCTGGTCTGCGTTGTAAGGCTCACCGGCACGGATGCTCACCAGCGATTTGAACTCGTCTTCACGGTCCAGGTAGTTGCCTTCCAGCTTCACACCTGCCACCACAAAGCGCTCGCCCTCGGTCACATTCACGGTGATGGTGATGTCCTGCTTGTCTGGCGAAATCGCCACCTGGGTGGAGTCCACCCGAAACTCCAGGTAGCCACGCTGCAAGTAGTAGGAGCGCAGGGTTTCCAGGTCGGCATTGAGCTTGGTGCGCGAATAGCGATCGGACTTGGTGTACCAGCTCAGCCAGCCCCCAGTGTCCTGGTCAAACAAGCCCTTGAGCGTAGATTCGCTGAATGCCTTGCTGCCATTGATGCGCACTTCCTTGATGCGGGCCGGCTCGCCTTCCACCACGGTGAACGTCAGGTTCACACGGTTGCGCTCAATCGGGGTCACCGTCGTCACCACCTCGGCGCCATACAAGCTGCGGTTGATGTACTGGCGCTTGAGCTCTTGCTCCGCACGGTCTGCCAGTGCCTTGTCAAACGGGCGCCCTTCCGTCAGGCCCACATCGCGCATCGCCTTCTTGAGAACCTCTTTGTCAAATTCGCGCGTCCCCGCAAAGTCGACATCGGCAATCGTGGGGCGCTCCTCCACCACAACCACCAACACATTGCCATTGGCCTCCAGGCGCACATCCTTGAACAAGCCCAACGCAAACAGTGCCCGAATCGCAGCCGCCCCCTTGTCGTCGTTGTAATCGTCACCCACACGCAGCGGCATGGAGGCAAAGATCGTCCCAGGCTCGACGCGCTGCAGACCTTCCACACGGATGTCCTGAACGTTGAATGGATCCAACGCCCATGCCTGAGCTGCAAAGACCATGGCAGCGAATGCTGTTGCAGTGCGCACGCCCAAGCGATTGAATTGTTTTTTCATGTGTGAATCGAAGCCAGTACCCAGTACCGCAGCACCGTGTGGCGAATGTTTAGCCAAAAAGCCGGGTTACATACCGGGTGACATCATTGAACATGGCGATGGACATCATCACCAGCAGCACGGCGACGCCGCCCCGCTGAAGCCTTTCCATCCAGGCATCGGACACGCCGCGACCTGTCAGTCCTTCCCAAAGATAATACATCAGGTGCCCCCCATCCAGAACGGGCAGAGGCAACAGGTTCAGCACACCGAGGCTAACGCTGATCAATGCCATGAAGATCAGATACTGCGTGAGGCCCATGCTCGCGGATTTTCCGGCGTAGTCGGCAATCGTCAGCGGACCGCTCAGATTCTTGAGCGAGGCCTGACCAATCACCATGCGGCCCATCATTTTCAGGGTGAGCACCGAGACTTCCCAGGTGCGCTGAACGCCCTTCCAGATGCCTTCGACAAAACCATAGTGGACGGTCACCAATTCAGGCGCCTGACCGACATAAGCCCCGATACGACCGTAGGAACCATTTGCATCCTGCAACACTTCAGGAGTGACAGCAACGTCCATCTGGCGGCCTTCGCGCTCGACATGCCATGTCTGCGTAGTGGCTTTGCCATCGATCACGGAATGGCGGATCAGCTCGCGCAGTTGCAGGCCGTCGACGATGTCCTTGGTGCCGACGCGCAGCACCAGATCGTTTTCCTTGAGACCCGAACGCGCCGCAGCACCCTCCGGCATCACCTCGCCGATCACCGGCTTGGTCCATGGGCTCATGATGCCGATCTTGCGGAACAGCTCCAGATCGGCATCGGTGGCGTTGAGCGACGCCAGATTCAAAGTGATTTCGCGCGTGCCCGATCCGCCGGGGCTCTGCACGGACAAGCGCGCGTTCTGACCGTCCAGCGCGCCGCGTGTCAGCAACCAGCGCACGTCTTCATACGATTGAACCGGTTCGATTTCGTCGTCACCGAGCGCCGCAGCGACGACCAGCTCGCCGCCTTGCAGACCGGCCTTGTCGGCCACCGATCCCGCCACCGGGTTGGCGAGCAAAGGCTTGGCCTCGTCCACTCCCGTCCAGTTGACGACCGAATACAGCACCACGGCCAGCAGCAGATTGGCCAGCGGCCCGGCGGCGACGATGGCCGCACGCGACTTCAAGGGTTGGGTGTTGAATGCGAGATGACGTTCTTCTGCCGCCACTGGCGCCTCGCGCTCGTCGAGCATACGCACATAGCCGCCGAGCGGAAACGCAGCGAGCACGAACTCCGTCGGCGAGTCCTTCTTCTGCCAGCGCAGCTGCGGCGTGCCGGCGCCCACCGAGAAACGCAGCACCTTCACTCCACAGGCCACGGCCACGCGGTAATGGCCGTACTCGTGCACGGCAATCAGCACGCCAAGTGCCACGACGAACGCAACAATGGTCAGCAGCATGTGAAGGTCTCCTGAAAAGAGCGAATC
>RRZU013454050.1_pt1 | contig 11494 bp, 6 predicted proteins | sample 2165561 | NCBI WGS metagenome assembly RRZU01 (sample SAMN10456909, study PRJNA506462) | wastewater metagenome | isolation source: wastewater sludge | place: USA: Moscow, Idaho | reverse complement strand
CGCCCGCAGCCACGCCAGTGCGGCGGCTTGTTCCGCTTCGCTGCCGTAGCGCAAATCGCGCTGGGCGCGGCGGTAGGTGGCGCGGGCTTGGGCTTTGTCGATTTGCTGTTGGGCAAAGTCGGCTTGGTTGGTGGCTTCGGTACGCTGGTTTTGCTGCGCTTGCGCCCGTGCCATGGCCTTGGCAATCAAATCGGCCGGATTGAGCTTGGCGCTGCTGCCCGGCGTTTGGACAACGGCGGCGGCGCGGGCGGCCAAATGGGCGCGGCGGGCGGCGGCCAAGCGTTGCAAGCGGGCTTGGCGGCGTTGGTAGCGGCGTTGTGCATGGCTGGCGGCGGCTTGGCGCGGCGCTAAACCGGCATCGGCCAATTGGCGTGCACGCGGCAGCCAGGCATCGGCTACCGGCTGCAAGTCGATGCAGTCTACCGGGCAAGGCGGCAGACACAGCTCGCAGCCAGTGCATTCATCGGCCAATACGGTGTGCATTTGCTTGGTGGCGCCGATAATCGCGTCTACCGGGCAAGCCTTAATACAGGCGGCACAACCGATGCAGGCGGCTTCGTCTATCACTGCCAGCACTTTGGGCGCGGCGGCTTTGTCGGCCTGTGCCAAGGGCAAGAGTGGCGTATTGAGCAACGCGGCCAGATCGTGCATCACCGCCATGCCGCCGGGCGGGCACAGATTGATGGCGGCTTGGCCGCCGGCCAGCGCTTCGGCATAAGGCGCGCAGCCGTCAAAGCCGCATTGGCGGCATTGGGTTTGCGGCAACACGGTTTCGATACGGCGGGCATTGATGGACACAGACATAAAACCAAAATACAAAAATCAAAGAGGCTTATTCTAACCTAAGCCAAAGGCTGCCTGAAAAATATTGCCGCACAAAAGCGGTTTGATGCAGGTAAAACCTGCTCTTGTTTCAGGCAGCCTTGCCCTACCGCCGCGCTGTGCTTGCGCGTACAATCCAGCCCCATGGAAAAAGAACCTTGTTTTCACTGCGGGCTGGACGTACCGGCCTCGCTTGACTTACCGATCGAATTTGAAGGCCATGCCCACCCCACCTGCTGCGCCGGTTGCCAAGCGGTGGCACAAAGCATTATCGGTGCCGGTTTGGGCAGCTATTACCACCAGCGCACCGCCGATGCGCAGCAAGCCGCTTTGCCGCCGCAAGAAATGATGGCACAGCTCAAACTCTACGATTTGCCCGAAGTGCAGGCCGATTTTGTGGAAGTGCTGGCCGAAAACGAGCGCGAAGCGGTGTTGATGCTCTCCGGCATCACCTGCGCCGCCTGCGTGTGGCTGATTGAGCAGCAATTGCTGCGCCTGCCCGGCGTGTTGCGGGTAGACATCAACTACAGCACCGAGCGCGTGCGCGTGGCGTGGGACAACAGCCGCGCCGCTTTGTCGGACATTTTGCTGCGGGTGCAAAGCACCGGCTATCAAGCCGCGCCCTACGATGCGCAAAAAGTGGACGCACAAGCGCAAAAAGAGCGCAAGCAGGCATTGGTGCGGCTGTGGGTGGCCGGTTTGTCGATGATGCAGGTGATGATGTATGTGGTGCCCACTTATTTGTATGGCGACGATATTGAAGAGCCGTTTTTGTGGCTGCTGCATTGGGCCAGCATGGTGCTCACCCTGCCGGTAATGTTGTATTCGGCCGTGCCGTTCTACCGTGGCGCGCTGCGCGATTGGCGCAACAAGCGCGTGGGCATGGACACACCGGTGGCGATTGCCATTGTGGCCGCGTTTAGCGCCAGCTGCTACGCCTTGCTCACCCGCCAAGAACACGGCATTTATTTCGACTCGATTTCCATGTTTGTGTTCTTGCTGCTGGGCGGGCGCTATCTGGAGCAAATGGCGCGGCGCAAAGCCGCCAGCGCCACCGAGCGGCTGATTAAACTGGTGCCCGCGTTTTGCCACAAACTGCCCGATTACCCGGCCAGCGAAGCCAGCGAAGAAGCCGTGGTGGCCAAGCTGGCAGTGGGCGATGTGCTGCTGGTGAAGCCGGGCGAGGTGATTCCGGTAGACGGCCGTGTGCTGCGCGGCGAAAGTGCGGTCAACGAAGCCATGCTCACCGGCGAAAGCGTGCCGGTGGCCAAAGCCGCCGGTGCCGCCGTGGTGGCGGGCACGCTCAATACCGCCAGCCCCTTATTGATTGCAACCGCCCAAGTGGGCAGCGACACCCGCTTGGCGCACATTGTGCGCCTGCTCGACCGCGCACTGGCGCAAAAACCGCGCATGGTGGAGCTGGCCGACCGCTACGCCTCATGGTTTGTGGCCGGTTTGCTGCTGCTGTCGGTGCTGGTGTTCGGCGTGTGGACTTATCTGGACGGCAGCAACCGCGCCTTGTGGATTACCGTATCGCTGCTGGTGGCCACCTGCCCCTGCGCCTTGTCGCTGGCCACCCCGGCGGCACTGGCGGCCAGCACCGGCAACTTGGCCGGGCAAGGCGTGCTGATCGGGCGCGGCCATGCGCTGGAAACGCTGGCGCACATCGACGATGTGGTGTTCGACAAAACCGGTACCCTCACCGAAGGCCGGTTGGCAGTGCAGCAAATCCAAACCGTGCAATCTCAAGTCGACACCGCTTTATTAACCGCAATAGCGCAAGCACTGGAAGCGCAGTCCGAGCATCCGGTGGCGCAAGCCTTGCTGCGGCTGCCTGAAAATCCTGAGTGCAACGTGAGCGCCCGCAACCGTATCAACCGCGTGGGGCACGGCGTTACCGCGCAAGTGCGCAGCGGCGGTGATGAAGCCATTTGGGCGATTGGCCGCGCCGACTTTGTTGCCGAAATGGCCGGTGCCTTGCCGCCCGAACTGGCCAAAATCGAGCACAGCGGCACTGTGGTGTATCTGGGCAATGCGCAGGGCTTTCAGGCAGCCTTTTTGCTGCAAGACCAAACCAAAAGCGGCGCTGCCCGCCTGCTGGCTCAGTTGAAGCAAGCCGGTGTACGCCGCCATCTGCTCAGTGGCGACCGCAGTGCCGCGGTGCAACATCTGGCCGCCGAATTAGGGCTAGACGCCTACCGCGCCGAAGCCACCCCCGAAGACAAACTGGCCTATGTGGCCGCTTTGCAGCAACAAGGACGCAAAGTGCTGATGGTGGGCGACGGCATCAATGATGCTCCGGTGCTGGCCAAAGCCGATGTATCGGTGGCGGTGGCCGAAGGCGCCGACGTGGCGCGCGATGGCGCCGATGTGGTGCTGCTCAACGACGACATCGGCATGATTGCACCGCTGCTGCGCCAAGCCGAACGCACCCGCACCATCATCCGCGAAAACCTGCTCTGGGCCACTGCCTACAACGCCATCGCCGTGCCACTGGCCGCCACCGGCCATGTAACCCCGTGGGTGGCGGCACTGGGCATGAGCCTAAGCTCTTTGCTGGTGCTGGCCAATGCGCTGCGGCTATTGAAAAGCAAAACGGCTTGATGTCTTAACACAATAAGGTGTTTTCTTGCTAAAGGCTGCCTGAAACTTTTTCAGGCAGCCTTGATTTTATAATCTTAAATCATTGTTTTTGATATTATGTAATCAATTAACGCAATTGATTAAAACGGCTTATTTGTTTGTGAAAAACAATCTTATGTTTTAATGGGTAAAGAATGCTTGTGTTTGCTGAGAACTGCCTCATTTTTGGCAGTCGCTGTGACAAACGCATAATGCCAATTCTGTTGACTGATTAATATACCGATAATGAACCAAACCTATTTTTTCCTCACCGTTATCCTGGTTTACCAGGCTTTATTATTTGCCGTAATGGCCGCCGTGGGCTGGTGGCTTAAGCCGTATTGGCAACGCTTTAGCCGCCGCAATACCCTGTTGTTGCTGTGGCTGGCGCTCAATGGCGTGCTGGCGGCCAGCATGTTGCGGCTGGGGCCGTTGGGCTTTAAAAGCGGCAGTATCGTGGTGGTGTTGGTGCTTTATGTCGCGTTTGTTGCCTTGCTGGCAGTGGCGGCCTATGCATTATTGCGTGCACTGCGCCGTCCTGCCGTGCAGGCCGCACGTTGGGTGCGCATTGGCGCGCCGCTGCTGTTGATGGGCTGGCTGGGGCTGGGCTGGTGGAGTGCGTATTCGCCGCAGGTGGTGCGCCATGATTTAAGCGTCAGCAAACCTTTGGCGCAGCCACTGAAAATTGCGCTGGTAAGCGATTTGCATTTGGGGCAATGGGTGGGCAAGCGCCAGCTGCATAAGCTGGCCGATATTATGGCGCAAGAGCAGCCCGATATTATTCTGATTGCCGGTGATGTGATGGACGATGTGCCCGATGTGTATCGCCAGCAAAATATGCAAGCCGCCTTTGCTCGTTTGCAGGCGCCTTTGGGTGTGTATGCCACCTTGGGCAACCACGACAATTATGGCGGTGTGCAAGGCGATATTGTGCACGACATCCGCGCCGCCGGTGTGGTGCCGCTGCGCGATGAAGTGCGCAATGTCCACAACCGCTTGTGGCTGGTGGGGCGGCGTGATGATGTGGAAGCCAGTCGCCAGCCCTTGGCTGCTTTAATGAATGACACCCTGCGCCACAGCACGCTGCCGGTGGTGGTGATTGACCACCAACCCACCGAAGCGTTGCTCAATAGCCGCGAAGCCATCGATTTGCAAGTGAGCGGCCACACCCACCGAGGTCAAATTTGGCCTATCACTTGGTTGGTGGACTGGTTTCAGGATTACGACTACGGCCATTTCGAGCTTAACGGCCGCCATTTGGTGGTGTCCAGCGGCTACGGCTTGTGGGGCGTGCCGCTGCGCATCGGTACCCGTGCCGAAGTGGCGATGATTACCTTGCACAACCCTTGAGTCGGACAGAAGTTTTCAGGCTGCCTGAAAGCATCAAATGCGGATATCAAAACCATGTTGTTTATTTGTTAAACCGAATCAGCCTGTTAATGCAAAATCCGCTGCAATAGTGAAAAAAAACTTGTTCACCAAGGCGGCTTGTGGTTAAATACGCGCCTTAACAAACGCGGGGTGATTAGCTCAGTTGGTAGAGCGCCTGCCTTACAAGCAGGATGTCGGCGGTTCGACTCCGTCATCACCCACCAGTTTTTTGTTTTGTGCCTTGGCATAAAACATGCGCGGTGGTAGCTCAGTTGGTTAGAGTACCGGCCTGTCACGCCGGGGGTCGCGGGTTCGAGCCCCGTCCGCCGCGCCAAAAAATAAAAAATCCTGCCGCAAGGCGGGATTTTTTATGGCTTGCGTTTTATCAAATCAATTCGTTCCGAATAATGTGTGTAGGCGTGCCAATCGATTGCTAAATCCGGCTTGGTAATGACGGATTTATAGTGGAATGAGAGAAAAAATTACACAAGATAGTAAGTTGTAACGGTGTAGGTTGGGTTGTAAACCCAACTGTTGTTGCGACTTGCGCGTTTTGTTGGGTTTACAACCCAACCTACTCGTTGTGATACTTTTTTAGGCATTTCATACCAATCCCAAAAAATAAGCTATTTTCAAATTCATCCAAATGAAATTGATACCTAGGATGCGCCTTGGCGCATCAAGCCTCAACATCGCGAAAACCGATGCGCCAAGGCGCATCCTAGGCCGTATTTGGCGTATTTTAATTTAAGGTTATTTTTAGATTGGTATCACTATAAGTTTCAGGCAGCCTAGATAAAAAACCGCCGCTGTGGGTAAGCATCACAGCGGCGCTTTTGTAATGGCATCCTATTTAAGGCTGTGCCGTTTGTTGCCGATACCAATCCAAAAATGCGGCCGGTGGCGCAAAGCCCAGCAAGGGCTCGCTGCGGTGGCCGTCTGCATATTCCACAAACAGGCCGGGCGGGCCGAAAAGGCCGTATTCTTTCAGCAGGGCTTGTTGTGCCGGGGTGTTGGCGGTGACATCAATCTGGAAAAAACGTTGTTCGTCTAAGGCTGCCTGAACTTCGGGGTTATTAAAGGTGTAAGCGGCCATTTCCTTGCACGACACGCACCAGTCGGCATAGAAATCCACCAACACGGGTGCTTGGCTGTTTTGCGCAAACGCGGCGGCCTTGGCGGCACTCAGATCATCGGGGTGAAAGAAGGTGCGGCCGAAATGCACTTGCCCCGGCGGGGTGATGCTCAGTGCCCGGTGTAGGCCGGTGCTGTATTGGCGGCTGCTTTTCGCGGCGAAGTAAATGCCGCCTGCCATCAATAGCACGCCCAAAATCGTGGCAGCGGGTTTGAGCTTGCCTGCCAAGCGGCGGCTGCGTGTGAGCAGCAAACCGGCCGGAATAATCATCAGCAGGCTATAGGCGGCCACCACCACGGCATAGGGCAGAAACGGCGTGGCCATATACACCGCCACTGCCAGCAAAATCACCCCGAAGGCGTATTTGATGCCGTTCATCCAAGCGCCGGCGCGCGGCAGGATATGGCCGCCAAAGGTGCCGGCCAATATCAGCGGCACGCCGGTGCCCATGGCCAGCGCATACAGGGCAATGCCGCCCAAGGCGGCGTCGCCGGTTTGGCCGATATAGCCCAGCGCAAACGCCAGCGGCGGTGCCACGCAAGGGCCGACAATCAGCGCGGAAAACATGCCCATGCCGAATACGGAAGCAATTTTGCCGCCGGAGAGCTTGTTGCTTTGATGATGGAAGAAACTTTGAAGTCGCGCAGGCAGTTGCAGGCTGTAGACATCAAACATGGCCAGCGCCAATATCACCATAATGGCGGCAGCACTGAGCACCACCCACGGCTGTTGCAGCCACACGGTGAGCAGCGCACCGCTCAAACCGGCCACCACGCCCACTAAGGTGTAGGTGAGCGCCAGCCCTTGCACATACACCATGGATAAGGTGAAGGCGCGGCGCTTGCTGCCGCTTTGGTCGCCCACGATAATGCTCGACACAATCGGCAGCAAAGGATACATGCAGGCGGTGAGGCTTAAGCCCAAACCGGCGACAAAAAACGCCAACAAATTGGCGTTGAGGGTGTCCCACGACAGCGTGAAGCGGCTGCTGGCGGGGTTGGTGGTCGGTGTGCGCGGCAGGCTGTTGTCCGGCTGTAAAAATGGGTTGGCAGGATTGGCGGCGGGCGGGCTGTATTCGCCGTTGCCGTTGATTTCAAAGGTGGTTTGCACCGGCGGATAGCACACGCCCACATCGGCACAGCCTTGATAGCTCAGCGTAAGGGTGTGGCTGACACCTTGGCCGGGCTGGCGGTAAGGCCAATGGGCGCCGGCTTGGTGGTAATACACTTCTTGGGTGCCGAAAAATTCATCGGTTTTTTCTTTGCCCTGGCTGAATGTGGGCTCGCCCAGCAAGGCATCGGGGTTGGTGGCGGCTTCGATTTTGCTGCGGTACATATAGTAGCCGTCGGCCAATTCAAAGCGCACATCAATGCCTTGGTCGTTTACGCTTAAATGCGGCACAAATGCCTGCTCGGCGGGCAGCAGGCGGCTGCTGTCTAGCGCAAAGGCGGTGGTACACAACAATAAGGTGAGCAGGGCGAAAAAGCGTTGCAATATATTCATGGGAAGCTGACATGGCACCGCAGCAAGCGGCCGATCTGAGAGATAAGCGCGGATTATAGCAAAACAGCGACACCGCCGCCTTGGTGTGCGTACGGCTTTACTTGTTTATACACGGCTTTATAGATGCCGCTTGCAGGCAGCCTTTGAAAAGACAAGGGATATGCCTTAATCTTATTTAGAGCTGGCGCATAAGCCAATATTGCTTTAGCTTTAATAGTGATACTAATTCTAAAAAAATAAACTATTTTCAAAGTCATCCAAATGAAATTGACTCATAGGATGCGCCTTGGCGCATCAAGCCTAAAAATCGTGAAAACCGATGCGCCAAGGCGCATCCTATGCCGTATTTTGTATATTTAAATTTAAGGTTATTTTTTAGAATTGGTATGAATTAAATGGATGTTGGCTTATGTTTTGAGATTGGACATCAAAAAAAAGGCTGCCTGAAACCATTTCAGGCAGCCTTTTTGATTACCCGCCGTGTTACAGGCTGTAATACATTTCAAATTCCAGCGGGTGCGGTGCCATGCGGATGCGGCGTACGTCTTCTTCTTTAAAGGCGATGTAGCTGTCGATCCAGTCTTGGCTGAACACGCCGCCGCGGGTGAGGAATTCGTGGTCGGCTTTGAGGGCGTCCAGTGCTTCTTCTAAAGAGGCGCATACGGTGGGCACCAAAGCGTCTTCTTCCGGCGGCAGGTCGTAGAGATTTTTATCGGCCGGATCGCCCGGGTGGATTTTGTTTTGGATGCCGTCCAAGCCCGCCATCAAGAGTGCGGCAAAGCACAGATAGGGGTTGGCCATCGGATCGGGGAAACGCGCTTCGATGCGGCGGCCTTTGCTGCCGGCCACATGCGGGATGCGGATGGAAGCCGAGCGGTTTTTGGCGGAATAAGCCAGTTTGGTGGGCGCTTCAAAGTGCGGCACCAGGCGTTTGTAGGAGTTGGTGGCCGGGTTGGTGATGGCGTTGAGCGCTTTGGCGTGTTTGATGATGCCGCCGATGTAGTAGAGCGCCACATCAGACAAGCCGGCATAGCCGTCGCCCGCAAACAGGTTTTGGCCGTCTTTCCAAATCGATTGGTGCACGTGCATACCGGAGCCGTTGTCGCCCATAATCGGCTTGGGCATAAAGGTGGCGGTTTTGCCGAAGTTGTGCGCCACGTTGTGGATTACATACTTCATGTCTTGGGTTTGGTCGGCACGGCGGGTGAGGGTGTTGAAGCGGGTGCCGATTTCCATTTGCCCGGCGGTGGCCACTTCGTGGTGGTGTACTTCCACCGGAATGCCGATTTCTTCCAGAATCAGGGTGCAGGCTGAGCGCACATCTTGGCCGGAATCCACCGGGGCTACGGGGAAATAGCCGCCTTTTACAAACGGGCGGTGGCCGGTGTTTTGGCCGTCGTAGGATTTGCCGGAAGACCAAGCGGCTTCTTCAGAGTGGATTTTGTAGCGGGTGCCGGACATATCGGTTTCAAACTCAATGCCGTCGAACACGAAAAATTCCGGCTCGGGGCCGAAGTAGGCGGTGTCGCCCAAGCCGGACGATTTCAAATAGGCTTCGGCGCGTTTGGCGATGGAGCGCGGGTCGCGGTCGTAGCCTTGGCCGTTGGCCGGGTCGATCACATCACAGGTGAGCACCAGCGTGGGCTCGTCGTAGAAGGGGTCGATAAAGGCGGTGGCCGCATCGGGTTTGAGCTGCATATCGGAAGCCTGAATGCCTTTCCAGCCGCCGATAGAGGAGCCGTCAAACGCTTGGCCGTTTTCAAACCATTCTTCCGGGTCTTCCAATACAATGCGCGCGGGTAGGGAAACGTGCTGTTGCTTGCCTTTGGTGTCGGTAAAACGCAAGTCGATAAATTTGACTTGGAACTCTTCAATTAGGTTGACCACATTTTGAATGGACATGGATGCACTCCCGTAAATGGTGATGAAAATAACAACATGCCAACGATTCTGCCATAAGCCGCGGCTGAAAAAAATGCCGCGATGCAAAAAGATGTTTCGATTATAAAGAGATTTGATTAAATAATTGAAAAATATAAAGATAAAAATAAAAAAAATCGCTTTATATCCGATTTTGAGATGTTTTATCCGGCTTAGGCGCGGCTGGCGGCCATGCCCAAATCCGTTTGTGGAAACAAGCGCTGTGCCGCATAATACCGCCTTTGCCCTTGCTTGATAGCCAAGAAGGAAACCCATGCTGGAATATGCCGTATTCGGCAACCCGATTGCCCACAGCCGCTCGCCGCAGATCCACCAGGCCTTTGCCCGCCAACAAGGTTTGCCCATGGTGTATGAGCGGGTATTGGCGCCGCTGGATGGTTTTCAGGCAGCCTTGGCCGATTTTTTCCGCCACGGCGGCGTGGGTGCCAATGTGACCGTGCCGTTTAAAACCGAAGCGTATGCCGCCGCCGATGTGCTGTCGGCACGTGCGCAGGCTGCCGGTGCGGTGAACACCTTATATAAACAGCCCGATGGCCGTATTTTGGGCGACAACACCGACGGCGAAGGGCTGGTGCGCGATATCGTTGATTTGCACGGCCATACCTTGGCGGGCAAAACCATTTTGCTGCTGGGTGCGGGCGGTGCTGCCCGCGGTGCTGTTGGTGCTTTGTTGGCAGCGCAACCGCAGGCGCTCACGGTGGTGAACCGCACGGCGGATAAAGCGCGGCAATTGGCGGCAGACCAAGGCGTGCACTGGGCGGAATATGCCACCGTGGCGGCGCAGCGTTTTGATGTGGTGATTAACGCCACTTCAGGCAGCCTCAACGGTGATTTACCGCCGTTGGCAGACGCAGTATTGGCCAAGGCCGAGCTGGTGTACGACATGATGTACGCCGCCGCACCCACGCCGTTTTTGGCCCATGCGCGCGCTTGCGGTGCCGCCGCAGTGGTCGACGGCTTGGGCATGTTGGTGGCGCAAGCGGCGGCGGCCTATGCTTTGTGGCGCGGTTTTAGCCCCGAGCTTGCACCGGTGGTGGCGCAAATCCGCGCAGAAATGGAGCCGCCATGCGCTGGCTGAAATGGCTGCTGGCCTTGCCGCTGGCGGCAGTGGTGGTGTTTAACGCTTATGTTTACGGCAGCATCCTCACCTACCGCGCAGTGGCGCCGCATTCCACCGCCTTTATGCAGATGCGCATGGGGCAATTGGCGGCGGAAAAGCCGGATGTTGAATTGGATTACCGCTGGGTGCCTTATGAGCAGATTTCGGTGAATCTGAAAAAGGCGCTGATTGCCTCGGAAGACGCCAATTTTGCCGAACACGGCGGCTTCGATTGGGCGGGCATACGCTTGGCAATGAAAAAAAACCAGCGCGCCGGGCAGGTGCGGGCGGGTGGCTCCACCATCAGCCAGCAATTGGCAAAAAATCTGTTTTTAAATGAAAACCGCAGCTATGTGCGCAAAGCCGAAGAAGCGGCCATTACCGCCATGCTCGAAGCCACCACCGACAAAGACCGCATTTTTGCGCTGTATCTGAATGTGATTGAATGGGGCTATGGCATTTATGGCGCCGAAGCGGCCAGCCAGCATTACTTCAAACGCAGCGCGGCACAGCTCAGCCCGCAACAAGCCGCCCAACTGGCCGCCCGCGTGCCACGGCCTTTGTATTATGCCGATAATCCGAAAAACCGCAGCTGGCGCGGCAAGGCCAATGTGATTTTACGGCGCATGGGCTCGGCCACATTGCCGGAAGGGGATTAGGGATCACTGGTTTTTATGCTTTCAGGCAGCTTATAAGGCTGCCTGAAAACGGATAAACTGCGGTGATTACAAATGCAAAAATAAGCCACAGTCGAATTTATTGGCTGAAGTTACGCACTTGCTGATCAAAGGCTATCTGAAATGTAAGGCAGTCATTGCCGAATTGGAAACGAAGCAGATTATTTTAAAAAGATGCTGTGGTTTTATGCGTTTTCTTATCGTTTTACTTTGCGCTTCATGGCCGCGCGGCCACCTACTTTCTTTGCTTCGCCAAAGAAAGTAGGCAAAGAAAGGCGACCCCGGTTGCAGGTTTGGCTACGCCAAACTTCCCTCACTGCACAT
>RRZU010644289.1_pt1 | contig 11497 bp, 9 predicted proteins | sample 2165561 | NCBI WGS metagenome assembly RRZU01 (sample SAMN10456909, study PRJNA506462) | wastewater metagenome | isolation source: wastewater sludge | place: USA: Moscow, Idaho | reverse complement strand
TAGTGCGTACAACCCAAGATGGCGGTGTCTATCTCCCGGTCTTTGGCAAGGAGTTCATTTATGTATTTGCGGACGAAGTAATCCGTTCCGTCGCCTTGTGCTTCATTGTTCTCTACAAGGGACACCCATAGCGGACAGGCTTCTCCGCTGACTTTGATGTCGGGGAACAGTTTATGTATCTCCAACGGATAGGATTCGGACTTGATGGTTCCGCCTGTAGCAAGGACTCCGACGTGGCGGCTGCGGGTTATATTGCCGATGCATTCCACGGTAGGGCGGATAACGCCTAATACACGGCGTGCCGGGTCAAGGTGCGGCAGGTCGTTTATCTGTATGCTGCGCAGAGCTTTGGCGGATGCTGTATTGCAGGCAAGGATTACAAGGTGGCAACCCATCTCGAACAGTTTGGTAACTGCCTGCAATGTAAACTCGTAGACGACTTCAAAAGAACGCGTTCCGTAAGGGGCACGGGCATTATCGCCCAAATAGATATAGTCGTATTCCGGTAAGGCTTCCCGTATTTTACTTAAAATAGTAAGCCCGCCGTATCCAGAATCGAATACACCGATAGGGCCGGGAGTGGAAGGTAGTTTTTGTTTCATACAATCTTTCTGACGCTAAGAGTATAGTGTGCAGCAAAGATAATGTAAATTGTGAGGATAGGGCACGGATTGTACGGGATTTTACGAACAGAAGAATTGATTTTGTAAGTCATTCAGTATAATTCGTGCCCTTAGGATATTTATTTAATCTTTTCGTAGATGTAGAGTTCGTGAATTTCTCCCTTATAGCCTTCTTCGGTGAATGGACCTTGAGACATACCCAAAATAATTTGAGTGCCGCGGTTGTTCAATACAACGAGGTCGTCGTTCACAGGGTCAATGGAGAGACCTTCTATTTCACCGGCACGACGGAAGTCGCTCATTTCCCGGAACAGTTCAACCTTTCCGGCTTTAGCACCGGCTGCAATACTACCCTTGCGTGTCACTACTTTTCCGCTTTTGTCCAGTTTTACGCTGAAAGGAGTGTCTCGTACAGGTTCTACTCCTTCTTTCAGTCCAGTATAGGGTACTTCGGTGATGTCAGCGATATAAATATTATCGGGTATCTGATAAAGTGATTCACCGTCATCTGATGTGAAAAGCATTTTACCGTCGGCAATGAAGATACCCTGACACCAATAAGGAGTGGGACGACATTGCATTTTGGTGTAGTACTTGCCGGTTTCAAGGCTGTAGCAATATACATAGCGGCTGTCTACCCAGTCGGACATCCATACCATGTTCTTGTCACGGTCTACTGCCAGACCGGAAACTTCTACCTGACCTGATTCAGGACACCAGGGTAGGTCTCTTTTCCATTTCAATGTTTCAGCATCGTATACCGATACTGCAATATTGTAACCGCGGCCATATTCGAATTTTTCTACACCGCAGTAGATTTCACCATTATAGACGTCAATATCACCGAAGTGATTGGCTATTTCCGGGTGCTGAAACGGCTGGTCATTCTTCATCAACATATTGCCTTCTTTATCGTACTTGTAAAGGACTTTAGTATCCGATACGTAATAGTAGTCCTTGTCTACGGCAATTCCTTGGCGTCCGGCTACAGGAATCACTTTCTTCAAACGGTATTCACTGCCTAAATGCTGTGCATTTACAGACATTGCACCCATAACGAGTGCCAATAAAACAAATAACTTTTTCATGATAGTATGATTTTTATATGTTTAAAAATAGAAAACGCCCATTAGTTGAATTTGATCGGAGCCTCGCTTACCGTTGTTGCTTATTTCTTTTGCTTTGTCGGTATAGAAAGAGTGACAATAGTTAGCTTGTATCTTCACATGATTGCAAGGATTGTAAGTGAGCCCCAAAAGAATACGGTCATAATTGTTCAGGCTGCTGTCGTTTACCTTATCACGATAGAAATCATAACGTACTACCGGCAGGAACTTACCTGCATGCCAACCTGCCAAAGCGTAGAAACCATCTTCTTTGATTATGTCGCGTCCGTCTTTGCTACTTCCTATGTGCCCGTATTCCGCACGCAGGTCGAGCCCTTTGGGGTCGTTGTACCAAGCACCTACGATGACACGATTCATAGGTTGGTAATTAAATGATTCATCATTGACTGTTCCTTTGTATTCTCCCCAATTGTAGGAAGCTTTTATATTGAAGAATTTTGTAGGACGGAAAGTCAGAGCAGCTACGATGTCTTTAGACTTATTGTTATCGTCTTTCATAGGCAGATGTCCGTTGGATAATGACAGGTTATAACTTAAACGGCTGAATCCTCTTGCTTCATCTGTAAACAAGTCGCCGAATGCCATTATACCAAGGTCACGTCCATAATCTACAAAGTCATAACCTATAGCATTGCGGCAAACCATGCGATAGCAGATGTTTGAGAAGTCGACAGTTTCCAATGTTGAAGGGGAGAGATCGTAATTCTCATAACCGAGTGGCAGATAGTACTGGCCGACACGTACTTGGAATGCTTTTGAAATTTTAGCAGTGACAAAAGCATCCATTACTTGTAAGTTCTTCTGTCCATTTCCATTGGTAGAACCCGCAATGCCGTTAAAAGCCTCAATTTGTAAACGGAAAGACACGTTTTTAACTACATTTCCATCCATAATCAAACGGAGACGTTTTGCTTGGAATGATGATGAACCGTCACCTACTGAGTTGTAGTTCCAGCCGGTTTGAAGATAGCCGGAGAGCTTAGGCAGTTTTTCCAAAACTTTTTCCCATTTTGTAGGTTCAGACTCTTCGGTAGCTGCGGCTACTGATTCAGTCACTGTTGTTGTCGTTGCAGTTTCCGGAACTGACTCTGCAAATGCGAAATTTGATACCAGCATGGTACCGCTCAAAAAGAGCGCACTGATGATTTTCTGTTTCATGTCATAATAGATTTAATGTGAATAATGTCCCTCTTATTGAGGATTTGATTTGTTTGTTCTGATTTTCCAACTTTCTGTATGAAATTTTATTTCAGGATTTGGAACGTCGTTACATTTCACGATGACCGCTCCCTCTTTTTCCCAATATTGCTTGACTGTGTATCCGTTCATCGGGCCATCTTCTTTCCCTCGTATGGTCGTGTCATCCGGATTTACAACAATTTTCAATCCGCACGATTGGTTCAGCATGTCCATGTCTCCACGGCTATTCCCGCCGACTATAAGCGGCCGTGCCTTAATAAATGTGGGAATTACATTCGCTTTGCCGTCATCTTGTGGAATAGGCATAATTATCTCATCTGTCAATCTTCCGTTAGCTACAACAGATTTGACTCCGAGAATTTGTGTATCGGGCAACCCTAACTCTTCAGCAAGGAATTTCTGATAGAGGAATTCCGGAGATGCAGTAAGTATCCATACTTCAAAACCGTATTCTTTCAGATTAGCAATCAGTTGTTTCATTTCGGGATAGAATTTTCCTTGGTATGAATCAAGGTAGCATTCATAGCCCATATCCATGATTTCAGCAGGAGTCATACCTGCCAAAAAATGAACGCGGTCTTCTACATAGGCTTTGCCTACGTTATTACCGTCTTTTACCATACGGTTCAGTATAGCAATTTTGCTTTTTGCTTGCGGATCGTTTCTATCCTTGTAGTTTTTATCGGCATAACGATACAAGGCTTCATCTGCAAGATAATAGGGAACCTGTCCGATAACTGTTCCGTCACCATCGAATACTGCTACTTTACGGTTATTCATTGTAAGTGTTGTATTCAAAAAACTTTCAATTCTATTGTTGACCTCATCCGACCAACCTGCTATTTTACGATAAGTTTGTGAAAAAACAGATGTAGGGTAACTGGTCGCTAACAGAATTACAAATAGAAATTGATGAATAAGAAATGTTTTCTTATCTCTTTTACTTGGGGTGGAATTCAATTCTTTCATTTTTGTTTTCTTATTTTGTAGTACTGTATTGTTACTTTCTTGCAGCTTTTTCTTCTTTGTATGTGAATGATGTGAAAACAATGGATAGGGCGCAGGCTATTATCAGCAGTATGAACGTCCAATCCCAGCCTGCCATTTCGGCTACGTAACCGAGAACGACGTTGGCAAGAATGGCGGTTCCGAAGAAGTACCCGAAGAACTTGGTACAAAATAAGAGGAGCAGAGGGGATATAAAAAAAAGGTTAAGCCGTTGATGGCTTAACCTTTTCGATGAATTCCTCGTTTAGAGGTATGCGGTTTGTTTGATACCGGTGTTATTTAATGCCGAGTTGCGTTTTAACTTTGGCAGTTACATCTACACTCTGTGCACCTACATAAGGTATCGGAGTACGGGCCAGGTCGAAGATATATACTACACCCTCAGCCTTACCTACAGCCTGGATAGCTTCGTCCAGCTTTTTATAGATAGGAGTCATGGCATCCTGCTGTGCCTTTTGCATAGACTGATATGCTTCCTGCTGGAACTGTTCTTGGCGTTGTGCCATGTCCTGCAGTTCTTTCTGACGTCTTTCTGCAATGTTTTTCGGAAGTGAGTCGGCTTGTGCCAAGAATTCCTGATATTTCTTATTGAACTCTTCCTGGGTACGTTGCATTTCTGTTTGATACTCTTTAGACATAGCATCCAGGTCGGCTTGTGCTTTTGTGTATTCCGGCATGGTGACAATTACTTCTTGAGAGTTCATGTGAGCGAATTTAGTTTGCGCCATAGCTCCCAGGGGGAGGGCAAACATAACTACGAGCAGTGCGATTTTTTTAAGCATAATATTTACTATTTATTTTGAATGATAATTCTTTGTATAGGCTGCAAATGTATGAAATTAATTTGAATATCCTAATTTTGCAAGCACTTCATTGCTAATATCAATATTCGGAGAGGCAAAGATGATGCTTGATGCGGATGCGCGATCCACTACTACAGCGTAACCTTTCTGTGTGGAGATTGCCTTTACAGCTTCATAGATTTCATCTTGGATGGGCTGCATCAGCGCTTCACGCTTTTTGAAAAGTTCGCCTTCCGGACCGAAGTATTTACGGCGCAGTTCGGCTGCGGATTTCTCTTTGGCAACAATCTCTTCTTCTTTCTTTGTCTTTTGTGCATCGGAAAGAGTTTTAACGGATGCCTGGTAGCTGTCGTACAAGCTCTTGGCTTCTTTGCCCAGCTTCTCGACTTCGTTTTGCCACTGTTTGGACACTTGGTTCAATTCATTGCTCGCACTTTGATAGGCAGGGATATTCTTTAGGATATATTCCATGTCGATCAGGGCGAATTTCTGTGCATTGGCTGTAATGCCTGCGGCAAACAGCAGAAACATGATTAATAAACTCTTTCTCATAATGTTCTGGTTTTAGTTAAACAAATTAGAACTCTTGTCCCAGGATGAAGTGGAACTGGCTGCCGCCGTATTGCTTGGAACCGAGTACCTTGTCGAAACCGTAGGCCCAGTCGATACCCATCATACCAATCATAGGCAGGAAGATGCGGACACCGACACCGGCAGAACGTTTCAAATCAAACGGGTTGAACTTGTTTACGTCGTGCCAGGCGTTACCGGCTTCAACGAAAGTTAACGCATAAATACTGGTACTTGTTTCCAGCATCAGCGGATATCTTAATTCCAAACCGAGACGTGCGTATGCATAACCTTCGTAGCCATAAGGAGTAAGAGAGCTGTTCTCATATCCACGCAAGGCGACACTTTCGGTTGCATAGCTGGAATATCCTGTCATACCGTCGCCACCTACGTCAAAGGTTTCAAACGGAGATTTCTTGTATTTGTTGTAGTGTCCCAACAGACCGAATTCTACGCGTCCCATCAGCACCGGAGTGCGTTTTACGGCGATAGGGTCCATCAACGGGATGTATACTTTGGATTTGAATTTCCACTTGTGGTATTCTATCCATTTGTGCATCTTGTTCATATCATCCTGATTGCTGGTACTGTACTTGCTGTAATCTGTACCGTCGAACAGGGAGTAGGGCGGCGTCAATTGTGCCGACAGCGAGAATTCGGAACCCTGGCGCGGATAGATAGGATTGTCGATAGAACTGCGCGACAAGGTGAGGTTTATGCTCAGGTTGTTACACTTACCGTTGGTAACGGGGAAGTATTGCCAGTCGCTCAGAATATAACGCTGGTAGGACAATTCTGCCGTAAATTGGAAGTAGTCATCCGGCCATTTCAAACGCTTACCGAACATTACAGCCAATCCCCACATCTGGATGGACTTGTCGGGGTCGTAATAGTTTTCATAATTGTTATAGTTGCCATAGTTGTACATACCATAACCGTACATGCCGCTATAGTAGCTGTTGTAATAACTGTTCATGTACGCATCGTTATAGTAACGGCTGCTGATATCCGTCTGGCGGGAGTAGAATGCAGATACGGAGAACGCATTCGGACGTTTGCCGCCGAACCACGGGTCGTAGAACGATACACTGTATGACTGATAGTATTTGGCATTGGTCTGGCCGCTGATAGTCAGTGTCTGGCCGTCACCCTGCGGCAGGATACCGCGGTAGTTCTCACCCGGATGCAACAGGTTGGCAACGGAGAAGTTGGTGAACTTCAGACTCAGTTTACCGATAATACCTGTCTGTCCCCAACCGGCAGAGAACTCTACCTGGTCGTTGGCTTTGGAGACGAGGTCATAACCTATATCCACTGTACCGTCTTCCGGTTTGGGCTGGATATCCGGTTGGATTTGTTCGGGGTCAAAGTGTCCCATTTGCTGGATTTCACGCATGGAACGCATCAGGTCTTCACGGCTGAAAAGCTGTCCCGGACGGGTACGAAGCTCACGGCGGACTACGTTTTCATACAAACGGTCGTTACCGTTGATGCTGACTTTATTGATAGTAGCCTGACGGCCTTCGAAGATACGCATTTCCAGGTCGATGGAGTCACCTACGATATTTACTTCCACGGGGTCGAGCGAGTAGAAGAGGTAACCGTTGTTGTAGTAGAGGTTGCCGATAGCGTCTTCATCTGTACTGGTACGTTCTTCCAGCAGCTTCTGATTGTAGACGTCGCCCTTCTTCATACGGAGCAGGAAATTCAGTTGCTCGGAAGGATAGAGGGTGTTACCTACCCACGTTACATTGCGCAAGTAGTATTTCTGTCCTTCTTCGATTTCCATGAAAATATCCACCGTACGGTCGTCATAAGACTTGATGCTGTCTTTTACAATCATGGCATCACGATAACCCAATTCGTTGTATTTGTCTATAATCAGTTGCTTGTCGGCTTCAAAATTTTCTTCGACGAACTTTTTGGTACGGAAAAGGTTGAGCAGTTTGCCTTTTTCATTCGTTTTCTTCATCACACGTTTCAGCTTCTTGGTTGTGATGGCCTGATTACCGGTGATTGTAATCTGATGTACCTTTACCTTCTCCTTTTTGTCGATATTGATATCTACCAGGACTTGGTTCTCGTTGTTGGGATCATCCTTTTGCGTGATGATGATGTCGGCATTCTTGAAACCCTTATCGTCAAAGTAGCGCTTAATCAACGTCTTGGCGCGGTCTATCAGGTTGGGGGTAATCTGGTTTCCTTTAATCAGACCTACCCGGGCTTCCAAATCTTCACGTTCCGACTTCTTTACACCGTGATAGCGAATATCGGAAACGCGGGGGCGCATCGTCAGGTGGATTGTAAGCCAAATCCGGTCGCCCTCGATTTTATCCGCAGTAACTTGCACATCAGAGAACAACCCGTGACGCCAGTAGCGTTTGCAGGCTTGCGTTATTTCATCGCCGGGCACGGTAATTGTCTGGCCTTTTGATAATCCGGATAAACCGATGATTACATAGTCTTCATAATTCTTGGCTCCAACTACCTTAATATCCGCTATTTCATATTTCTTGGGTGTTCCCGAATAAAGAATAACCGGTTTTTCGGTTTCATCGGTATTGCTGGTGTCCTGTGCCGAGCTGGTCAGTACACAGCTAAAGAGGCAGATAAACGTTACGAGTATGGAGGAAATACGATAGTACATTTTTTTATTTACTATATTTACGATTTACTATTTACAATTTGTGTTTGTCCGGTCAGCGGATTTGTTCGCTGGTTTTTCCGAACCTGCGTTCACGCTTCTGATAGTCGTGGATGGCTTTGTGAAGTTCCGCTTCACGGAAGTCAGGCCAGTAGGTGTCGCAGAAATAAAGTTCCGAGTAAGCACATTGCCAGAGCAGGTAGTTGCTCAAGCGGATTTCTCCGCCCGTACGTATCAATAAATCCGGATCGGGCATGAAGTCGGTGGCAAGATATTGGGACAACAGGGTGCTGTCAATCTGTTCGGGAGTCAGTTCGCCTTTTTGCACTAAGACTGCAAGGCGGCGGGCGGCTTCCGTTATTTCCCAGCGGGACGAGTAGCTGATTGCCAGTACCAGAGACATCCCAGTATTATTTGCGGTATGTGCTATACAGGTTTCCAAACGTTCCCGCACATTGTCGGGCAGCTTGGTCAGATCTCCGATAACCCGGAAACTGATGTTGTTTTTCATGAATGTTTCCTCTTCGATAGAGTCGAACAGAAGCGCCATCAATGCAGCGACTTCATTAGAGGGGCGATTCCAGTTTTCGGTGGAGAACGTATATAAAGTCAGATATTTGATGCCTAATTTAGACGCTTCTTCTGCAATGACATGCACTGTCTCGGCGCCGGCCTGGTGTCCATAGCTGCGCTCTTGTCCGCGCAACTTTGCCCAACGTCCGTTGCCGTCCATGATAATTGCCACGTGTTGTGGAATCCGGCTTAAATCAAGTTCTTCTTTATTTAGCATCTTTTTATACTTACATCTCTTGTCTTGGTTACTATTCTCGTTTTATACTTTTATATATATAAAGGAAACAGAAATAATGAATTTATTGCACCCTGACTGGCATCAGCTTGTTAAGATGTCCGCGCCAAACGGCAGCATCTGTTCCGTTTCCGCCGAAGATAACCCATATATAAGGGCTGTCTGCAACAATGGAATAGGGAGCAGTTATATCTGTCATATCTTTATGTAACAAGAATTTTCTTTGAGGCTCACGCCAGGAAATACCGTCAACGGAAGAATAAATGGCATCAAGCTTGTTTTCATCTTTGCTGCCGAAGATATAAAAGTTCTCACCATAGTACATTACGGCAGGATTGGCAAATTTCGGACAATACACATCATAGGAACTGGTGTTTGCCAATGAATACCAGTCTTTGCCGTTGGAAGAAACCCAGGGAATGGTTTGCTGAACGTCTTTTTCCGTACGACCCACTACCATTGCCTGTGACTGATTGTTGCTGTCAAAATTGGTGGAGTAGATATGTGATGTAGGAAAGTCAGACTCTGCCTTACCCATATTTCCTTCTATCTTGTTGCCTTGATTGTCAACTGTGTAAACTTCACCGTTTGAGGTAACGACAGTCAGCACATCGGTAAAACCGGCAATCAGTGTCCGGATATTGCTGTTCCCTTCCCAATTGGCTGGTGTCCAATTTATTCCGTCATCGGAAGAATGTGCCGTACCGTCTTCTGTCACGATGTAAAGTCTTTGTTTCTCATCTTCTCCGTCTTTGTATTTCAGGCAGACGAGGGATTCCAGTTTTGCATTGTCGGGAAGTTTAGCTCCGGACACTGCATCCCAGCCGTATGTTTCTTCTGTGTCCAGCCAATATGCACCTGCTCTTGTCTGTGTTTTCTGTGCCGCAGATTGTGTAAATACCCACAGCTCGTTGTTGAATAGGATGGCCTTTTGTTCACCTGAAAGTGTCGGTGCACTTCCCATTTTATCCCACACTAAGGAGTCCGGATCCTGCTTGTGTACTCTGATTTCAAGGGAATATTCATTTACGGTAAAGCCGTCCGGGGCATGTATTTTGAATTTCATCCCGTTTTCGGTGTTTATGGCTTTCGTAAGATTTACCGAGTCGGCTCTGTTGAATATCGTATCACCGCTGATACTATTCATTTCATCTCTTGAAGTAATCCAGCCGCTTACGGTGAACGTGTCAATTAATATGCGGTCGATAATCGTATCTGCTCCTATAGGCAATGAATCCTGGTTGTAGATTTTTCTTCTTAACTGGTCTATCGTGAATTTATAATGTTTGCCGTATACCGTATCAATGCCAAAAGCATGTACCGTTGCATCGGAACTTAGTTCTACCGTGTCGTCAGAGTCCAGGCACGAGCTTATTGCGATTGATACAAAAAGAAAACTTGCGATTATAGCTAAAAACTTTATTCTCATTTGAAAGATAGTGTTTATTTACAAGTTGCAAAAATAGGAACATTTTTTTCTATAAACAGCTTTATCGGCAAGTTTTATATAAAATTATAGATAATATGGCTGTTTTTCTCGATAAAAATGCCCTTGAATAAGGCTGTTAGCCTAATCTTGTGGCGCTGTAATGCCGGAAATTCCTGCCGAAATAAACTTCGTTGGTACAGGGCGCTTTATTGCCAATTTCAGGTGCCTTGATACCGGATAATAGCGTTAAAGGACTTTCTTCGACAAAGGCTTCATCCCATAATTCCGCATCGATAAAGGACTGTAACAGGATGTTTCCGCCTTCGACTAACAGAGATTGTAGTCCCTGCATGTACAGGTGTTCCATGATTTGCGGCAGTATATTCCGTTGGAAGTCAATGGGGATGTATTCAACGTTGGGCTGTGGCTGGCACGGTTTCTCGGTGAACACAAGTGTGCGGACATTTCCATCGAATACATGCAGCTTGGGAGACAGCCGCAACTGTCTGTCTGTTACGATTCGTACTGGCGACCGGCCTTGCCAGTTCCGTACGGTCAGGCTGGGGTTGTCCAGCTCTGCCGTACGTGTACCTACCATGATGGCACTGTGCTCTGCCCGTTTCTTATGCACAAGCATGGATGTCAGGGGGGTGGATAGAATGACCGGTTGCCCGTCCTCACGGTTCTTATCGATGTATTTGTCGGCAGACTCCGCCCATTTCAGGGTAATGTAGGGGCGATGAAGGGTATGAAACGTGATAAAACGCCGGATTAGACTTCTGCATTCATCTTCCAGCACCCCGGTGATGACTTCCCGCCCTGCATCTTTCAGCTTCCGGATTCCCCGTCCTGCTACTTTGGCAAACGGGTCCTGGCAGCCGATTACGATGCGCGGAATCTTTTTCTCTATGATAAGGTCGGCGCAGGGTGGTGTTTTTCCGTAGTGGGCACAAGGCTCCAGGCTGACGTAGATTGTAGAACGCTTCAGCAACGAGGGGTCTTTTACGGAGCGGATTGCATTGACTTCGGCGTGCGCTTCGCCGCAACGCACATGGTATCCCTCACCGATAATTTTTCCGTCGCATACGATTACTGCGCCCACCATCGGGTTGGGAGCTGCATTGCATAACCCGTTTTGGGCTAGCTGAATGCAGCGGCGCATGTATTTTTCTTCTTCCATACTTTGTATTACTCTTAAACTTCCACTATTTTTGCAGCCCGAAATGCCGAATGTTATGACTGTTTCCGTTTCTCATATCCGCCATGCTTTGCAGGAGAGTTACTC
>RRZU011716245.1_pt1 | contig 11500 bp, 7 predicted proteins | sample 2165561 | NCBI WGS metagenome assembly RRZU01 (sample SAMN10456909, study PRJNA506462) | wastewater metagenome | isolation source: wastewater sludge | place: USA: Moscow, Idaho | reverse complement strand
CGGCGGTTGTTTCGCTCACCGAAAAGTAGCGATGTTAATGCATTTACGCGCACGACGCACCCAAGCAAGTTCCTGCTTCCTGATGCCTAGCCAGTCAGGAAGCCATGCAGCAAAGTTTGACCCGACACAGCCCCCTCGGCGCCGGTTTCGCCTGTCGTTGCCAGTCTGGGCGGTCCGATTGCCACCGGCTCCTGCCATGCCGGACAGGCCGGGCTGTGATGAAATAAGACGCCGGCTAACCGAACCGTTCCCGTTCTTTATTCGATCTGTGGCGCATCTTCGGTCAACGTTGTCCGGACGGCCCGCTTTGGCGGCCCGGGCAGCGGTCAAATACTGGCTGCCTTCATCCCGTGCGACGTGCGTACCGGGAACGTTACATGAAACGTATGCTGTTTAACGCTACGCAGGCCGAAGAGCTGCGCGTAGCCATTGTCGACGGGCAGAAGCTCGTCGATCTGGATATCGAAACCGTTGGCAAGGAGCAGCGCAAGGGCAACATCTACAAGGGGGTCATCACCCGGATCGAGCCATCGCTGGAAGCCTGTTTCGTCGACTACGGAACCGACCGCCACGGCTTTCTGCCGTTCAAGGAAGTTTCGCGCACCTATTTCAAGAATCACGAAGGTGGCCGCCCGCGCATCCAGGACGTGCTGTCCGAGGGACAGGAACTCATCGTCCAGGTTGAAAAGGACGAGCGCGGCAACAAGGGCGCAGCCCTGACCACCTACGTCAGCCTCGCCGGCCGTTATCTGGTGCTGATGCCCAACAACCCGCGTGGTGGTGGCGTGTCGCGTCGCATCGAAGGCGAAGAGCGCAACGAGTTGCGCGAGCTGATGAGCCAGCTGCAAACCCCGCAAGGCATGAGCCTGATTGCCCGTACCGCGGGTATTGGCCGTTCGCTGGAAGAGCTGCAGTGGGACCTCAACTACCTGATGCAGCTGTGGACGGCAGTCGAATCCGCTGCCAGCGCCCAGACCGCGCCGTTCCTGATTTTCCAGGAAGGCAGTCTGGTCATCCGCGCCATCCGTGACTATTTCCAGCCGGAAATCGGTGAAATCCTCGTCGATACCGAAGAAATCTGGGACCAGGCGCGCCAGTTCATGAGCCACGTGATGCCGGGCAACGTCAACCGCATCAAGCTCTACAAGGACGACGTCCCGCTGTTCTCGCGCTTCCAGATCGAACACCAGATCGAAACCGCCTTCTCGCGCCAGGTTGCCCTGCCGTCGGGTGGTGCCATCGTGATCGACCATACCGAAGCGCTGGTTTCGATCGACGTCAACTCGGCACGCGCCACCAAGGGTGCCGACATCGAAACCACCGCCTGCAACACCAACCTGGAAGCGGCTGATGAAATTGCCCGCCAGCTGCGCCTGCGTGACTTGGGCGGCCTGGTGGTGATCGATTTCATCGACATGGAAAACCCCAAGAACCAGCGTGAAGTCGAACAGCGCCTCAAGGATGCACTCAAGGCTGATCGTGCCCGCGTGCAGATGGGCAAGCTGTCGCGCTTCGGCCTGCTGGAGCTGTCGCGCCAGCGCCTGCAACCGAGCCTTGGCGAAACCAGCCACATTCCGTGCCCGCGTTGCAGCGGCACCGGTTTCATCCGCGGTACCGAGTCGTCGGCCCTGAACATCCTGCGCATCCTGACCGAAGAGGCCATGAAGGAAAACACCGGTGCCGTACATGCCCAGGTGCCGGTCGATGTGGCCACCTTCCTGCTCAACGAAAAACGAGCCGACCTTTTCGGCATCGAGGCCCGGCTCAAGGTCGGCATCGTGCTGATCCCCAACATCCACCTCGAAACCCCGCACTACAAGATCGTGCGCGTACGGCGTGACGAGCTGCTGGAACAGGCGGAAGAGTTCTTTGCGCCGAGTTACACCCTGGTCAAGGAACCGGAAGGCGACGCAGTTGACACCTACCTGCAGGACCGCAGCAAGCCGGAGCGTCCGCAGGCAGCCGTGCAGGGCATCACCCCGCAGCAGCCGGCGCCGGAAGCACGCGAAACCCGGCCGGCCGCTGCTGTACCGGCAGCAGCCCGTCCGGGCCTGCTGGCCCGTGTACTGGGCTGGTTGCGTGGTGACAGCCAGCCTCAGGCCGAGGTTCCGGCCCCTGCCGCCGCACAAGGCCGTGAGCAGCGCAAACCGGCTTCCGGTTCGCGCGGTGGCAACCGGTCCGCAGCGCCGGCAGCTACCGGTGATGCCAACCAGAAACGTGACCGCAAGCAGTCGCGTGCCAAGCATGAAGAACAGCGTCGTCGCCAGCAGGATGGCGAAACCGAAAACGGCCGTCGTGACCGTCGCGATGAACGCTCCGAGCGCAATGCTGACCGGGGTGGCGAACGTACCGAGCGCCAGGAAAACCGCGACAACCGTCAGCCAGAGCGGAGTGAACGCGGCAGTGAGCGCCGTGAACGTCGCCCGCGTGACGAAAACCGCAACCAGCGCATGCCGGCGGCCGAGGCTGCGACGGACGTGACGGCCACGCCGGCTACCCCGGTTGTAGTGGACAACAATGCTGCCACCCCGGCTACGCGCGAACGCCGTCGTGAACGCCGCCGCGAGCCGCAGGCCGGACAGGATGTGCCGAACAAGGAGCTGGACAACAGTCCGGACGGCAAGCCGGTCACCATGGGTGATCTGCCGCCAGCCGACGAGGAGCACAACGATCCGGCAACTCCGGCAGAAAACGGACGCGAGCGCAGTCAGCGCCGTCGTCGCGGTCGCCGTGGTGGCGAGCGTCGTCCGGAGGCTGCCGAGACTGCCGTGGTGGCCAGCAGCGATGTAGAGGCCGCAGCATCCGAGGTAGGCATCTTGCCGGTCGCGGTGGAAGTTGTGCCGGTGGCACCGGTTGTCGCAGCGCCGGAGAAGGCCGTTGAGGCTGTTGCCGGACTGCAACCGGATGTTGCCGGGATTGACACCGCAGAAACGGCAGCCAGCACCGTGCCGCTCCAGGCGGCTCCGGTTGCCCGGACTGCTGAAGCGGCAGTTGTCGAGCCGGTACAGTCTGTGGTGAGCGAACCTGAGCCGGTTCGTGAGGAAAGCCCGGTGGCCGAGACCAGCCAGCCGGTCGTGGAAGTGCCTGCTCCGGTTATCGAACCGGTGGAAGCTGCCGGTGTGGTATCGGTCCAGGAAACCATGCCTGCTGCAGATGTCGCCGGACCAGAGGTCGTCAGTGCCAGCGTGCTGGTCGTGCAGGCGGCAGAGGCAGCGACGGAAGTTGTAGCACCTGCTGTTGTGTCCGACGCTGCTTCGGCGGGGCTGGTTCAGGTCCGAACCCAGCAGGCAGCCGAAGAAGTAACTGCTCCTGTTGCGGAAAATGCCACTGCCAATGGTTTGCGTCGCCGCGATGTATTGCGCCAGCAGGCTGCCGGTCAGACTCCGGTTCCGTCATTGGTCCGGGTGGAAACCCAGCATGAGGCTGCTGCGGTCGAGTCTTCTCCGGCTGTCGAGGCTGCACCGCAAGTGCGTCGCCGTCGGGACATGCTGGCTCAGCCTGCCGGCGCCGGGGCATCCCGGTGCGAGGCTGCGGGTCTTGCCCAGGTGGAAACGCGCCAGCATCCGTAAGCGGATGAAACCTTGCCGCCCTTCCCCGGGAGGGCGGCAGGTTTGATGCAGGTCAGGATGACTTGCCGGAGCGTTGACACATCCGGTCTTGCCCAGTAACATCCGCAGCCTGTTTTCCCCGATAGCTCAGTCGGTAGAGCGCCGGACTGTTAATCCGTAGGTCCCTGGTTCGAGCCCAGGTCGGGGAGCCAAGATTCAACGCCGTGAACCATGTGTTCACGGCGTTTTTCATTGCCTGTTTCGTGAGCATCCGTGACTTGCGGTTGGCAGGGCACAGGTCAGACAGTCATTCTTTATTCTTTTTAGAGATTTAAATTCAGTAATTTATTCTTTGTTGGAATATATGATGGGCATCAAAATGGTATCACCCTAATCAGACATCAATGGTGAGCCAGATGAAATCCCGATCCCTGTTTGCCACGGTTGCGCTCCTCTTCTGGTCGGTCACCACCATGGCCGACACAACGTTGCTTAACGTGTCATATGACCCGACGCGAGAGCTTTACAAAGACATCAACAGCGACTTCAGCCGTGACTGGCTTCAGCGCAGTGGCGAAGCGCTGACCATCAAGCAGTCGCACGGCGGTTCCGGCAAGCAGGCCCGCTCAGTGGTTGACGGGCTGGAGGCCGACGTGGTGACACTGGCGCTGGCCAGCGATATTGACGAAATCGCCAGGCTGACCGGCAAACTGCCGGCCGGCTGGCAAAAACGCCTGCCGTACAACAGCACGCCATTCACATCGACCATCGTGTTCCTGGTCCGCAAGGGCAATCCCAAACAGATTCATGACTGGAGTGATCTGGTCCGTCCTGGCGTACAGGTGATTACCCCCAATCCGAAAACGTCCGGTGGCGCACGCTGGAACTACCTGGCAGCCTATGCTTGGGCCAAGCGCCAGCCGGGAGCTACCGAGGCCAGTGCCCAGCAATACCTGCGTCGCCTGTACGCCAACGTGCCGGTACTGGATACAGGGGCTCGTGGTGCCACCATGACTTTCGTGCAGCGAGGCATGGGGGATGTCCTGCTGGCGTGGGAAAACGAGGCCCTGATGGCGCGCAACGAGCTGGGACCGGACAAGTTTGATCTGGTGGTTCCGCCCCTGTCGATCAAGGCCGAACCGCCGGTGGCGCTGGTGGACAAGGTTGCCGACCGGCATGGTACGCGCAAGGTGGCAGAGGCCTACCTGCGCTATCTCTATACCCCGGCCGCCCAGCGCATTGCCGTCCGGCATTTTTACCGCCCGACTGATCCGGTTGTCGCCAGGGAGTCTGCTGCCGGTTTTCCGCCCGTCAGGCTGGTGACCATCGGTGAACTGGGTGGCTGGCCGGCAGTGCAGGACAAGCATTTCAGCGATGGTGGCGTATTCGACCAGATCCTGGCGCACTGATTCTTTCCTGCTGCGGCATCGGTGCAGGAAAGCCTTGTGGCCTTCTTGTGCCTGATGCCCGGCCGGCAACACTTCAACCGATTGTCCGGTCGTCCAGTTCCAGTCGGGATTTTCCCTGCCCTCATGGGGGTGGAAACGCGGTCACGCTGTCCGCCGGATACAAAGCATGAGCCTGAACCGAGTGCAGACTTGCTGCACAAGACCGCAGGCAGTACCACTACGGGCTGCGCGGGCACGACTACAGCAAGCTGCTGCGGATCGTTGGTGATGCTCACCGTTTCAATGTCGAGCGCCGGGCAACGCCATCCGAAGCGATGTTTTGCGCCGTCACGACGAGAACATCTGACTGACCGGTGAGGGCATCCACTTTGTCGCTGCACTGCCTTACGATCCGGGCAAGGCCAGCTCAGCCTTTCAGATGAGCTGGCGCGTCAAAGGCCCGTTGGTTCTCTACCGGACAGGCAGGCTGGAAATGCGTTTCCAGGGCTGGTTGCATTCAAAGAGGTTATCCGGCGCGCCGTTGACCTGCCTGTGTGTGCCTTTCAGCTGCCATCGCTGACAGAAGGCAGCAAATTCCTGTGGTGTGCACTAGCTTCCTAAGGACAACGGGTTTCCTTTGACGGGAGCATTGAATGCCGGCCAGACCAGCATTGCACCGGAAAATGACCGCCAGTATCCGTGACGGTATTTTTGCCTGGCGGAACGATGATTCTGCCTTGGCAGGCCGGTTGCCCAGGCGGGCGCGGGATGCCTGCCAGCGTGGTGCAGCACGATCGTCAGGGTGTAATCCAATCGGGTGTCAGGAGAGGGGCTGCCTTGCATGAACGGGATTGATACGGCGCTGTGGTCCATCCGGCGCATGGACCATTTTGCCGGGCAGGACACGGCTGCGACCCGGATTGATCCTCGTGCCAAGGTGATTGCCGTGTTTGCGATCCTGATCGGCGCGGCGGCGCATCCGCCCCATGCTGTCAGTGCCTTGCTGCCGCTCTTGCTGTTTCCGGTCTGCCTGCTGTCGCTGGGTGAAATCCCCCTGCGTTGGCTGGCTTCCCGCCTGTTGCTCGCCCTGCCATTTGCCTTTTTTGTCGGCATCCTCAACCCGTGGCTGGACCGGACACCGGTTGCCATGCCGTGGGGAGGGGAGATTGCAGCGGGCTGGCTGACGTTTGCCTCGATCATGCTGCGTTTCCTGATTGCCGTATCGGCCGCATTCCTGCTGGTGGCAACCACCGGCATGAACCGCGTGAGCAAGGCACTCTCGCAGATGGGAGTGCCGCGCGTGTTTGCCAACCAGCTCCTGTTTCTGTACCGCTATGTGTTCGTGATCGGCGAGGAGTTGCTGCGCAGCATCCGGGCCTACCAGATGCGCGCAGTCAATGGCCGCCATGCACTGCCGCCACGGTTTTACGGTTTGCTGCTTTCGGGCGTGATGTCGCGGTCGATTGCACGGGCCATGCGGGTCCATGCTGCCATGCAGGCCCGAGGCTACGACGGCGAACTGCACTTCGTGCAGCAATGGCGCTGGCGCTGGACGGATACGCTGTTTGTTGCTGGCTGGACCGGTTTTGCCGTGTTGTGCCGCGTGATTGATTTGCCCGTGGTTCTGGGGCATCTGTTGTCTGGAGCATGAAACGAATGAGCCATCTGACGATGACCGTTTCCCGTGTGGGGTTTTGTTATCCTGATGGCCATCAGGCACTGGATGAGGTGGATTTTACGGTCAGGCCTGGCGAGTCGGTGGCAGTCATTGGGGCCAACGGGGCCGGCAAGTCCACCCTGTTGCTGCTGTTGACCGGCTTCCTTTTTGCATCACAAGGAGAGGTCCGGCTGGGCAATGCCCGGATCAGCAAGGCTTATCTGCCCGAGCTGCGCCGTCATGTCGGGCTGGTGTTCCAGAATCCCGATGACCAGCTTTTCATGCCCACGGTTTTTGACGATGTGGCCTTCGGGCCTTTGAACATGCGGATGTCGGCCGAGGATGTGCGGACTGTCACCATGCAGGCGCTGCAAACCGTCGGGGCTGCACACCTGGCCGAGCGTGCACCATGGCAGCTTTCGGGCGGGCAGAAACGGGCAGTGGCGATTGCCGGCGTGCTGGCCATGCATCCGGACGTGCTGATTCTGGACGAACCTTCCGATGCGCTGGATCCGGGGGCACGCAGGCGTCTGATTCACCTTCTGCAAACGTTTGAGCACACCAAGATCATTGCCACGCATGACCTCGACCTGGTTCTGGATGTCTGCACCCGGGTGATCGTGCTGCACGAGGGGCGGATCCTGGCCGATGCACATCCGCTGGAGGTCTTTGCTGATGCCGCGCTGCTGGCACGGGCTTCGCTTGAAAAACCCCTGTCGCTTCAGCCACGGGGCTGCTATGCATATGATTTGCCCGCGACGCCGTTGGCTGTTGATGGCCCGCCGGGTGTGGCGCGGCCGTCGCCGGGCCCTGACTGACTGTTTTTGTTTCATTCATGCGACTTTTTTCCCGCGATCAGGCACCGTCTGCCGATCCTGCTTTTGACAAGGCCGATACCGGAGAGTCCCTGACGGGGCTGGTCCGGATCGGTCTGCTCGCAATTGGTGCTGCCGTGTGCGTGGCCTTGGTCGGATCACTGTTCCGCTTGTCGGTGCAGCATGGCTTCCGGGAAATGGCTGCACTTTATGCATGGATGCGCCATGTCGGTGGCGTGGGCGGATTCTTGCTGGTCTGGGTGACTGCCTCTGCCATCACCATTGTCTCCATGTGGCTGGTACGCCGCTTCATGCCGTCAGCTGCCGGCAGCGGCATCCAGCGGATCGAGGCCATCTGGCGCAATGAATTGCCCATCGAGCGTGACTGGAAATTCCTGCCGGTGAAGTTTGTCAGTGGCGTGCTGGCCCTGTCGTCCGGCTATGCCCTGGGGCGCGAGGGGCCGGTCGTGCAGATGGGCGCCTATATCGGTGGCGTGTTCGGCCGTCACCACTGGGCCTCTGCACAAGACCGGCGCATTCTGGTGGCCAGCCTTGCCGGTGCCGGGCTGGCCGTGGCTTTCAGCGCTCCGCTGGGCGGATTGTTGTTTGCGCTGGAAGAGCTGACCCACGTTGCGCGCACGCGGCTGGTCACCATCAGCATGATTGCCTGTGCCGTAGCCGTACCGGTGACGCAGTTCATCCTCGGGCCGCAGCCGGTTTTCCATGTGCAGGCCCTGGCCGAACCTTCCCTGTATGTCCTGCCGTTTTATGTCCTGCTGGGCTTGCTGACCGGATTTGCCGGCGTGCTCTACAACAGTGCCATCCTGGGAGGGCTGAGCCTGTTCAGGTGGCTGGACATGGTGCCGTTCTGGCTGCGGGGCAGTGCATGTGCTGCAGTGCTGTCGCTGCTGGTCTGGTTTGCACCGGAGTTTGTCGGGGGCGGCGAACAGCTGGTGCAGCAGCTGCTGTCCGGTCCCTGGTTGCTGGCCACGTTGTGCCTGTTGTGGCTGGTGCGGCTGGGGTTAGGGCCGATGTCTTATTCGATGGGGATGTCCGGAGGGCTGTTTGCCCCGATGCTGGCCATGGGGGCAGTGCAGGGTGCGCTCTTTTGTGCGGCCATGACGGGATGGTTTCCTGGCCTCGGACTGGACTGGCGCATTTGTACCATCGTAGGGATGGGGGCGATGTTTGCTTCGTCAGTCAGGGCACCGCTGACAGGTATCGTGCTGATCCTGGAGATGACCGCAACCGGCCGCCTGGTCGTGCCCATGCTGCTGGCCTGCCTGCCAGCGGCCATCATCCCGTTCTGGCTGGGGCAATTGCCGATCTATGATGCGCTGCGGTTACGACTTTTGGCTGCCCGTTCGCCCGTTGCCACAGGGGTTGACAAATAAGCGCGCGTTCCGCAAGACAGGCCTTGCGCATCGGTAAACAGGTGCTTACAATGTGTTACATAAGGCAATGCAATGTAACGGGAGTGCGCCATGTGGGACGATCTCAGCAAGGAAGCCAAGCTGTACGGCGAATACGATGTCCGTCGTTCGTTCGGTGATGTACCGATGCGCCGTCCTCATCAGCGCAGACAGTGGCTGGGCATGATGTATTCCGGCCTGTTGGTAGGAGTGAGCCTGTTGCTGTTGCTCTGATCGTTGACCATCGTTGTTTTGCCCGCTGGGCGTTGATTGCGCCAAACCCTGCGACACTGTGTCGCAGGGTTTGTTGTTTTGACCTTTCTATAATCGGATGTCTTTTGTAGATAGGTCTAGCAATGCGTTTAAAGTATTCCATGCTTGCGGTGGCATCTGCCTTTTCCGCTCTGGCCCAGGCTCAGACGGCAGACACCGAACTGGCCGAAACCGTTGTGACAGCCAGTCCAACCACGGCCCCTCTGGTCGTCACCACTGACCCCAAGGCTCCTCGCCAGCCTGTTCCGGCTCATGACGGTGCCGACATCCTCAAGACCATTCCGGGTTTTTCCGTCGTACGCAAAGGCGGCACCGATGGTGATCCGGTCTTTCGCGGCATGGCTGGTTCGCGCATCAATGTGCTGATGGATGGCGAATTCATCTACGGCGGCTGTGGCGGGCGCATGGATCCGCCCACGGCCTATGTATTCCCGGAAGCCTACGACAGCCTGACCATCATCAAGGGGCCGCAAACCGTCCTCTGGGGACCGGGCAACATGGCCGCTACCGTACTCTTTGACCGCAAGGTCAAGCCCTTTGCTGAACCAGGCGTGCGCGGCACCCTCAGTGGGCTGGCAGGTTCGGCCACACGGCACGACGAAGTGGCCGACGTGACTGCCGGCAATCCTTTGGGGTACGTGCGTGCCATCGCCACCAACAGTCATGCCAACGATTACACCGACGGCAATGGTGACCGCGTGCATTCAGCTTTTCACCGCTGGAGCGGCAACCTCCTTCTGGGCTGGACGCCGGACCGTGATACCCGCATCGAATTCGAAGCGGCCCGCAGTGATGGCGAGGCTGCCTATGCCGACCGCAGCATGGATGGCGTGAAGTTTGCACGCGAGGGATACGGACTACGCTTTGAAAAGGTCGACCTGACGCCCTGGCTTACCGCGCTGGAAGCCCAGATCTATTACAACTACATCGATCACGTCATGGACAACTACAGCCTGCGGCCGGCACCGGCTGTTTCCGGTCTGGCCGTGAGCAACCCGGACCGCCGCACCACGGGCGGCAAGATCGTGGCCACCTTGCAGCCGGCCGGGGCGACCGAAATCAAGCTGGGGGTAGACCAGCAGAGTAACCGCCACCGTTTTCGTGCCGGCAAGGGTGCCACGGTCGAAAATTACGTCAACCAGCCTTATGACGAGAATTTCACCTTTGACCAGATCGGCCTGTTCGGTGAGTGGCACCAGAGCATGGCCGACGACAAGCGCGTGATTGCCGGACTGCGGCACGACTGGTGGCGCGGCAAGGATGACCGGCAGGGAAAATCCACTTATGGCCGCAACCGGGATGACCAGCTCACCAGCGGTTTCGTGCGCTATGAGCAGGATATCGGCGGTTCCACCTGGTATGCCGGGTTGGGGCATGTCGAGCGGTTTCCGGATTTCTGGGAGTTCAACCGCAACAGCCTGAATGCGGCGGGCGGATTGGACAACAGCTCGTTCCTGAGCACCCGGCCGGAGAAAAACACCCAGCTGGATACCGGTGTGAACTGGAAATCCGGAGCATGGACCGGCAGCGTGTCCGCGTTCTACAACGAAATCAATGACTTCATCCTGATCGACAACAGCACCAGGCAAAACCTGACCCGCAATGTGGATGCCCGTACCTGGGGCGGTGAGGCCGGTTTGTCCTACCGCATTTCGGCCAGCCTGAAAGCGGACGCCACCCTGGCCTACACACACGGTACCAACAAGACCGACCAGACGCCGCTGGCCCAGATTCCGCCGCTGGAAGCCCGGCTGGGGCTGGAGTGGGACAATCAGGTCTGGAGTGCTGGCGCCCTGTGGCGGCTGGTGACTGCACAAAACCGCTATGACACCGGCAAAGGCAATATTGCCGGGCAGGATCTGGGAGAAAGTGCCGGCTTTGGGGTCTTGTCCCTGCATGGCGGCTACAAGCCGACCAAGCGCCTGAGCCTGACCGCAGGCGTCGACAACCTGTTTGACAAAGCGTATTCGGAATTTGTCAGCAAGCAGGACCTTGTTGATGTCGGCGGGCTGATTCAGACCTACCGCATCAACGAACCGGGCCGGACTTTCTGGCTGAAAGCCCAGTACAAGCTGGACTGACCTCCAGAGCAACTGCGCCCGGGCTGCCGGCAGACGGACAGCCCGGGCGTATTCATGTGCAGGACCGTCAGCGCAGGTAGGGGCGGGGATCGGTCGCGTTGCCCTTGTAGCGCAGCTCGAAATGCAGCTTCACCCGGTCGGTGCCGCTGTTGCCCATGCGGGCAATGGTCTGGCCGGCCTTGACCGTCTGGTTTTCCTTGACCAGCAACTGCTGGTTGTGGGCATAGGCCGTCAGCCAGTCGTCACTGTGGCGCAGGATCAGCAGGTTGCCGTAACTCTTGATGCCGGCCCCGGCATAGACCACCTTGCCGCTGGCGGCTGCCTTG
>RRZU010639043.1_pt1 | contig 11500 bp, 10 predicted proteins | sample 2165561 | NCBI WGS metagenome assembly RRZU01 (sample SAMN10456909, study PRJNA506462) | wastewater metagenome | isolation source: wastewater sludge | place: USA: Moscow, Idaho | reverse complement strand
GAGAAGTGATACAAGGCAACTACGACAGTAGTTCAACAGTGATACAAGGCGACTACGTTGGTAGCTCAATGGTGATACGACTTGCATCAAATGTGATTCGTTTATGATGCAAAGCGTTGACAAGGGTAAGGGCGAAAATGAGCACAACAATCACCAATCTTTGGCACCTAGACAGCATCTCTTAGCGAGGACCTTATGTTACCAAGCAGAAAAGGCGCATCGAAACTCGAGCCCTATACAGATGAACTCCTGGAGCTGAGGGGTAAACATTCGCTTGAGGTGATCCGTGAGTACCTAGAGGAGAAGTACAACATTGAGATAACAAGGTCCGCAATAAATGCGTTCGTAAAACGAAGACAGAAAATATTGGCAAGCCATAGTTCGACCCAACCAACTCCTCTCGTCCCCAGCGAGGAACCCAAAATGGCGCCAGCCGCCGTGCAGCGTAGTCATGTGGCCGAACGACTTCCTTCTGCCACATCCAATAAGGTGGAAACGCCTGTAGTTGTTGACGTGTGGGCAGGCAAGGTAAAACTCTGAATATTAGGGAATTAATAGATGAAGATTGTTGTTGTATCTAAAACAGGATTTGTAGGAAAAACCGTTCTGTCTGCCCACTGGTTGAAAACCATGATGCCCGCAGCCCAGCTCTTCTCGATTGAGGACATGAACCAGGCCGCTGATGCACTTGGTGTTGACGTAACCACAATGAACGGGGGTCAATTCTCAAATCTGATGAATTCAATCATGGTAGAAGATGAGGCCATCATCGATGTGGGTATGAGCAACGTCCGGTTCTTCATCGACGGACTTCGCAAGTTCAGTAACTCTTGCCAAGAGTTCGACTACTACTTTATCCCCCTCACACCAGAGAAGCGTTGCCAGGCAGAGGCGGCAGAAACCATCAACACGCTGTTGGAAATTGGCGTTGACCCTGCTCGGATTCGCCCGATTTTCAACAAAATTCCAGCCACATTCTTCTCCTTCGACCAGTTTGCAAGCTTCGTGTCATACATGAAAAAGCATACAAAAGTGGAGACCGACTTCCGGTGGGCAGTAGAAGAAAACCCGGCGTTTGAAATGCTGTCGCGGCAGGAGCTGAGCCTTGCTAGCGTGGTAGCTGATACTCGAGACTACAAAAGTGAGGCAAAGGCTATCGTTATGAAATCTCGTACAGAAGGGTTGGAGCTCGATGCCAGGAAGGTAGAAGAACTGACTTCCATGCACACTCTACGCATGTGCTGTGTTCCGCTCCTTGAGAAGCTCACTACAGTCTGGGGGGATTTACGTCTTACTAAGCAGGTCGCCTAATGGCCCCGGAAAACCTATCGTTGAAGGGGGGCTTGTTACCGGCAGAACATTACCAGGCGATCTTTGCATCCATGCTTGGTGATGTGTACGAAGCCATTCAGGCAGCCAGCCGCCTACAACGAGAGGTGGAGCGTACCCACGAACTGTTTAGCAAGATTGAGTCGCTTTTAAAATGGCTATCCCGTGAGCGGCAAGAGATACATGATGCAGCAACACGCTTTGGTGTCATGCTAGAGCGGCTTGATGAAGAAAACGAGCGATTTATTCGTGTGCATCGTTCAACTCTCGATGCGATGAGGAGTGAGTTAGACTTCATAGCCCGCTCCGAAATGAAGGAGAGGGGAAGCAAGCTGAATGTTGTTACAAATGTTCCCTGGTTGGTAGCCATTATCTGTTCAGGCATTACAGGTTACTTACTTGGTATGATGGCGAAATGAATTGAAGGCCGTACAGCGATTGTGCGGCCTTTTTTTGCTTATTCACTTCAGGTCGACTCGGCGATGCACCGTTCGAGAGATCGCTAGGTAGGCACATCAGCAAGCTGCAGCTAGATTCTGTATGGGCAGGGGGCCAACTAAGGCGAAGGCCGGGGGGGGCATCGGCTCTCGCCGGCCCGAGGCCCCGCCAGTACCGGCCGGGTGGAGTTATCCAAGGTACTGGCCTAGCATGCCTGGAGCCGGCGCCAGATCCTGCAGGGGCGGGGGCCAACCAAGGTGCCGGCCGGAGGAACACCGGCTCCCACACACCTGCAGGCCTGACCGTGGCAGCCCTAAGGCTGAGTTCTACGGCCTTAAAGCGTCAGAACAAACGCCCTCATAATCTCCTCCTTCCTCACATCCATGACTTGGCAAGCAAACAAATGCCTGCCGCCATATCGAGCCTAACCGCATGACGCGAACCGGATATCCAGCCCGGGACGCACCGAGCATCCCAAACCGGTCCTCTGAACACCGAACCGAAACCGATAATGGGGCGGGCTACCTGGGACGTTGAGCTCGGGCCTTGCCAGCCCCAGCACACCTGACGGCCCCGCCGACTGCCATGAACCGGAACACTCGTCCAGCAGGGTACCGAGCCTGCGACGGCCCTGGATCGACTTAACCAGCCCCAGCCCGGGGCCCGCCATGCACCGGCTCCCCCTGAACACCGAACCGACCGGCAGCCCGGGGCCACCTGCTGTACCGGCCCGCCGGACAGAGTACCGGATCCACCCCGCCGGCGGTGGCCAACTCGGGCTCCGAGACCGCGGCGGCCCGGGGCCACCGGCAGCACCACCACACCGAATACAACTCCGGATCGGTCCACACTGGCCAAAGAGTCCGCGGCGGCACGATCCGTCAACCACACTCCACGCAGGCCAGCGCGAGCGCTACCAAAGCCCAGGATCTTGAGATCGGCATGCACACCGAGTAAATCCCGCCGCCACCTGGTCCAGCACACTTGCCGGCACCGCCGGACGTAGCACCCGATCCCCCGCCGGCGGTGGCCGCCCTCTGCCCGATCCCACGGTGACCCGGGCCATCCTGCTGCACCGCCCCGCCAGACGTTGTACCTCAGTGGCCCCCCATGCGCCGAGCACGCAGCAGCCCGAGACGTACCAGGTATTGCGCATCGGCTTACTCGACCCAGGGCACCAATGGGGATAGCGGTACCCGCTCGGCGGCCAGCATCTGCAGAATCAGCCCTGATCATTTAGTCCGGGCCCCTTAGACTCAGCACACCAGTGTGTGGAGCTCGAATACCGCCGGAGCCTTGGCTTGCTACTCTGCATGCACACCGACAAAAACCAGCCACCACAACTCCCGGCCCCACCGGCAACAGCACCGATCCGGGAGCTGCAGCGCCACCGGCAAGCACCGGAACACCCGCAGGCAGTGGCCACCCTCTAACCGAACCCGCCGGCCGCTACAACCGATCACCCCGCCGCTGCTGGGCACCCTGGATGCCGAACTCGCTGCCGCCCGGGGCCACCTGCAACACAGACCCATCGGAGGCCGCGCCGAATCCCCGCCCGGTCGCCGGCTACCCGGGGCGCTGAGCCCGCGGTGGCCCGCAACCACCTGCTACACCGGGGCACCGTAAGCCGCACCGGCCCCCCCTGCCGGCAGTGGTCGACCTGGGCCACCAGCAACACCAGCACCGCCGGACGCAGTACCGGAACAACCGCCGGCAGGGTACCGAGCCTGCGACGGCTCTGGCTCGACTTAACCGGTCACGGCCCGAGGCCCGCCACGTACCGGATCCCTCTGAACACTGGACCGACCGGCAACACCATCCCACCGAATGCAACTCCGGTTCGGTCCACACTGGCCAAAGAGTCCGCAGCGGCACGAGCCGTCAGCCCCCTCCACGCAGGCCAGCGCGAACGCTACCAGAGGCCAGGATCTCGAGATCGGCATGCACACCGAGTAAATCACGCCGCCACCAGGTCCAGCACACCTGCCGGCACCACCAGACGCTGTGCCGGGTCCCCTGAACACCGATCCGACCGGCTGCCTAGGGCCACCTGCTGTACAGACCCGCCGGCCGCCGCACCGGAACCTGCCCAGCCGTTGACCACCATGGGTGCCGAGCCAGCGACGCCCCGGGGCCACCGGCAGCCCCCCACCGAATGTAACTCCGATTCGGGAGACAGACCCCCACCACGGGAGCACCGGTAATCGAGCCACGCCTTGTCGGCGAAAACGGTCTTGGTGTGGTGCGTGGCCTGCTTTGCTTCGTGATAGCGCCCCTCAGATCGACCCCATCTCGTAGCTAGCCGGAGGGGTGGAGAGTGTCGCGGATCTCGATGTTGGCCCACTCAGTGACTCGGACGCAGGTCGAGTGAGTTAGCCAGAGCTGCATTGCATCACGGTCGAATTAACGACCGGTGATCGAGGCGACACGAATCACATGCTTGAGTTGTCCAGGACGAAGGGCGGCAGCACGACGGGCGTCGGGTCTTGGGGAGTAGTACATGGGACTCTCTCTATTTAATGCCGGTTCACAGCAGTGAACTGAGTGAGCAGGAAAAGGGTCTCCTGGTGATCATACCAGCAGGCCACAGGCGGGGTTCACGGATAGTTAGGCGAGTGTGTCAGGGCTGGGCACATCAGGAAGGTACACACCGAAGGGCCGACGGGATGCTGAATTTTTTTCTGAATGTTCATTTCGTACTAATACGTAATATGTATATACGTACTGAAATACAGATCAGAACCCGCTGAAATTCAACACTGCTAACCAGTGATAATGGTGAGTTATTACTGGTTAGCCCCAAGACCCCACTAAAACAGCCCGTTGGGCCAGTACAGCATTGGCCCTGCCACCAACAAGACGTTTCCCGCCGCCAAGATCCAGCCGCCTACAAAGTGTGCGTGGACGTCAATCCGCTTTTTATGAGCGTTTATCATTGTGAGTCAGTAGGTTAAGTCACTTTTTGTGAAAAAAATTCAGCATCCCGTTGGCCCCTCACACACGGCGGTGTCGTGACGGCATGCTCTTTCGTGTAATGAGGTCGAGGCTCGGGCGCTAAGTAGATATGAAGCCCACCTTCGGGCTCGTTTCATCTTCCACATTGGAGAACAGAGCATGAACAAGACTCGTATCAAACAAGGCGCCCGCTGGGCATTCACTGTCGCCCAGCAGGCGATCACCTGAGCCGCCGTCAGGCTGCTTGGTATGGCCATCCTGTCAGTGGTCGTCAAGACCTGGCCAGTGGTCGCCGTGGCGACTGGGGGGCTATGTTGAGCCCACGAATAGAAGCGGGGCCACAGGCCCCGCCGATTAGCACGGACTTTTAGAGTGAGACTTTGCTTTCATCTCACAAGGGCAGTCCAGGAGTCCGCCGAGCACCACACAAAATCACCGGCTCTAGCACAGGACCGTCAGATCCAATCCTCCACGGGGCCGACTGCGGCCCCCACTGCCAACTACAAGCCCGCCTGCGCTGGCCGCCTTGGGCAATGAATTTTCACGGATTCTCAATCTGGATAGTCTGCAAGTAGCCAAATGCCGATAGCCATGCAGCCGAACGTGGACCCTGTGATTGAATACCGAGCCTGCTGGCCACCGAGTAGTCCAGATCACAACTAAAGGAGGGGGAGGGGGTCGCAGTCGAGTAACTCGAAGTGAAAAGGCAGGATCCGGCTCATCTATCGATGGTGCTTCACTGACGTGGTTAATGCGGTAGATGCTACTCATGCAGTTCATTATCTCTACGACGTCTTCGAAATCACAACATACATCAACAAAAAGCCCCGCTAGGCGGGGCTATTTGCATCTTGCGCCTGGTCTATGCGCAGATCTTAACTGGGCGCGGCAACGGCTTACAGGCGATGATCGCGAGCTGCCATTCGTGGTGCTGGGGGCTACCCCATATCTTATCTGACAATGAAGCCAACTCAGCATCAGAACGGATCTGGTGCAGTTCGCCGGTCATCAGTTGATAGTGGTACACGTACAGCCGACGATAAAGCGCCTCGGACATTCTGGCCTTCCAGAAGTGCATACCCTCCCCAGTCTGCATGTTATCACTCAGAATCACATCATAACGGGCCAGTATATAGCCGAAGAATACAGCAGACGGCAGATCTCGAAGTACAGCCTTGTGGTGCTGATTGAACGAACGCCAAACCCGTTGCTGGGTGGCCGGGCGACATTTCAGATCTTCATAGTGAACGATGATCACCTGGTTGTAATAGGCGACCTCAGCCGTATGGTCATTGACCAAGGCGATCTCGAACTTGTCGCCACCGAGTCGAGTAGTCACACAGACGAGGCGGTAGCCGGGCGGTAGAGCGATTCCCAACTCCGGCGCAATCTCCTGGATGTGCTCATGCCCCACCAGAGCTTGATACATCGCCCCGTTGGTTGCGGTCACTTCCAGGTCACGGAATGTTTCTGTGACCTTGTTTGCATCGATAATGAGTTGCGGCATAGCGTCTCGTAGTTGATTGCTCATATTTGATTCATGCCTACTCTAACACTCTGGGGCGGGTGACTTCCATAATAATAGACAAAGCCCCGCAACGCGGGGCAGGACAACCAAAACGAACTGTGTCAGGCAAATCACCGACTGATTTTATCCCGAGGCCTCATGCATTTGAGCCAAAGGCAATAGCAAGCGACTAGGGAACCCAGGCAGTAGAGAATGAACGGCAGCACCATCCGATATGAGAAGGGGCTAGGAACCATGCTCGTCGGCGGAATTGACATTATCTTGAAGCTCTTGAATTTCGTAGATTTTCCGTCTGCATCAGTCAGATTATAAGTCCCTTCCCAATCAATAGAGAGGTCACCTGCAAGAGTTCTATCATTCGGAAGCACGACTTCCACATTGTGGCGAACAAAGCCAACCGATTGCCATTTCATCCCTAAGTGGATGACCCCTATAGCCATCCATAGCCAACACCCACCGGCCAACAAAATCACTGGCACATACCGAACTTGACTCAATTGCATCTCTCCTAGAACACTAGAAATGTAACGTGGTAGCGATTGACTAGCAAACCACTGAAAATGTTTTTTTGGCTCTAAAGCTTCATTACCTTTTTCCTACGGCTTCCCGCCGCCGCCCGGTTCCAGTCATCCCGCTTATTGCTCTCAATTGATTCCCTTCCTGCTTCCCACGTTCCGCTGAAAAAATTGGCATCATCTGTTCTACCAACAGCGATTAAGGGGGTTACCAATCGTGAGAAATACACCCTCTTGTGAATCTGAGCCGCAACTTCAAGCGGCGATCGAGAAGAAGAGAGCATTTTTTTCAATCTGGCGATAGTGTCTGCGTTATCCCTATACCAGAAAGTGACACGAAGATGAGCCGGTTTAAGCGGTATAGAGCGGAGAATCGTTTCAAATTCTGACTGTTTGCTTTTGCGTGGGTCATGGCTCGCGATTTGACGCAGCAGTGCGGCATCGGCATCACGCTCCACCGATTCAAACACCTTAGCTAGGCTGGTCAATTTGCGATCATCGCCCCCCTTGAGCAGGAGGCGAGCGCCGGCCGGTGACTTCTTGGCAGCCTTACGCAATCCTGACATTATCCGCTCAACAGCATCCAGGTTGGCTGATAGCCACTCTTTAGGCTTGGTTCTGGCGGATGGACTCGTACTTGATGCCGTAAAACTGAGCCCTTGCAATTCCTCCGCCACCTCAGTGCTATACGCCTTACCGCGACCCCGCTTTCTGGGCACATCGATTACTGGAAGTGTAAGGTCCGAATTTGCTACAGACCGAGCATCCCCGATTGAATGCGATTTAAAGTGAATTTCCGTTGAAAGTGTGAGTCGTTCATCACTTTCCTTTGACTTCACATTTCGATATTTAATATCGACATCGATCAGTCCCGCACTCAGAAGTTCGTTAAGGGCCAATGAGAGTTGCCGGCGATCATTGTGGTTGTGCCGACCAGTCTCGCGTGGATGGATTTCACGCAGGAGCTCAAGAACCGTCATGGGCCGCAGATTCAGAAACACCCTGCGCCCCATTAGCTTGCCTGGCCTAGCTGCGATCCATAGAGCTAGCAGGCGAGCCATCTGAGAGTTCAACTGAATGACTGCACTTCGATTTATTGGGACGAGCTTTTTAGTGCTCAGATACAAGGTTCGCAGCTCTGGGGTCGGAGATATTTCGATGGTTCCATCAGGTTCCAACCTCAGAGTACCAACGATATTCGCAATCATGACCGATCTCTTTCGGCTAGTCTCATCCGCATCATCGAGCGTTGGGTAAAATAGAAGAGCAACGCTCTTTAGCCTTGCAAGCGAATCGACGATTTTTTTGTCCAACAGGTAATCTGACGGCCGCATATCCTCAGGAATCGGTGAGAAAAATCGCTCTATGGTCATACGAATTGGCTTGATGATGGCTTGCTCAAACCTCTCCTTTGACAGGCGCCCTAACCAATGAGTGATGCAGATATAAGAGACCAAATCCATTTGAGTGTTGAGGGTTGGCCCCCTCAGTGACATATAAGCGTGACCACTGCTAAGCGGAGTGGTCAGGTGGTAAATTCTATGCTCATCCAGTGCTGGTGGCGTCTTCCCGCTCGCAAGCACGCGGAACATCCCCGTTTTCAGGGTCATATCCAGGTGCAAATCAATGTTCTCAGGGGGAGGGCTGCGATCTGGGTACAAGGAGCGGGTTTGAACCCTATCGTACTCAACCAAGTAGTCCGTATCTTGTTCTATCACCACGGGAGCTCTTGTGTTAGCCACAGCAGTAGGTTCTGGGTGATCCTTTTCTTCAGCTCCCCCTACATTGTGTTCATTGGCTTCATCCACCAGCAACGTCATTTTTTCCATTGCCGGCCAAATGATCTCTAAGGCTCGCTCTACTGACAGCTCCGGTGCCGTCGACACAAAATTCAGCAGCATTGACACAGCCGACTTGTTAATTTTCGGTAAAAGCGGGGGCGCCATCACTTTGATGACGTCAGCACGAAATCCCTGTTTGGTTAAATACGCCTCTAAAATCGCATTCGCGCAGCTAATTTTATCAACGATCATGCGTCACCCCCCAACCTGTGCATATGCTGAACATAACCTGTTCAAAAGCTGTTTATAACCTGTTATTACCTGATGAAATAGTCTCGCTAGAGACTCCACGGCATAGTAGATAAGAGACCACGGCATAGTAGATAGCATATCACGGCATATAACATAGAGCATCACGGCATAGTAGATAGCACATCACGGCATAGTACATAGAGGAACGCGGCATATAACATAGCAGTGCACGGCATATTACATAAAACAGAAAAAAGCCATATACATCACTAAGTTACAACCACCCCATCTTTAAAGATCTTTAACAGATCAAAGATATTAAAAGATCAGTAGATCAAGAGATCAAAAAAGAGATCAATGATCTATAATAAGTTGCAGTCTATCTCTTCTCGTTAGGATCCACTTTCGGATTCACAATCCGTTCGCAGCCCCTGAGCAAGCCTGATTTGAGCCCTAGACAGCTCTCAGATGGAAAGTAGACCCCGTGGCAATACGTTGGTATACCCCGGTGATGAGCGCCCTATAAACCGCAATTCCAGCGATTTTATGACTGGGTGAATAACCGCTTAAAAACCGTCCCATCCTATCGGATCCAGACCATAGATCTACTGGATCCAACGTGGATCCATTTTTTAACAGGACCTCGTTTACCTCACACCATCAATAACCTACAGCTAATCGTTCAGTTCAAGCTTTTCGCTGTAGATCCAAGACACGTTGACCCCATACTCTGAACTAGATCCTTAGCAGGGTATGCAAGGATCGATGATCTGAAGATAAAGCGACACAAACAGACGTCCTGAGTTTAAAACACGGTCTCATTCAGCATCTTCAAGATCCGATTGGGGTAACATACGCCTTTCGATTCGGAGGTATTTGATGAGGAACGTAGCAAGGAAAGGCGATCCCACCAGCACTGGCGGTGCGATCCAAGACGGGGACAGCAGCTGGCTCAGCGAAGGCTCCCCAACCACCTATATCGGGATGATAGCGACCTGCCCAGCTTGCAAAGTCGGACAGGGCCCTATCGTCGCCGTGGGCCCCCGCTCCATCATCGGTCCGGGCGGGCCGGTAGCACTGCAGGGCGATTATGTGGCTTGCGGCTGCCCACCAATGAGCAACACCATCCTCCCTGCCCAGGGGACGACGGTCGGCGACAATAAAGGGCCTCGGGCAAAAGCAGCCGGTGTCCCGACAGAACCACCTGCACCAGCACCTGCCAGTTCGCCTGCGACCCCTCTTGTCCCGTTGGTTGACCCCGCAGAACATCGGATCGGCATCTTCTTTGACGGCACCCAGAACAACAGGAACAACAGCGAGCTTAGGGAGCAGTGCGAAGAGGCAAGCCTCCCGGCCTGCAAATCCATAGAGAAGCTGATAGGCACCGGATCCTCATTCGACGGCGGCCCAACCAACATTGCCCGGCTGCATCAAGCCTATACCGGCCCAGCAATCTACATCGAGGGGATCGGCACTGCTGCCGGCAAGGCTGACACGAAGCTCGATATGGCCCTAGGGATCGGCGCAACTGGCGTCATAGCCAGGTCAGAGGAAGGCCTGGCCAAGATCAGCGCCATGATCGCCGGCCTCCCCCCCGGCCCGGTGGCGGTGGATGTTTTCGGTTTTAGCCGGGGTGCTGCAGCTGCGCGACATTTCGTGAACATCCTTCTGGAATCGAACCTGGGGCGCCAGGTGCGCGTCGCATTCGTTGGCCTCTTCGATACCGTAGCAGCCATAGGCCTGGACGCCAGCAATGACGAGAATGCGCCAGTTCGCCTCTACATTGCTCCCGGGGCCGCGGAGAAGGTTGTCCAGCTCGCCGCCAAGGACGAGTACCGGCTCAATTTTGCGCTTAACTCCGTACAGCCAGACCACACGGAACTCCCGCTATTCGGTACTCATAGCGACGTTGGCGGCGGGTATCTAGACCAAGTTGAGAAGACGCCAATCATGCGCCCCTATGATGCCATCCTGAAATTTGGTGATGACGCAGCCTATAAGAGATTCCAGGCTGCAGCCAACGCCAGGCTCCAGGAGGAAGCTATCCCCCTATACAAGGGATATGCGAAAGACAGCAGCCAGATAAAGCCGACCATCAGCTCTTTCTCCGTCGTATCCAAGAGCGACGCGCCAATGGTGGGCTATGTGGCCAACGCGATCATGACGCGCACGGTCAAACCTGAACTGCAGCTGCTCGCCGGTCACCTTATGCAGACTATCGCGCAGGAAAGCGGGGCGCCGCTCCCCCCCCTGTCTGAGCCGGTTCCCGGGGCGCTGGCCTTCTTGTTCGACCAGTACCTGGGTCTGTGGCATGGAAGCGGTGACCTCAAACTGTCCAAGGAGCAAAACGAGATGCTGATGACGGAGTATGTTCACTGCTCCGATAACTGGACGCCGCTCGGCCCCCTCTACGTGAACGCCCCCGCCCCTGGTAGGGTTCGTCGCATCTACCAGCAATCACCAGGGAAGTGACCTTATGAAGCGAATAGTCATTGTCCTAGCCCTCCCCCTCGCACTTGCAGCGTGTGGCGATACCCAAGAGAAGAAACAGCCTCGCAAGCCACCAGAGGAGCGGGTGATCAGTGAGCAAGCCCATGGGCTTGGAGCCATTTTTGGGAAGCCAAACCCCGATTACACACCACCAGGGAGGATAGTTGATAGCCCGGACTTTAAAGTGACTCTCCCAGAGGACCGCTGGGAAG
>RRZU010525485.1_pt1 | contig 11500 bp, 10 predicted proteins | sample 2165561 | NCBI WGS metagenome assembly RRZU01 (sample SAMN10456909, study PRJNA506462) | wastewater metagenome | isolation source: wastewater sludge | place: USA: Moscow, Idaho | reverse complement strand
TTCTTGGAATCGTTTTTCGTTCCGCAGGTTATCCAAATCCGAGTCTCGCAAGGCATGCGCATAATTGTTCCATCTGTACTCTATCGCTTTTTCGAAATTGTCTATCGCTTTCTCCTTGTCATTCAATAGGCTGCAATAGCAAGCACTGTTATAATAAACCGAACCAAGATACCAAGAAATAGACTCTTTATCCTTATCCGACAGGCTGCTGCTATAACTGAAAATGGAATCGTACAAGGCAATCGCTTTTTTTTTTTTTTTACCCTTTGCTGCAGAAGCTGCATTATCATACAGTCCTGCCAAATTATCACGCAACTCTTTGGATATGTTTTGTGAAAACACTGACAGGCTGAATAATGAAATAAGAAGAAGGTTGAATACTTTTTTCATAATATCGTCGATTTTTATAAAGTCTAATAATGATATGACGAATAAATTCGAAAATTGTTACATCTTTTTTGAAGACATCTTACTTTTTTACGACAGATAACAAAGACAAAATGCCACGTGGCAGTTGAAATTATATGTTCTCTTTCCCTTTATCAGTACAATGTAAGATGAGAATCAGATGTCTGTATGCAAAAGCATATAAAAAAAATCGAACAAAATGACAATAATATAAAAAGAAAAGATTATATTTGTAAACACACTCAAAAATTCATAAAGCAATGAGAGCTATAACCCTAGCTACATTGAAAACTGACTTCCAAGCGGAAGTTTTGCAAGGCGCGTTGAGCAATAAGGGAATAGAGTCTTTCAAAAGAGACGATATTTTTGCCTCCATATTCTCGATGCCCGGTTTTCAAATAGAAGTACTTGTGTATGCAAAGGATTATCAACAGGCCTTTGAAGTATTTAATCAGGATTTCCCCGATTTGGCGAAATACGAAACGGTGGAAACCCATTGAAAAAAAACAACAGGAAAGGCGGACATTGTCTAACGCTTTTCCTGTTGTTTTCCTTTCGGAACATCACATTCACAAACAACACGCATTCTTGATGACTTAAGCTTGCTCCCTGACCAGAAGCCTGCCTATTTTTTATATTGTCGCTATCAGATAATTCATTTTTAAATCCGAATTAGAATTCGAACCGGATTCCACCATTAAATCCAAAACAGTTTTTATTATCGGTACGTATGCTCGCCGGCTGATCGTTGTCGAAGAAATAAGAATATTTTGGTTCGAAGTATATCCCCCAATCCTTATATACCCTGTAAGATATACCTACCGAAGCATTCAGCGACCACTGCATGTGGTTTATTCCTTCACTGATCGACGCTTCGGAATTTATTCCGGTATAGGTATAATTGCGTCTGAGCCCTTTTTCGCCCATCCCTCCGGCCGATATGTAGATATTCCAATTGGAACTGCTCCACAGATAAACGACGGCATTGAGTGGTATGCCCAGATAATGCAATTCCTGTTTGGCCTCTGCAGCATTGCCCGACCCAAAACGGGACGAAAGGTACGTATACGTAAGTCCTGTTTCGATAGCGAAACGATCATTGAGGTTCTTCCTCACCGAAATACCAAGGGACAGTGGCAACGAGTGTTTTGCATCACCCACAGAATAAGGGTCTTTGGATGAGTAAAGACTTGCATTTTCCATTGTAGCAACTTTGGGTGAACCAGAATAATCGTTCGGCATTGCCCAAGCATCTGCATCATTCGTTTTGGGGGCACCTCCATTGGACGAGAAGGAAGCTGCCAACAGCCAACCTTTCTCTTTTTTATCCTTCTTCTTAGCAAGCCATACTTTAGGCTCTTCTTTTTGTTTCACATTCGGTTTTGCAGGCACAGAGTCTGAGATGTCCGTTTCAGACCCTGCGTCAGCAATAATTTTAGAGAGATCTTTACCTATTTCCTGCGCAACGGAGTCCGTAGAGAGAGTTTTTTCGATGTCCGTCACAGTGCTGCCACCATGACTTGTTTCTACAAGCTTCGTTTGTTTTGCCATCAGCCCGACGCTTCGGGTCGATGTCGACAACGTCTTTTTCACAGGAACCAGACTAAGCGGTTTTTCTGTCTCGTGACCATTCTTTTCGGTTGTTACGGATGATTCCTCATTAACGGACAATACCTGCCCGACGGTTGCAAGTTGTCCTATAGGGTCATCCTGCGGACGGAAAAGGTAGACGGACACAAGAACGGCCACAGTAGCCGCAGCCCCTGCTATCCACCACAGCCTTCGCCTCCTAGGAGGGTTCAGGCGATGTTCGATTTCAGTCCAGCTATCGGCATCAACCGGTATTCTGTGACCTTCCAACTTCTGTCTTACCAGGCGGCTGAAATCGTCGAGTTGTTCGTTATATTCTTTTCTGTCTCGCATTTTCATGCATAATTAAAGATTCCACATTTTTTTGTAACATTTTTCTGGCTCGTATAAACTGCGATCGCGAGGTACTCTCTTTTATGTTGAGCATTTCGGCAATCTCAGCATGGCTATACCCTTCTAAGGCAAACAAATTAAATACCGTTCGAAAGCCATTGGGCAAGTCTGCTATACAAGCCATCAGTTCGTCGGCGGATATATGTTCCAGCGCAGATATTCCTGCATCTCCAGCCACATCATCGTATTCATCAATACTGTTGCTTATCCTTAAAGTATCATTACGCCGAAGATATTCAAGAGATGTAGTCACAAAAACACGTCGCAGCCATCCGCCAAACGCTCCTATACCGGAGTAAGAATCAATTTTAGTATACACCTTAATAAAACCGTCCTGAAGCAAGTCCCGGGCAGTTTCCCGATCGCTGACATATCTCATGCAGACGCTCAGCATAGACGGCGCATACATCTCGTAGAGCTTACTACGAGCCTTTGCATCGCCACGTTTACATCCAGCAATCAATAATTGTTCATCCATCGGTTTTCCACTCTCTACATACTATGATGCAGAACGAGTATAAAAAGTTGCACTGTAATTTTCTTAAAAAAAGTAAAGCTCCGTCGAAACGACGAAGCCCTGCCTGTATTTCTTATCTGTTATTTCTCCGCAGTCATGTCAGGATTGTCGGTTGCGCCATAGCATTTTTTACCGTCGGGCGACAGAACAAAGTTTTTCACGGTCTCCCCTGCCCCTTCGGCCAAAACTTTCGCTTCCACTACCACAGCTATCACTTCATCGGTCTTTTTGCCGTCGTATAGCTTGGTTGGTTCGGGTTTTACCGTCTTCAGCGAATCGATCGTTTGCTGCACTTTGGTCATCTCCACGGCATAGGCATCGGTAATTACTTTCGACGATGTACCCAGTGCAACCAAATCCTGCTGAAATTTAGTAAGCTGTTTTTCTGCCACTTCTATTTCCAGTTTCAGATTCTGTCCGGCTTTTTGCATCAGATAGTTTATACTATCGCCTACTGTAACTTTTTTCAGTTCTTTCACATCCTTCACCTTCACATCTTTCATCATTTCGGCACTCGTAACATAGTCAGCAATAGCATTATCGTATTTGCCCGAACAGGAAGCTGTGAAAAAAAGTATGATTGTCAATATCGCTGCAAAAAAATATCCTTTCATAATAATTTCTGTTTTTTTATTCATTTTACATTATGACAAATATATATAAAAGCAATCAGATAACCGATTCTTAATGAATAAAAAAGCAATTTGACGAAGAGTTAAGAAAGAGAACATATAACCTCTACGCCCGGGTTAAATTTACCAATAACGCGCCAAATAAAAGAAAAAGACGCAATCGCTGCGCCTTTATCCAGTAGTGTGTTCTAAATGTTATCTTGCGATAACCTAATAAATAAATCACCGATCAGATTGCAATCTTTATGCCAGAATATTTAAAGAGCTATCAAACAATCAATTACGCAAATATCCGAAAATAAAATGCATCCGAATACGGACACAGGATGTACGAACCCGGAATAAGAAAGGAATAAAAAAAATTGTATCTTCGCAATCAGAAAGCCCCGGGTAACCCCGTGATACCCTATGGTTGAATCTTTAGGATTGATTTATGACAAACGAGAATACAAACCGATGCTGAAAAAAAATATTTTTTTATATTGCTGCTGCCGGATGGATTTTGAGCCTTATCGTTCATTTATTATCTATTGCCAAATACGATATCTCTGACAAAACTCCTTATATTTGGGCATTGCATCTTCTTATATTTGTAGTATTGATACCTGCAATGATTTATTTAATACGAAGCGAGGAATATCAACCCCTTAATCCTCTTTTTACATTAAGGGCAGTTTACCAAAGAATCCCCGTTTGGGTAAGCATAGGCTGTATTATTTGTTTTATTTATGCTCTGGCTTCGTCTTTGATAATGAGATATTTTCTCCACGAAGGAGGATCTGCGATAAGAGTATTTTCTTCATTCTGGATGCTATTTTATGGTGTAGCCGCTGCGATACTATTCCCATCCAAAAAGCAAATAGAGAATGACCTTTAAAGGAAGTGACTACATCAAAAAAGTAGGTAAATTTATCTACAAGTACAAGTTTACCATTCTTTCGATGATATTCATCGCGCTGATTGCTTTTCTGCCCATCAGGTTTGCGCCGAGTGTGCCGATGGCACTGCACGTGTTGTCGTTTTTCTTTCTGCTCAATATTCTGGCAAAAACAAAATATACCCTTCCTCTCACGCTGATACTGGCGTATATACTCACTTTCAATGCCTATTTTGCATTTGCTCTGGGTACGGATGTGTCACTCGAAGTGATGGCTTCCATCTTTGAAACCCACGCTGCCGAGGCAACCAGTATGCTCAAAAAAATATGGCTGCCGGCTATCGTGGCTTTTGCCGCTGTCACCGCACTGCTGATATTTGCCCAAAAGGAATTGAAAGAAGACGGATTGTCGAGGAAATATTCGGCGATTGCCCTGCTGGCCTATTTATTGCTGATTCTGCCGGCAATTTGCTACAAGCGCATCAAATACGAACATCAGGAGGAACTCTTCATCGAATTTCCGGTGCGGGTAGTACAAGACAAGGTGAACATGTACGCCCCTCTGCTTTACGGCAATATAGCCACCATCATAGCTTACAGGGAAGAAATGAGCCTGCTGCGTCAGTTTGCCGAAACAGAGAAAAAGCTGCCCGATGGAATTGCGTACAGCGATACCATACAGGCTCCACAAAAGATATATCTGGTGATAGGCGAAAGCGCTTACCGCAAACATTTGTCGCTATACGGGTATGACGTGAAGACGACTCCGTTTCTCGATAGCCTGTCGCAGATAGAACCGCCTGTGCTGAGGCACTACAAGGGCATTGCCGCTGCATCCTTTACACGGAATGTGCTACGAATGGCTCTCTCGTTTGCCTCGCCGCGCGATATGACACCTTTCTACGAAGAGAAGACATTGATAAACCTTGCCAACGATGCGGGTTACGATACCTATTGGATATCGAATCAGGGATCATCGGGCATACAGGATTCTTATTTGGGCTATCTGGCTGCAAGCACCAAGGAAGCCATCTTCACGCAAGGGGGCTATCTGGCCAATGACGATTTCGACCTCATCCCGCTGCTGAAAAAGGCACACAGCGACAGCCGCAGGCAGTTCTTCGTTATCCATCTGGTAGGCAGCCACAACGATTATTCTGACCGTTACGATGCCGAGGATGCCCAAGCTATACCGGGCGACAATTCGCTCAAAAACGAGTACGACCGATCGATTCATCATACCGACCGGATATTGCGGGAAATCTGCAAGGTGATGCAGCAGGATTCAACGGCGGTCTTCCTTCATTTCTCCGATCATGGCGAGATATTGGGCAAAGGTCACGGCCCTTGGAAAAATGGCGTGGCACAATTCGATATTCCGTTTCTGACCATCAAACGCAATGCGCCGAGGATAGACAGCGTGATGGATAAGTACCTCGACCCGGAAACAAAGCTTATCAACAATTCGAGTACGATATACATCCTTGCCGAAATGATGGGCTACATCATCCCCCGCAAGTATGTGGAACAATCGATCGAAGACGGCCGCTATGTGCGCCATGCCGACCAGAGTTATTCGCCTTATGCGGGCGTGAAAGAAGAGCCGGAGTAGTATCAGTAAGTAGTAGGGGTTGCCCTTGTGGCTACCCGATAAAGTAGAAATAAGTAACGATACCCTTTATCCCCCGTGGGGGGAAAGACTCCCCTGCGGGGAGGTTGGAGGGGCTGATAATAAATAAAAAAGCAATGAAACAAATAGCATTTACATTTTTACTTTTCATATCCTTGTTATCATGCAAAGGTCAGGTGCAGGTGGCGGATGCCGAAGTGTTGAGAAATCTTGCCGCTAAAGAAACGACTATCATCGTAGATGTTCGTACACCGGAGGAGTATAGCGAAGGACATCTCGACAAAACGGTCAATATACCTTTGACTGTGCTGCCCGATTCGGTTGAAGTGCTGAAAAAGTATGAGAATGTCATCCTCATCTGCAAAAGCGGAAGGCGTGCCGACAAGGCTAAAAAGCAACTGGAAGAAAGCGGTTTCTCCAACGTTTACAACGGTGGCGGATGGCAATCATTTAAAGCCATCCTAGAAGAGGAGTAAAAAAACAGTAAACAGTGAACAGTAAACAGTGAACAGTAAACAGTAAACAGTAAACAGTGAACAGTGAACAGTGAATTTAGATATTCAGCAATAACGTTCGGGAGAACGAAGCGAAATTAAATCTTTAACAACATAAATTGACCAATTGGCATATAGGCTCATTTTCAAATTGATTCATTACCTTTGCAGGCAACAAAGATACGATGGCAGATAATCTTAAGCGAAAAACGAGTTTAGCCCTCTTCTGGAGTTTTATAGACAAGGGGGGGCAGCAAGTTATCCAATTTGTGATATTCTACGTTCTTGCCCGTTTGATAGCCAAGGACGAAATAGGCGTTGTAGGGGTACTCGCCCTGTTTACGGCTATAGCCAACCTATTGCAGGACAGCGGGTTTTCATCTGCCCTTGTCCGCAAAAAGGAAGTCAGTCCGCAGGAATATACCTCCGTGTTTTACTTCAACATCTCGATAAGTCTCTTTATCTACATCGTGTTCTTTCTGGCAGCTCCCGTCATCAGTTGGTACTACGAGAAGCCGGTTTTGACAAACCTTTCGCGCTTTATTTTCCTTGCGTTCGTTTTCAATGCTTTTGCCACCATTCAGAATATTAACCTGGTAAAGAAACTCGACTTCAAGTCCAACACCCGCATCACCCTTTTTGCAGGATGCACGTCGGGGTTGGTAGCCATTGTGATGGCATACTACGGATTCGGGGTATGGAGCCTTGCCACACAGCAGGTGTTGCAGGCTTTTCTGCGAAGCGCGTTGCTGTGGATGTTTGTCAAATGGCGTCCCGAAGGCGGATACAAGCATGTGCATATCTGCGAGATGTCGTCTTTCAGCCTGAAACTGCTATTGACGGCATTGCTCAATCAGATATGTTCCAATATATTTCCGCTTATCATCGGTAAACGCTTTTCGTTCGATCAGGTGGCCTCTTACGGGCAGGGCAACAAGCTGACCAGCATTCCTCAGTCGATAATCAGCGACGGGATAAGAGGCGTGGCCTATCCGCTGCTTACCAATGTGGGCGAAGAAGGAACCCGTGGCAAGAAGGTATTCCGCAAAGTGATGCGCATCACCGCGTTTATTTCCTTTCCGGTGGGGATGCTGCTCATTGTAGTGGCCAAGCCCATAGTCGCATTCTATCTGCCGCCCCAATGGAGCGATGTAGTTCCCATCCTGCAAATTTTGGCGGTGGGCGGGGCTATCTATCCTCTCTACGGGCTTGTGACCTCACTGCTCCAGTACAAAGGAAAGTCGGGAACAATGCTCCGCATCGAAGTTTTCCGCAACATATTGCTGCTCCTGTCCATCCTCATCAGCATCCGATACGGTATTTTGGGACTGGTTGCAGGGATCAGTCTTGTCAACATCATCGCTTTTTGCGTAGGGATATGTATTTCGGGTAAAACGATATTGTACCATCTGAAGGAAGTATTTCTCGACATTGTACCCTATATGCTTATTGCCGTCGTGTCGTTCCTGCCTCTGCTGTTTCTGGGCAGGCTGGGTATCGAAAATATGTATCTGCTGTTTGCCATCCCGCTGGTCGCAGGCAGTTGCCTGTACCTGCTCATCGTAAGATTGCTGGGATCGGTGGTATTGCAGGAAACGATAGACTTTGTAAAACATTTTTTTAAGAAATCATGCTGAAAACCTTGCAACTTATATTCGGAATCTATCCCCGCCGCATTATGCGAAGCCTGAAAGCTATTCCGTGGTACAGGCGTACGAAAAAAGAGTTTGCCCGCCAGACCGAAAGTTCGGGGATGCCTTTTCCTTTAACAAAAAGTTTTCCTTGTTTGCAGGACAAGGACGAAAACGGCGGAAATGCATCGGGGCATTATTTCCATCAGGATTTGCTCGTGGCGCAACACATCTTCAGAGCCAATCCGGCGAAACATGTCGATATCGGTTCGCGCATCGATGGTTTTGTGTCGCATGTGGCATCCTTTCGCCAGATAGAGGTGATTGATATACGCAGCCTGAGCAACGAGCTGCCCAATATAAAGTTTGTACAGGCAGACATGATGAACCCCATAGGCGAACACCTGAATGGCTATGCCGATTCGGTATCTTCGCTCCATGCCATCGAACATTTCGGGCTGGGCAGGTATGGCGATCCCATCGATGCCGGGGGGCACTTGAAGGGTCTTGCCAATATTTACAGGATTTTACAGCCGGGGGGTACGCTTTATTTCTCTGTGCCTATTGGCACTCAGCGTGTTGAGTTTAATGCACACAGGATCTTCTCGGTGCGGTATTTGATTGATTATTTTGAAGATAAATATACTTTGCAGTCTTTCTCATTTGTAGACGACAAGGGTGATATTCATCGCAATATAGGGCTTGACGAACAGAAAATAGCCGACAACTGCGGATGTAATTACGGATGCGGTATCTTTATTTTGAAAAAGAAATAGCCCCTCCAACCTCCCCTAGGGGAGGCTTCTTCCCCCTTTGGGGGAACTAAAGGGGGCACGCTTTAAATTTTTAAATTAATGGTAACAGTACTATTATCAGGAGGATTAGGGAATCAAATGTTCCAATACGCGGCGGCAAGGGCGTTGGCTAAGCGGCTGGATACGCCGTTGGCCATAGACCTGTATCCTCTGATAAAGAAAACTCATGCTACTATCCGCCCTTACGAACTGGGAATCTTCAAAATGGATATTCCCATCGTATCTACCCTCAGAGGAAAGATACTGACCAAGGCACGCCCTTTTGTTCAGAAACACAGACCGTTTTTCAGACGCTTAGGCTTGTTCACCGATACCTATGCCGTTCTTTACCAACCTGCTTTCGAGTCGCTGAAAGGCAATATCACATTGTCGGGCTATTTCCAGAACGAAAAATACTTTAGAGGTGCTGAGGCTGATATTCGCAACGACTTCGCTTTTCGCCTCCCTCTGAACGGGAAAAATGAGGAAATCGCACAGCAGTTAGCCACTACCGAATCGGTGGCGATACACATCCGCCGGGGCGATTATGTGCAAAATACGAATGCGGTATCCAACTTCGTTACCTGCGACGCATCGTACTACGAAAGAGCAGTTGCCCATATTTGCGAAAAAATTAGTAATCCGTCTTTCTATATATTTTCCGATGATTTTGATTGGGTAAAAGAAAACCTTAATTTTGGAAATCATCCCGTATCGTTCGTCGATTGGAACAGGGGAGGCAAAAGTTATATCGACATGCAACTGATGAGCCTGTGCCGGCACAACATCACGGCCAACAGCAGTTTCAGCTGGTGGGGAGCATGGCTCAATGCCAATCCCGATAAGGTGGTTGTTTGCCCCGGTAAATGGTTTCAGGATGAGGCTAAGAACGCCATGCTGAAAGATTTTTATCCACAAGGATGGAGGATGATGTAAAACAACAATAAAGCTGATAAACATAAAAGTATGACTAAATATCTTATACTATTTTTTGTTTTCTGTTCAACTTTCTGTTTATACGGACAGTCGTCAAAATTGATAATTGATCCGAATATAAAAAATGAAGTTGAAAAAAGAATAACGAGCATTCCCGAGTTTGATAAACAAAATATGTCTTTGATTTACCAAAATATTATGTCTTTAAACTTTTATGAAAATGATAGCCTAATTGTTTCTATAAAAGAAGAGGATGATAAGAAAATGATATTCAAATCTTTTTATTATCAGATGAATGATACACTCTGTATAGATGGAGCATACGGACTTTTTGGAGGAGCTGGTTTTTCAATAAAAATAAAATCGAACGAAGAGGCTTCCTTGTTTCATATGCTTGCCTCTGACGAGTTCCCGACTTATGCTTATAACGAAAGTGACAGTTTAATCTTTAGGCTTGAAGTTCCGTGCAAGGACACTAAAATTATCTTATCCGAAATTCCTGACAAAACGAACAAAGGCATCATATACGGCTATGTTGAATTTAAAAGTGCTGACTATTATTCAACGATAGGCTATGTTGACGGACAAGAAATTCTGCCTAGGAGAAAACAAAGGGCTGACATGAAAATCTATTTTAAAAGTAGTTATATAGATTTAAGTAAAATATGACAAAAGTTTCCATACTGATGCCTGTCTACAATGCCGAGCGATACCTGTCGGAGGCAATAAACAGTATCCTTGCACAAACGTTCAAGGATTGGGAACTTATTATCATCAACGACGGATCGACCGACAACAGCGAGAAAATCATCCGGAACTACAACGACAATCGCATCTACTATATACGCAACAGCGAAAACCTGAAACTGATAAAAACCCTGAACAAGGGCATTGATTACTGTCACGGAAAATATATCGCCCGCATGGATGCCGACGATTTCAGCTATCCCGAAAGGCTGAGGCATCAGGTGGAATTTTTGGATAACAATCACGATTATCTGATGTGCGGTACGAACGCCGTTGTAATAGACGGGCATTACGAAAAGACCGGAAAGATACGCAACCTGCCCGATAATAACCTGCTTCAGGTCAATCTCCTGTTTTCGCCGCCCTTTATTCACCCAAGCGTGATGATTCGCCGCGAGGTTTTGGAGAAAAACCGTTACGATGAGGATTATAAGCATGTGGAAGACTATGAGTTGTGGTGCCGCATCGCACGGCTGGGCAAGGTGGCAAACCTGCAAAAAGACCTGCTGGCCTACCGTTGGCACGACACCAACGTATCGGTGCTCAACAATCAGGTGCAGGAAGAAATGAAAGACAAAATTGTCCGCAATCAACTGAAAATGCTGGATATAGAACCTACCGACGAGGAGCTTTACTCCCACAAGATCACATTCCGGCTCTATGCTTTGGGACGGAAGCAGGATATTTCGGTGCAACAGTCCGAAGCCGTCTCGGCATGGTTCGAAAAGATTCTTCGCCAAAACAAAAAGATAAAAAAATACAGGCAGGACGACCTCAAGGCTTTCCTTTGGGCAAGGTGGGCGGTGCTGTGCATCTCGCAAAAGAGGTATTCGAAGATATTCTCACCCGCT
>RRZU010080400.1_pt1 | contig 11501 bp, 6 predicted proteins | sample 2165561 | NCBI WGS metagenome assembly RRZU01 (sample SAMN10456909, study PRJNA506462) | wastewater metagenome | isolation source: wastewater sludge | place: USA: Moscow, Idaho | reverse complement strand
GTTTATCGTTAGAACGGGCACAATTTGTTGCCAATTTATTGCGAAAACAAGGGTTAAAAGTCCACGCACTGACAGTGGAATCACACGGTGAACGTAACCCCCTCGTAAAAACACCTGACAACACTGCCGAACCGCGCAACCGCCGCGTCGAAATTTCCATTCGTTAATCTGACAAGACGGTATCCCCGTCTTGTCTCCTCCCGCCTGCTGATCGGTGATATCCGATGTCTTCCTCTTTGTTAAAACGCCTGTCTTGGTTATGGCCTATTGTCGCTGCACTGTTGGGAATCGGGTTGTTATTGGCCGATCCCCTGCCATTGCAAACCCTACGCAATGCAGTTTTTGACCAATATCAACGTTGGCACCCTCGCCCCTATCAAGCCGTACCCGTGCGGATTATTGATATTGATGAAGCAAGTTTGACGCGCCTAGGGCAATGGCCGTGGCCTCGGACACGGATGGCCGAATTGGTAGATAAGCTACGACAAGCCGACGTTGCTGCAATTGGTTTTGACGTGGTATTTGCTGAACCGGATCGCACCTCACCGCAAACAGTGTCACAGCTATGGTCATTGCCTGATGATTGGCAACATAAACTGCAACAACTACCCGATCACGACCAACAATTTGCCGCCAGCATGGCAAAAGCGCCGGTGGTCTTGGGTTTTGCCCTTGAGCGAACAGCAACAGCAACAGCCAAACAACCGGCACGACCATTTCGGTATATCCATGCAGGTGAATCTCCCGACCGTTGGTTTCATCCCTTTGCTGCCGCTGTGACCTCGCTACCGCAGTTTGAACAAGTGGCACAAGGTAACGGTGCCTTATCTTTTGTCCCTGATAATGATGGTGTGGTGCGGCGGGTACCATTGGTATTAAGTGCCGGAGGACAGCCGGTTTCTACCTTGGTGACCGAAACTTTGCGCGTGGGACAAGGGGCAAAAAATCTGATTCTCAAAGCCGCAGATGAGGCAGACACCGGCCTTGCCGAGATACGTATCGGCGATTTCACTGTGCCCACCACCGCCCACGGTGAGATGTGGGTGCACTATTCCGAGCCAGTTGCTGGGCGTTATCTACCGGCTTGGCAAGTATTGGCTGGTCAGGTGCCGGCAGAACTATTGCAGGGACATCTGGTGCTGATTGGGGCTTCTTCACAAGGGTTAATGGACTTACGTTTTAGCCCTTTGGGCCGCATCATGCCGGGGGTGGAAGCCCATGCCCAAGCCTTAGAACAAATTTTGACCGAACATTACTTACAACGGCCTAGCTGGGCAAAGGCGGCTGAAGTGGTAACACTGCTGCTGGTGACTTTGTCGATTGGCTTTGTCTCGTTGCGGCTAGGGGCAATGATTGCCGCCTTGGTGACCAGTGTGTTATTGGCCCTCGTGTTAGGCGGCGGTTGGTTCGCCTTCCGTGATCAGCAACTCTTACTCAATAGCCTCACCCCGGCCATCGTGGGTCTCTCGACTTTTATCTTGGGCAGCTTAATTCATCATTGGCTAAGCGAACGCGAACAGCGTTGGATTAAAAACGCTTTCTCACGCTATGTTTCACCTAATCGGGTTGCTTATCTTGTCGATCACCCTGATGCAATGGCGTTGGGAGGCCGGCGGCAGCAATGCAGTTTTATCTTCACCGATTTGGCAGGTTTTACTTCGCTGATGGAAAGCATCGACCCAAGCGAAGCCGTAGCGTTATTGAACGCCTATCTGGACGAAATGATTGGGATTGCTTTTCGCTATGAAGGTACGCTAGATCGGATTGTCGGTGATGCTGTAGCGATTATGTTCTCTGCCCCCGTTCCGCAAGCCGATCACCAAGCCCGCGCCCTCGCTTGTGCCTTAGAAATGCACACTTTTGCCAGCTGCTATGCCGCCACGCTACAAGCAAAAGGGATTCAGTTTGGCAAAACACGAATTGGGGTGCACTGTGGTGAAGTGATTGTTGGCAACTTCGGTGGGTCAACCATCTTCGATTATCGCGCCTTGGGCGATGCGGTGAACACTGCCGCCCGTTTAGAAAGTGTCAATAAACACCTTGGCACAACGGTTTGTGTATCAGAGGCTGTGCTCCATGCCTGCGCTGACACAGTCGCAGCCCGACCCGTGGGTAAGCTGGTCTTAAAAGGGAAACGACAGGCGTTGCAAGTATTCGAACCAGTTGCGGCAGCCCGACCAGAGCAAGATGCGCCCTTAGCAGACTACCAAGCTTTTTATCAACAACTCCAAGCCAGCGCCAATGACGATGCGAGTTTGCCTGCCTTGCAAGCACACATTACCGACCTCGCCACCCGCTATCCAGCCGACCCGTTAATCCAACTTCACCAGCAACGGCTACTGCAAGGCGAAACGGGTGATGTTCTGGTCATGCACAGCAAATAGGTAGTTTTTTGCCATTTGCAGATAAAAAAATGTCAAGCCCACAATTTTTGCTTGACATTTTTTATTTTAAAAAAACCGCACTGAATTTATGGGAACGAGCCAACAACTTGTGATCTGTGGCAGACCATCGTTTTTTCTTAATTAAAAATTAAGCCAATGAAAACATTATAAAAAATTTTTTTAAGATGCTTTTTTCGAAGCAAAAACCCTGTTTTCCTCGCCAAACTCCCCTCCATGACGAGATCAAACCCAGCATGCTTAAATCTTATTTAAGCCTGTTAAGACTGCTTTAAGCTATGTTGTTTTTGCGTCAAAAGAATGTATTTTTGAGACAAATCCCCTCATGTTGCAAAAAAGAAACACTTTTTGCAGAGCATAAAAAAATCCCTCATGCCATTTTCAACCACCTGAGAAGCCTTATCAGATAACAGTTTTTGCTGTGCAATATCGACATCGGTGATGGCTAACATCACAAAATTTGATGCCAAAACTGAATGGATTGTTCTTTGATGAAGGAGGGAAACACATTCCCGCGACGTTCTCGTTAGAACAGGTCAACAAAAACAATTTCATGAGGAGATCGAAACGATGTCATTAATCAAAAAAGACGCAACGGCGCAACAAAATGCCGATGCCTACTGGAAAGACACGCTCAAGCTGTTGTGGATCGTGCTTGCCTTGTGGGCGGTTGTTTCCTACTTTGCGGGGATTTTTTTTGCATCCGCGTTAAATAGCATTCACCTCGCAGGCTACCCGCTTGGGTTCTGGTTTGCGCAACAAGGTTCCATTTATGCGTTTGTGGTGCTGATTTTCTGGTACGCCAAGCAAATGGGCAAGATCGACGAAAAGCACGATGTGCACGAAGACTAACTTGGAGCGTAGATCATGGATGATCTGAAACTCATGACTTATATCGCTGTGGGGCTGTCGTTCGCGCTCTACATCGGTGTGGCTATTTGGGCACGTGCTGGCAGCACCAAAGACTACTACGTTGCGGGGGGTGGGGTGCACCCCGTGGTCAACGGGATGGCAACGGCGGCGGACTGGATGTCGGCGGCGTCGTTTATTTCGATGGCAGGTTTGATTTCTGCAATGGGTTACGATGGTTCGGTCTATCTCATGGGCTGGACTGGGGGCTATGTGCTGTTGGCAGTGTTGCTCGCCCCGTACCTGCGGAAATTCGGTAAATTCACGGTGCCAGAATTTATCGGTGACCGTTACTACTCGCAAACAGCGCGGATTGTGGCTGTGGTGTGCTTGATCTTTATCTCGTTCACCTATGTTGCTGGTCAAATGCGTGGTGTGGGGATTGTGTTCTCACGCTTCCTCGAAGTGGAAATCACCACTGGTTTGATTATCGGGATGGGCTTGGTATTCTTCTATGCCGTATTAGGCGGCATGAAGGGCATTACCTACACCCAAGTGGCGCAGTATGTGGTGTTGATTTTTGCTTACACCATTCCAGCCATCTTTATCTCGTTGCAACTCACCGGCCACTTGTTACCACAAACCGGTTTGGGTGCTGACTTGGCCAATGGTCAACCGTTCTTAGCACGCCTGAACACCGTGGTTACCGATCTTGGCTTTGCCAACTACACCACTTCTAGCAAATCGATGATCGACATTGTCGCCATCACCTTTGCTCTGATGGCAGGTACAGCGGGCTTGCCTCACGTTATCGTGCGTTTCTTCACTGTGCCAAAAGTGCGTGATGCCCGTTCTTCTGCTGGTTGGGCCTTGGTGTTTATCGCCATTCTCTACACCACTGCGCCAGCAGTGGGTGCAATGGCTCGCTACAACGTGATCGCCACCGTGAACACCCACGTTGCTCAAGATAAGCCGTTGCTGGCACAAGAAGCCAACTTGAAGGCAGAAGATCGCCCAGAGTGGATGAAACGCTGGGAAAAAACCGGTCTGCTGAAATGGGATGACAAAAACGGTGATGGCCTGATTCAACACTACAACGACAAGTCGAAGAACCCAGAGGTGTTAGCGAAAGCAGAAGCACTGGGTTACAAAGGCAATGAGTTGACCGTTGACCGTGACATCATGGTGTTGGCCAACCCTGAAGTGGCGCAGTTGCCTAACTGGGTGATTGCCTTGGTTGCTGCTGGTGGTATTGCAGCAGCCTTGTCCACTGCCGCTGGTCTGTTGTTGGTGATCTCGGCCGCTATCTCGCATGATTTGTTGAAAGGCGTGATTGCACCGAATATCTCCGAGAAGAGCGAATTGATGGCCGGTCGTGCAGCCTCGGCTGTGGCGGTGTTGGTTGCCGGTTACCTAGGTTACAACCCACCCGGCTTTGTGGCGGAGGTGGTGGCATTTGCCTTCGGTCTGGCTTGCGCTTCGCTGTTCCCAACCATCTTGTTAGGTATCTTCTCGAAGAAGATGAATACCCAAGGTGCGATTGCAGGGATGTTGACCGGTCTGATCTTCACCTTCTGCTACATTCTCTACTTCAAAGGTATCTTTATCACACCTATGGCAGAGAACATTCCTGCTAACTGGCTGTTTGGTATCTCGCCAGAGGGCATCGGTAGTGTGGGTGCCATCTTGAACGTGGTAGTTGCGCTGATTGTGTCTCGTGTCACACCAGCCTGCCCTGACCATATCCAACACTTGGTGGAAGATATCCGTACACCACGTGGTGCAGGTACAGCCCACGCTCACTAATCCTGAGTTGCTTCAGATAACCCCGACCTCTCGGTCGGGGTTTTTCTCAAGAAAACCGATTGTTGAGTCTGCTTGAGAAAAACCCTGCCCACAGATAGAACACCCTATGACTGCTAACGCCACTTTGTGTCTTGCCACGGTCGAATTTCTGTCGAAACATGCGCCCTTTGACAATATGAAAGCAGAGGACTTGACGTTTATTGCCGAACGTCTGGCCCTCGCCTATTACCCCGAAGGGCATATTGTGTTAGAGCCAGAAATGGGCGTCCCTGCTTATTTCTATATTGTGCAACGTGGAGCCATTCGTGTGGATGGTGCCACCAGTGGCCCGACGCAAGATACCCATGCTTTATTAGAAGAAGGCGAATGTTTCCCAATTGGCGCAGCCAGTGGCGACCGTCCCACCGTCAACCGCTACACGGCAGCAGAAGATACCTTTTGCTATCAGTTGGCCAGTGCAGACTTTCATCAGCTCTTACAACAAAGCAGCGAGTTTAATCGCTTTTGTACCGCCTATCTTGCTACCCTGTTGGGACAAACCCATCTCAATATGCAGCAGTCGTTTCAACAAAAAGCCTTAGAACAACAAGGCATGGCGGCATCACTGTCGCGGTTAATTCGGCGAGAACCGATTACCTGCGCGCCCGACACATCATTAGCTGAGGCGTTTACCGCCATGCACGCGGCACGGGCCGGCTCGATGGTGATTACCGAAGCCGGTGTCCCAATCGGGATTTTGACGCAATCGGATTTATTGCCACGCGTGTTGCTACCGAACACGCCGCTGGACACGCCGATCAGTCAAGTGATGACTCATGCCCCCTTCACCCTCTCAGAACATGCAACGGCATACGATGCCACATTAGCCATGGCCACCCGTGGTATTCGCCATGTGCTGGCTGTCGATGGGGCAGGCCGTTTGCGTGGCGTGATTTCTGAGCGTGATTTATTCGCGATGCAGCGTGTTGGCCTGCGCGAATTGCGCCAACTGATCGAACACGCCAGCGACTTAGCCAGTTTGGTACAGGCAGGGCAAGATTTACAGCAGCTTTCTTATAATTTGTTGGCACAGGGGCTTGGGCCAGAACAATTGACCCAATTTGTGTCAGCAATGAACGATTGTATTGTGCGGCAGGTGATTGCCTTAACTCTGCCTAAACACGATTTACATGATGTTCAATGGTGTTGGTTAGCCTTTGGCTCGGAAGGCCGCGAGGAACAAACTTTCAGCACCGACCAAGACAACGGCTTGGTGTATCTGAGCGAACGGCCAGAGGAAGAGGTCAAACCCAATTTGCTTGCTTTTGCTGCTGAAGTCGTGGCGGGTCTCGATCAATGTGGTTTCCCACTGTGTCAGGGGCATATCATGGCCAGCAATCCCGACCTCACGCTGTCGCTGGACGCATGGCAACGTAAATTCAGCCATTGGATCAGCTCGCCCGATCCCAAAGCCTTGTTAGCCGCCACCATTTTCTTTGACTTGCGCCCTTTAGCCGGCGAGGAATCACTGGCACAACGTCTGACAAAATATCTTTTACACCACGTCAGCAGCAATACCATGTTCCAACACATGTTAGCCGGCAATGCCCTCAGTTCTCATGTTCCTCTGGGTTTGGTACGCGACTTTGTGACCGAAACCCACCAAGGTCAAAGCGGTTGGTTAGACCTGAAAAAATCTGGGGCACGTTTGTTTGTTGATGCGGCGCGGGTGTTGGCCTTGGCGCATGGCGTGGCGGCGACCAATACCTTATCGCGCTTAGAACAAGCCGCGCCAAAAAGTGGCATTCATCCCGATGTGTTACACGCCATATTAGATGCGTTCCGTTTTATTCAATTACTGCGCCTGCGGCTACAACAAGAACCGAATACCGACAAATCACGAGCCAATTTATTGCGTGTTGATGAGTTAAATCCGCTAGAACGGCGAATGTTAAAAGAGTCGTTACAACAAGCGCGGCGTTTGCAATCTCACCTAAAAACCCGCTATAGCTTATGAGCACTTGGCTGAAAAAATTGGCTTTTTGGCGCACGCCAAGCGTGCAGCTGACGGCGATACAACAAGACCGTTTAGCCCATTGGCAGGCGTTGCCGCGTGCTGATGATTGGGAACAGCCATTTGGTAGTGCACGATTGGATATTGTTGATGTTGAGTCCAGTGGCCTCAATTTGCGTAAAGACAGTTTGATTGCGATTGGCGCGGTGTCGTTAGATCGACTGTTGTTACAACCCACAGCGGCATTCGAAGTGGTGTTGCGCCAAGAAACTGTTTCTAGCCACGAAAATATTTTAATTCATGGCATCAGCGGCAATATCCAACGCAATGGCCGTGAACCTGCCGAAGCTTTGCTAGATTTTTTAGAATTTAATGGCAAGCGCCCTTTGGTTGCCTACCATGCGTTTTTTGATGAGGCGATGTTGGCGCGCGCGATGCGGCACTATCTTGGTTTTCAATATCAAGCGCCGTGGTTAGATTTAGCTTGGTTGTTACCCGCTTTGTTTCCTGAGCATTATGGTGGGCCGGTGGGATTGGATACTTGGCTCAAGCGCTTTGGTATCACCGTTTTTGCCCGTCACAACGCCATCAGCGACTGTCTGGCTACGGCGCAACTAACCCGAATTGCGATCGAACGGGCACGCAAAAAAGGGATTTATCATGCACAAGGGTTAGCCGCACTAGAAAATGCCAAACGGCGGGCCAGCCGCTTATAAATGACACACCTAAGGATTGGACACCATGCTATCGCTTATTTTCTATTGGGCTTTGTTTCTATTTATGTTTTTTATGGCTGGACATTTTATTCGTCTTGCCTTTTTAGTCGGTAAACGGGGCGAGGTAGATAAAATACGCGATTGGCGCGGGCGCACAGTCGATCATGCGGCTTTCTTAAAAACACGCTTTGTCGCCCTCAATATCGTCTGTGCCATTTTGCTGTTGCTCAATGGATTTGCAGTGTTGTTATTCGCGTTGCAATTGGAAGCATGGACCAGTATTTGTGCTTTGGTACTGTGGATGTATTTCACCGCGTTGCAGCTAATGATTTGGCGTTTGCGTCAATTGCAACGGGGCTAAGTCTGACCCGCCAGCAGGGATTCCCCTGCTGGCAATGGTATTAGCCGACAATCTCTAACTTCGCCACACCCAAACCATGTTGTTTACTGACTTTAATTTGTACCGGAATGCGCTGTTTCAGGGCTTCCACATGGCTGATGATGCCAATCATTTTGCCGCGTGCGTGCAAGCGGTCTAAGGCAGCCAATGCTGTTTCAAGGGTATCAGGATCGAGAGTACCAAACCCTTCATCTAAGAACAGCGAATCTAATCGCAGTTGGTGACTGACTAAATCCGACAGCGCCAAAGCCAAGGCCAAACTGACCAAGAAACTTTCTCCCCCTGACAAAGTGCGGGTATCACGCTCAACCTCACCCTGCCATAAATCGATAATCTCCATCTCTAATTCCGCATCCAGTTTGCGCTGTAACTGATAGCGCCCGTCTAAGATTGCCAAATGTTGATTCGCCAGCGTGATTAAATGTGCCAAGGTCAGCCCTTGTGCAAAGCGGCGGAATTTGTCGCCTTGGGCTGAGCCAATCAGCTGGTCTAGTTTTTCCCAATAATCATAGTCTTGTTGTTGCTGCGCATATTGTTGTAGTAACAACTGCTGTTGTTGTCGCTTTTCGGTATCTTGTTGTAGCAACAATGCCAACTGTGCCAACTGTATTTGCAGCTGGTTTTGCGCTGTTTGCCGTTGCGCTAACTGGGCGGCGAGTTCTGTCTCTGATAGGGCCGGACAGCCAAGCCTTTGCTGTTGTTGCCACAGCTTTTCTCGCATCCGCCATTCATGTTGTGCTTGTTGCCATTGTTGCTGTCGTTGTTGCTGTTGTGCTAACAACGTGTGATACGCCGTGTCATCTCGCCAAGCCTGTAAAAACGCCGCTTCATCGGCAAACCCAACCCGTTGCAAGGCCTGTTGCCAGCGCTGGTGTTGCTGTTGTCGTGCTAACGCTTGTGCAGTCAATTGTTGTTGTAATTGGCTTAACACACCGGCGGTATGCAAGACCTGTTGCTGGTGTTTTCGCCACATTTCATCACAACGGGTTTCATCAGCAGGAAACACGCTATCCTCTGCGCTTGCTTGCCCCACGCTGTCTGCTGTTTCAGCTAACCGTTGTTGCCACAACGTCGCTTGCTGTGCCAGTTGTTGCTGTTGCAGATGCTGTTGCTGCAGCTGTAAAACCGCTTCTTGCTGTGCGGCTTGCCACTGTTGCCAGTATTTCAGCTGTTCGGCAATCTGCGCTAAACGCTGTGCAAGGTCTGCCGCATCTCCGGGCAAAGTGGATTGAAGGTGTTGCTCACGTTGTTGTTGTTGCTGTTGTAACAGTTGCAAGGTGGTGGCTAACTGGTGGTGTTGGGTCAGCACTTCATGTAACACCGTTTGCTGTTGTTGCCATTGCTGAGTGGCAGCATGATATTGCTGTGTTGCCTGCTGTATTGCTTTTTCAATGTTAATCAGTGCCTGATGCAAGCCCTGCACCGCATCAAGACGTCGCTTAAACTGTTGATATTGTTGTTGGAAATTTAGCTGGTACTGTGGCAGCAGCGTCATGGTGTCTTGCCATGCCAATAGCGGTATCCCCAAAGCCTGTATCAATCCTTGGCATTCTTGCTCGAGTTTTTCTTGTTGTTTTTGCTTCTCCTCACCACGTTGTTGTAGGTGTTGGCTATCCCGTTCAGCCCGTGTCATCACATCGCGCTGCGTCTTGCCACGCTCTTCACAAGCCGCCAGTTTTTGTTCTAACGCTTTTATCTCGACGGTGAACGCATCACTCTCAATACGGTGATAGGTCGCCACTTCCGGATGTTCTCGCGAACCACACAGCGGACATGGCTCACCGCGTTGTAGTTTGGTGCGGTGGTCGGCGAATTGTTCGATAAAACGGGCTTGTTCGGCTTGTTGTTGGAGGGTTTGTAACTGCTGTTTCAGTTTTTGATAGCAATCCGCTTCCTCATCTCGTTTTTCTGTCGCGGCGGTATATTGTTGCTGTGCGAGTTGCTGTTGTTGTTCGAGGGTCGAGATGTCTAGGGCCAGCTGTTGCCATGTTTCCACCGATGCCAACACAGTTTGCCATTGCTGTTGGTACTGTTGCTGTTGTTGCCAACTTTCATACAAAGCAGCAAGGTTAGGCTGATCGCCCAGTTGCTCGGCAAGCTGTTGTTGTAATTGTTGTTGCTGTTGCTCTTGCTCAGACAGATACCGTTTTTTTTGTTCTACCGCCTGTTGTTGCCGTTGTGAAGCCGTTTGCGCGGTGGTGAGTTGGCGTTGTTGTTCGGCAAGTTGTGCGGCCACGCCATCTATTTTGACTTGTTCTTGTTGCAGCATCTGCCACTGCTGTTGCCAAAGGGCATATTGAGTTTGCCATGTCGCAATGTGTGGGTTGTTCGCTAATTTCTCTTGATAGTGTTGTAAGGTGGCTAAGGTCTTTTGATTGTCCACTGCCCACTGTTGTTGTGCCTGTTGCAGTAAACGAGCACCGTGTCTTGCCAATTGGTGGAGTTGTTGCTGTTGCTGCTGTTGGCGTTGTTGTTCACTGTGAAATTGCGTTGTCAGTTGCTGATAACGCTGTTCGGCCTCCTGCCAACGCTGATGATCTGGGGCAATGTCGCGGGCCAATTTGGCTTGTTCCAGACAACGATCTTGCTCGACATAGTCATTCTCTGCCTGTTCAATATTGTTTAATACCTGCTGCGCGTGTTGATAGTCGGCCAAGACTTGTTGCCATGTTTGCCAACGCGCCTGTTGTTGCTCACATTCCGCAATCGCCAACTTCAATTGTTGCAGTTCGTGTTGCCCCTGCTGCTGTTGTTGCAAATATTGATGACGTTCTTCTTCAGTCCACAGCGCAGTATCAGCGACCCGTTGTTTTAACAGTGATAGCGCCTGTTTTTTTTCTCGGGTTTGTTCAAACACCTGCCGCGACAGCTGGCCATACACTTCGGTACCGGTCAGTTGCTCTAATAGCTCGGCACGTTCATTGATCGGGGCATGTAAAAAGGCAGCAAAACCACCCTGTGCCAGTAAAACCGATTTGGTAAAACGCGAAAAATTCAGGCCAGTTAAGCTTTCGATGGTTTTCAGTTTGTCTTGGATTTGATGACATAGAATCGTACCGTCACCGCGTGCCAGTTCTACCGTCGGGGCTTGCAACGTGCCATTCATCTTGCCACGGGCGCGCCGTTGCCCCCAAAAAGCGCGGTACACCTCACCTTGTACCGCAAATTCCACCTCGGCTAAACATTCGGTGCTATGGCGGGTCATCAGCTGATTTTGTTTGGTCGAGATGACTTTTAAGCGTGGGGTTTCGTGATATAAGGCCAAACAAATCGCATCAAACAAAGTTGATTTGCCTGCCCCAGTTGGGCCGGTAATCGCGAATAAGCCGCTTTGT
>RRZU010401124.1_pt1 | contig 11502 bp, 9 predicted proteins | sample 2165561 | NCBI WGS metagenome assembly RRZU01 (sample SAMN10456909, study PRJNA506462) | wastewater metagenome | isolation source: wastewater sludge | place: USA: Moscow, Idaho | reverse complement strand
GGTTGCTGTGATGAGCGAGCCAAGGATGGCGAGCGCCGGAGTTGAACCCTGGATGGGTTCATCGACGGACAAACAGCAATTGCGAAGTACGGTATGCACCGCATTTTCTTGTTTTAAAATCCAAGGCAGCAGCAATTGTGCCAGCCACACCCTGCTAGTGCCGCTTTTCCCTCAATGAGGCATCCTGCCTCAATTCGGGCGCTACGCATCGATGCTCCGCTTGCCGCAGCACCAGCAGGGCGCGGCTTGACCATTGATGTTGTTTTCAAGTTCGTAGCATGGCTCTTTTAAAAGCCTACGAGTCGTTGCAGGTTTTATTGTTGATGGGATGCTTGCTGGCTTAATGCTGCTGGAGCTCGCAGGCTCTGCAAATGGTCAACGCGTGCTTCGCGGTTGCTGTGATGAGCGAGCCAAGGATGGCGAGCGCCGGAGTTGAACCCTGGATGGGTTCATCGACGGATAAACAGCAATTGCGAAGTACGCCATACACCGCACTCTCTTGTTGTTAAAAGCAAAGGCTGCAGCTGTTGTGCCTGCCACACCCTGCTAGTGCCGCTTTTCCCTCAATGAGGCATCCTCCTGCCTCAATTCGGGCGCTACGCATCCATGCTCCGCTTGTCGCGGCACCAGCAGGGCGCGGCTTGACCATTGATGTGGTTTTCAAGTTCGTGGCATGGCTCTTTTAAAAGCCTGCGAGTCGTTGCAGGTTTTATTGTTGATGGGATGCTTGCTGGCTTAATGCTGCTGGGACTCGTAGGCTCTGCAAATGGTCAACGCGTGCTTCGCGGTTGCTGTGATGAGCTCGTCAAGGATGGCGAGCGCCGGAGTTGAACCCTGGATGGGTTCATCGACGGATAAACAGCAATTGCGAAGCACGCTATGCACCGCATTTTCTTGTTTTTTAAAGTGAAAGGCAGCAGTTATGGTGCCCGCAGCGACACTGGCACGGCATACTTCGCACTCTCCAGTACAGCAAAATAGCAATCAATGCACGGCAGGCTTGGCCGCAGTGGCTGCACCCATAAAGCGCAGCAGCATATTTAGCAGTAAACCATACAAGGGAATAAACAGTAGCAAGCTGATCAGTATTTTAACCACGTAATCAACCGCTGCAATTTCAACCCAGTGCTCGGCCATAAACGCGTTGCTGCTATACCAAAACGCCACGGCAAAAAACACAAAAGTATCCAGCAGATTGCCCAATACAGTTGATGCGGTTGGAGCAATCCACCATTGCTTAAGCTGGCGCAGTCGATCAAACACCTGAATATCCGCCAATTGCCCTACGGCGTAAGCGGCAAAACTGGCTAACGAGATACGCAGCACAAAAGTATTTAACTCCAGCAATGCCGCGGCGCCGTGAAACGAGCCTTCTTGAAACAGCACTGAGACGATATACGACACCAATAAGGCGGGCAGCATCACATAGGCAATCACTCGGCGTGCCGGCTGTTTGCCGAGTAAACGAACGGTTAGATCGGTGGCTAGAAAAATAAAGGGAAAACTAAAAGCACCCCACGTGGTTTGCCAGCCAAACAGCTGCATAGGGAACTGCACAAGATAGTTACTGGCGATAATAATAAAAATGTGGAACGCAATCAGCGTCACCACCGCCGCCCGCTGACGGGGGCCGGTTAGAGCAAGCATAAGACACCTTTTTGAATGGGGTGAGGGAACCATGAACACCTAAACGAGGTGTTGCGAGCGCGTATTGTACGCACAAAGGTGGGCAATATATAGAGCGGGCGACTCTGTGTTGTTGAATCGTAAAACAGCTGCTGTGGTGACTCAGTTTTTTACTAATACTCATCAAGGCGCAAAGAAAACAGAGTTGTTAGGGTATGCAAGGAAAAGGGCATTTAGCCTTTCGTATATAGATTATGAGGGTCACAGCATGCAGATAGATTCGATCGTTCGTGCCGCAACATGCTTAGCTTTAGCGTTGAGCTTAACTGCACTGCCCAGTACGGCGGCGGAGCATGATCACCATGATATAGACGCTGTTGAGTTACAGCTAAATGCCGGGCAAAAGTGGCAAACTGATGCTCCCTTGCGCCAGGCTATGGGTGAAATTAGCCAAGCGGTAAACAGCTCATTAGATGCGATTCATAACAATCAGCTGGATGCTACGGGCTATGAGAACATAGCTGAAGAAGTGAATCAGCAAGTGGCCTATATGATTGAAAATTGTCAGTTAGAGCCTGCCGCCGATGCGCAATTGCACATTGTGATTGCCCGCTTAATGGATGGCGCGCAGCTCATACAGAGTGAGGGCGATCTGCAGGACAAGCGTAAAGGTGCGGTAAAACTCGTTGGCGCACTGCATGATTATGCTAAGTACTTCAGCGATGCAAACTTTGTAAAACCTGTGCATTAAAGCTAACAACTGCTGGAACTGACGGCTTATGAAGGCAAGGTTCATAAGCCATCAGCTTGGGGTCTTTATAATTGTCCGTACAATAGGCCGGCGCTGATTAAGACAAAAATACTGAAGATAATTTTCAGAATATGTTGCGGCAAGCTGTGCGCTGCGCGTACGCCATAACTGACTGTTAAGACACCGCCGATGGCCATCGCGATGCCCGTGCTCCAGTCCACTTGCCCGTGCACGCTGTAAGTGACCAATGTGGCAGCCGTGGTTGGCACGGCAATGGCAAGGGATAAGCCTTGCGCGACCACTTGGCTCGCGCCAAAAAACATCGTTAAGACGGGCGTGGCAATCACTGCACTGCCAACGCCAAAAAGACCACCGAGCAAACCTGAAATACTGCCTAAACCGGCAAAGTAAGGCCAAGGCAGCAGACGCAAGCCCGTACTGGCACGTTTAGCCAGCATTTGCACAACAGTCCATAGAGCAATGAAAATCAAAAAGCCGATAAAAATTTTGCGCATCGAGCGGTGATCTAAATCAATCGCAATCAATGCGCCAAACCATGACAAAACAAAGGCGCAGCCGCCCAACATAAGCGCAGTTTTCCAGTCAATTTTATTGCGTTGATTGTATTTATAGATGCCCAATACAATGTTTGGCACCACCATAGCGAGTGCTGTGCCTTGCGCGAGTTGTTGATCCATGCCGTAGAGCAAACTGAGTGTCGGAATAGCAAACAGGCCGCCGCCGATGCCAAGTAGGCCGCCGAATAGACCGAGCAGGCCACCAATCATAATATTAACAATAAAATCGATCACGTTATCCGTTGCCTTTTTAATGTGACGAGAGAGCTGTGCAGGTAAACTGAGCGTATTGAGCGAGTAGAGCCTAAGGTTTAAACGGCTGCTGGCGCTTCGATAGCGCTTGTTGGTTTGATTGCGCCATCATGGCAAACTGACTAGCGTTTTGTATATCTGCTTTATTTTAATAGGGCGTTAACTTTTGGTTAATGCAAATGGCGCCTAGCGATGCACTTTGATCTTGCTGATTTACGGTTATTTATTCATATCTCTGAAGCACCGAGTATTACTCAAGCGGCGCGCAAGTCATTTATCTCTACTGCAGCGGCCAGCAATCGAATTAAAAAACTAGAAGAGCAAGTGGGTATTCGTTTGCTGTACCGTGACTCGCAAGGGGTTGAGTTAACCTCGGCAGGTGCGGTTTTGCTTAAGCATGCGCGAATTATTTTGCGCCAGGTACAGTACTTACACAATGAGTTATCTGAGTTTAGTGACCAGCAGGTCGGACATATTCGGATTTTTGCCAATACCACGGCCGTCACCGATTTTTTACCGGAAACCCTTGCTGTGCTGATGGTGCAGCATCCGCAGCTCACCATTGATTTGCAAGAAAGAATCAATCTTGAGGTGCTGCGTGGCGTCGCTGAAGGTGCCAGCGATATAGGCATTACCGCAGGTCCTATTAAGGCGCAAGGTCTTGAAGTGATTCACTTCAGCACTGATCGCTTGGTATTGACGACCAGTAGCGAACATCCTTTGGCGCACTTAGCGTCAGTTGGTTTAGCGCAAACCCTTGATTATCCGCATATATGCTTACAAGAGGGCTCAAGCCTGCTGCGCTTTTTAAAAAACCAAGTGGATAATTTGCAGCGCGATATTAATGTGCGGATACAGGTGTTTGGTTTCGAGTCCATGTGTCGAATGATTGAAGCCGGTGTCGGCATTGGAATCATGCCGGAGTCTTCAGCGTTAAGGCATAAACAAACCATGAGCTTACAGATTATTCAGCTTGATGAATCTTGGGCTGTTCGTGAACGCAGCATTATTGTGCGTGATTCACAAGCGTTACCAGAATATGTGAAAACCTTAATTAAACTATTGGTTAAGCAACCGCCAACGCAACGTGCTCGATAGTTTAGTGAGTCAGTTGATTGCATCGCGCGCGTAAAGGAGAAGAGGCATGGCATCGGCAAAACCACGTTGGCGCAACTTACTGTGGTTAGCGTTTTTTTTTCTAACCTTACTTTGGCCAATGCAGCGCTTGGTGGAAAACTACTACTTAGAAGGTTTTCAGCGTAAGAACGGGCAAACCTTAGATTTATTTGTCGCTAACTTATTAGGTACATTGCAACGCTATGAAGTATTACCACAGATCTTAGGACGCTTACCTAATGTTCAGCAGGCTTTATTGGCACCGAGCGATGAACTGGCGGTACATACGGCCAATCAACTGCTTAAGCGTATTCAAGTGCAGACCGGTGCTGATGTCATTTATCTGATGGATGCCAATGGTCTAACCCTTGCGGCATCGAACTGGGATGCGCAGCGCAGCTTTATTGGCAATAACTTTTCCTTTCGTCCTTATTTTCGTAATGCACTGCAGGGTGAAACAGGCGTTTTTTTCGGCTTAGGTAATACCTCATTTAAGCGTGGCTATTACTTTGGCAGTGCGGTGTATGCCAATGGTGTGGTCATTGGCGTGATTGTGGTGAAAGTGGATCTGGATTTTACTGAAAGGCTATGGGGGCAGACGCCTGAGCAGTTACTAGTGACGGATCAAAATGGCGTGGTGATTTTAACGTCCCACGCTGATTGGCGCTTCACAGCGACGCGTCAACTGACTGAACAAGAACAACGCAGCGTTGCCGAGCATCAACCCTATACCTCTATTCATCCCAACAGGATCAGCCTCAAACCGCAAGACTGGCTGGTTTTAGAAAAGCCGCTGGATGAAATCGGCTGGAAGGTTAGCGTGTTAACCCCGCAAAGCTTAATCAATGAACCCGTGCGCACGGCCATGGCTGTGGTCGCTGCTTCATTGTTTGCTGTGCTATTGATTTTGGGCTTATTAATGCAGCGGCGTCGGCATTACCTTGAGCGAATTGCCATGGATACCCATGCCAAAGCGGTGCTAGAGGAGAGTGTGCGCACCCGCACCCAAGACTTGCAAACACTTAATAGCCGTCTTAAGCAAGAGGTGTTAGAGCGCGAGTCTGCTCAACAAGACTTAGTACGCGCCCAAGATGAACTGGTACAAGCTGGGAAGTTGTCTGCTTTGGGGGTGATGTCGGCCAGTATCAGCCACGAGCTCAATCAACCTTTGGCGGCCATCCGTAGCTACACTGATAACGCAAAAATATTACTGGATCAGCAACGCACGCTTGAGGTGCGTAATAATTTAGATTTAATTGCACAACTAACCGAACGGATGGCCTCAATCATTAGTCATTTACGCGCATTTGCTCGGCGTGACCGTTTAGCCTCTGAGCATGTGGCGTTGCAACCTGCCATCGAGGATGCCTTGGCCCTCACGGCGAACCGGCAATGCAATTTACAGGTCGAAATTATTCGTGATATTCCTGATGCGACGCTATGGGTCGAGGCCGGTGAAACGCGTTTGCGCCAAGTTTTGAGTAACCTGATCAGTAATGCCTTGGATGCCCTCAGTGAAAGGGCGGCGCCACGGCGGATTTGGCTTAACACCCAAGTGCAAGACGGTTGGGTGATCTTGGTTTTACGCGATAATGGTCCAGGCTTTAGTGCTGAGGCCTTGCCGCAAGCTTGTGAACCTTTTTACACCACAAAGACCAGTGCTCGCGGCTTGGGACTTGGTTTGGCAATTTGTGCCACGTTGATGAAAGCTTTAAAGGGTCGTTTACTGCTGGCTAATCATCCTGATGGCGGGGCGCAAGTCACGCTCTATTTACGCGAGATTCCATCATCAGTGAATTTGCGCTCAAACGAGGATCGTTTTGAATGATACAAATCAGTCATGAGACCGATGTGCTACTGCTAGATGATGACACTCATCTGCGTACGGCATTGTCACAAACCTTTGATTTAGCAGGTTTGCGCGTGCAAGCCTGCGGCAGCGCTGAAGGTATTGCGCAAGCTGTGCCAGCACAATGGTCAGGTGTCGTAGTCACTGACATTCGCATGCCAGGCATGAATGGCTTAGAACTGTTAGAGCAGTTGCAAGACCTGGATGAGCAGTTGCCGGTGATTCTGATTACCGGGCATGCAGATGTACCCTTAGCAGTGCAAGCCATGCGCATTGGCGCCTATGATTTTTTACAAAAGCCGTTTGCCAGTGAGTTGTTGCTCGACAGTGTACGGCGAGCCTTGGCGGTGCGGCGTTTAGTGGTGGAAAACCGTTCATTACGTTTGGCGTTGAGTGAGCAGCGGCTATTAGGTGAGCGCTTATTGGGTCATTCGCCAAGTGTGCAGCGCTTGCGTGAGCAGGTGAGCGCATTGGCAAACATCCAAGCCGATGTGCTGATTCTAGGCGAAACAGGCAGTGGCAAAGAAGTTGTGGCACGTGCTCTGCACGATTTATCAGCACGCCGCGATGCACCCTTTGTCGCAATCAATGCAGGGGCGTTGGCCGAGTCAGTGATTGAAAGTGAATTGTTTGGCCATGAAAGCGGCGCGTTTACTGGCGCGCAAAAGCGCCGCATTGGTAAATTTGAATATGCCAATGGTGGGACGCTGTTTCTGGATGAAATAGAGAGTATGAGCCTCGATATACAAGTTAAATTACTGCGCTTACTGCAAGAGCGAGTGGTTGAGCGTGTTGGCTCCAATCAGTTGATTCCCTTGGATATTCGAGTCATTGCAGCGAGCAAAGAAAACTTATTGGACGCTGCTGATGCAGGTCGTTTTCGCGCCGATTTGTACTATCGGCTGAATGTCGCACAAATTCATATTCCGCCTTTACGCCAGCGTAGTGAGGATGTATTGCCCTTGTTTCAGCATTTTGTCAGTGCTGCCTGTGATAAACACGCCGTTGCTGAGCCAAGATTAACCCCAGCCGTGCGCGCATTATTATTAGGCCATGAATGGCCAGGTAATGTGCGAGAGTTGCAAAATGCTGCCGAGCGTTTTGCTTTAGGGTTAGATTTGGCCATCAGTCCTGTACTAGCAACGCCCGTCATCGCCGTGGGTGATCTGCCTTTAACTGAGCAGGTAGAGGCCTATGAACGTAGTTTGATTGCTAGGGAGTTGCTCAACCCCCATCAGTCTTTGCGTGAAGTCGCAGAAGTGTTACAGCTCCCGCGCAAGACCTTGCACGATAAGTTACGCAAATACGGCTTAAGTTTTTCTGGAGCTGGCGAAAACCCGCCGCAAAGTGAGTAAATATGGCGGTTTTCCGCCATTGTCTGGGTTAAAAACATTTTACTGGTCGTTTAATACAGCCCTTTAAAGCCAATTTCTCTGTTGGGTGTCGACTTTAGTCGCGAGTGCGATGTTTGGGTATGCAATTTGCGTTGTATATGAGCTGTATGAGGCTACCTCATACGGTAAAACCTTATATGTCGCATTGTGCGGCACTGACTATTCAATGTAAGAGGAAGTTTTAATGCTTAAAATGACCGCTAAAGCACTGGTTTGTGCTGTTTCATTGGGACTGGCCGGTTTAGTAAATGCTGCCGAGCCAATTGTTATTAAATTTTCCCACGTGGTAGCCGAACACACACCCAAAGGTCAGGGTGCGCTGCTGTTTAAAAAGTTAGCTGAAGAGCGTTTGCCAGGTAAAGTTGAAGTGCAGGTCTATCCAAACTCTTCTTTATTCGGTGACGGTAAGGAAATGGAAGCGCTGCTACTGGGCGATGTACAGCTCATTGCACCATCATTGGCTAAGTTTGAGCACTATTCAAAACCAATTCAGATTTTTGATCTGCCGTTCTTGTTTGATGATATTCACGCCGTTGATCGCTTTCAGAAAGGCCCCGTTGGTCAAGAGTTGTTGACCAGCATGGAAGATAAAGGTATCACCGGTTTAGCCTATTGGCACAACGGTTTGAAACAGCTTTCTGCAAACAAACCATTACGCACTCCGAAAGATGCACGAGGCTTAAAATTCCGTGTGCAAGCCTCTGCCGTATTGGATGAGCAGTTTAAAGCGCTACGTGCTAACCCGCGTAAAATGAGCTTTGCTGAAGTTTACCAAGGCCTACAAACTGGCGTCGTCAATGGTGCAGAAAACCCATACTCCAATATCTACTCGCAAAAAATGCACGAAGTGCAAAAGTACATCACTGAGTCTAACCATGGCTTGCTCGACTATATGGTGATTACCAATACCAAGTTCTGGAATGGCTTACCTGCAGATGTGCGCACTGAGCTGACTAAAATTATGGATGAGGTCACTGTCGAGGTGAACCTGCATGCTGAAGAGCTGAATCAGCGTGACAAACAGTCAATTATTGATAGTGGTAAAACTGAAATCATTACTTTGACCAAAGAGCAGCGTGATCAATGGCGTGATCAGGTGAAACCGGTTTGGAAGAAATTTGAACAAGACATTGGTGCAGAGCGCATCAAAGCAGCAGAAGCCGCAAACCAAGAGTAATGCCGTGCATCTCCGTACAGCCTAAGAGTTGTACGGAGATCGACACGACCTTGCAGGCTGATGTTTTGCTATCCGTTTCGGGGGAAATATTTATGAACGCTATACGCCTGATTTGGGATCGTTTTGAGGAAGGTTTTATAGTTTTTCTACTGGCGGCAATGACGCTAGTAACCTTTGTTTATGTGATTTTGAATAACCTTTACACCTTGCTCTACAAAGTGGGTGAGTATTTTTCAGAACGCTCTGAAGGTGTTTCTGAGTTTTTTTATAGCATTGGCGATTTTGTTTTAGACATCGTGCAAACCATGACTTGGAGTAATGCTTTAACTAAAGCCTTGTTCGCTTGGTTGATTTTCTTTGGTTTAGCTTATGGCGTGCGTATTGGTGGCCATATTGGTGTGGACGCATTAGTTAAGCTTACCTCGCGGCCAACGCAGCGTATTATTGCAATCATCGCCTGCCTCTTCTGTCTTGGCTATGGGGCGCTATTAAGTGTGGCTAGTTTTGAGTGGATCAGCACGTTAATGCAGGCTTCGATTGGCGCCGATGATTTAGGACATTTTGGCGTTAAGCAATGGCATATCGGTGTGATTGTGCCGATTGGTTTTACCATGGTATTTATTCGTTTTGCTGAGATTTTCGTGAGAATTATTCGTCACCAACAAGTTGGCTTAGGCTTGGCTGATGAAGCTGCTGATGCGATGAAGCTGACAGAAACAGAGGAGTCTAAATAATGACTATTCTATTTTTGTTTCTAGCTTTGTTTATCTTAATGTTTATCGGGGTTCCGGTTGCCGCATCACTGGGTTTAGCCGGCTCGGTGACCATTATTTTATTCAGCCCTGACTCGGTGCGCTCGTTAGCAATTAAGTTGTTTGAAACCAGTGAGCATTACACCTTGCTGGCGATTCCATTCTTCCTACTGGCCGGCTCTTTTATGACCACCGGCGGAGTAGCGCGGCGCTTAATTGACTTTGCTAATGCCTCGGTTGGTCATATCCGTGGTGGCTTGGCGATTGGTGCGGTATTGGCGTGCATGCTGTTCGCGGCATTATCAGGTTCTAGCCCTGCTACAGTCGCGGCTGTTGGCTCGATTGCGATTGCCGGTATGGTTCGCTCAGGTTATCCGCAAGCCTTTGCTGCAGGGATTGTCACCAATGCCGGTACGCTAGGTATTTTGATTCCGCCATCGGTGGTGATGGTTGTCTATGCCGCCGCGACGGAAACCTCGGTTGGCACCTTGTTTATGGCCGGTGTTGTGCCAGGTATCTTGCTCGGATTGGTATTGATGGTGGCCATTTACATCATTGCCGTGAAGAAAAACCTGCCAGCATTGCCGCGTGCCAGCTTTCGCCAATGGTTAAGTGCTGCGCGTAAAGCGGTGTGGGGCTTGTTGCTGATGGTGATCATCTTGGGTGGTATTTACTCAGGCATGTTTACTCCCACAGAGGCGGCGGCAGTGGCCGCCGTGTATTCAGCTTTTATTGCCTTATTTGTCTATAAAGACATGCGCATCACAGAAGCACCAAAAGTGATTCTGGAGTCAGCCAAGCTCACTATTATGCTGATGTTCATTATCGCCAACGCCATGCTGTTTGCGCATGTGTTAACGACAGAGCAAATACCGCAACAAATCACCGCAATGGTGTTGGAAGCAGGTCTGCAGCCGTGGATGTTTCTGTTAGTGGTCAATATTGTTCTGCTGATTGCCGGTGCCTTTATGGAACCTTCGGCCATTATCTTGATTTTGGCGCCGATTCTCTTCCCTATTGCTGTGCAGTTAGGCATTGATCCAATTCACCTCGGTATCATCATGGTGGTGAATATGGAGATCGGGTTGATCACACCGCCGGTCGGGCTCAACTTGTTTGTCACCTCAGCAGTAACCGGTATGCCGTTGTCTGAAGTGATCAAAGCAGCAATGCCGTGGCTGATGATCTTGCTGGGCTTCTTGGTGCTGATAACTTATGTACCGAGTATCTCGATGGGCTTACCGAACTTGCTAGGCATGTAAGCGCTGCGGTCACTGGACTCGGTCATGTTAATAAAACGGCTGGTAGCACACTGCTCCAGCCGTTTTTCATTGGCTGGGCTTTGTCGTTTTGAAGCTGCGGGATGCTGCCAATAATAACGATGGCTAATGTTAGCTATGACGTTGCCGGCGATACTGCTCGGGCGTGCACTGGGCATGACGCTGGAACATACTGATAAAGGCGCTTGGGCTGCTGTAGCCCAAATAAAAAGCAATTTCTTTAATCGATTGCTGCGTCTCCAATTGCTCAATAGCGGCCAAAAAACGTAAACGCTGGCGCCATTCGCCAAAGCTGATACCGGTTTCACGGATAAACTGGCGAGCTAAAGTGCGCTCGCTGACAAACACACGCTCAGCCCATTGTGCGAGAGTGTCAGCATTGCCAGGTTCGGCACGTAAGCTGTCCACGACAAAAGAGGTTTGCACACTGCTGGCATAGGGCAGGTAGCTGTGCTCAATCTCTGCTGCGTGCAACTGATCAACCAGTACTTGACCTAAACGCCGATCAGCCGCGCTCTGTGGGATTTGCACATCACGCTCAGCAAAGTTATTCAAAATGGCTTTTAAAATATCATTCATCACCACGCTACAGGCGTGCTGCGGTAAGTCAGCGCACAAGCTTAGATCAAGATAGACCGAGCGATACAGGATACTGTGACGGTTATAGGCACTGTGTATGGCCTGTGGTGGTATCCAAATGCCATAGCTGGGTGGCGAGATAAAACGC
>RRZU011391226.1_pt1 | contig 11506 bp, 10 predicted proteins | sample 2165561 | NCBI WGS metagenome assembly RRZU01 (sample SAMN10456909, study PRJNA506462) | wastewater metagenome | isolation source: wastewater sludge | place: USA: Moscow, Idaho | reverse complement strand
GGCGGCGTACACGCCTACCAGCAGGGCGATGGCGGTGGTCAGCAGCATCGCCAGCACCGCCAGCGGAATGGTCAGCGCCAGCCGCTCCGCGATCAATTCGGACACCGGCGAGCCGTAGGTGTAAGACAGGCCCATGTCGCCACGCAGCAGGCCGCCGATCCAGGCGGCGTAGCGGCTCAGCACCGGCTGATCCAGCCCCAGTTCGGTGGCCTTGGCGGCCACGGCGGCGGGGTCGGCGTCGGGGCCCATCAGCACCTGCGCGGCGTTGCCCGGCAACACCTCGAGCACCGCGAACACGATGACGCTGGTCGCCAGCAGGGTGGCCAGCAGCGTCAGCACGCGCTTGAACAGAAAGTAGCTCATGGGTCGGCGGCATTATCAACACAAAGCCTGGCGGCATTTGCGCCAGCGCAGACCGTGCGCCGGGCGGCGGCGGGATAATGGCGGCCTCACCAATGGAGTGTTGTCATGGCGCTGATGATCACCGACGAGTGCATCAACTGCGACGTCTGCGAACCTGAATGCCCGAACGAGGCGATCTCGATGGGCGCCGAGATCTATCAGATCAACCCGGACAAGTGCACCGAATGCGTCGGCCACTTCGACGAGCCGCAGTGCGTGCAGGTGTGTCCGGTGGAGTGCATTCCGCTCGACCCGCAGCACGCCGAGGACAAGGAAACGCTGTGGGCCAAGTACCGGCGACTGCAGGCGGGTGCTTGACGGGTTTTGAATGATTTTGGCCGCCAGCGCTTGCAGGACAAGCGCGAACAGCTATCAATATTGTAGTTTTACAACGCGCTTCAAGGCGCGTCCACTACCGGCGGCTCGGCCGCTTCAGGTGGCGGTTTGCGCGGCGGCTTGGGCCGGGGTGGCTTGGCGGTGTGGATGATTTGCGTGGCCGCCGCCATGTCGCCCGCAGCCAGTTGCGAAAACGCCTTGGCCGCGCGGTCGATGGCTTGCTCGATGCCGATCTGCTCGTCCAGCGGCGGCTTTTTCAGCACCCAGCCCACCACTTCCGACTTGCTGCCCGGGTGGCCTATTCCAAGGCGCAGGCGCCAGTAGTCGGACGAGCCCAGCTGCGCGTGAATGTCGCGCAGGCCGTTGTGCCCCGCGTGGCCGCCGCCTTGCTTGAGCTTGGCTTCGCCGGCGGGCAGGTCGAGTTCGTCGTGTGCGACCAGAATTTCGTCCGGCGCGATCTTGTAGAAGCGCGCCAGCGCCGCCACCGACTTGCCGGACAGGTTCATGAAGGTCTGCGGCTGCAGCAGCCACACGCTCTGGCCGCCGACGTTGACGCGCGCCACCAGGCCGTGAAAGCCGCGCTCGGCCACCAAAGTGGCGTTCAACTGCCGCGCCATTTGGTCGATCCACCAGAAGCCCGCGTTGTGGCGCGTGGCCGCGTACTCGGGGCCCGGGTTGCCCAGGCCGACAAACAGCTTGATCATGACGGGGGATTATCGGCAAGTCGGAAAGAAAAAAGGCCCGCGCGAGGCGGGCCCTGGTGGATCGTGCAGCGCCGGTCAGCGCGCGCGCATCACTTCTTGTCGGCGTCGGCAGCCGGGGCGGCCGCGGCGTCGGCGGCGGGCGCTTCGGGCTCTTCAGCAGCCGGCATCACCACCGACACCAGCACCGTGTCTTCAGCCGTGTGGCCGTGCAGCACGGGCTCCACGCCCTTGGGCAGTGCGATGTCCTTGAGCGTCAGCGTGGCGCCTTTTTCGAGCTTGGACAGGTCGATGTTGATGGCTTCCGGCAGATCGGCCGGCAGGCACGACACCTCGAGTTCGTTCAGGATGTGGTTGACCAGCGCCTTGTCGATCTTGACCGCATTCGATTCCTCTTGGCCGCTGTAGTGCAGCGGAATCTTCATGTGAATCTTCTGCTTGGCCGACACGCGCTGGAAGTCGATGTGCAGGATTTGCTGCTTGAAGGGGTGGATCTGCAGATCGCGCAGCAGCACTTTGGCGGTCTTGCCGGCAAGCTCCATGTCGAGCACGGTAGAGTGGAAGGCTTCTTTCTTGATGGCTTGCCACAGGGCGTTGTGGTCCAGCTCGATGAGCTGCGGCTCACCCTCACCACCGTAGACAATGCCCGGCACCTTGCCGGCATTGCGCAGACGGCGGCTCGCACCCGTACCCTGCTTGGCGCGCTCAAAAGCGACGAATTTCATATCAATACTCCTTGGCGGGCCGACCGCGACCAGTGCGACCCGGGTTGAAAAAGACCGCGCAGCCGGATGGCCGCGCAGCCTGCGTGTTCCGCCCTAGAACAGGTTTTCCTGCTCCTGGAACAGACTCATCACCGAGTCGCCGCGCGCGATGCGCTGGATCGTTTGCGCGATCAGCGGCGCCACCGACAACTGGCGAATCTTGGTGCATTGCGCCGCCGCGTCGGACAGCGGAATGGTGTTGGTGACCACCACCTCATCCAGCGCCGTGCCCTGTGCAATGCGCTCGATGGCCGGGCCGCTGAAGATGGGGTGTGTGCAATAGGCGTAGACCTTCTTGGCGCCGCGCTCTTTCAGCACCTCGGCGGCTTTGACCAGCGTGCCGGCGGTGTCGATCATGTCGTCCATGATCACGCAGTTGCGGCCTTCGATGTCGCCGATGACGTGCATCACCTCGCTCACGTTGGCCTTGGGCCGGCGCTTGTCGATGATGGCCAGGTCGCAACCCAGTTGCTTGGCCAGCGCGCGCGCGCGGACCACGCCGCCGACGTCCGGGCTGACCACCAGCAGGTCGTCGTAGTTTTTCTGGCGCAGATCGCCCAGCAGCACCGGCGAGGCGTAGATGTTGTCGACCGGAATGTCGAAAAAGCCCTGAATCTGGTCGGCGTGCAAATCCATGGTCAACACGCTGGCCACGCCCACGGCCTGCAGCATGTTGGCCACCACCTTGGCGCTGATCGGCACGCGGGTGGAGCGTGGGCGGCGGTCTTGCCGCGCATAGCCAAAGTAGGGAATGACGGCGCTGATGCGTTCGGCCGACGAGCGCTTGAGCGCATCGACCATGATCAGCAGTTCCATCAGGTTCTCGTTGGTCGGCGCGCAGGTGGACTGCACCACGAACACGTCGCGCGCACGCACGTTCTGCTTGATCTCGACCGTGACCTCGCCATCGGAAAAGCGGCCGACGTCGGCGGCGCCCAGGCTGATGTTGAGGTGACTGGCGATCTCCGCGGCCAATGCCGGGTTGGCATTGCCGGTGAACACCAGAAAGTCAGAAGAATGGGACGGCTGCATGCGCTTTCCGGCGGGTCACTGAAGTGCGGCTCAGTGCCAGGCGCAGCGCACCCGGCGAAATGGTTTGGCAGGGGAGGAAGGACTCGAACCCTCGCATGCCGGAATCAAAATCCGGTGCCTTGACCAACTTGGCGACTCCCCTACACCGGTGATGGGCCTGAACTGCGGGCCAGCCACCTTCAATCGTCGCGTGGAACCCAGCCGACCAACGGATGGTGTTCCAGATTGCTGCACAAGCGTACTTGCCAGTCGGCCGGTGCCTTGAGCGCGGTGGCCAAAGTGGACACTTGCGCTTGCGGCACCTGCGCGAAAACCGCGCTGCCCGAGCCGGTCATTCTGCCGTGAAGGCCCCGTTGTGTTAACCACTGGAGCGCCTCACTCACCTGCGGGCAAAGCCGCTCGGCAACCGGTTGCAGGTCGTTGTGGCCAAAGCCGTACGGGTCTGCAGCAAAGCCGGCAATTGTAGCAGGCTCGGTATCGCGCTTCAGGTCAGGGGCGCCAAAAATTGCGCCAGTATCGAGCCCTTGCGGCGGTTTTACGACAAGAAACCGGGCTGGCGGCAGCGCCAAGGGGCCAATCTGCTCGCCGATGCCCTCGACCCAGCCATGGCCGCGGTGGATGAAAAACGGCACGTCGGCGCCGAGCGTCAGGCCGATGCCGGCCAACTGCGTTTGCGTGAGATTCAGCGCCCACAGTCGGTTGAGCGCGATCAGCGTGGTCGCCGCGTCGGACGAGCCGCCGCCCATGCCGGCCTGCGCCGGGATGCGCTTGTGCACACGGATGTGCGCCCCCAGCGTGCAGCCCGTGGCCTGCTGCAGCGCGCGTGCGGCCCGCAGCGTCAGGTCGTCGGGGGGCAGCGGCGGCCCCAGGTCTTCGCGCGTGACGAGGCGGTCCGCGCTCGATTCGAAATGCAGGGTGTCGCACCAGTCGATCAGCATGAAGGCCGACTGCAGAAGGTGATAACCGTCGGCGCGCCGGCCGGTGATGTGCAGAAACAGATTGAGCTTGGCCGGCGCCGGCACGTCGTAGAGCGAGCGCATCGCGGGCGTCAGCGGTCGAGAATGACGCGCAATTCGGCCGTCGGCAGCGGCATCAGGCGGCGGGCGTTCAGGCGCCCGTTGGCCAGCTGGCTCAGATCGGGCTGCCAGCCGGGCACGGATTGCGCTTCGCCGCGCAGCCAGCCGAACAGCGCGCGCACCGGTAGCGGTGTGCCGGTGGCTTCCTGCGCCAGCGTGTCGATCGAGTCGTAGCGGCGCGCCTGATCGCCCTGGCGCAACCACGCTTCGCCGGGCTGCCACTGCATGACGGCCAGCGTGCTGCCGATGGGCGAGGTCAGTGTCAGCTCGCCCGCCTGCGGGTTGCCGCGCAGATCGAAACTGGCGGAAAAGGACTGCGGCGGCTCGGATTCGAGGGTCAACCCAAGGCGGCCGCTCCACTGACTGGTTTCTGGGTCAAATGTGCCTCTGGCGCCCGTCTGACTTGCGCAGCCAGCTATAAAAAAAATAGTAATCGCCAAGATGGCCAGCAGCGCACGGCGCGCGCCCAGTCCGCATGTCCCGATCACCGCACGATTCAAGGCGTCACCCCGAAGCGCTCGAGCGTTTTCAGCAGCGTCTCGTTGCGCGGGTCCAGGCGCAGACCGTCGCGCCACAGGCGTCGCGCGGCGTCGCGCTCGCCCTGCGTCCACATCACCTCGCCCAAATGGGCGGCGATCTCGGCGTCGGGGCGCTTCTTGTACGCGGCGTCCAGCAGCTTGCGCGCCTCGCGCACGTTGCCTTGCCGAAAGTGCACCCAGGCCAGGCTGTCCTGGATGTAGGCGTCGTCGGGCGACAGTTGCACGGCCTTTTCGATCAGCGTGCGGGCTTCGTCGAGACGCAAATTTCGATCCGCAAACGAATAGCCGAGCGCGTTGTAGGCGTGGGCAGCATCCGGCTTGAGCTCCATCACGCGGCGCAACAGGCGCTCCATGGTGCCAAGCTGGTTGGCGCGTTCGGCGGCCATGGCGGCGTCGTAGAGCAGACCGTCGTCGTCGGGCGTTTTCTCGATTTCGGCGCTCAGCAACTGGTAAGCCAGCGCGGCCTGCTGGTTGTCGCGCAGCAGTTGCGCTTCGGCCAGCAGTTTCAGGCGCGCGTCGTCGGCGCTGCGTTCGGGCACGCGGCGAATCGCCTCGCGCGCCTCGGCCAGCTTGCCCTGGCGCGCCAGAATCTGCGCGCGGCGCGTTTGCACGGTCAGCGCTTGCTCGGGCGAATCGACGGCGGCGAGCAGTTGCTCGGCCGCCGCGTAGTCGCCGCGCCGCTCGGCAATGCGCGCCAGCATCATGCGGGCGTGGTCGGGGCCTTCAGAACGTTCGGGTGCAGCCTCCGGGGCGGCGCTTTCCAGAAGCTTCAGGTAGTGCTGCAGGTCTGCTTCGGCCTGCGCGTCCTTGTTTTCATCGGCCAACAGCGCGCCGCGCACCAGCCAGCTTTCGGGCCGCTCGGGCGCGCGGCGGATCAGGGTGTCAAGCTGGGCGTGGGCTTCCGTCTGCCGCCCTTGCTCAATCAGCGCGCGCGCGTAGCCGATGTGCACCTCGGGGCGGGCATCGGCGCGCGTCAGGTAGCGCTTGATCAGTGGCTCGGCCTTGGTTTCGCCGCCGCCCATCAGTTGCAGCGCCAGCAGGGCCGGCCATTCAGACTGCGCGCTGGCGTTCTGGCCCAGCGTGGCGGCCGCCAGCGCGCCCGCCTTGTCGCCGGCCTGCAGGCGCATGCGGCCGATGGCGGTCCACGCCGCGGGCGCCAGCGCCGGCTGCTTGATGGCGTCCGACAGCGCGCTTTCGACCACGCGAGCGGCCTCGGCCTTGTCCGGCACGCGCTGGTAAAGCGCGGGCAGCGCGGTGATGAAGGGCACCTTGTCGCTCTCCGGCAGCGTGGCCAGAAAGCGCCGCGCCGGCTCTTCGGTTTCGGCGATGCGGCCCAGAACGATCAGCACCTGCAGCTCGTACTGGCCGGCTTCGGCCGAGTTGGGGGCAGCCTGGCGCCAGGCACGGCTGGCTTCCAGCGCGGCGGGGCCAGAACGCGACTGAATCGCCATCTCGGTGGCGCGCTTGAACAGCGATTCGTCGCCCACGCGGCGCGCGGCGTTGAGCACGTAGGCGGTGCCTTTGGGCGCATCGCCGCCCCGAAACAGCAGCTCGCCAATCAGCAGCTCGTACATCAGCCGCGCGGTCATGCGCGAAGGGGCGGCGGGGGCGGAAGCAGCGGCGGCCGGTGCGCTGGCGGCTGGCGTCGGCACGGTCTGCGCGAGTGCGACGGCCGCCCCGCAAGCCAGCGCCAAGCCGCCCAAGGCGCGGTGAAATTGCATCATCGACTCATAATAATCCATGCCCATTGATGCGTTGTGCCATGCCGGAATTGCCTGAAGTCGAAGTCACCCGACGCAGTTTTGCCGACCGCATTCAGGGCGCGCGCATCGTGGCCGCCGAGCCCGGCTTGCCCTTGCGCTGGCCGCTGGGCCGGGCGCCGGAAGACCTGGTGGGGCAGACGGTGGCGGGCGTCGACCGGCGCGGCAAGTACCTGCTCCTCCGGCTCGACGACGGTGTGCTGCTGGTGCACCTGGGCATGTCGGGCAGCCTGGCCTTTCGGCACGATTTGCCGCCGCCCGGCAAGCACGACCACTTCGACCTCATCACCACCCGCGGCACGCTGCGCCTGCACGACCCACGCCGCTTTGGCGCCGTGGTCTGGTCGCCGGGCCTGGATGCCGATCCGGCGCGCAAGCTGCTGTCCACGCTGGGCGTAGAGCCGCTGGACGGCGCTTTCGATGCCGCCGCCTTCCACGCCGGGCTGCGCCGGCGTCGCGCGCCGATCAAGCAGGTCTTGCTGGCGGGCGACGTGGTGGTGGGCGTGGGCAACATCTACGCGTCCGAGGTGCTGTTCATGGCCGGCATCCGCCCGACCACGCGCGCCGACCGGCTGTCGCGCGCGCGCTCGGACAGGTTGCACGCAGCGGTGCGGCAGGTGCTGGCGCGCGCGGTCGAGCGCGGCGGCAGCACGCTGCGCGACTTTTCCAGCGCGGTGGGCGAAAGCGGGCATTTCCAGCTTGAAGCCGCCGTCTATGGCCGTGCGGGGCAGCCCTGTGTGGTTTGCGCCACGCCGCTCAGGCAAATTCGGCAGGGCCAGCGCTCCACCTTCTTCTGCCCGGTGTGCCAGCGCGCATAACGACCATTCGGTCACGCCTGCGCCGCCTGGGGCGCTTGCCGGACGGCCGCGCGCCGGGGGTCGCGGTGTAATATGCCGCGAACTCCGGGAGTGGCTCAACGTGGCGGTCGCAGGTTTCAACGAGCAGTTTGACAAGCACGGCGCGTGGCGCCGCGAGGTGGGGCTGCGCCTGAAGGTGCTGACCGACTGGCTGAAAGAGCAGCAATTGCTGGACGATGGCGCCGACGAAAGCGTGCAGCGCCTGATCGAGCAGTTGCGCTCCGACAAGGTCATGGTCGCCTTCGTGGCCGAGTTTTCGCGCGGCAAGTCGGAACTGATCAACGCCGTCTTCTTTGCCGGCTACGGCCGCCGCATCATGCCCGCCAGCGCCGGCCGCACCACCATGTGCCCGACCGAACTGGGCTACGACGCCGATCTGCCGCCCTGCCTGCGCCTGCTGCCGATTGAAACGCGTCTGCAGCCGCAAGCCCTGCTTGAATGGCGCATGGTGCCCGAGCAGTGGACGCGCGTCGACCTCGACGTCAACAACCCCGAGCAGCTGGCCGGCGCGATGGAGAAAGTCTCCGAAGTGCTGCACGTCACGCGCGACGAGGCGCGCGCGCTCGGCTTCTGGCACGACGACCGGCCCGAGGACAACCCGCCCGTCAACGCCGTCGGCGCCGTCGAGGTGCCGCGCTGGCGCCACGCGCTCATCAACATGGCGCACCCGCTGCTGCGCCAGGGCCTGGTCGTGCTCGACACGCCGGGCCTGAACGCCATCGGCGCCGAGCCCGAGCTGACAGTCAACCTGATTCCGCAGGCGCAGGCGGTGGTGTTCATCCTGGGCGCCGACACCGGCGTCACCAAGTCCGACCTGACCATCTGGCGCGAACACCTGGCCACCATGGAAGGCAGCGAGGGCACGCGCTTCGTGGTGCTCAACAAGATCGACACGCTGTGGGACGAACTCAGCACGCCGGCGCAGATCGAGGCGCAGATGCTGCGCCAGTGCGCCGAAACCGCGCAAACGCTGGCGCTGAATGGCGAGCAGGTGCTGGCGCTGTCGGCGCAAAAGGGCTTGCTGGCCAAGGTGCGGGGCGACACGGCCCTGCTGGCGCAAAGCCGTCTGCCGACGTTTGAATCCTTGCTGGGTCAGCAGGTGCTGGGCGCGCGCCAGGCGATGCTGGAAAGCGCCATTCGCACCGGCGTCGGCCGCGTGCAGTCCGACGCCCAGCGCACCATCGGCGTGCGCCGGCGCGAGCTGGCCGAGCAGATGATGGAGCTGAAGGGCCTGCGCGGCAAGAACCACCAGGTGATTCGCCAGATGCGCGTGCGCGTGGAGACGGAAAAGGCCGATTTCGACCGCAGCGCCGCCAGCGTGCTGGCCGTGCGCTCGGTGCACCTGAAGCAGTTGCGCGACGTGTTCAAGCTCCTGGGCAGCACGTCGATCAAGCGCGAGCTGGCGGGCTTGAGCACGGCGCTGCGCGAGCCGGGGCTCAAGCTCGGCATCAAGAAGTCGTACGCCAAGGGCTTCGACAACCTGCGCGGCGTGGTGCGCCAGGTGCAACTGCTGGAAGGCGAAATCCATTCCATGCTTGGCACCTCGTTCCGCCAGCTCAACACCGAATACGGTTTTTCGCTGCAGGCCGCCGACCCGCCCGCCATGGACCGTTTCGAGAAAGACCTGGACGCGGTCGAACGCAGCCACCTGCAGTACCTGGGCGTCGGCAACATGATGCAGCTGGCGCGACCCGAGTTTGCCGAAAAGCTGGTGCGGGCCTTGCTGGCGCGCGTGCGCTCGATCTTCGAGACGGCGCTTGGCGAGATCGAGCTGTGGAACAAGTCCACCTCTGGCCAGCTGGATGCGCAGTTGCGCGAGCGCCGCCGTGCCTACGGCCGCCGCATCGAGGCGATCCAGCGCATTCAGGACGCCGCTGGCGGGCTGGATCTGCGCCTGGGCGAAATCGGTGAGCAGGAAGCGGCGCTGGATGCCGTCACGCAGCGCCTGCAAAGCATGAGCCATGAGCTGCTGGCTGCCCGGGCCGACGCCGGCGCGCGCGCCGAAGCCGCCGAGGCCGTGGCGGTGTGAGCCGCTCCGACGGCGACTTTTCCACCCGCATCATCGCCTGGCAGCAGCGCCACGGGCGGCACGACCTGCCTTGGCAGGGCACGCGCGACCCGTATCGCGTGTGGCTGTCCGAAATCATGCTGCAGCAAACGCAGGTGGCGACGGTGCTGGCTTACTACCCGCGCTTTCTGGCGCGCTTTCCCGACGTCGCCAGTCTGGCTGAAGCCGATGAAGACGAGGTGCTCGGCCTGTGGAGCGGCCTGGGCTACTACTCGCGCGCGCGCAACCTGCACCGCGCGGCGCGCGAGGTCATGGCGCGTTTTGGCGGCGCGTTTCCGGCAACGGCGGCCGAACTCGCCACGCTGCCGGGCATTGGCCGTTCGACGGCGGCGGCCATTGCTGCGTTCTGCTTTGGCGAGCGCGCGGCCATCCTGGACGGCAACGTCAAGCGCGTGCTGACGCGTGCCTTTGGCATCGCCGATGACCTGAGCGAAGCACGCCACGAGCGCGCCCTGTGGCAGCGCGCCGAAGCCCTGCTGCCCACCACCGACCCGGCGCGCCAGATGCCGATCTACACGCAGGGCCTGATGGACTTGGGCGCCAGCATCTGCAGCCAGCGGCGGCCGGCCTGCACCGTGTGCCCGCTGGTCGATGTGTGCGTGGCGGCGCGTGCCGGCGAGCCGGAGCGCTACCCAGTCAAGACGCGGCGCACCGCGCGCCGCCAGGCGACGCTGTGGCTGCTGCATGCACAGGCCGGCCAAGGCCGCGTCTGGCTGGTGCAACGGCCGGCCAAGGGCATCTGGGCGCGGCTGTTCTGCCTGCCGCTGTTTGAAAGCGACGAGGCCTTGATGGCCAGCTTGCCGGCGTCGGCGCGGGCCGACGCGGTGCTGTGGCCGGCTTTTCGGCACGTGCTGACGCACCGCGATCTCGACATCTACATCGTCAGCGCGCGGTTGGGGGCGCACGACTTGGCCGATGCCGCCGGGCGCTGGTTTGGTGCCGACGAATGGCCAGCACTGGGGCTGCCGGCGCCGATCCGCAGGTTCTTGCAACAGGCGGCTTGATGCTGCGAATTCAATAGCTGCTTGCGCTTGCTGGGCAAGCGCTGGGGGCTTGAAATGCTAAAAAAACGGCCATCCAACGGCTTTGAACGACCTTGGGCACGCCGCCCAGGCGTTCCACAACGCTCCACAGGCCCGGTTTCAATGCCTTTCAGGCCGCCAGCGCTTGCCCAGCGTGCGCAAGGTGCTTCAATAATCGAAGCAAGGCGGCGCTACAACCCATCCAGCTCGCGGTGCCGCCGCAGTGTCTGCCAGTCCTGGCCGAACTGTGCGGCCAGTTGTTCGACCAGGTAGACCGAGCGGTGCTGCCCGCCGGTGCAGCCAATCGCCACCGTCACGTAGCTGCGGTGGTCGTGCGCCAGCGCGGGCAGCCAGGTGCGCAAGAAGGTGGCGATCTGCTCTTGCATCAGCTGCACGGCCGGCTGGCGCGCCAGGAAGTCGATCACCGGCTGGTCGCGCCCGGTCAGCGGTTTCAACTCGGGCTCGTAATGCGGGTTGGGCAGCATGCGCACGTCGAACACGTAGTCCGCGTCGAGCGTGATGCCGCGCTTGAAGGCGAAGGATTCGAACACCAGCGTCAGGTGCGCGGCCGGCGCGGCGATCAGGTCTTTGACCATGGCCAGCAACTGCGACGGCCGCAAATAGCTGGTGTCGATGACGTGCGAGCGCTCGCGCAAATCGGCCAGCAATTCGCGCTCGCGCCGAATGGTTTGCAGCAGCGCCTGCTGAATGTCGGTCTCGCCCGGCGTCGACAAGGGGTGGCGCCGCCGTGTCTCGGAAAAGCGGCGCACCAGCGTGTGGTCGTTGGCGTCAAGAAAAATCTGCCGCAGCGACAAGCCCTTGTCCCGCAGCCCGTGCAGCAGCAAGGGCAGTTGCGGCAGCGATTCGCCGCTGCGCACGTCCATCGCAATCGCCACCTTGCGCGCGCGCAGCCGGTCTTCCAGCGCCAGGAAGGGCTCCAGCAGCTCAG
>RRZU012424527.1_pt1 | contig 11507 bp, 9 predicted proteins | sample 2165561 | NCBI WGS metagenome assembly RRZU01 (sample SAMN10456909, study PRJNA506462) | wastewater metagenome | isolation source: wastewater sludge | place: USA: Moscow, Idaho | reverse complement strand
GAACGATTCTGATTATTCTCACCCGACGACGAGTTTTCTTGTGAATTATTCTGTGTATTCTGCTTATTCTGAGATGGAGTGCTTTGAGTTTCGCTTTCTGAATTCTGTTCCTGATTATTTGTACCCGAATTTTGCGTATTATCCCCATCTACATTCTGATTATTATTCGTTGTTTCAGAACCTGTGCTTTCTGTTTTATTATTGTTTTCAGGTTCTGTATTTGTTTCTTCTTTTATCTCTGGTCTTTCAATATTGTTTTCAATCGTCGTTGGAGCAGTACTTTCGTTTAGATACTCTTCTAATGTAAGTTTGCCTTCAAATACTTTTTGAGCAATCTCCACTCCCACATAGCGATAATGCCAAGGCTCTGCACGTCGATTTGTCTGAGATTCTTTTCCTTGAGGAAATCTCTCTATAAAACCGTATTTATATGCATTGTCTCTTAACCACTTTGCTTCCTTTGATTCGGCGAATTTCTCAGTATATTTTGCATCATAGTCTTCTCCCATAATATCATAGGCAAGACCTGTCTGATGTTCGCTTGTTCCTAAATTAAGCTGTTTGCTATCTGCTTTATACTCGCCATAGTCGTTGACTTTTCCGGAATTCGCCTTGGCTTGCTGAGAATAATTCCTGTAATCGCTAGCGGATTTTAAAACAATATTATCAGCCTTTGCATTCTCAACCATAATTCCGAAGGCTTTCTGAGCATCTACATCAAGACCCGGATCATAATCCTGAGGCAGTGTGTACATATCATTGACTAAAAGAACGCCATTGATCACCTTCAGTTGATTGGAATCATCGAGTGACTTTAATCCAGAAGTCTTTACATATCCTTCCTGATCAAGATATTTTATTTTTGTAAATTCTCCATTTTGCCCAAAGTTTTTTACATAGACCTCTTGAGGAATTTCAGCAAATTTATTGTCTTCATTTGCCTCTTTATAGATGGGAAGCTCTTCTCCTGTTTTGTTAAAACCTAGAAGCTGAGTCGAATCCGTATTCCCAACCTGCTGACTCTGTTCTTCTAACCGAATCTGCGTGTTTTGATTCGCTGCCTGCTCGTTTGCTTGTGCTCGCCTTGCTAAAGCATTTTTAAGTGCCACTGCTAACAAGACAACGAGGATAATTGAAACAGCTATAATAATAATACGATTGTTTCTTCGCTTTTTTTTCCCTAATTCTTCCGCTTTTCTTTTCTTTTTTATTTGCTCTAAACGTCTTCGTTCGAATTCGATTTCTTGAGGATTAATCTTCACTGTATGGCCTAATTCCCTCTGCTCTTTCATAATCCTTCGTTTTTCTTCCCGTAACGTCTGCCGGCGTTTTCTATTTTGATTGGCCACCTGCTCCTGCTTTTCATTCGAGGATAATTTCTTCTCTGGAGATCTTTTTTTATTCAGACCTTCCACACCCTCATTCAAAAAGCTGTATTTCTTATTAATGTCGCTGTAACTGCTTTTTTTCTTATTTCCCATGCTGCACCCCTAACAAATCATCATAAACACGGATCACTCTCTTTATTACTTCTTCTTCCGAAAAGTTTTCTATAATATACTGGCTGATTTTTCCTTTATCGAATTTATCTATATGCTCTCGAAACCATAAAAGCTGGTTTGATAAAGCATCAATATCTCCTACTGATACAAGTCTTCCGTTAAACTCTTCTATAAATTGTTCGCTGCCTCCGTTTTTTGTACTTAAAACCGGAAGCCCCGCCTTCATTGCTTCAACAACCGCTTTTCCAAAAGTCTCCGAATGGCTTGCAAAGAGAAAAAGATCTGCATCCAGATATTCTTCGGCGATATCTGTCAAAGACGTTTGCCCTTTTAAAATAACCTGATCTTCTAAATTATTTTCTTTAATAATTTCTTCTAAAGCACTGCGGTCTTCTCCTTTTCCGTAGATAAAGAATTTTGCATTTTCTCCTTTAAATGCCTTTGAAAACGCTCTTATCGCATCGCGATGTCCCTTGCCTTCTTTTAAATTTCCCGTAGATACGATCTTAAAATAGGGACTCTTTCCTTCTCCTGTTTTAAACACGCTTGTAGGAGTTAAAATGGGAATGTACTGAGATTCTACATCGAAATTCTTTTCTATTCTTTCTTTGTAAAATGGACTTCCAATAATCAAACGATCGCAGTGATCATAGGCATACTTAGATATTTCATAGAGCCCTTTTTTTATATCTTCTTTCTTTTCTTTGTTCAGTTGAGAAAAATGTTCTGTTATTACAAGAGGATACTTTCCTTTTATCAACTTTGCATAGGCATAAGAGGTGTCTGAAAAATGAGAATGGATGATATCCGGTTCTCCTTCTTCTTTTATAATCCTCGGTAGAAGCTTTTTCAAACCGTATGCGGCGATTCTCCCCATAATACGTGCATCTACAGCACCCACTGGTATATTCATATTGTACACAGGAATACCGGCGACGATTGTTTTCTCATAACCGAACTTTCTTTTTCTACGGAAAGATCTCATGTCAAGACCGCCTACAAAAACATCGATACCTGCCTTCTTTAAGGCCCTTGCATACACCATCTCGTGAATTGCATTCATCGGATATTCCGTTGAAGGATAGCCATGACTACCAATCAGCACTTTCATCTTATTCCCCATTCCTGATTTTCTCATATATTTTTACATATTTTTCCGATAAATCATCCCAATTAAACTGCCTTGCACCTTTGAATGCTCTTTGAGAAATCCCTTCATAGTCTTTTTTTATATCTAATATTCTATGGGCTATCTCCTTGGCATTATTATAAACTACACGATAACCCACTTCTCCTTCCGAAAAGTGGCCGTCAAAGCCCTGGCCCTTTGTATAGATTACAGGAAGGCCCTGACTCATAGCTTCAACATATACAAGACCAAAGGTCTCTCGTCTTGAAGGCATTACGAAGATATCGTGATTTCGAAGAATCTCCCGCACTCCACTCTTGTCTTTGATAGCTTCATACTGAATATAGTCTTTCTTTTCTAAATACTTCTGAAAGATTTTAATATTCATTCTGCCTACTAATGTAAGCTTTACATTGACACCATATTTTCGAAGAATCTCGCAGGCTCGTACTATTGTAATTACATTTTTATTTGGATCATCTACTCTTCCTACATAAACAAGACGAATCGGATCGTGATAGTTTTTCTTGTTTTCTATGGGGTCCTCAAAATAATAATCGTCAATTCCATTTGGTATAATAATCGACTTTTGATAGACCTTCTGCTGGTCTTCTCCTGCTACATATTTTTCTATCGTTAAATCTCGGTAAGCCGGTGAAAGAAAAACAACACCGCTGGCTTCGTTTAAAATCTTTCTCCCTAGAAAAATTAAATGAGGCATCACTCTGAAAAATGTAAACAAATCTGTATTTCGAACAGCTGTAATATAAGGAATCTTAAAATCCTGCTTTAGACAGTAAGAAATATATCCATTGGATACCAGAGAATGAGCATGGGTCATATAGTATTTATCTGGATCGATAATCTCTTTCACATTTGCATAGACCTTTTTATGTTTTAATGAAAAAATAAAGCGGTCGCTCCATCTATATGGCTGAGAAACAATGAAATTATCCGGCATTGGAGGTAATTTCGTTTCCCGGGCACAATAATATAAAATATCATGTTCCATCCCTTTTTCAGACAATTTCTGAAAAAGATTTTCATATAATTTTGTACCCATATAATAGGAGCAAACCTCTAAAACCTTGTTTTTTTTCATTGTACTCTCCTTAAATATCCGGTGTATAATTCGGCACAATCTTCTTTAATTGAGCTACGATGTCCTTCTTTTCCCCATCATTGTCCGCAATCTCATGAAGAACCTCTAAATTTTTCAAAAGCTCCTCTCGATTGTGAGATACAGGTTTTTCTATAAAGATCTTGTTATAAGCTGTTTCTGTAGAGTTCTCTTTATTTAAAAGCAGCTCTTCGTATAGTTTTTCCCCTTCTCGAAGTCCTGTATATTCAATCTTAATATCTTCATCTGGAACAAAACCGGATAGTTTGATAAGATTCCTTGCTAAATCATCAATCTTCACTTCTTCTCCCATATCTAATATAAAGATTTCGCCTCCCTTAGCAATTGCTCCCGCCTGAAGAACAAGCTGGCAAGCTTCCGGTATCGTCATAAAAAATCGGGTCATCTCTTTGTGGGTAACTGTTACAGGTCCCCCTTCTTTGATCTGCTGCTTGAAAAGAGGAATAACAGATCCGTTGGAACCTAAAACATTCCCAAAACGCACTGCGACAAATTCCGTTTCCGATTCTTTATCTTTTACTTGAAGCATCATTTCGATTACTCTTTTTGTACAGCCCATAACAGATGTTGGATTAACAGCTTTGTCGGTAGAGATATTTACAAATTTAGCCACATGGTATTTGTCCGACATTTCGATAATATTCTTTGTTCCGAAAATATTGTTTTTAACAGCAGACACTGGAGACACTTCCATAAGAGGAACATGTTTGTGAGCTGCTGCATGAAATACTATTTCCGGTCTGTATTTATCAAAAACATATTCCATACGCTCTTTTTCTCGGATCGACTCGATCAAAGCAATCTGATTCGCATTTTTATAATGTCTTTTTAATTCATTTTGGATTTCATACAAGCTATTTTCATAAATATCTAGAAGGATCATAAGCTTCGGCTCGTATTTTACAATTTGTCTGCACAGCTCCGAACCGATAGATCCCCCTGCACCTGTAATAAGGATTGTCTTATCTTTTATAAAAGTACTTAACTCATCCTGATTTAGATGGATTTCTTCGCGGCCTAAAAGGTCCTCGATTTGAACATCTCTTATTTCGTTAATATCTACCCTGTCATCAATGGTTTCGTAATAGCCTGGAACTATTTTAACCTTGGCTGACGTCTTATGACAGTAGTCTAATATTTCTTTCTGATCCTCTCGTTTAATCGAAGGCATCGCAATGATAATATCGCTGATTTCATAGTCCTTGACGACTTTCTCTATTGCACTTCTATCCCCTACTACAGGAATACCATTAATATTTCGATCGATCTTAGAGGGATCATCATCTACAAAAGCCACTGGAATAGAGCCAAGCTCCTTATGCTTTAGAAGTTCGTTCATAACAAGCACTCCGGCTTCTCCTGCCCCTACAATTAATGTTTTATTATAATTCGTTCTGTTTTTCGCAAATATAAAATTTCTTAAATTAAAATGAGATAAAAATCGTGTAGTCAGTATGAAGAACGACTCTAGCACCATCGCTATGGGATAGATACTTCGAGGCAAACCGGAATCTACCATCAGAAGAAAGACCGCTGCCGCTCCAGATCCAAGAACTGTGGCAATCACTACCCGGATATATTCTGAAATATTTGCATAGCGCCACATTGTACGATACATTTTTAACAAAACAAATACGACAATATGGATTACTGTGACAACGATAGCATAGTGCATATATGTATTTTGATAGATCACCGGAATACTCCCGTCAAATCTCAGCCAAAGACCGATAAAATAGCTGGCATTGACCAATATCATATCCAATAGACCTAATAACAACATCTTCATTCTTCTCATATATTTACCTTCTTATACATTATAATTTTTATCGTGAAGTTCCTTTAAAAAGTTCTTTAACCCTTCTGCATACTTTTCTTCCCTTAATGCATACTCCACATTCGCTTCAAAAAGTCCTTTCTTGCTGCCTACATCATAACGTCGTCCTTCAAAATTATAAGCCATAATTTTCTGTGTTTTCGATAATGTATTCAGCCCGTCTGTTAACTGGACTTCTCCGCCAAAACCTTTATGGGTTCCCTTTAATATTTTAAAAATCTCAGGGGTGATAATATAGCGCCCTAAAATAGCAACATTTGTAGTAGCTTCCTCAGGTTTCGGTTTTTCTACAAGGGAATCTACTTCATAAAGACGCTCTCTAATTTTCTTTCCATCGACAATGCCGTATTTATCAACATCTTCTTCAGGCACTTCCTGGACCCCTACAACAGAGCATTGATATTCATCGTATATCTTCATCAGCTGTCCGATACATGGGGTATCGTTATACACAACATCATCTCCCAAAAGAACAGCAAAGGGTTCATCCCCTACAAAGGTTTCAGCATATGTAATCGCATCTCCTAAACCATTTTTTGTTTTTTGACGAACAAAATGCACATTGCAAAGATTTGAAATATCTTTAAGGATCTGGTACATTTCTGGATTCTTTGTTTTTAAAACTTCTTCCACCTCTGCGGAGGAGTCGAAATGATCCGCTATCGCCCCTTTATCTTTCGAAATAATAAGCAATACATCTTCTATCCCTGCATTTGCAACTTCTTCCACTATATATTGTATTGTCGGTTTATCGAATATAGGCAGCATTTCTTTCGGTATAGATTTCGATGCTGGAAGCATTCTGGTACCAAAACCTGCTGCCGGAATCACCGCTTTGCGAACTTTCATAAAACCCTCCTATTTGTTTAAAAGATTTTTATAAATGTCATCCACAACATTAAAATTGTCTTCAATATTGTAATTATCGATAACATATTGTCGTGCATTTTTAGCCATCTGTTTCCTTAAGGCTTTATCTTCATATAATCTGAGTAGCGCTTCAAAGATTTCCTGTGCATTTTGAGGTTCTACTGTTATACTGCTGTATCCTGGCTTCGTTGCCTCCGGCAGACCTCCCACATTCGAAACAATAGTCGGCACTTCGCAAGCCTGGGCTTCTACTGCAGCGACGCCAAAAGATTCGCTGTTTAAGATAGACGGAAACACTGCCACATCCATTTTGTTAAAGGCTTCCACAACTCCTTGGGTGTCAAGAAATCCAAGGAACTTCACATTGTCTTCGATTCCTAATTTTTTCGAAAGATCTCTTAGTTCCTGTTCTTGGGTCCCTTTTCCTCCTAAAAGAAGTTTTGCATTTTTTTCACCTGTTTTATCGATAAGCATTTTAAAAGCTTCTATCAAATAAGTGATGCCATATTTCGGATAGAAAGATTTGATAATACCTACTGTGAAGTCAGGATACCGTTCTACCTCTAAAGGTTTAAAAAGATCAATATCCACGCCGAAAGGCGTTACTAATACTTCTTTGTCTGTATATTGCGCCACTTCTCTTTTCATATCTATAGAAGTGGAGAGAATAATATCCGCTTTTTTTAAATTTTGTCTTAATAGTTTTTCATGAAGAGCACTTTTCTTAGGAAAATCATAGATATCCGAACCCCAAATCGAAAGAATATACGGATGAATATTTAAAAGCGATGCTAATAGTCCATAGCTTGTTGCATAATGAGCATGTATAATATCCGGATTTTCTTCTCGAATAAAAGCTTTTATTTTTGACAGCTGGCTATAATAGATAAACAGCTTGTTGATATCTGAACGGGATCTAAAACCTTCTACTGCACAAGAATATACCTTTGCTCCGGGAATATCTCCATCTCCTAAGGAAATAACGCTAACCTCATAGCCCTTGCTCAAAAAGAACTCTGACCATTTTAAAGTATGGGCACTGCCTGCATCAGACAAATAACAAATTTTCATTTCCTGCTCCTTTTTAAAAGTATTCGTATTAATCTTCCTATAGTATATCATAAAAGGTTTTGTTCCCAAAGTATAAAGAACTCTACAAACGCTTAAATTCCAACATTTCAATTTATTTTAAATGATACAATTTTTCAAACCTTATAAGCAGAAAAAAGAAAAGCCGGCGGGTGTCAAGGTAATTGACGGATTTCTTTTACAATAGTTCCTCTTTGCTCTCACACGCTTTTTGTGTTTGCATAACAAAAAAAGCCTCGAACTTAATCGAAGCTTTCTATCTGATAAAATTAGTCTGCACTGTATGGTAACAACGCTACTTGTCTTGATTTTTTTACTTCTTCCGTAACAACTCTTTGATGCTTTGCGCAGGTACCAGTTACTCGGCGAGGTAAAATTTTACCTCTTTCGCTAACATATTTTTTTAATGTAGCGATATCTTTGTAATCGATCTCTTTCTTTTTATCTGCACAAAAAGCACAAACTTTTTTACGTGGTCTATAACGTCTTTGCACTTTTGTTTCCTCCTTCTAATTCGGATTGTTAAAACGGGATATCGTCGTCGTCAATCGGAAAAGCATCGTCGCCCATTCCAAAATCTCCTGGAGCGCTATAGCCTCCTGAAGAGCTTTGAGATGGATCGGACTGATTCATCGATGTTCCTTGATTAAATTGGTTCTGTCCCATTCCTGACCCCTGTCCGCTTCCGATAAATTCAAATCTGTCTACAACAACATCTGTTGTATAACGTCTTTGTCCATCCTGAGCTTCATAAGAGCCTGTTTGAATCCTTCCTTGTATGGCAATTTCTTTGCCTTTATTAAAATATCTGCCGATCAGTTCAGCAGTCTTACCCCAGCATACACAGCCGATAAAGTCCGCTGTTGGCTGGCCTTTTTGTTCCATTTCCGCTTTTTTATCTTTCGATAGTCCACGGTCAACAGCAACAGTGAACCTTGCCATTGCATTTCCGGTATTTGCCGTATACCTTAATTCAGGATCTCTGGTTAACCTTCCAATTAATATTACAGTATTCACTGATTACCTCCTAAAACTTAAGCATCTTTACGAACAAACATGTAACGGATAACACTGTCTGCGATTCTGCATCTTCTTTCGATTTCACGGATATGTTGCGGTTCTGCTTCAAATTGAAGTACTGCATAATATCCTTCAGTAATATAGTTGATTTCGTAAGCTAATTTTCTTTTACCCCATTCATCCACTTCACTGATAGAACCTTGCTGCTCGATAATACCTTTTAAACGGTCAAGCTCGCTGTTTCTATCTTCATCAGATAAATCTGGTTTGAAAATTAATACACCTTCGTATTTATTCATTATTTTACACCTCCTTATGGACTTGTCGGCCCTAGACACTTCTAGAGCAAGGACAAAAAGCATTTTATCACAATTTCTATAAACAAGCAAGAAAAAAGTTCCTAAAACGGAACTTTTCGTGGCACCCCCAGCCGGACTCGAACCAGCGAATCTCCCTTAGGAGGGGAGTATTATATCCTGCTTAATTATGGGGGCAGGGTAGGAAGAAAAGGAGACGAATGAAAAAACTATTTTCCATTCGTCTTTCCTTATACAAAGATTGTTTTTTAGAAATAAAGCATATTCTTAAACAAAGAAAACACATGTGATCCAGAGCGAAGAACTCGTGTACCGATATCTGCTTCTTCATAGTCTTCTTGAACAACTAAATCTATTTTTCGGATCGCATTTCCACCTGGTTCCACCAGGAGCTCCCCTACTTTGTCTCCTTTTTTCAATGGTGCTTTGACATCCATCAGTTCCATCTTATAGCTGACACCTTTGTCTTTGTTAATAATCATTTTGAGCTCTTCAGCTGGATAAATCTTTATTTCTCCAGCCTTCGCTGATCTTAATTCTACGATGTCATACACTTGGCCTGAATTCACCAACTCCGACACCGCGAAATTATTTTTTACAAAGTACATAAGCTCCTGCATACTATCATTTCGATTCTGTTTGTCTTTTGCTCCCATGGAGATTCCTATTGTTCGGAACTCTTCATCTCCTTGATTGCCGGACCCCTTTAATGTGGTAATCAAACAATTCCCGGCACTATCTGTTGTGCCCGTTTTTAACCCATCAACACCGGCTACATTTCCTATAAAGGGAACCGTCGAAGGACCGCTAAAATTTCTGTCCGGCTGTGATAGGATATTCTTGCTGGAGATTTCGAGAACCCTTGGATAATGTTCTAATAAGTAAATCGTCATTTTGAAAAGTTCTGATGTACTCATTGTATTTTCTGTGTTTCCAACAGGGAGGCCGGAAGCGTTATAAAACTTCGCTGTACTCAATCCGATTTCCCTTGCTTTTACATCCATCAGGTCCACAAAAGCATCTTCGGAACCGCTGACAGCTTCCGCTAAGGCAACTGCCCCATCATTAGCAGAAACAACAATCATCCCTTCTTCTAGTTCTTCAACAGAAACTTTTTCCTTTTCTTTCAAATCCATTGTAGAACCTTCAATTTCTTCAATTTTTTTTGATATCGCTATTTTGTCTTCTGCTTTAACTTTCCCAGCAGCGACTGCATCTTCTACCACCATAAATGTCATGAGTTTCGTGAGACTAGCGATAGCTACTTCTTCTTCTGCATTATGGGATGCAAAAATTTGCCCCGTAGCAGAATCACCGATAATATATGAATGTACTTTGTCTTCTATGCCGATAGCCCCGTAGGCTTTTGTGGTAAAGGCTACAGTCAACATAAGTATAAATAGCAATATTTTTGATAGCTGTTTTCTCAAATCATCACCTCAGCTATAGATTATACTATAATCACCATTAAATAGAAAGAAACCGACTTCTGAATCCTATTAGAATAAGTCTGCTTCTTTTTCAATTTTTTCCTGATTGTTCATATAAGGCTTTAGAATCTCAGGAATCGTTACAGACCCGTCCTCGTTTTGATAGTTTTCTAAAATCGCTGCAAATGTCCTTCCAATGGCAAGGCCAGAACCGTTCAATGTATGGACAAATTGAGTTTTTTTGTTTTCATCTCTGAACTTGATATTCGCACGTCTTGCTTGGAAATCCTCGAAATTTGAGCAAGAAGAAATCTCAACATAACGCTCATAGCTTGGCATCCACACTTCGATATCGTAAGTCATAGCAGAAGAGAATCCTAAATCTCCAGAACATAGTAGTACAACACGGTATGGAATATTTAATTTTTGTAAAACTTCTTCTGCATCCCTTGTCAATGTTTCCAGTTCTTCATAAGAATCTTCTGGCTTCGCAAATTTTACAAGCTCCACTTTGTCGAACTGATGATTTCGAATAAGACCTCTTGTGTCCCGTCCTGCTGAACCGGCTTCTTGGCGGAAACAAGGAGTATAGGCTGTGATATGATATGGCAGATCTTCATAAGATACAATTTCATCCATCAGCATATTTGTCAAAGGCACTTCTGCAGTAGGAACTAAGAACATATCTTTAGAAGGCACATGGAACATATCTTCTTCAAATTTAGGAAGCTGACCTGTTCCGAACATGGACTTGCGGTTTACAAGAACCGGCACTGCCATCTCATGATAATCCTGATCTATCGTATGTAAATCAAGCATAAAGTTTGTGATCGCCCTTTCCAGTCTTGCCCCTTCGCCTTTGAAGACAGAAAAACGTGATCCAGAGATTTTTGTTCCTCTTTCAAAATCTAAAATATTAAGATCTGTTCCTACATCCCAGTGAGCTTTCGGTTCGAAATCAAATTTTGTAGGTTCTCCCCATGTACGGATTTCGATATTTTCGCTGTCGTCATTTCCGTCTGGAACTTTCTCATTCGGAGTATTTGGAATGCTTAATAGGTGTTCTTCAATTTCATCTTCAATAGCTTTTACTTCTGGATCCATGGCTTTGATTTTATTAGAAAGCTCTTTCATCTGATTGAAGATCTCCGTTGTATCTTCTCCAGCTTTTT
>RRZU012465602.1_pt1 | contig 11510 bp, 16 predicted proteins | sample 2165561 | NCBI WGS metagenome assembly RRZU01 (sample SAMN10456909, study PRJNA506462) | wastewater metagenome | isolation source: wastewater sludge | place: USA: Moscow, Idaho | reverse complement strand
GCATTGTTGGAACCAGCCACGCCTGGCAGTGAGGAGGTTCCGATCACATCAGGAGCGCCGTTGCGATCAGCAAAGGGGATTCCGAATGCGCTCCCTCCGGCAAATAAATCAGCGTGATGGATAACTCCACCACCACCTCCACCGTACGATCCTCCGTCTGTCCCGGACTGGCCGTTTCCGCCGTTTCCAAGTTGGCTACCGGCACCACCACCACCGCCGCCAGTTCTGTTCGCGGATGACGAGCCATTCGCCCCGCCTTTCCCGCCGACTGCAGAAAAATCACCGCCCGTTCCGACGCCCCCTGCACCACCCTGATGGTTTACTGCATCTGAGCCTGCTCCACCGCCCGTTGCGCTAATTAGCGCCCCAAAACTGCTACTGCCGCCAACGCCGCCTATAGCGCCACCGGCGCCAACAGTGACGGAGTAGGCCGCGCCAGGGGTGACCAGAAAAGCTCCGTGAGCGTAACCACCTCCACCTCCGCCAGAACCAGCACGAGGGCCACCTAAAGCACTACCGACGGCCGCCGCACCGCCGCCGCCGGCGCCAACAACACGGACTCGCAACTTTGAAACGTTAGCCGGAACAGTAAATGTCCCGTTCGATTGAAAGACTTGCCATAGGCCGTTTCCGAATTCGCCAAGGTAGCCTGGGGGAACTATTTTTGTCGCAGCGCCCGACAATTGCTTCGTCCCACTGATATCACTAATTACACGTCCCATTTCTTACTCCTCAAAGCCATGCACCCGCACACTGAAATCAGCTGTCGCGGTACGGACAACAACGCGCTCTCCAGCACTGAGCACAACCGCCGTGCGCTCCAGCACCCCGCCACGCCCCGGAACTTCGCAGTCCTCAATGTACTCGGCCAGCTCCGGCGCATCCGTCAGCGAGGCCGCGACGATGACCCGTGCCGCCGCCTGGCCGCGGTTGAGCACCGAGATGTTGACCGTCGCGACTTTGTCGGCGGGTGCTGTGTAGAGCGTGGTAAAGGTGTTCGCCGCCGGTGCGGCAACACCGAGTCGTCCCGATGCCATCCTGTTCTCCTGTGGTCAGAGTTGGCCGATGAAGAAGAGCCGGTTGCGCCCCGTGGCGCCTGCGGCCTGTAGAGAGTCGCCGCGCAGCTGCACGTGACGACGATCGACAACCGAACCGTCTGCCAGCACCTCGGCCAGCTCGACGCAGTAGTGCCGAGCGCCGGCGCTATCGGTGTAGTCCGCCAGCTCGCTGGCCCACACCAGCGTCCAGCGGGCCTGCACATCGTTCAGCTCGCGCATCAGCGCAACATCGAGCCAGGCCTTGGTCGGCAGCCCGGCCGGCTCTACAACCTGGGCGTTGTCCAGCTGGATGCGCACACCCTCGGCGTAGGCGATGCCCGGGCTGAGCTGGTAGGTGCTCTCGACCCGCACCAGACGCAGCGCGTCGGCGAAGAACGCCGAGCGGCCGTAGATGTCGCGGTTACTCAGGCGCTCGCGCTCGTCGATGCTGGTCAGGCGAATGGTGAAGTCGTGCTGCCAAGTCGAGGCATCGATGGTCAGGCCGGTGAGTGCCTGGGCGCCGTCGAACTTCACCAGGAAGTTGCGCGTCACGTTGTTGCCGGTCTGCAGCGGCGGGATGTTGCGGCGCTTCTGCTGCGTGCCGACGTAGGCGACAACCAACAGCACGCCCTCGCTGCTTGCCAGGCCGATCCAGTTCCAGTCGAAGTCGCCGATCTGGCTGTCGAGCATCAGGCTGTACACCACCTCGTTCGGACTCACATAGCCGGCCTTGCTCACCCCGAAGGTGCCCACGATCTGCTCCGGCGGCGGCATGCCGGCGGCGCGATCGACGACACCGTTCGGGTCGAGCCCTGGCACATAGGCCAGGATGAAGTTGGCGGCCGTGAGCGGCTGCTTTGCGGCCTGCTTCTGCGCGATCAGGCTTTCGCCGGCAAGCGTGATACTGGCTCCCATGCGGGGCTCCTACAGGCGGGCGACCAGCGTCTGCTGGTCGTCGTTGAAATCGACGACAGCGACGTGCAGCGTCACCGGCGTGAGGGTCACGAAGTCATAGCGGCGGCAGGTGCGGCCGTACTGCTGCACCAGCACGCGCAGCAGCTCGGGGTTCTGAGCCAACTGGCCATCGGTGAGCTGCAGCAGGACGATGTCCCAGTCGCGATCGGGCATGCGCTCCTCGATCTCGACATACCCCACGCCCAGGCGCTCCAGGATGCGTTTCATCCCAGCTGTGCTGCCGGCGTCCACCGCGTTGACGAAGGCATGCGTCACCCGCAGCCGGTACAGGCTGTCCGGCTCGCCCTTGAAGCGGGTGATGTCGCGCTGCCAGGCCAGCAGGTCGAGGATGGCCGGGTGGCAGGTGGCGGGATCGAGCTGCAGCAGCGGCCAGCGCAGCCAGCCCTCCACGCGCTCCCACCAGGACTGCGCCGCGGCGGTGAGCTTGGCCAGCTCCGCACCATCGAGCCAGAACGGCAGCTTGAGCTTAATCATGGGGCACCACCTGCAGGCTCTGGAGGCGCGGGATGCTCAGCTCGGAGACGATGTCGGTGTTCTCGAAGTCCAGCGAGTCGATGTCGGGGAACTGCTGGTGCAGCTCCTGGCCGAGGCGGCTGAAGGAGAAGCGCGCCTGCGGAGCGGTTCGCGTCGGCTGGTAGTCGCGGCCGGTGCTCTCGCGAAACGCGGCGCGCACGAACAGCGCGACATCGCTGGCCAGCGCGCTGCGCTGCAGGGCGTTCAGCGTCGAGCGCGGCCACAGGTGCAGTACCACATCGTGCAGCGTCTCCGGCATGGCCATCACCAACAGATCGTCGCCATGGCCGTGGTTGCCCTGGTCGCGGATATGGGCGTTGATCTGAGCCAGGAAGCTCTCGGCCGGCACGTCAGCCTCGAACAGCACGTAGGCATTCGCCGTGCCCGGGCCACGCGGGGCGCCGTGTTCGAAGTACACCCCGTCGGGGCTCACGCCGGGGAACGCGGCGATCAGCGCGCGGTACACCGCATCGGTGTGCCACTGGTTCACCGCAGACCACTGGTTGCGCACGCGCAGGCGCAGCTCGTCATCCGGCTCGGTGTCCGCGCCGGGCTGGCTCAGCCAGCCGTCGGCGTTCACCACCTGGACGATGCCCGGCACCGGCTCCGGCAGGATCGCGTAGTAGCCCGGTGCGAGGTTGTGGCCGCTGCCGGCCTCCAGCGCCTGCGCCGGCACATAGAGCTGCGACTGGCCGTCGACGAAGGTGGCCACCGCCGACGTGATCAGGGTGTAGACCGTGCCGTTGATCGGCGCCGATTGCACGCGGGTACCGGCGGGGATCTCCAGGCTGCCGGTCGCCGTGCCGCGGGTGAACAGCAGCGAGCCTTCGGCCCGGGTCGCCGGCTTGCGTGCCACCTGTACGCCCCAGGCCAGCATGTCCAGCCAGGCCCCGCGGGCCGTCTTCACGAAGAAGTTCGGCAGCACGGTGTCGCTCACGAATCCGGTCAGCCACAGCACCGGCTTGGTCACCAGCGCGGTGATCACCCGCCAGAACGGCGAGTAGGCGCTGGTGTTGCTCAGCGTGCTGCCCTGGGCGATCACCTCGCTCTCCCAGGCGGTACGCAGCTCGGCTTCGGTGGTCGGGACGCCGGCATCGCGCAGCGCCTGCTTGAAGTCGACGTCGCTCACAGGGTCACCTCGATCTCGCCGAAGGCGGTGGTGCGTCCGGTCACCAGGTAGTGCCCTGGCTGCAGCTCGACGATCCGTGCGGTGCCCGGCACCAGCCGCTCGTCGGCCTCCACCAGCAGCTCCAGTTGCTGGATGCAGTCACGCTGACGCAGCCGGTCGCGCTCGGCGACCAGCGTCACCAGCAGGCCGCTCTCGCGGATCATGTGGGCGATGTCCTGGGCGATGCTGGCCCGGTTGTCCACCAGCCGCGGCGCGCGGGCGGGGTCGAGGACCAGGTCGTTCTCCTGGATCAGCAAATCGACGTACAGGCTCATCCGGCGCTCATCTCCAGCATGTTTTCCAGCTCCAGCGGCGTCATCGGCTTGCTGGTGTGGATCTCGACTTTCTCGACGTGGGTGCCGCGGTTCTGGGTCTGGGTGTTCTGGATGCTGGTCAGCAGGCCGCCCGGCGGCACGGCAGTGGGGCTTTGCGGCGAGAGGCTGGGGATCGCGGCATTGATGGTGTCCTGCACCTTCTGCGCCCGGACTGCCTGTTCGCCTGCGGCCATCGCCTGCACGCTGCCGGGAGCATCGGGCAGCTCGGGAACAGCCCCCAGGCGTGCATTGATCTCCACGCCCGGGATCTTGTTGATCATCTCGATCAGGCTGTTGATGGCGCCGTGGAAGATCGCCGTGATGCCGCCCCAGGCCGCGCGGGCCATGCCGAGCCAGCCGCCCATCGAGCCGAACCAGGTCGACAGCGCGCTCAGTTGGGCAGCCATCCACTGGAAGGCAGCGGTATTGGCCAGCGCGGCAGTCCAGTCGTTCCACCAGTAGATAGCAGCCGCCACTACTGCGATGAGGGCCACGATTCCGATCACAATCCAGGTCACCGGGTTGGCCCAGAGCGCGGCATTGGTCAGCCAGATCGCCCCCTGCCAGAGCAACATCGCGCCCTTCACCAGCCCCATCCAGCCATACATGGCCACCAGCCCGACAACGAATGCCGAGAGGCTTGCCGCATGCACGAAGAACATGGCAATGCTCCGCCAGCCGACCAGCGTCAGCAGTTTCCAGAGGCCAATGAAGGGCAAGGTTGTGGTCTTCGCCAGGGCGGTGATCAGTGTCAGCGCGGCGATGCCGGCGGTAATGCCGAACACCGCCAGGGTGGCGATGCCGATCACCTTGGCGATGTTCGGGAACAGATCGATCCAGCGCGTCAGCGTGCCGGCGATGCCGGTCAGCCGCTCCATCAGCGGCGTCAGGATCGGGATCAGCACTTGCCCGAACGCGATCCGCAGCGCCTGCACCGCGGCGCCGAACTGCTGCCACGGGTCGACCATCGTCTTGGCCATGTTGGTCGCGTAGTCCAGTCCCTTGATCTTGCCGAGCTGCTCGATGCTGCTGCCCAGGCTGTCGACCTGCGGCATCAGCAGCTGGATCAGCGCCATGGCCTCGTCGGAGCCGAACGCCTTCTTCAACTGGTCGGACTCGGCCACCGACAGGGTGTCGCCGAACTTGCCCTTGAGCTTCTCCAGGATTTCGAGCATCGGCAGCATGCGGCCCTGGCTGTCGACGAAGGACAGGCCCAGCTCCTTCTGGGCGTTGCCGACACCGGCGAGGAACGCCTTGTACTTGGTCCCCGCTTCGCTGCCGCTCATGGTCGCCTGCAGGGTGCCGAGGATGCCCATCTGCTCGGTCAGCTCGATGCCGGCCGAGGTCGCGGAAGCGCCCAGCGAGGTGAACGCCGAGCTCATGCCCTCGCCGTTGGTCTTGAAGATGTTCAGGGCGTAGGAGGTCTGGCTGGCCAGATCGTTGATCCAGTTCTCCTTGCCCATCGCGTCGGCTTCCTTCTGGAAGATGCCGTACATCGTCCCGACGTAGTCAGACATCGTCGTCGCGCTGGCCTTGGTCGCCTTGGCCATGATCGCGGACGCCGTGGTGAAGGTCGCCAGCTCGCTGCCCACCAGGCCCGAGATTGCCCCCTGGATGTCGTAGGCCGAGGCCACGAACTCCTGGGCGTTCTCGCCGTAGGCCACAGAGAACTCCAGCGCCTTGCTGTTCAGGCGATCGAGCACGTCCTCGGCCACGCCGAGCGAGCGCACCTCGGCCAGGCGGCGATTCATCTCCAGCGCAGGCTGCAGCGACTCGGTGATCGCCACGCCCGCGCCGACAATGCCGGCCAGCCCGGCGCCCATCTGCACGATGTTCGCCTGCCCCTTCTCCGCCAGATCGTTGAAGCCCATCTTCACCTTGCCCAGGGGCGCGGTGACCTGGTCGGTCAGCTTGAGGATGAAGTTCAGCGCAGCGCTGCGTTCCGACATCGGTTCTCTACCCGTTCAACGCCTTGGCGATGCCGTTGGCCACGGCGATCTCCAGGCGTCTCCAGTGTTCGTCTTCCAGCCACTTGGCGGTGCCCAGGGTTTCGGCCGTAGGCGCGGCGCCGGGCAGCCAGCGTTCGGCCAGGGCCAGCAGTTGACCCAGGCCGTCCTCGGTCAGTCGTTCGGCTCGGTCGAGGGCTTTTTTACGGCGATCTCAACGTCCGGCGCGTACTCCTCCAGCAACGCACCGGCCAGCTGCAGAGTCAGCATCGGGTTCGCCAGCAGAGGGCGCAGGGCATCGCGCTGCTCGGTCCGCACGGTGGTCATCAGCAGGTTGTGCGCTGGAGCCACCTTGTTGGTCGGAGTCATGGCGTTGAAGTACTTGGTCATGTCCTGGGCGGCGAGGTCGAACTGGAACTCGGCAGCGCCGACGGACAGGGTGATCTGGCGTTGTGCAGTCATTGGGTGGCTCTCTTGAGGGTGTGAAAGTGGGTTTCCAGGCGGTCTTCGAGGCGGTCTTCCATGCGCCGCACGCTGTCGTCCACGCGCTGCGCCAGGCGCTCGATGGCGTCGTTGCGCACGTAGTTGCCGGCCAGCTCGACACGCAGCTCCAGCAGGTCGCGACGGGTCTCGGTGACCTGCCGGAACAGGAACACCTGGAAGGCCAGCGCCGCGGACAGCAGCAGGTTGGGCAGCGACTCCATCAGGTTCTCCAACAGGTCCATGGTCAGCTCCAGTTGCCGCGGCCGCCGAGGCGCACCGCGGTGTACATCAGCCAGGCCAGCACCGGGCCGACACCCTCATCGAGCAATGCCTCGTAGAAGATCCGATCGGCCTCGGCCTTGCTGAATTTGTGGGTCTGGTCGGTATAGATATGGTCGTGCAGCACCGCCGGCCGGCGCGCCGGGCCGTGGTCGCGCGGTACGATGCGCCAGGCCAGGCGCGGCACGCTGGCCAGGTCGGTGCGGTAGCCGACCGGGACCAGCAGCAGGCGCCCTCGGCGGTCGCGGTACTGCAGCTGCTGGATGACTTTCCAGGTATCGCCGCCGGGGACGTGGCGCAGTTCAAGGGCGCTGAGAAACGGCATCAGTAGCTCCAGATCGTCGGCCGCGGCCGGCCGGCGGCCGCCGGTGCCATGTCCAGGTGGATGAAACGCCCGCCGCCCTTCTGGTCGATGCCGATGCCGGTGAACGGCAGGGTCATCGCCAGGCGCAGGATCTCGACGGCCTGGGCACCGCTGCAGGCGATGTCCACCGCACAGCCCAGGGTGTGGGCGCCCGGCGTGGCCTTGCGTGCCTCAACCGGATGCTGCGGGCAGCGGTAGGGGCTGGTGATGGTCAGCGGCTTGCCGTACAGCTCACGCAGGCGCTGCACCTGGTTCATGAACGCGACGTTCATCTCGGTGCCATCGCTGTCGCACTTGCCGCAGCGGCAGCGCAGTTCGGCGTAGCTGAAGTTCGGCCAGGGGCTTTTCTGGGTCATCGGCGGTTGCTCTTCTCGAACAGGGTTTGGCAGCTCACGCAGCGGGTCACACCGCCGAATGCACGGCGCGCCTCGGGGATCGCCTCGTCGCAGTCTTCGCAGCGCTCAAGGCTCGGCAGGTGGCTGCGCGAGCGGGCGCGCTGGGCATCCAGGGCCAGTGCGCGGTCACGCTCCTCGCGCACCTGGGCGCGATCCAGCCAGTCGGTCATCAGCGCAGCCCCTCGATCTCGGCGGCGTCGAGGTAGGGCACGCCGTTGATGCGCACGAAGTCCGGGCTGGTGACGTCGAAGGGCACCTTGTGCTTGGTCTTCTCGCCGCCCTTGGGATCGATGTTCAGCAGGCTCGACACCTTCAACTTGCAGCCGAAGGCCTCGATCTTCAGCTCCTCCTCGCCGGCCTTGGCGAAGAACACCGCGTCGAAGGGCTCCAGCTGGCGGAAGCTGCCGGCGCTGCGGGCCGCCTCGATCAGCAGGTTGAAGTTCGAGGTGTCGAACTCCATCTCGCCGCTGGCCGACACGTCGCCGTCGACGTGCCCGTTCGGCACGCCGCGGGTCTGGGCCACGGCGGTGTTGTCGGTGATGTCCAGGGTGCAGCTCTCGACGTGGACCAGCAGATCGCCCAGGTTCACGTCGAAGTTCTTGCCGCCAATGCGTGCCATGCGGGGTTACTCCAGGTCGTTGGTGGAAAGATCCAGGGCGATGTTCGCGGTCAGATCCTTCGGGCAGTTGTAGGGGCGGACCTTGATGTAGGCCTCGACACGGGTCTTGCTCTGCCAGATCAGCACGATGTCGCCGTCCTTCGGCGGCTCGATCTCGCCGGGGAACACCTGGCCGGCGAAGGCCACGCTGCGCGACATCGCCCGCAGCGGCGCCATCAGCGCGCTGGTGTTGGCGGCCATGCTGTTGGGGGTGTTGTTCAGCCGGCGGTCGGCGACCCGCTGGATCAGCAGCACGCGCACCCGGCGTGCGGCCTTATCGACGATCCGCAGGTACTCGATCACCTGGAAGTCGCTGCCCGGGGCGTCCAGCAGGTTGCCGTCGCCCCAGAAGGTGCCGGGGTAGTCCGGGTAGGTCTGCGGTACCGAGAAGCGCGCACGGTCCAGCTCGGCGAGGGTCGCCGAGGGCAGAGGCACGCCGGCCGAGTCCAGCGGCGTGGCCCCCAGGCCCAGCAGCGGGCCGGTGGCGACCCGCATCGGGCTGTCGGCGATGCTCACCGCGGCGTTGGCCAAGCGGCCGGCCAGCACGCCCAGGTTGTTGCCGTGCAGCTGCGGCACCACCAGCACCCGGCCGGCGGCGATGCCGTCGGTGATGGCGCGCTGCTCGGCCAGGTAGCTGGCCCAGTCCTGCGGCGCGGCAATGCCCGCGCTGGCCGCCATCACGAACAGGCGGCGGCCGTACCGGCTGGCGATGGCCATCGCTGCATCGTGCATCGCACTCAGCTCCGCGCCGCTGCTCACCGGGTGGGTGATCACCGCCGCCTCGACGGAGACGTTCTCGCGCATGGCGTGATCCAGCGCGTCTTGCCAGCCGCCATCGGCGGCGATGGGTGCGGCCAGGCAGGCCCAGCGGTCACCACCGTTCAGGCGTGCCGCGGCGATCTGGGTCTTCAGGTCGCTGCCCGGAATCCCCAGCTCGCCGTCCAGGTCGCTCTGGGTGTTGAGCGGCAGCAGCTTGCCGACGTTCTTGCCGGCCGGGCCGATGAACAGGAAATAGCGCTCGATCTCGGTGACGGCACCCTGGCCGAGGTTGAGGTTGTTGACGCTGACGTTGCCGAGAGCCATGGGGCGGAGCCTCGTTATCGGGGGGAGTTGAGGATTTGCGGGAGCAGGTAGGCGATCAGCTCGGAGACCTCGCGCTGTCCCGCGATGCCGAAGAACTCGCGCTTGGGCAGCCGGATCCGCCAGCTTTGCGGGCCGCGCCGTTCGCCTTTCAGCTTCTGAATCAGCAGGCCGGCCTGCTCGTAGCTGAGGTTCTCCTGGATCCAGCTGACAGAGGGGTGCTCCCAGCGCATGTCCCGCTTGCTCATGCGGCGTCTCACTTTCTTGCCGTTGACGCGGTCGTACTGGACGGGCTGATCGCTGGGCACGCGGACCAGGTAGCCGAGTCGATGCAGGCGCTTGGCCTGCCGCTCAGTGGCAGAGCCTGGGGTTTGCCTGGACCAGGCCCTCATCTGGGCGGCCGTGCGCGCCTGGTCCATGCCGCGGTTGTGCACGTTGGCGATGATGGCCGTCTTGCGAGATCTCCAGCCCAGATGAGCCTCATTGGCGGTGAGGCGAGCGACGGAGAGCTTGGCGGCGAGGCCGCCCAGCATCTTGTCCGTCCCGTCCTCGCGTTGCCGTTTGCGCGGCGCGAACGGCGTGCCGTCCAGGTCCTGTTGCTTGCGAACACGGCGGCGCATCGGCGTGCGCAGGCGCAGGGCGACACGGTTCAGCAGCCGGCGGCGCAGCTTGGGCGGCAGGCTGAGCATGGCCAGCTGCGCTTTCACATCCAGAAGGCCGCGCACATCGACGTTGAAGGGGGTGCGATTACCCATGGGCCACCTCGCCCTGCTCGGCGACCCACAGCTCGAACGGCACGAAGGACCAGCGCTGGCCGAAGGCCTCGATCTCGCCGTCCTCGTCCTCGGCCAGGTACTGGGGCTCGACGAACTCCAGGGTCAGCTCCACGTCGGCCAGGTCGTTGTCCAGTTGCTCGATGTCGAAACTCGGCGCCGGCAGGTCATCGCGATTGGCGTCGTGCTGCTCCAGCCAGCTGCCGAGCAGGGCCATCAGCCGGCCTGGGTGATCGGCGAAGCGCTCCAGGACGATGACCGCGCTGTAGCGCATGTCGCCCAGATGCAGGCCACCGACGTCCGGCTTCCAGACCAGCTCCAGGGTCACCTGCTCCGCCCAGCTGTCGAGCTGCTCGGGCAGCACCAGGCGGCGCTCGATGAGGAAGGTGGTCAGCGCGCGCAGCTTGTTCACAGCAGCGCCGCCGTCATCCGGCCGCGGCCCTGGATCAGGCGCACCGCTTGCTGGGAGAAGGCCAGGAACTGCTCGCGGGTATCCGGCGACTCCTTGCCCGTGTTGCTCGACGACTCGCGGCTGACCGTCTCGCGACGGCTCACCGTGGCGAACTGCTGAAGCAGGTAGGCCTTGGCGCGGCAGTACACCGCGCGCTTGTAGCTGGACGCCATGAAGGCGCGCTCGGGCAGCAGCAGCGGGTCGGCGGTCTCGACGTTGTCGATGCCGGCGGCCTGCCAGGCGGCCTTGCGCTTGCGCAGGTCGAGGTTCACCTCGCCCATCGCCTGGGTCAGGCCATCGACCAGCAGCTCGCGCAGGTACTCCGCCGGCAGGCGGTAGGCCTGCTGGAACTCGCTCACCGAAAGGTCGGGCCAGAAGCCATCGTTGACGATGGCCTGGTCGACGAGCGTGGTGGGTTTGCCGGAGAAGCTCATGCTGATCGCTCAATTAGGGCGGGGTGGCTGCCTTCGGTGGTTCTGGCTGCATGCAGCCGTCGCACCTCGGCAGGCCCCGCTGGGGGTGGGAAGTCGGTTATTCAGCCGGGCCGGTGTCGTCCTGGCGACGCAGTGCCTTGTCGGCCTGCGCGCGGCGGGTAGCGACGCCGATCTCCGGGTACAGCTCGGTGGCGCGGTCGAAGTGCGTGATCGCCGTGGCCCACTCCTCCCGCTCCAGGGCGAGGATGCCGAGCAGCTTGTGGTAGCGCGCCGGGATGCGTTCGAAGAGCTGCCACTCGCCATCCACGCGCGGCAGCAGGTGGGAGACGTAGGGCTCCGGGTTGCGGCCGGCCTTGTGCTCGGCCTCGGCCCACTCGATCACCTCGTCGGCGACGAAGGTCGGCACGTCGCGGCGGAAACGCGCCGGCAGCTCCTGGCCCTGGGCGATGGCGAACTCGGCCAGCTCCAGGCCCTGCTCGAACTGCGCGGTGTCGAACAGCCAGACCAGCACCTGCATCAGCACCGGGTTGGGGTGGTTCAGGCCGCTGTCGCGGTAGCGCTGGACGTAGGGCGGGTACTTGGGCAGCAGCTCGTCGCGCTTGAGCTGCTGACGGAGTTCGCGGCTGTTCATGTCGGCCAG
>RRZU011805136.1_pt1 | contig 11510 bp, 7 predicted proteins | sample 2165561 | NCBI WGS metagenome assembly RRZU01 (sample SAMN10456909, study PRJNA506462) | wastewater metagenome | isolation source: wastewater sludge | place: USA: Moscow, Idaho | reverse complement strand
ATTTTGAATCGCATCCATAACTTTTCCATTTTGTACAAGTTGTTTTTGCTTTTCTAAATATTTTAAGGTTTTTCTACTTTTTCCATGACAAGAAAAATATTTTTCATGATCATAATTCATTCTTATTGCAGGACCATTATCTGCTGATATATTACTATTTTCATATGTTACTTTTGATGGGATGTGATGAGAAGAGAGTCTTTCGAAGGAAATGCTTCCATTTAACTTATGTAATTCAAAATTAACTGAAACTACTTTACATAACTCATTTAAAACACATTTTTCATTTTCATCATAATTCATCTCTGGTAAATATATACCAATATTTCCATTTTCAAAATACATTCCTTCATATTCAATTTTATAAGGAGTTTTTCTTTTTTTTAATTCGTCTGATATCTCTTTATAATTTGTAAATAAATTAAATTCTTTAAATCCTAAGTAGAGTACTTTTGAAACAACTTCAAAACTTTGCAAATAATCATTATCATCATAAGCTGTAATAATTCCGACGCAATCAAAAAAATCAGTTGCCCTAGCCATTTCTTCTTTAGCTCTTTCTAAATAATTGCTTTTTAATAATTTTCTAAGTTCACTTCTTCTTGTATATTTATTAATTATTCCTTTATTTATATCTTCATAGTATTCATAAATTAGCATATATTTTTCCTTATATTTGATTTTCCTTTTCCTAAATTACTTCACAATAAATTTCTTATCTATTTAAAATAATTAGGATATATCTTGTTTTCTTTTATATATTCTTGCATTTCCTGAATAGCACATTTGTATTTTTCAGGTTGTCCTTTTTGAGCAGCAATTTTATTAATGTCATCAATATCCATTTGAATAGCTTCATTTAATTTTCCTTGTTGCAATAATACTCTTTGTTTTTCTCTATATGCTACGTTTTCTGGCTTACTCCCTTTGCTCATAGTTTTATTATGATCTTCTGGATCCACTTGTATAGCTGGCCCATCAGGGGCATTAGAGCCAGGAGGATACATTTTCGATCCTTTATAAGAATCTTTTGAAGGCATATGGTGAGAGTCTTTTCCATCTCCAATAGGTAAACGAGTATCTTTATGAGCTCCACCTCTGTACACATTTTTTGAGCAATCCAACTTTGTTTGGTTGTTCTTAAACGGATTATTATTTACTTCAGTTTTCTTTGTTTGTACAGGTGCCTGTTGTCCCTTATTATTTAAAATATAATCATTACGAAAGGAACAAACTAAACCTTTCGCAATAATAGGAGCAGGATTTTTTGAATTCGATTCATAAGGTTTGTCATAATCTTTGCAATAAAAATCAATTGGAGAATCAATAATTTCATTGATTGTATTTTTTATTTGAGCAAAACTTTCATTTACTGAATTATGTAAATCTGCAATGTATTTTTTTATCTCATCAATGACTGTTGGCTCAGGAACATTTATTTTAAATTGAAGCCCCACAAGTTTAGCAGTAAGAACACAACCGCACGAAGCTTTATGACCTTCTAAGGCAACAGGTCTATCCATTATTGTATATTCAGTATCGCCTTCAACAATTGTTCCCGAACCATGACCAATAATAGGACAGCTTGTTGGATCACCTAAAAGTGCAATTTTAAATCCATTAACTATTGTGCCACTTCCTTGAACAACTTTTCCTCCACTTGATAAAGAATCTCCTTCGACGACAATCCCTTTTTCCATTTTCACAAAATCCTATTGTGCAAAATATATTATATATTTCATTTTTTAATTAATAACGTTTACTTTAGTTTGACCTTGAATTTTAATTTCTTTCCCTTTAATAATAATATTTCCAGATTTGTCTAAAATAATCTGACTTTCACCAGCTTTAATAATGATATTTTTCTCTGACTCAATTAAAATGTCTTCTTTAGCAGATAATTTAAAATTTTTATCTGTAGTTAATTCCATATTTTCTAAACAACTAATAGAAATATATTTATCCGCTTTAATTTCTGTATGCTCAAGGGATGTTGTGGAAATGTGTTTATTTGCTTTAATTTCAGTTTGGTCTTTTGTTTCTAATAAATAATGTTTATCAGAAAAAATTTCTACCCGTTCCTTTGCTTGCAAGTGATAATTCTTTTCAGTAATTACTTCTATTTTTTCTTTTGCATCAAGCAACATATTTTTTTCAGTTTTAAATTCCATTTGTTCTTTGGATTTAGAAAGCATATTTTTATATGTAATCATTTCCATTTTTAATTTGGATTGCGTTAAATGATCACCAAAAGAACGAATTTTCATATGTTCAGCGGCAGCAATATTTACAGTTGCTTTTTTATGATCCATTTCAAAAAAATTGTTTTTCTTGTTTTCAGAAGGCTGATCATAAATTGTTAAAACGTGTTTTTTACTTTTAAAATCTACAGGGTATTTCTTTTTAGGATTATATAAGCTTCCTAATACTATAGGTAAATCGGGATCCCCATTTTCAAATGCAATTAAAACTTCATCATCATGGCGAGGGGTAACAAACATTCCATAGTTTTGGCTTGCCCAAGGACTCATATAACGAGCATAAATAAATTTTGATTTTACAGGCATGCCATCATACTGCCAAGGTAACGCAATTTTTATATAAAACTTTTCATCTAAATATATTTTTTTATCATCGGCAACTACTTTTCCGTGAGTTGTTCCGTCTATAAAGTTCCGGATATATTCTTGTTCAATGCCGTATTGAGTATCAGCTGGGTGTAAAATTAAATCGGTATAAAATAAGCATGTTTTATCATGAATAAAAGGACTCATAAAAAAACTAAATGATAAATCTTGAACACGATAGTTTGTTAAATTTTTTATAGTTGTTGACTGTAATTTTTTGGCATCCAAAGAATATTTTGCATTAATAGTGCTTCCTAAATATGCTTTTAATGAATTTGTTTTTCCAAATGCTAAATAATAATTAACAGAATATTTTGCTTCTAATTTCTCTGCTTTTTCATTTGTATTTTTATTTGTATCACCAGCTTCTGCATATTTTTTTCCACCTTCAAATCCACAAGTCCATTTTAGCTTTACTGGTGAAGGGCGTATAGGCGTTACTTTAGGTTTTGTTTCATCTTTTTTAATTAACTTAGTATGTTGTCTGAAATCGGATTCTATGGCGTCTACAGGCTGCGTGGCACCGTTATTTTGGTACCCTAAATTTGTTAAATATTCTTTCTTCATAATCATTTGATCATTCGTCGAAGTATTTACCAAACTATAATCATCAAGCAAGTCTAAATTTAATAATTTTTCGCCACTTTTAGGTATAAGCATTTTAGGAGTTTCAATATTATCAAATATATGAAATTCACATTTTTTATCTTTATGAACAAATGTATAATTCCAGTCTTCTTCATCTAATAATCTTAGAATAAAATCCCAGTTAGATTCGCCATTTTGTACACAGTTTGTCCTTAAAGTTGTTTTTTTTGGTTTGACAACAAAAACAGGAGAATATGGTTCCGTTATAAAACTGTTTTTACAAAAATCAGTAAAAACATCTTTAATAATATCTTGAGTTGTTTTATTTACATAAACTAAATAATTATTTGTTTCTTGCATAAACCAAGGAAGCGGATAGGCCATAAATGTTATATTAACAAAATCTTCTTCTCCATTACTAAATGAAGAAACATCAACATTCGCAATATAGGCATTAAATTCTCTTACCATATTTCTTTTTGCATCTCTTAAATAAGCATGCACGTTTTTAAAATAGAAAAATGGTGAAATGGTTTCTAAGTTAAAAATATTACCTTTTTTTAACATATCAAAGCACAATGAAGTAAATTCATTTTGTGCTAAAGTTAAACTAAAAGTCATATTAAAAAATTTACTAATACCTTCTTCTATTTTAAAATTATTAATTCCTGTTTCAAGTATAATTTTTCCTGCTTTTAATATTTCTATATTTAAAGTATAACCTGTACTATTTGGGTTTGCCGAATGTATATCTAAATAAACATGTGGCTTAGGCTTTATAAAACTTAAAAAATTCATAATATCTCCGTACTTGATTTATATTCTAACTATTTCATAAACCAAGTCTGTTTCTGCTAAACTGTCCATAATTTTTTCTAATATTCTATCATAAAAATAATTTACTTTATTTTCAGTATTTTTTAATTTATAGCGGGAAATAATTGTTGGTTTTCCTTTTGAATTCATTTTAGCAACCATTTCCCATTTTTCAATTTTAATTTCTTCTATATATTTAATAAATGCATTTTTATAATTAAAAAATAAAGGCTTAATTTTTTCAACATAAGTAATAATCATATCTAAATTAGCCATTTTTTTACCTATAAAATAATCCCAATTATAAATAAAATTAAAAAATTCTGAGTCACTTAATATTTCACTATAAAAAATTGTTTCCGTAGGTTTAGTGATAATTTTCCCAAATGAAAGATTTATCTTTCCAGTAATAGATACAGGTTCATTTATAATATTAAATTTGCTTTGAAATAAGTTTGAAAAAATTCCATTGCTAATAAAAAATGAATCTGAATTATTAGCAAAATTTTTAAAAATTAGAGTATGTTCAATATTATATGGTATAGAAGGAGTGAATTGAATAGAACTCTCAACATAAAGATGACTTGGTAACTCAGAATACTCTTTTGTTGAAAATTCATACAACTCAGCATCGATAACACTAATTAAATTGTCATCTTTCAAATTTGATATAGGAATTTTTGAGTCTTCATTTATCTCATATAAGCTAATTGCATTTAAATCTTTTTTATAAATATCATAGACGGGAAAACAGTTTGTTTTTGCAAAATTTGTTAATTTAGAAAAATTTTGATAAGCTTCACTTGATAAAGGAATGTCCAGTAAAAAAGTTTCTTCTTGATTAAGATCAATAGAAGACAAATCAATAACAATGTAAAAAAAGTGATTTAATCTATTTAAAACATCATTAATAATAGATAATTTATTTTCATTATTATAAAAAACATTTTTTATTTTATTTTTTATACTATCAATAGATAAACTTATATTTTTTCTATTTATTTCATATTCTTTATCCTTAGTTTTAATTAACAAATTCTTGTCTTTAAATTTTGGATCAAAAATATAAGAAATTAAATGGAGTATTTCTTCATAATTAAATGAATTTAAATATATTTTTATCTCTGGTTTAATTTTTATATCACTTTCCATCATTTGATTTTTAAAACTTAAATAACAATGAGTTAAAGTTTCAGAAACGGTAAAATAGGACTTTTCAATTGTAAAAGGATGTATTTCATATTCTTCATTTGAAGATAAGAAATACTGTTTACCGTCTTTACTAAATTCATAATTCATTAATTTATTAATTGACAAATAATTAGATATGCTTTCATAATCGTCAAAATTATTGAATTCTACTATAAATGATGAGACTTCAGGGCGGAACCACTCTGGAAAACGTACTTCCATAAAGGGCTTCATTAAATTTGTAATTGTACTTTTTCTAAAGCATTCAGACATAGTCAATTTAAATGAAAATGCTTCAGCTAATTTTTCCGTTTCATTATCTATTAAACCGGAATGACTCAATCCAAAATGAGGACCTACTTCAGGATATTTTATACCAAGTTGATGTAATTTATTTCTGATTTCATACAAGTGCTCACTCATTACATTTTCAAATATCATATTAAGTTTTCCTAAAGTGAATTAAATTCTTCAATTTCTGTGTCAAATGAATTTTTAAAGTAAACCGCTTTTCCTTCAAAAAAAGTTAAAGTGAAATATAAAGTCATCTCTTTTTTTGTTTTAAAATAAAATAGTGCTAATTTATTTTCTTTCATATACTCAACTACTTTATCTTGATATTTTGAATTTAATTTTACGACGACATGACAACCACAGTTATTAAGTAAAATATGTTTACCCATAAAATTATTAAAATTTGAACTTCCAATTTGATTATTTTCAACTTTAATTTGACATTGTGCGTTTGAAAGCATTTTAACGTCAAGATATGGGTCAATTGTATCGCCAAAAAATTCAATTACGTAGTTCATAATATTTTGTTTATTTAAAAGTATATCACTTTGATATTTAAATTCTAAAAATCCTTCTCTTAATTCTTTGTTATCTATTTGCTCACTTTTTTGTAATTTATCTAAAAATATATTTACAAATTCTGTTATTATTAATTTTTGATTTTCATTTAATTCTCTAAATTTTTCATAATATATTTCTGGTAAAATCACTTTAAAAGTTGAAGCTACATTCATATTTTTATCAGGATAATACACAAGAGAGTTATATAATATTTTTTCAAAATCTTTTATAATATGATTCATTTAGTTTCCTTTAATTCTATTTTATATACGGAATTCAATTTTGAAGCTTTGTTTAATAGTGTTTCAATAAATTTAATAAGAATAGATACACCACCAAATTGATAATTTTTCTTATTCAACTCAAAAACAACGTGATATCTTTTTTGATGAAAAGCACCGTGAGCATTATGTACCTGTTTTTTGTCATTAATTTCACTAATTAAATTTAATTGGCTTATTATTTTTGTAATAATTCCTTTATAACTAAGAGACATTTCTGAAAAATATTGTAGTGTCTTAAAAATATTTTTTATACTCAAATTCTCTTCTATTATTTTTGAATTCATTAAAAATATATTGCTATAAAAATAGTTGTCTTTAAAATTTTCAATATAAAAAGTAGTTCTGGAAGGTACAGTTAAATTTTCAAATAAATATTTATGATTCCTTTTTAAAACAAGATTAGACTTTACTTGAACGACATGCGCAGTCGTTAAATCAGAATAATTAAAATAAGGTAGAATTATAATATCACGGTCAATTACTTTACATATTTTTAAATAATAAATGATATCTAGGCTTTTATCATCCATAATAAATTTTTTATATATACGATAATCTTTATTTAATTCTAAATTTAAATCTTTGTGCTCAAGATCAAAAAATTGAATTTTTTTAATACCAATGAAATTTTTTTTAGATGCTCTATCTAATGTTAAATAAGGTTTTGTTCCTTTTTTTAAATAGATTGGATCACCTCTTTGTACATTTTTATTTTTACTTGCAAAACAATTTGTATATGCATAATTATTAACTTGGCTTGAATCTTTAATATATTCAGAAAGAGGTATAATAATTTTAATTTCTTCTTCATTTTCCATTTCAAATTGAAACATTGAAAAATCGAAATTAATGAAGGTATAATTATTTAAATAATTTACAAATTGATATAGATAATAAGTAAAGTTACTTTCGCTATAAATAGATAAGTCAAATAAATCTAAAAATGAGTATGCAATATTTTCTCTATTCACATTTGTGAAATAACTTTTATTTTTTTTGATGACCTCAATTTTTTGTTTAGTGAAAAATATTTCATCTAAAAAACGATAAAAGTTACTAAATTTGCTATAATCTATAAATATTTTAACTTTTTCTAATTTATTTATTTTTTCATATGATTTTAATTTTAAAACAGCACAATATTGATCATTTATATAAGTAAAATAAGATTCTGTTATGTCAAGTGGAACTAGTTTTACAGGAAGATCATTTGAAAAAGAGAGCTCCTGATTGTTTTTATTTTTTAAATAATGAGCAAATAATGTTTCTTCTGGATAATGTCTATGGCGCCAATTATTCCAATCCGTTATTTTAGCTTTTAAAATTATAGAGGAAACTGCTGGCTCAAACCATTCAGGCAAAAATTTACTCAAGTCATTCATTGCCATTACAGATGAATTTTCTAAAAACCGAACATTGCTTTGTGCCATCATGAAAGCAAGGCATTCGTCAAGTCTATCTGTCTCTGGATCGTTACATGATTTTCCTTTGCTATAAATAGCTGGCAACAAATTGGGATTATTTTTAGCAAACTCATGACTCATTGTCGAAAAAGTTTCTAGAAGTCTTGATAGTTCTTTTTGATAATTATTCATATTTTTCTTTTTTCAAATAAATTAAACTCTAAATTTAAATTTTGAGTTGTTTTAATAATAAATAAACACATGTTGTATAATTTATATTTTAAAAAAATAAAACAATATTTTATTATATTTTTCACACATAAAAATAGAAAATCACACTATAATATCTAAAAAATATGTTAAATAATTAATTTGATTTTACTCTAATAATATAAGGCATTTATGTTTTGCTGAATTTTTAGTTTAGCAACGGTTTTAAGTTTATATAAATTAAAATACTAAATTTTTAGATACTCTTATTTTTTTTGTACAAATGATCTTTGCTTATGAGGAATCATAAAATAAATAATACAATTAATAAAATTTAAATTATATTTTAAATAAAAATATTTAATGAATTTACTAGATTATTTTTTCAATTAATTTTAGATGTTGCACTTATTAAATTAAAAGCATTATCTGCTTCTTCATCTAATTTTCTAGCTAAATCTTCAGCTTCATAGTATTTTTTTCTTAATTCAAAAAAAGTATCTTTATCATAAAACGCTTTCATATGAGATTTATCAGCAGCTTTGTACAAATTGTAAGCTTTATCCGCTTTTTTATAAGCATCATTTGCTTTTTTCCTAAGCTCTCTAGCTTTACCAGACTTAGAATCATTTGCAAATAGCGCTGCAGCGCCTCTTGCACGTTCTGCAAATTTATGAGGAGGAGCTGCATTATAAGCTGCATAGTATGCTTTTTCTATATAAGTAAGTAAACTACGCTCGAGATAGTAACTGACAAAGTATTCTACAACTGAAGGATTTTTTATGACTTGTAGTTTGATTTCTAAAAGCTTTTTTTTCTGATCATTAATTTCAGTTGCAAGATTACTTGCTAAATTTTTAATTAAATTAAGCTCATCAATATAAAATGCATTATAATCTTTATATTTATTGTAAATTTCTTTATATTTATTGATTAGTTCTAAATTATTACTTTCTTGATAAGCTTTATTATATTCTTCAAATAATTTATTATTAAAGTTAGAATCTTTTGTACTAATTAATTCAGAATAAAACATTATATCAAATTCATCTATTAATGGATAAAGCTCATAAGGAAGTTCATCTTTAAAATCACTGAATAGTATTTGAGTATTTATATTTTGTCTATTTTTGTTATATAAATTAGCATCTATAGCAAAAGTTGGTGAGAAAATAAAAGAAGTTAATAATAAGTATATATTTTTATTAATCATGATTGCTCCTATTAAAAAATTTAATTTTTTTAAAATAAAAAAACAATTTTTCATTTAAGCTTAAATTTTAAAAAATGCAATCATGTCTATATATAATATAATAATTTCAGTAAATTTAAATAAAATTGAATCCATCAAATTTTAAAAAGATTTTTCTGTTATTATTTTAATTTAAAAAATAATATTTTATTTGTGAACAATTCAGATAAAATTAAGCAAATATAGTTTTTTATATTTTTATTAGATAGGAAAATAATACTTCAAAAATTTATATTTTAAGAATCTTTTTATTTGTTTTTCTGTTTGATTAAGAGCGAGCAACAAATCTAAAGCCATTTTTAAATGCAATCAAAATAATGGAGCAACTCCAAATACCCGAGTATATCTAATTATTCGTTTTAATGATCCTGAAAATGATTTTTACGATGTCTTTATAGTACTTAAAGAATTAAAGTCTGTAACTTGTAGTTACTCATCTTTTGTAAAATTAAGAAATTTACTTGGAAAAAAGTACATTATGCCGTCTCTGGCAATTTAACTGATGCTGAGACTGATAACTTTTATAAGACTTGTAATTAAATATTTATAAGGCATAGTAAAATAAATTTATTTTTTCTCTTTTTAAACTCATTTATTAATTTCTAAGTCCTCTTTTACATAATGGTAAGCAAAATCTTTATTTTTTATTAAACTTTTAACAAAAGCGATGTCTTTTAATATTTTATCTTCTGTAATTTTATCTTTTTTAACTTTTGCTATTTCAAGTGAATATTCTAATATTTTCAATCCATCATTGAATTTTTGAGATTTAATATATTCTTTTACTGCTATAAAGTACACGCTTAGAAATATTTTAGATGATATTGTTTCATTATTATTTTTAATATACTCAGAGTTTATTTCACATACTTTATTTATTCCATTAAAAAATTCATCCATTTTATCTTCACGGTAATTTAAAAATGATTCTAAAAAAAGGTAAATTGTATTACTTTTAATATCATTTTTATTTATATTATTTTTTAACGCGCTTAATAATTCATGACTTTCTTTATAGTTATTATTATTTGAATAGTGAATTATTAATGGCATATAAGCAGTAACATATTTTTTATTCACTTTTATTGCTGATTTAAGGTCTTCTATTGATTTATTTTCATCATTAAAAAATGAATCATACAATAAATGACGATTATAATATGTAATTTCATTTGGTTTAAGGCTAATTGATTTATTATAATCACTTAATGATTTATCAATCTCATTTAATAAACCATAAACTACTCCTCTTTTTTGATAACAGGAATCACAATTTGGATTTAATTTTATTGCTTTTGTTAAATTTTCTTCTGCTTTTTTAAAATGATCATGATCTAAATAAGTATGTCCTAAATTTACGTATACTTCCCAATGCCTGTCTTCTGGTAACTTGCTTAAAGCTAATTTATATAAATTTTCTGCTACTAATAAATCTTTCTCTTCATTAGCTGTATTGATTAGCATTTCGGCTTCTAACGTCTTTATACTACCTTTTATTCTATTTTCGGAATTGGGTTGTTTTATTGTATTATTATTGTCCCTAAAAATTAGGAATACACCTACTATAATAAAAATGATTAGGGCATAATAAGATAAATTTATTTTTTCTTTTTTAAAACTCATTTATTAATTTCAAAATCTCCATCTACATAGTGATAGTAATAATCTTTATTTTTTATTAAACTTTTAACAAAAAAAATGTCTTTTAATATTTTATTTTCTGTAATTTTATCTTCATTAACTTTTGCTATTTCAAGTGAATATTCTAATATTTTTAATCCCTCATTGAATTTTTGAGACTTAATATATTTTTTTACCGCTATAAAGTAAGCACTTTGAAATATTTCAGATAAAATTGATTCATTATGTTTCTTAATATATTCTGAATTTATTTCACATACTTTATTTATTCCTTTAAAAAATTCATCTATTTTATCTTCACGATAATTTAAAACTGATTCTAAAAAAAGGTAAATTGTATTACTTTTAATATCACTTTTATTAATATTATTTTTTAACAGGATTAAATATTCATGACTTTCTTTAAAGTTATCTTTATTAGAATAATGCATTATCAAAGGAATATACGCTTTAACATATTTTTTATTCATTTTTATTGCTGATTTAAGATCTTCTATTGATTTATTTTTATCATTGAAAAATGATTTATACAATAAATGACGATTAAAATATGTAAATTCATTTGGTTTAAGACTAATTGATTTATTATAATCACTTAAAGATTTATCAAATTCATTTAATTCACTATATACTACTCCTCTTT
>RRZU010888394.1_pt1 | contig 11513 bp, 10 predicted proteins | sample 2165561 | NCBI WGS metagenome assembly RRZU01 (sample SAMN10456909, study PRJNA506462) | wastewater metagenome | isolation source: wastewater sludge | place: USA: Moscow, Idaho | reverse complement strand
TTCTAATGCTGCTGCTGTCTCTTCTAAAGATGCAGCTTGTTGATTTGCTTTAGCTGCCACATTATTTACACTCTCACTCATAGTGATTGCGTTTTGATTCAATGTCTCTCCGTTTGATAGGTTAAGTCTTGCATTCTGTCTTAAGGCATCACCTAACTTATTGACGCTTTCTAAAACTATTAATAAATCTGATTTGAGTCTTGGATCAATATTAACTTGATGTCTAAAGTCATTTTTTGTATAAGATTCTAGAGTTTCTCGTAATTCTGTCATGTTTCTATCAGTTGCTTCAATCATATTATTAACAGTTTGTTTCAGTGTTTCCACCATAGGATTTTGAGAACGAGAATGAATTCTACATTTGTAGATACCTTGCTCAACTTTATCAGTAATAAGAACAATCTCGCCAATAACCCTCATATCTTCTTTGAGTTTCATATCTTGGATAACAGCAACTTGATTAAGATTATTTAAAAGTTCTCCAAATTCATCTTTCACAACAATTTTTGCTGGAACATATTTATTTGTTCTGTAAGATAAGAATTCAACAAAGTCATTAAATTTAAGATTAAATGCTCCAAGCGATTCATTAATCAATTTTTTTGATACAACAGCAACAACAACAACTAACATAGTCAGTAAAACAACACCAAAAAGAACCATTTTCATAACAAGAGAAACGACATCACTAAAAATCTCTTCAGCTTTTTCCCTTGAAATTCCAACTGCATATTGCCCAATAACTTTGTTATTTAAGTCTTTTATAGGTTCAAGAATAACAAAAGCAGAAGAGCTTTCTAATACATTATCCTCTGTAGCACTCTTTAAATCAAATTTTGCAAATTCTTCTTGAAAAGCTTTATCTATCTCTTTTTGAGAAATAATAAAATCTCCTACTTTTTGAACTTCCTCAGGCTTATCTACAGCGATTTTTCCATCCATTAAGACAAGTAAATCCACATTTTGTTTTTTAAATTCTTTCACAATTGAGTTATATCCCATAATTGCTTCTACAGACCCAACATATTCACCACTTTTTGTCATAATAGGAGCAATCCCTCGAAGAACTAATCCAGCTACACCTACTTCAATCGCAGTAAGAGGTTTTTTTGTTTGAGAAACTTTTACAATACTTTCTCTAAAACTGCTTAAATCATCACCAAATTTTTCATGTTTCCAATCTCTTACAAATGATTTAATATCTTTTGTATGGATATGAATTTGTACATTTTTATATGGTGTACCATTTTTAAAAGAAGCTCCAAGGTTATTAAGTGCAACAATAGCTCTTTCTCTATCATTTGTTTCAAGAGCACTTACCACTTCACTATTTGAAGCAACAGTAACAGCAATCGCTAAAACGACACTTTTTTTCGCCTCTTCAGCTTCTAGTATTTTTCCTTTTAGTGTTGCTGCTGTATTTTTATCTGTTTCATCTTCGGTATGACTAAGCATAAAATGCACATATACAGAACCAACTAAGAGCATTGCACCAGCTATACCTAAAATATACTTATTGAGCTTTGCGGCTAATGATGTATCTTTTTGAAAATTTTCCATTCGACTCCCTTACTTATTTTTGATTGTTATCCTATCAAAAAAAATCTTTACTTATAATTTAATAATTACTATTTCTTATTTTTTGTTTAATTCTTTCAACAATTTCGTATAAAACTGTATCATTTAAGTAGTTATCAAAGATACCATAACTTTTTTCTGGCGTAGTCGAAAAATTATCCTTTTGTATTGCAATATCTATTGACTTATTTTCATCTCTATAAATACTCACACTTTCAATGTCATTATATCTTTCTATCTTTTTTAAGCTCTCCACCAAAAGATATTTTTGCATATTAAGCTCACTTTGACCAATATGACTTTTTGCCCCTAAGATAAGTTTTTTATCTTTATAAAAAGCATATGTAATCCAGTTCATTTGTGATTTTAAAAGGATTTTTGAAAGAATAAGATGTAATTTATAAGTCTCCCTTACTTTTTTAAAAGAGCCTTTAGAAGAGATATTTGAGAGGATTTCTGTTGTTGATTTGATATGAAAATCTTGTTTTTTGGAAGTTTTAGAAAAAAGCTTACTTTCATCCTTAAAATATAAGCTTTTAAGTTCATCAACTGAAATAAGATTATTTTCCATACTTTAATTTTTGAAGCTCGCTTCCTATATCATCTTGTCTCATAAAATGCTCCCCAATTAAAAAAGCATCTGCACCAATCGAACTAAGTCTTAGAATAGTTTCTCTATCGTTTACTCCACTCTCAGCAACAATAATTTTACCGTTTGGAATCATCGGAATAAGTTTATCGCAAAGCGTCATATCCATTTCAAAAGTTTGAAGATTTCTATGATTTATACCAATAATATGAGCTCCACATCGCATAGCTTTCATCAAATCTTCTTTGTCATGAATCTCAACCAAAACATCAAGTCCAAGTTGCAGTGCTCTATCATACAAATATTGCAACTCTTTAGTTGAAAGTGCCTTTGCGATTAAAAGAACAAAATCAGCTCCATACACAAGTGCTTCAACCAGCTGATACTCATCAATTATAAAATCTTTTCGAAGCAGTGGAGTGCTTACATATCGTCTAATTCCTGTAAGGTATTCTAAATTTCCTTGAAAAAAGTGTGGTTCTGTTAAAACAGAAAGACAATTCGCACCATTTTTGCTATATTCCATCGCTATAGCTATTGGGTCAAAATCTTCTCGTATTATCCCCTTGCTTGGACTTGCTTTTTTCACTTCAGCTATTATTCTAATAGGTTCCTCTTTTGTAGCAGTAAGAAGCGATCTTACATCTCTTGGAGGATAGGGGTTATAAGCTAAACTTCTCCCCAGCCAGTCTATACTATAGTCAATCTTTCTTTTTTCTAAATCATCTTTTGTTTTTCTTATTATCTCATCAAGTATCATTTTTCCTCTTTTTTCCCTTCTATACATTCATTAATTTCATCATAATGAAGTTTTATCTCTTCATCATCTAATCCTACTTTTTGAACAACTTGTTTCATATATTCATTTGCTAATTTGCATTCGTTATTTTTAAAATATCCCCATGCAACAGAATCTGTAAAAGCTATATTTTCTGGATTTGATTCATATGCTTTTTTCACCAACTCAAGCCCTTTTTTAACATCTAAATCATAATCAATGAGTAAATAACCATAAAAATTTTCATAATCTGGATTTGATTTCTCTTTTAAAGCAATTTCAAAATTATTTAAAACATCCTTGATAACAACTTTTTTATCTGGTGCTATTGTGAAAGTAAGCATTGCAATCCGACCCAAAAGAGTCTCATCACCACTCATTTCATATGTTTTTTGTAAGATATTTAATGCTTTTTCAAACATTTTATCTTTTTCGTAAATTGATGCCAAAGCTAAATTATTATTACCTGTTTGTAGTAAGAAGTCAATCCCTTTTTGCTTGTCTTGTTGCATATAAAGTTCACCAAGCATCAATTCAAACTTCCCTAAATTTTCTTTTTTATGCTCTTTTTTATGCTCACCATATATCTTTTCCATTACCTCTATCATACCTTCAAGGTTGTTTTGATTTTGATAATATTCAAGGAGCTTTAAACAAATAGTTTTATCTCCACACCCATTTTTATTCGTATAATTTTTTAGATATTCGATAGCCTTTGTTTTATCATCAAGTTTTGAATAATAGAGATTTGATATCGCTAGAAGTAAATTTGGTGTTCCTAATGCTTGATATCCAAAGTCATAATTTCGTAAAGCTTCTTGATATAATCCTAAAATAAAATACAAATCACCAATCAAACCACTATTTTGTGGCGATTGTTTTGATTCTAATTCTTTTGCTATCACTAAGGCATCATCATATTTTTTAAGAATTAGAGCACTGAGGAGATATTTGTACATCAAATATTCTTTGATTGCAGGAAAAGTTTCAAAATTATCTTTAGTAAGACTAAGTACCTTTTCAAAATTTTTGTTTGCAAAATGAGATTCTATTGATTTTTTAAGATAATCACTCTCTTTTGTTTCCTCAAATAATTTTTCATAGATAATCGCACTACTTGCAAAATCACTATTAAGCTCACTATCAAGTCCAACAAGCGTAAAAACATCTTCTTTTGCATTGCTTAAACTACTTCCTAAAAGGTTGAGTCCAGAAAGAAGGATAAGAGAAAATATTATTCGATGATAGCTGGACATTCTTGTTTTACCTCTTTTATATTATTTTTAAAATGTTCCCAAAAAGGGAAAGTTCTACACTGAGTTGGTCTTGCTTCATAAATCGAACATTGTTTTTTTGTCAAATCAAAAAAAATACATGCGAAATTATTTTCACCTATTTGCTTCTCTTTAATAGAAAATTTATAGTCATATTTTACTAAATATCTATCAAATACTTCTTTAACTGAAATATTGAGATGTGTGGCTAACTTTTCAATCTCATCAATCGTAATCCAAATAAATCCACTCTCTCCAATACAACAATTTCCAGCACAAGTACTACACACTGTTGCATCAAATTTATACGGGTACCCGATGTGTTCTAAAATCATAATTGTTTTGTATCAACTTTTATACTGTAAGTATTGCACATTTTATAAATCTCTTCCATCTCTTTTGTAAATTTTTCACCCTCAAACATAATAAGTGGCGGTAAAATCGAAAGTAAACTTTTTGAATTTTTTCGTCCATAAACCATCACTAACGTGCTCTTTCTATCGATTTTAGGATGTAAAAATTGCAATGCTTCGATGTTTATTCCATATTTTTTACTCAAAAAGATAATATCATCAAGAAGCTTAACATCATAACAAAAGAAAAATTTTCCATTATCCTTTAATATTTTCGCACTTTTTTGGATTAAAAATTCCAATGGTAAACTATCGTTGTATCGTGCTCTTTTTAAATTTTTATTGTCACTTTGAATCACTGATGATGGATAAAATGGAGGATTAGAGACAATCATATCAAAAGATTTTTCAAATGATAGGTGTTGAAAATCACCCTCATAGATATTTGAAATGACACCATTTATTTGGCTATTTTTTTTTGTTAAAAAAATAAATTCTTCTTGAATTTCTGCACTATGAAGCTTCAATTTTGGATACTCTTTTGCGATTAAAATCCCTAAAATACCACTTCCACTTCCAATATCAAGAAGTTCACCTTGATTATTTTTAAATATTTTAAGATTCTCTTTTATAAAACTGAAAAGAGCTAATGTATCACTATTATAACAATACCCATCGATTGGTTGATAAAGAAGTGTCAATTAAAAACTCCAGAACTATCTCCACTTAAAAACTTTTGGACAATCTCTAGCTTAGAATTTTTAAAATGCTCCTCATCACCATATTCTACAATCACTCCATCATACAACATCGCAAAATAATCAGCTGTCTTAAAAGTTTCATTGATATCGTGACTTATTAAAATGGAAGTGGTTTTTATCTCTTTTTGAAGACTAATTATCATTTGTGAAATAACATCACTTGTAATAGGGTCAAGCCCTGAAGTTGGTTCATCATAGAGTAAAACTTTTGGATTCAAAATGATAGTTCTTGCAAGTCCTACCCTTTTTCTCATCCCACCACTTAGTTCATCAGGGTTAAGATATGCAACTCTCTGGGCATCAAGTCCCACTAAAGTAAGTTTATCCATCACCTCTTGTTTTATAGTTTGTTCATCAAGTTTTGTGTGCTCCCTAAGTGGAAATGCAACATTTTCATAAACATTCATACTATCAAATAAAGCTCCACTTTGAAACAAAAATCCAATATCCTTTCTCACCTCTCTAAGCTCTTTTTCATTCATTGTACCAATATCATTTTCATGATAAAAAATCTCTCCACTTGTAGGTTTTAAAAGCCCTACAATATGTTTGATGATAGTTGATTTTCCACCACCTGAAAGTCCAAAAATAGCAGTACATTTACCAGTTTTTATATCGAGATTAACATCTTTTAAAATCTCTTTTGTTCCAAAAACTTTTTTGAGATTTCTGATTTTTATAATACTATCATTCAAACTATTTCTCCATAGTATCTATATCAAATTCAACACAAAACCCACGGTCAAGGTTTTCATAATCTTTATAAAATTCACACGATTTTGGTTTGTACTTTTTGATATATTGTTCCAATCTCCCTTTTTGATCAAATCCCATTTCACAATACAAATATTTAATCTTACGAGCAATTGTCTCATCAATAATTTTTTTAAGAATTTCATCCCCATCAACTCCTCCAAAAAGAGCATTTGATGGTTCAAATGTGACATTCTTAGGGAGTTTAAAATCATTTTTTATATAGGGTGGATTTGAAATACACATATCAAATTTTTGATATTCTACATTTTCAAATAGATCACTTTTTACAAATTTTATCTTCTCTTCTACACCAAACTTTTTAGCATTTAAAGTAGCTAATTCCAAAGCATCCTCATTGATATCAACACCGACTATCTCTATATTTTGGATAAGTTTTGCTAGCATCACAGAGATAATCCCACTTCCTACACCAATCTCAATAATTTTTGGATTCTTTATCTCTTTTAAAATAGCCTCAGCTTTTTCAACCAAAATCTCTGTTTCTGGTCGTGGAATAAGGACATTTTGTTTTACAATAAAACTCTCCCCATAAAAACTAGCACGATTCGTAAGATACTCAATAGGAAAATCACTCGCCCTCTTTTTGACAAGTTTTCCTAAAGCATCTTCACAATTGCACTCGTTTTTATAGTTTAAATGAAGCCAAATTGGATTTTTATCCAAAAGGAAAAGAAGCAGTATTTCAACCTCTTTAGCTGGGATATGTGTCACCCCTTTTAAAAGCGGAGTATACTTCTTTATTATTTGTTCGTAAGTCATTATTTTTGAGGGAGTTTTTCTCTCATCATCTCTACCAAATCAGCTGGAATTGTCTCAAGCTTAGGTAAAACTATATTAAGTGTGACATATAAACTTCCCATCTCTTTTGTTTTTCTATTCAGTACACCCAAATCTTTCAATCTCATCTTTTGATTTTGTTTTGTATTTTCTGGAATCTTCAAAGTTACATCTTTATAGAGTGTTTTTACTTCAACTTTTCCACCAAACAGTGCAGTATAAAGAGGAACATCCACTTTTAAGGATAAATCATCCCCATCCCTTGTGTATTCGTTATCTTCACTCACATTTATTGTAAGAATCAAATCTCCCCTTGGAAATCCTTGTGCTTTTTTCCCTTTCTCTTTAGCCCTAATTTTTTGACCATTTGCAATCCCTTGTGGTATTTTAATATCAAAACTCTCCCCATTAAGAGTTATGCTTTTTTTCCCACCAAGCACTGCTGTTCTAAAATCAACCGTTAAACTCGCTTCGATATCCAAATCTGGCTCATATCCACCGCCAAATCCGCCTCCAAAACCACCAAAACCAGCTCCTCCGAAGCCTCCACTAGAGAAACCTCCTCTTCCACCACCAAACATATTTCTCAAGATTTCATTGATATCTACTCCAGCCCCTTGCCCTCGTGCAAAATCATGAAAATTTTGCCCACCAAACATACTATCTCCATATTGGTCGTATTGAGCTTTTTTCTCCTCATCACCAAGCACTTCATAAGCTGCATTTATCTCTTTAAACTTCTCTTCTGCTTCTGGCGTTTTATTGATATCTGGATGGTATTGTTTTGCTAGATTTCTATAAGCTTTTTTAATTTCAGCTTGTGATGCATTCTCACTTACACCTAGTGTTTCATATAAACTTTTTGCCATTCTTGTTATCCTTTCTTGATATGTTCCAAATTGCTAAAGCAATGTGTGCCATTTATTTTCTCCCTATAATAGATAGTATGAGCAAATTGCTAAAGCAATATCCCATATACTGATTCTTTTTTCATTAAAATACTGATTAAATTATAAAAAGTTGATAGGATACCCCACCAACTTTTGAAATTATACTTGATATATTAGCACTTGTCAATACAGAGTGCTAATTTCATTCCACTTATTTTGCTAAAAGACCTTTTTTAGGACCACTGACACCACAGCATTGTTTATATTTTTTTCCACTTCCACAAGGACAAGCTTCATTTCGTGCTACTTTTTTTGCTGGAGTATCTACCCTCTCCTCTTTATTTGTAAAAAGTGCTTCGTTAGATTGTTCCATTTTTGCTTTTAAAGCCTCAATCTCTCTTCTCTCCGCTTCTTCATCTCTTAGTCTTACTGTAAATAAAATTTTAACAATCTCTAATTTGATAGAAGCGATAAGCTCAATAAACATATTGTAGCTCTCTTTTTTATACTCAACCAGTGGGTCTTTTTGATTGTATCCTCTAAGTCCAATACCAGTTTTGAGTGTATCCATAGTATAAAGATGATCTCTCCAAGAACTATCAAGAATTTGAAGATAAAGAATTTTTTCTATCTCTTGTCTTTGTTCATCTGAAGCCATTGACATTTTTTCATCATATTTTGATTGAACAACATCTAAAAGTTTTTGACTTACAAGCTGTTTATCATTATCCCTGATATCATCTTTTGTTATATGAAGCCCAAGCTCCTCTTGTAGTTTTAAAACAACATGCTCATAGTTAAAATCATCCATCATCGTAGATGTACTTAAAAATTCTGCATGTTGCATAAGATTTGCCACATACTCAGCAATATTTTCTTTTATTTTTGAGTCAATATCATATTCTTTACTTAACAAATCATTTCTAAATTTATAGATAACTTTTCTTTGCTCATTTGCTACATCATCATACTCTAAAAGATGTTTTCTACTTTCAAAATGCATAGACTCTACTTTTTTCTGTGCATTTTCTACTGCTCTTGTAACCATACCAGATTCGATATGTTCACCCTCTTCAATGCCAAGTCTTGTCATAATATTTGCAATCTTATCACTTCCAAATATTCGTAAAAGATTATCTTCAAGACTCAAATAAAATTGTGATTCACCAACATCACCTTGTCGCCCACTTCTTCCTCGAAGCTGATTATCTATCCTTCTACTTTCATGTCTTTCAGTTGCAATAATTGCCAAACCACCAAGCTCTAAACACTCTTTTGGAAGTTTGATATCAACTCCACGACCTGCCATATTTGTAGCAATCGTTACTGCACCTTTTTGACCAGCTTGTTCTACAATTTTTCCCTCTTTTTCATGTTGTTTTGCATTTAAAACAGTGTGAGCTATTTTTTTATCTTTGAGTAGTTTATGTAAATATTCACTTTTTTCAATAGAAGTAGTCCCAACTAAAACAGGTTGCCCTCTATCGCTATACTCTTTTATTTTAAGACAAATAGCATCAAATTTTTCTCTCTCACTTTTATAAATTAAATCATTTTTATCAACTCTTCTTACAGGGAGATTTGTTGGGATACTTACAACATCAAGATTGTAAATTTCAGCAAATTCAGTCGCTTCAGTTTGAGCAGTTCCTGTCATCCCAGCTAAAGTTGTATACATTCTAAAATAATTTTGGAAAGTGATATCAGCTAAAGTTTGTGACTCATCTTGTATCTTTACACCCTCTTTTGCTTCAAGTGCTTGGTGGAGCCCATCACTAAATCGTCTCCCTTCACTAAGTCGTCCCGTAAACTCATCAACGATGATAACTTCATTGTTTTGAACAACATAATCAACATCTTTTTGGAAAACATAATTTGCTTTTAAAGCTTGATCAAGTTGATGTGAAAGCCCAGCATTTTCTAAAGCATAAAGATTTTCAACTCCATACATTTGCTCTGCTTTAGTTATACCACTATCATTTATCATAATAGCTCGATTCTTTTCATCTACATAAAAATCACCTGTGATGACTGGTTGTTCATCAGGTCTTGTAGGCTCAATTCTCTCCCCTTTTTCTAAAACTAAAGCTATCTCATTTGATTTTACATAATCGCTTGCTTTTCGTTTTGTTGGTCCACTAATGATAAGTGGAGTTCTTGCTTCATCTATCAAAATAGAATCTATCTCATCAACGATAACATAATGGTGCCCTCTTTGAACTTTCTCATTGATGTCATACACCATATTGTCTCTTAGATAATCAAATCCATACTCATTATTCGTACCATAAGTGATATCACAATTGTATTGCTCTTTTCTCTCCATATCATTTTTAAGAGCATTTGTCACAATTCCAACACTAAGCCCCAAAAAGTTATAGAGTTTTTCTAACTCTTTTGCATCTCTTGTTGCCAAATAGTCATTTACTGTTACAACATGAACACCTTTACCACTTAGAGCATTTAACACAACAGGAAGTGTCGCAACAAGTGTTTTCCCCTCCCCTGTTTTCATCTCAGCAATTCTTCCATCGTTAAGCACTAGCCCACCAATAAGCTGAACATCATAGTGTCTCATCCCAAGAACTCTTGTACTCGCTTCCCTTGTGATAGCAAAAACATCATTTAAAACTTCATCTGTTGTAACTTTATCTAATTGCAGTTTTTCTTTAATTTCATCAATTGTAGTTTGGATCTCTTCATCACTCATTGCACTATATTTTGGCTCAAGTGCATTGATAGCTTCAACTCTTTTTCGATATCTTTTAACCTCTTTGTCGTTTTTCGTACCGAATAATTTTCCTAAAATAGCTAGCATAAAATTTTAATCCTTTTTCGTATATAATTGGTCCGATTATAACTAAAGGATAATTATGAAAGTATTAATTATGAGCTTATTTTTAAGCTACTCACTATTTGGAACTATTTTAGATTTTAAAACTATCAGTACCAATTTTAAACAAATAGTCAAAAACAAATCAGGTAATGAAGCAATCTACAAAGGTACCTTAAAAATAAAAGGGAACGATAAGATCCTATGGAGTTACCAAACACCTGTGATTAAAAATGTCTATATCAATAAAAATAGTGTGATTATCGATGAACCAGAACTTGAACAAGCAATCACATCTAGTCTAAATGATGAACTTAATATGGTAAAAATTATAAATAACTCCAAAAAAGTATCCGCCAATACTTATGAAAATACCCTTGAAGATACTAAATACAGAATCATAATCGAGAATAATGTCTTAAAATCTGTAAGTTATAAAGATGAACTTGATAATAAAGTACTGATATTTTTTACAAATTTTCAAAAAGATATTTTTATAAACGATGGTGTTTTTTCATTTAAGATACCCAAACATTATGATGTTATAAAAAAATAATAGTTTTTTGGTTATGATACCGCAAAAGGTACAACTGATAATAGCTTGAAAGTGATTTCAAGAGGAAAGTCTGGGCTTTAGTGAAGCAAGGTTCCATCTAACGGATGGCTAGAGTAATCTAAGGGAAAGTGCAACAGAAAGTAAACTGCCACCTCTTGGTTAGAGCTCTGGTAAAGGTGAAACGGTGGAGTAAGAGCCCACCAATATTTTGAGCAATCAAGATAGTTATGTAAACCCAACCTAAAGCAAGAAAACAATGGTATAAGCTTCACATTTTTTGTTTTCGCAAGATTTTTAAAGTGATTTAAAAACTAGATAAATTATTATCCACGACAAAACGCGGCTTA
>RRZU011440865.1_pt1 | contig 11514 bp, 10 predicted proteins | sample 2165561 | NCBI WGS metagenome assembly RRZU01 (sample SAMN10456909, study PRJNA506462) | wastewater metagenome | isolation source: wastewater sludge | place: USA: Moscow, Idaho | reverse complement strand
TCATCTATTTTGGATTACTACTATCATTGGTAAAATGGAAAATTAAAACCTCCCCATTTTCACCAAAACAACTTAAGATTTTAGTTATCACACTAGGGCTTTTTATAGTGAATTGCGTATGGACAACATACATCACACCACACTTTTTAGCTATAGCACCAAGTTTAACATGGCAAATAGCCGAAGCTGTATTAAGAACCACCATTTTATGCGTAGCTGGCATTACAGCTGTTTATTATTGGGGTATCTCATCGGAAGTAGAACACTTACTCCAACTCGCTTGGAGCAAACATAATATCATAAAAAGAACCAAAAAACTATGAAAAATTTAGATTTCAAGACTAAGATTTTACCTAATTTAGGCATCGCCTTATTATTTCTAATTGCTTCGGTCATGTATTTTTATCCAGTATTGGAGGGGAAAATCATATATGCTGGTGACAACATCAACGGGACTGCGGCTGTACAAGAATCGGCTAGGCATTATGAAGCTACAGGTGAGCGTACTTGGTGGACAGGATCGATGTTTAGTGGTATGCCCAATTACCAAATTGGTGGAGGACAATATCTAATTAACAAAATTCTTACTCCTTTTTTTAATTTTTTTCTTTATGGTGGACGGAATTATATTTTTATATTTTTCTATTACCTCGTTGCGTTTTTTGTATTATTACGAACTTTTAAAATTAACAAATGGATTAGTATGGCAGGCGCTTTCTCCATAGCGTTGTCTTCCTATTTCTTCATTATTATTGCAGCTCAACATCATGGGAAAACTATGTCAATAACTTGGATGACGTTGGTGGTAGTTGGTTTCTTACTTATTTATCGAAAATTTTACGGCTGGGGGTCTATCCTTACCATGTTCTTCATTATAATTGGTTTTTTTATACATCCCCAGATGTCATACTATATTTGCATGCTGATAGGCGTGTTATTTTTTGCTGAATTAGCTATACACTGGAAAGAAAAACGTTGGAAAGATTTTGGAATTGCCTCTGCCATTTTCTTTGCCTCTTTTTTAATAGGATTAGGTTGTGGTAGCGCCAATATTTTTGCCAATCAGGAATATGCAGAACAAACTATGCGTGGCGGACATTCTGACTTGGAAAAAGTAACAGACGAAACGAATAAAACCAAAGGGCTCGATTTGGACTATGCCACAGCTTGGAGTTACGGTATTGGGGAAACAATGACATTGTTAATTCCTAATTATGAAGGTGGCGCCAGCGGCTATTCACTTGGCACGGATTCTAAACTTTATAAAGAGCTCGTAAGTAACGGTGTTCCAAGAGCTGCAGCCAAACAGTTTTGTGAAGCTGCACCGACTTATCATGGAGAAAAAGCATTTACATCGGGGCCTGTTTACATTGGCGCTATTATTTGTTTTTTATTCCTTTTAGGATTATTGATTGTAAAAGGGCCTTACAAATGGGCCTTGCTCATAGCAACTTTATTCTCCATATTTTTAGCATGGGGACATAATTTGATGCCTTTGACCGAATTATTTTTCAATTATTTCCCAATGTACAATAAATTTCGCGCCGTTGAAAGTATCCTTATCGTTGCGGAAATTACGATGCCATTACTTGGTTTTCTAGCACTGAAAACTATTTCAGAACGGGAATTTGAATTTGAAAAATTAAAAAAATACATTTTGGTTGCTGCTGGAATTACTGGGGGACTTTGCTTGTTTCTCATTTTATTCGTCAACCAAATTGATGTTACATCTTCATACGATGAGCAATTGAAAACTCAATTACCAGAATTTGCCTATAATGCATTGTTACAACAACGTGCAGACATGATTAGTTCTGACGCATGGCGCTCTCTTATATTCATTTTGCTTGGTAGCGGACTTACATTTGCCTATGCACACACTATTAATAAGCAAAAAAACGAAGAAAGTACGAACAAAGCAAATCTATGGTTTGGTTGCGTTTTGGCACTTTTGATTATTGCCGACATGTGGAGCGTGGATAAACGATTCTGCAATAATGATAACTTTCGTCCTAAAAAAGAAATTACCAGAGCGTTCGCTATGCAGCCATATGAGAAAGAATTACTAAAAGACACCTCCTATTTTAGAGTGCTAAATTTAAGCACCAATACCTTTAACGAAGCACGTACCAGTTATTATTTAAAATCTATCGGAGGTTACTCTGCCGCTAAATTACGTCGGTACCAAGATTTAATTGACGAACATATTATACCAGAAATGAACCCATTATTTCAAGCAATTTCTGAAAGTGCTGGTTTTCAAACGCCAATAGATGGCAATAAACTATTTCCTGTGCTTAATATGTTAAACATGAAATATGCTCTTATACCACTACAAAACGGAGAGGTTGTACCTATTGAAAATCCATACTCCATGGGTAATGCATGGTTTGTAGATAGTCTGCTTATAGTAAATAATGCCAACGAAGAGTCTAATGCTTTAAGCATTATTAATCTACGTAAAACAGCGGTCTTGGACAAATCATTTGCCAAAATGGCTGAACAATTAACAACAGCAACAGATGCTTATGCAACTATTAAACTAACAACGTATACACCATCTAGTGTAGAGTACACATCACAATCATCCGTAGGGAAAACGGCTGTATTCTCCGAAATCTATTATCCGTATGGGTGGAAAGCAACTATTGATGGAAAACATGTTGAACACTATCGAGTAAATTATATGCTACGTGCAATCAATATCCCAGCAGGTAAACACCAGATTGTATTTAGATTTGAACCTGATAGCGTGCAAAAGGGCAATTTGATATCTATGATATGTTTCTCAATGATGTTATTGACAATTTTTGGATACACAGGCTATTATATATACAGTAAAAGAAAAAAACAAAAGTAGATGCCTAAGACACTCATAATAGGACCAAATTTTCACTATTTTGTTCATAGTATTGAGCAAGCTTTTTCTGCGCTTGGCTATGAAACAAAGGCATTGATATTTGATGTGCCTATTCATCCATTTACGCTTTTCAACAAAGTTTGTTACCAGTTAAGCACTGACAGAAAATCATTAGAAGAGACATCACGCAAACAGAATAAAAAAGATATAGAATGTGCGTATCATGAGTTTTCACCTGACATCGTTTATATTGTCAATGGTGAAATATTAGAACCAGAAACAGTGCGCATGTTTAAACAGAAAAGCAAAGTGGTTTTATGGATGTTTGATTCCATTACTCGCATAGATCGTTTGAAAGCATTAGTGAAAGATGTAGATTATATATTTTGTTATGATAGCAGCGATATAGAATGGTGTCATACACAAGGCGTAGAAGCCCATTTTCTACCACAAGCATGTGACGAAACTATATATCATCCTTTACATCTAAAGAAAGATATTGATATTTTATTCGTAGGAGAGTTGTACTATTCTAAAAAGCGTCAGAAATATATTAAAACTGTAATAGATGCATTCCCAAATAAAAAAATATTAATTTTTGGTAAATACAAACCATGGTATAAGGGCTTTTTCTCTTGGTTATTTAGAGAAAAACGTAACATATATAAAAATCATGATTTACATAATGAGGAAGTAAACAAATATTACAATAGAGCCAAGGTGGTACTGAACATTCATCATGAACAGCAAACCAATGGTGCCAACCCTAAAGTATTTGAAATCTGTGGTTCTGGAGCATATCAAGTCTGCGATTCAAATCCGTATATTAAATCACTCTTTCCATCTGGTGAAATTGGATTGTATAAGAATGAAAAAGAATTGGTGAAACACATATTATACGCACTGGAACATGATATGACCCAAGAGTCTCATACAGCTCACCAACTTATTTACACCAATCATACTTTTACCAACCGAATAAAGGAAATGCTATCATTAATTAAATAAAGAATCACGATCATGTCAAAAGTTTTGATTATATGTCCTTCCTTTCATTATTTCCCAAAAAGTATCGAACGTGCATTCAAAAACCTAGGATGGGATACAATGCTTGAAACATACGATGAGCCTATTCATCCTAATAGCCTATTCAACCGTTTACTCTATAAATGTTTGAGCAATAAAGAGCGCTTAGTTGAAAAATCTCGAAAGAGGTGGAAAACGTACATTGAGCAACAATATATATCATTTAATCCTGACCTTGTATTTATTATAAAGGGCATTAATTTACTACCAGAAACTGTACGTTTCTTTCATCAACATAGTAAAATTGTCCTTTGGATGTATGATTCAATTACTAGGTATGACAATCGATTAGGAGCATTAGTCCCTGAAGCAGATTTTGTTTTTTGTTATGAAAAAAAAGATATTGATTGGTGTAAGCAATATTGTAACAATGTGAATTTTTTGGCTCAAGCAGTAGATGAAACTATTTACAAACCATTAAATATTGAAAAGGATATTGATATCCTTTTTGTGGGTGGAATATATAAATCTCCGAAACGACAAAAAATACTAAATGTAGTTATTACTCATTTCCCGACACGAAAGATTGTATTCTATGGCATCTATAAACCATGGTATAAGAATCCTATAAAATGGCTTTTTAGAGAACATCGTAAAATATTTAAAAATCATGACATTGATAGTAACCAAGTCAATGAATATTATAATCGTGCACATGTTGTTTTAAATGTTCATAGGGAGCAACAATCGGATGGAGCAAATCCAAAAGTATTCGAAATCTGCGGTTCAAAGGCAATTCAAGTTTGTGATGCTAATCCTTATATCACTTCTGTCTTTTCTAAGAATGAAATTGAACTATACCACAATGATGAAGAACTAATTACTGCAATAAATCGTGCATTAGAAGAAGATAAAACTACAGCTGTAGAGGAAGCTTATAATATAGTATTAGGTAATCACACTTTTACCAAACGAATAGAATATTTATTATCAATTATCAAATTGTAAGATGAGCAAAAAAACAATAACACACGTATACTCTGGTGTAGTTCTATATTCTTTAATGCAATATATTTTCTTAATGGATATCGATACAATAGAGAATCATACTTATTTTTTCTTTTCACATGCAATAGATAAAAATGTAGCAAAAAAATTTAAACATTACACGCAGTTTAAAGACACAACTAAAATGAATCCTTTATATAGAGTTTTATACAAACTTAAAATACGATTCACACAATATCACAAATATCCTTTTTTGCGAAATGCAAATTTATATGCACAAGACCACATGTTCGGAATGCTACTTCGCAACAGAAACTATTCATTATTGGAAGATGGTCCCAATTTCCTTTCTAATTCTATGGGTAAATCTGGATATATCTTGAAACTGCAAAAAGAACGACAACATAAGCTATCATCAAAAATTGAAGAATGGTTATATGGACCCGTCACAATAAAATTCTTTGGTAACAACAAGTACTGTAGTGATATCTATTTGACTGAAGAAAATACTTCTACTGTTCTAGAAGGAAAAAGGGTACATGTTAAAAGTCTTGAAGATATGTGGCAAGAATCGACAGACGAAAAAAAGGACTATATTCTGAATAAATTTAATGTATTTACAGAGGATATAATCGTATTATCTAAGCGATCGATTGCCTTTATGACACAGCCATTGGTAGATGATGGTATATTAACAAACGATGAATATAAATCTCTACTTCAAAAAGTGTTTTCGAAATACAATACACATAAGATGGTTATTAAGACACATCCACGGGATAAGTTTGCCTATAAAAAGTATTTCCCGGAAATTGAAGTTTTTGATAAACCTATCGGAATGCAACTTTTAGCCTTAGCAGGAGTGCATTTTGAACGTTTTGTGACTCTTTTTTCAAGTTCCGTTTCGGGACTTCCATACAAGGCGGAAATTGATTATTTCGGAACACAAGTTCATCCTAAACTATTCAATTACTATGGAGATATAGAACCAAAATTTCCTTGTAATCTATTAATCAGTTAAATAATCTAATTTCATCTTATCACCTTTCTGCAAATTCCTATTTATCTTTTTTCCAATAATATCCTGATAATATTTTGGGTGCAAACCAAATCCCGGACGTATAGAGCGTACATTGTTTTCAGTAATTACTTCGCCAGCTGTGATATTCTCTACTACATAAAGTGAACGTGAAAAATCACGTCCTTTAACTTGTTTCTCGGTAAGTGAATAATCCACATTACCAATTGCTTTTTCTGCTTGTCGAACTGCTTTCACCATTTCGGTAAATTCAATTTCATTCATCGAAAAACTAGCATCGGGTCCACCAATCGAACGGTCAATTATAAAATGCTTTTCGATTACTTTTGCTCCAAAACAAACAGCAACAATAGGTGCGGTGCTTCCAATGGTATGGTCAGATAAGCCAGTATTTACCTTATACCTTTCTGCCATATCGCGAATCATTAGCAAGTTAGCTTCTTCTATTGGTGCCGGATAAGACGACGTACACTTTAATAATGTAACATCATAGTTGCCCATATTATGGCAAGCATCCAATGCCAATTCAATATCTTCTTCTGTTGCAATTCCAGTTGAAATAATCATTGGCTTTCCTTTTGAAGCAGCATATTCTATCAATGGAATGTCTGTAATTTCGAAAGATGCAATTTTATAAATTGGATTTCCCAATTCCTCTAAAAAATCAACTGCGGTTTTATCAAATGGACTTGAGAAACAGACTAAGCCTTCTTGCCTTGCAACTTCAAAAAGTTCTTTGTACCATTCCCACGGCGTATAAGCTTCTTTATATAAGTCATATAGATATTTGTCAGCCCAAATTGTACCCTTTATTTTAAAATCATCTTTTTTGCAATCAATTGTTATTGTATCTGCAGTATATGTTTGTAGTTTAATTGCATCAGCACCAGCACGTTTCGCTGCTCGTATTGTTTCTTTAGCAACCTCAATGCTGCCGTTGTGATTTGCAGAAAGTTCTGCAATGATGAAAACGATATCTTTATTTTTTTGAGAATACATATTCATATGAATCCATTTTATTAATTTTTAATTCTCTTTGAAAAACAAATCCTGCATTTTCAAATGATCTAACCGATCCGACATTCTCTTTTTTAATGAATGCAGTAATAATGTTATCTGATAACTCGGTATATGTTTCACAACATTTTATCAAAAATTTCGAGGCTAACTTTCGCCCCCGAAATTTCTTATCAATACTTATTCCTATAACTGTATTATTTTCATTCTTATCAAATCTTACTAAACCCGCTGGTGTTCCATCAACTTCACAAATATAATAAAAAGCATTCTCATCATTCATTTTTTTTTCAAACCAGATAGAATGGTCATTATATAGAATCGGATCAAAATTAAATGAATTTGAACGTACTAATTCATCATTTGCCCATTCAAAAATAATTTGTTTATCACCTAATGTGACGTTTCTAACATTTATTGCGTATCTAATCTTCGAGTGAATTACTACATTTTTAAATTCATCATGAAATAGACAATGATCTTTTAAACTTGCTTCATGTATAAAACCATTAGTTTCCAAAGCATTATAAAGATGCGGACGCAAATCAAAAGCATAGGTAAATAACTTATGTAATTTCAGTTCTTCAAACGCAAGTTGCTCCAATAAATCTAAATAAATACTCCAATGTTTCGAAAACTCTCTTTCTTCAAGTGAAGTGTCCATTATAAATGATATTTCGGCATTTTTATCTAACCAATTGATGTGTACCAAACCACCATAGCCAATGCATTTATCGTTTTCTAAATACGAAAACAATAACTGCGAAGGTTTTTCTTGTGCAAATAATTTTGAAACTACATTTTCAAAGTAATTATTCTGCATTTCAACCGTAAGTGGTTCAGCTTGCCTCAAATGGTAAATTTGTTCGTTTCGCCATTTCATTATTTCAAAACGATCTTCTATTCGTATTGGAACAAGAGAATATTCACCTTGTGAGTAAACTTGTTTATTTAGAATTTTGTATGAGTTCATATTTCATTTCTGCTAGTTTCCAATCTGTTAAATTGTCAATGTCTTGTACATTATCTTCAGAAAGTGTAATTGATGAAGAGTTTTCGGTAAATAATGTGTCTGTTATCTTTGTTGGATTATACCAATACCACTGTCCTGCATCATGATAAACTGATTCTAAATCTTGCGAACGCGCATTCAAATATTTTTCCCAAAGCATTTTAACTTTCCCATCAGCTCCAAATCGTAAACCTCTCCAAATGGGATATCCGTATGATACAATTGGAAAAACAGAAGAGTAATTATTGTACTCTAATAAATTAAAACCATTAACAATATCATCAACATTAATTAAAGGTGCAGTTGGGTAAATACAACATATAAAATCAAATGTTTTATTAAATCGGTTTATATATTCATTTTCTACTTCTTTTAAAACTGAAATTGTTGTTGCAAAATCATTCGCATTTTCTTTCGACCTAAGAAAAGGTACTTTTGCACCATATTTTATAGCAACCTCAACAATTTCTGCATCATCTGTTGATACAATAACTTCATCAAAAAGCTTAGATGCAATTGCAGTTTCAATAGAATATGCAATAATAGGTTTACCCAAAAAATCTTTGATGTTTTTACGTGGAATACGTTTACTACCACCTCGTGCAGGTATTATGCAGAGATTACTCATTGTAATAGTCATTAATTGTGTTAATTACAAAGTTTTGTTCTTCATCACTCAAGGTTGGGTAAATAGGAATACTAATACAATGCTTATAATAAGTTTCTGATGCCAGCAAATCACCTTCTTTCCAGCCGAAATTTTTATAATATGGCATTAAATGAGCAGGAATGTAATGTATTTGAGCAAAAATATTGTTTGATATTAAATGCTTATAAAGACCTAGTCTATCTTCAACTTCAATAACATATAAATGATAGGCATGTCCATCAACTATACCCGATTGCCCAATAATGAAACTTTTATTTTCAAATGCATTTTGGTATTTTTGTGCAATTATTCTTCGTTTTTCTATTCCTTCATTTGCTCTTTTCAACTGACTTGTACCTAAAGCAGCTTGCATGTCAGTTATCCGATAATTATAGCCCAACTCTTGCATTTCCATATACCAGCTGGGGTAATCATTTTCGCCAGCTTTGCCAGTTGCAAATTCAACAGTGTTTAAATATGCATCGTCAAATTTTGTAATTCCATGTGACCTCAAACGATTAAGTTCCTTATATACTTCAATATCGTTGGTTGTTACCATTCCACCTTCTCCACAGGCTATATGCTTTACTGGATGAAATGAGAAAATGGCCAGCTCTGCATACTTCGCATTACCACATTTTTGTTGCTCTCCCTTCGAATCTACAAAATATCCCCCGGGAGCATGACAGGCATCTTCGATAATCCAAAGACCATAATCTTCGGCAAGTTTTCGGTAATCTTCCAAATTTACAGCTCTGCCAGCAAAATCTACAGGTATTATGCCTTTGTATGTGCCTTTAGGGGCACTTTCGAGAAGTTTACGTACTGAATTTATATCGAGTAAATAGGTTTGAGGATCAATATCAGCAAATACGACTTCTCCTCCACAAAATCGCACACAATTTGCCGATGCCACAAAAGTAATAGGCGTGGTAATCACTTTGTCGCCAGGCTTCATGTGCATGGCCATTGCGCTAATATGTAATGCAGCTGTACCATTTGATACGGCAACTGCATATTTACAACCAATATATGAAGCAAATGCTTCCTCAAACTCTTTAATTTTTGGGCCTTGAGTAAGATAATCCGATTTTAGAGTTTCAACAACTGCCAGTATATCATCTTCTGTGATATTTTGGCGTCCATAGGTTATCCTTTTCATCATAATGGCTTAAAACTAGAATCAACATATTTTGTTATTTTTTCTCTCAAAGTATCTTCGGTTTCCCATTCAGAGTTAGTCCCTGAATTGTATGTAAACCCATGAGGTACTTCCCATGCCTTGTAATGATTAATATATTTTTCCTTGTCAACACCAGATGGAAGAATAGCATAGTATTTATCAAATTCAATAGTATTATAGGAGTCACTTTCGGTTATCATTTCTTCATGCAATTTTTCACCTGGCCGTATCCCTACATCTTCAAGAATTGCATTTGGGGCAATAGCTTTCGCTACTGTTTCAATTTTATAAGAAGGAATTTTGGGAACAAATATTTCACCACCAAGTGCGTTTTCTATTGCCCAAAGAACCATTGCGACACCATCCTCAAGTGATATGTTAAAACGCGTCATATCTCTGTGCGTTATGGGTAAAACACCACTTACTGCCCTTTCACGAAAAAAAGGAATTACTGAACCTCTTGATCCCATAACATTTCCGTACCTAACTGCCGAAAAACGTAAATAACGACTGCCTTTTATGTTATTTGCAGCAATAAAAAGCTTGTCGGAAACCAATTTTGTTGCACCATATAAATTAATGGGTGCAGCAGCTTTGTCTGTTGATAAAGCTACTACAATTTTAATATCTGTAGAGAGAGCGGCATCAATAATGTTTTGTGCACCTCCAATATTTGTTTTTATAAATTCATCTGGATTATACTCAGCTGCAGGTACTTGTTTAAGTGCAGCTGCATGTATAATAACATCAATACCTTCGCAAGCACGTTTTAATCTTGCAGCATCTCTTACATCGCCTATAAAGAATCGCACCTGAGGGTATTTGTTTGTAGGATAGTCTTGCGACATATCAAATTGCTTTAATTCATCTCTCGAATATATTACTATTCGTTTTACCTCGGGATAGTCTCTTAGAATGGTTTCAACAAACTTTTTCCCGAATGACCCTGTACCTCCTGTTATAAGTACTGATTTGTTATTTAGCATATATAATTTTATTTATAAAAACATTCGCAAAATTACCAAAAAAACACTATTAAAACAAAGAAAATTATAATTTTAAATAAGCCACACCTGACATTTTACTATCTTTGTAAAAAATAAACAAGTATGAAGATTATTATTGTAGGCACAGCGCACCCTTACCGAGGAGGACTTGCTACCTTTAACGAACGTTTAGCCCATCAATTTCAGGCAGAAGGTCATGATGTGGAAATTATAACTTTCACACTACAATATCCGTCCTTTTTATTCCCTGGTAAAACACAGTTTTCTGAGGATGAAGCACCAGAAAATCTGTCTATTGAAAGACGTATAAATTCTGTTAACCCACTCAATTGGATAAAAGTGGGTAAAGAAACTCGGCATAAAAAACCCGACTTAGTGATATTTGCCTATTGGATGTCGTTTATAGCACCTTGTTTTGGAAGCATCGCCCGTATTATCAAAAAAGATAAAAACATAAAATGTGTAGCACTTGTTCACAATATGCTACCTCACGAACCAAGTTTATTGGACAAACTATTACCGCCCTATTTTGTGGCCTCAATGGATGAATTTGTAGCACTCTCCCGCTCTGTTGTGACTGATATAGAAAAGATAGACAGAAAGCAGAAGCCGAAACGTTTTTCGCCACACCCCATTTATGATCATTACGGCGATTTACTTCCAAAAGAACAAGCCGCTCAAAAATTACAGATAGACATAAACACGCCTTATCT
>RRZU011360144.1_pt1 | contig 11514 bp, 13 predicted proteins | sample 2165561 | NCBI WGS metagenome assembly RRZU01 (sample SAMN10456909, study PRJNA506462) | wastewater metagenome | isolation source: wastewater sludge | place: USA: Moscow, Idaho | reverse complement strand
GAGCGAAGAGGAGTTGACTATGATCGAGAATAGACTGAATCACCGACCCCGAAAGAGACTCGGATTCAAGACACCCCACGAGGTGTTTTACGCCTCATTAAACCGTGTTGCACCTCGTACTTGAATCCACCTTATGTTGAAACAGGTTGTGCGGCCACCTTTGCTGGCATTGTTTTTCGGGATCGTAACGGGTGGAATTATCCTAATTGGTTATTTTTTCCAAATCTTCGGATCTCATTTCATTTAACCAATACTCTTGTTCAAAAGGAAATTGACATGGATATCAAAGTACTGGGCACAGGCTGTGCCAATTGCAAAACCACCGCATCACTAATTGAAGAAATAGCCAAGGAGAAGGGGGCAACAATCACCCTTACCAAAGTCGAGGATTTGCGCCAGATCGCGAGTTACGGCGTGATGCGTACCCCAGCGGTTGTTATAGATGGCAAGATCGTTCACAGTGGTGGGGTGCCATTACGCGGTGCCGTTGATCAATGGTTTTGCAAACAAAAATGATATTTCGCAACCAAGGAATAACGCCACTTTTGTCGATGCCTTGATGCACACACCGCGCGTGCATTGTGCTAATTTAGATTCGTGAATGGGTGGAATCGCCTTGATTTCCAGTGTCGTTTCTTTCACGACAGTGGCTGTTGAAACGCAGCGAGATTACGAATGATATGAGGTGTCGTGGCTCCACGACAGCGGCTCTGTGGCGCAGCCGTCAATGCCCTGCGCCAGCTGTGATGCTCGGCGCTTGAACCCGGAACGCACGCAGCCTACACTGGCCACCAGTTGCACATCCTAATCTCCTGCCGCCACAGCCGTGTGCACCAGTTCCAGTGCAGGCACCAGATCACGGGTGCTGGCGAGTTCCACGACAGATTTTCCTTTCCCCAGTTCCAGCACTCTAAGTCCATAGCGCACTGCCAACGCGGTTGCGCCGGTTTCTGCGACAAACCACCACCTCATCCACCAGCTGCAGCAAGACCTCTTACATCAGTGAACTTCAAATGCTACCTCTCCAAATGCAGATCAGCAAGAAGCCAAGTACTGGCGTGTGGCATTCTGACAATTTGTATTTTTCTGCCTTGAGTCATATCATCGAACTGCACGGTGTTTGACATGCCCGTGCAACTCCATGAGTTGTCATGGATACTTCCTTCCCCCACCATGCTGATGATCAGATGGTGGGTTTTTTTGGCTGATACCCGCTGCCACTGCCGTGCGTGACACGACACCCGATCACACCAGCTAGCCACATGCGAGGGGTTTCGCCGCCTTCTCATCACAATGAATTGGGGTGCCGTTTTTAACACGACACTGAAAGCTATGATTGTTCGCCCGCAATTTCTGCGCGTAGAGGAATGCTGTGATGAAGCCTCTCCCCATTGTTTGGCAACGTCTGGTGAACACTGAGGGGCGCACATGCCCCCGCTGTCACGGCACCGGTGATGAAATGCTAGGCGCATTAGATCGCCTGAGGGCGGCACTGGCTCCTCTCGGAGTGGAGCCGCAGCTGGAAACTGTCGAGCTGAACGAAGCTGTCTTTCTTACGCGACCGTCCGAGTCCAACCGCATCTGGATCGCAGGCAAGCCCCTAGAAGAATGGCTGGGGGGACAGACTGGGAGCAGCCGCTGCTGCAACGAATGCGGTGACAAAGATTGCCGGACAGTCGAAGTCGCGGGGCAAACCTACGAGGTGATTCCAGAAGAACTGATTGTGCGGGCGGGTGTGATCGCTGCTTCGCAGATGTTGAACCCAAAGCTGGGAGCCTGATCACGCGCAGCTCGAGATCGTCTGTTGCGAGCTTTTCTCGCCGTCAAATTGCCGCCGCGCCCCTTGAAGATCGCCATTAGTCACGTATCATGACTAACACGACACCGGATGTCATTCGAAAGAATCAACCCGCAAAAGCCACAGTTGTGTCAAACGACACCTGACCGCCACCCGCACCCAGGCACTGCCAACAGCCAACACGAGCTAGGCACGGATAAGTCATTAAAACGTCCCCGCACCTGACTGGCGTGCGCACCGGGTTCTGGCTCACATCATCGAGCAGATGACAGTCACGCAACAATCGGTGGAGCGATCCTGGAAATTCGCTTTATAATTCGGCACTCTGGCGCTTTAGCTCAGTCGGTTAGAGCGATGGAATCATAATCCACAGGTCCGCGGTTCGAATCCGTGAAGCGCCACCAAAAAAATCAAGCACTTAGGCGAGAAATTGCCTAAGTGCTTTTTCTTTTTCAGTGCTAATGTAGCCACCATGTAGCCACTGGTACAGGGTTTTTGCACCATGTCGGCTGCGTTTGGGGTGCGTGGCTGGCACCTTGACGGGAATCGTTGCTGCGCAAAAACTGTTGCATGAGGGCAGTTTTGGACTCAAAACCTACGCGCGTATTGCGCGAGAAATGCACCAGCGTTTGCTCAATGTAGCCTCACGCGCGATACGTGAGAGACCGGCACGATTCGTGCACAACTGGTACACGTTCCTGTCAGCGTATGCGATACGACGCAGAATCCAGATTTGGACTCTGTTTGCAAAACGCTCCTACGCGTGTGGGGGGATTCGCGTAGGCTGCACGTTTTATGACTGGACCGTAAAAGCCCTTCCTTCCCCCTCACATGCGCGATTCGACGTATGCGCCGTTGGCGTACACCACCGGTGAAAACGTCAATCTCTCATGCACGCGATGTGTACTCCAGGGGGGGGCGTTTCAGAAAACGAGACCATCATCACGCACTCACGCGCGCGATGCGTGTACCGTTATCAAATGTCATGGTGAAGGCTGAAACCATGCCCTCGCGCGCGCGATGCGCCCGGAAACTTGTCCAACAAAATCCCGCTCATTCGCGGGTCGTAGACAGCAGGCCTGATGACTTCGATCTGCGCTCTCAAACTGTGATGCCTGCTGCATTGCAGATCGAGGAGCTTCAGGAACTGCAAGGGCGATTGATCAACACTTGGGAGAAGGGGAGAATTGATAAATCAAGCCAAGGTCAGCATCTTACCAACGGTAATTCGTGCCAACAGGTGCTGAACCGCTGCAACAGTCGCTCCTGCCGCATTCCCTATTGCGGCCTTTTCTGCCAGCCGCCGGCAAGCCAGGCCAATAGTGCCGCTGCCAAAGCGTCGGTTGATGGTGTCCAGAGCCGCCATCAGCCGACACGGTTGAGCAGCTGATGCAGGCAATGGGGCTACAAGGGACCCGTCGAGGTAATGGCGTGCGGACACCCAGGCCAGATCCTTTTTCGTCCTGCCCGCGGTGATAGAGGTATTAACTTGAACCGGACAGCCTCCTTGAAACTCGAAGCGGTTCAACCTGTTTGTACGACAGCTTCGCAATATAGCAGGCGTATATACGGGTCAAGCCAGCCCTTCTGTGCATCTGGTATACATGGATTTTTACTTTTAGCAACATTTCGGTAAAATGTCGCCATGATTTTTAGGAGGGTTCAGTGGATTTTCGAGCGATTAGTGCAGGCTTGGTAGTCTTGGCTCTAACTGGATGCGCTGCAACGAATTGGCAACATACAACCATCATTGACAAAGCCGCTGCTGAAAAGCAGCTCGCAATCGATGATGGATATTGCACGCTAGTCGCTGACGGCTCCGTGCCGATGCCGCAAATCATGGCACCTGCAACTCCGAGAGCGTCAAACGTTACTCTGACTGGCAGCACCTACAACACCACCACTGGCCAGCGAACTTATGGGACTTACACTGGCCAAGTTACTACTGTACCAACTGGCGGATTCGCAGGAGGCTTTGCAAGTGGAATGGCATCCGGTGCAAGCATTGGTGCGGCTATCCGTGCACGACTGGACCAAGAGCGCATACATAAGGCATGTATGATTGCAAGAGGTTGGACGGACGCTCCCGTATCAACAACTGCTGCTAGCACCTCTCCGGTGCCGACAAAGGTAGTAGCTGCATCGCGCACGACAAACGCCACGAAAATCTATCCCACGCAGCAAGAGGAGTGGGCCGCAGACACGGATGAATTTATGCAGTTCTATCCAGCTTACCGGTCAGGCTCGTTACATGAATGGCTGGACGGAAAAGCCCGTACTATCGCCAAAGAGCAGCCTACTTGGCCTGGGTCACAAATCCTTTTGACTGCTCACAACTCACTTGCCGCCGCAGGGCAAGCTGCACCGGAACCGAAAGCCGAAGACGTGAAGGCTATGCTGCTTTTCTTTAAAGGCGCCGCAGAAGGGAAGCCGATGGACCAAGCGGCGTTGGGCACGATGTACATGAAGGGCAGCTCTTCAATTCCAGCTAACTTGAAACGCTCTGCATTTTGGTCTCAAAAATCAGCCCTGGCTGGCAATAGCATAGGCCAGACGGGTTACGGGCTGCTTATGTTTTTCGGTAGCGGTGTGCCGCAAGACCATGTGGAGGGCTATCGTTGGGTTCGAAGAGCAGCTGTCATTGATGCAGATGCACGAAAGCTTTTGAAGGATCTTGAAGGCCAGATGACTCCTGATGAGCTGCAAGCTGTTCAGTAAGCCCATCGTCATCTAGCGTTAAGAGCCGCCTTCGGGCGGCTTTTTTTATGATGAAGACGGGTCATAACGATAGCTGCTGTCATGCACTCCAGCGACTCAACTATCGGAAGGATTGAGCCGCCCCGGGAATGGGGTACTTGGATTACCGACACAAACAGGTTTTCTCCACTGGCGTTGGCGGCGTAAATCTTGCTGAATACGAAAGGCATTCCGTTGGCGTCGATTCTGCTCTGGAGCTGGCTGCTCACCTTGCCAACAACAAGACCGTCAATCATGGCCGTGCTTCGCGTATTTGCCGATGAAATACTCTGTCAGGTCCCGCCGTTGGTGTGCGGGTACCGTCTGACATTGCTGCCGCATGGATTCGCGGGCCTCGGCGCCATCGCCCCAAAAGTCGCACGCCAACATCGCGGCCTGGAGCAATGCGGCTAGGTCTGGCGGCATCGCTTCTTGCAGAACAGGCTGCTGTGCAGGTTCACGAACAGACTTCGGCTTCTTGTCGAATGGGGTAAGGGTCGCCTCATAGCTGCGCCAGAGAATGGCGCCCACACCACAGCGTTCTCCGTACCCCTTGCCCGCGGCAATACACACCGGACATCTGAAATGGTGGTCCTGATAGGCTCTATCCAGTGCAAGCCATTCAGCCTGCGTGATCGGTGCGTGCGATGCAGCTGTCACGTCATTGAGGCGATCGCTGCGCAGACAGGCCAGCAGGAGGCTCTTGGCCTCCCGGACCTCGGGCGTCCAGCGCCGCACGGCTGCAGCTGGTCCACGTAATTTGAGAGCATCACCACTTGACCGCAGCATCACCCCATCAGCAGCCATGCGCCTGATCATTTGCATAGCGGAGGATGTCATATCACCACCTCGCAGTCAGAATCATTGATTGATAGCTGCGAACTCTGCGAAACCTGCGAACTCTGGGCTTCGTCAAGGGTTTGTTGGGCGTCTTCATGAATCGCGAAATCTGCGAAGTCTGCGAAATCTGGAAGGCCTTGAGTATCTGCTGGTTCCTCAATTTGCAGAGTTCGCACGATTGACGCAGCTTGTCTTTCGCCCCCGAATCCACCATTCACGCCAGAATTCGCTGAATTCGCACCATTCGCGCGGATGATCCTGTAGACCTTGGTGCCACTTCCGGGTCCACTGTTCCTCGCGCGCGTTTCCAACTCAATGAGAGGCGGTGTGGCCCTGAGCAACTCGTCCAGCGCCGCATCCAGCACATCCTTGCTGACATGCCGCTTGAAGCAGTCCGTCACCAACTGTGTTCGAGAAGCCTCATCAACATTGCCCAGATAACTCAGGACGCGTTGCCCGGTTTCCTGCAGCCGTTCGGACGCCTCTTCCTCGGTAGCCGAGGCAAAGATGAACCGTACTGAATCCGACCAATACTGCACCCAATGCCATGCCACTTCCAAGTGGTGCAGTTCGATTACCACGCTTTTGTCGGTCAGGGCAAAGAGCATGGCCAGCCGCAGCAGGTAGGGTGCCCGTCTGATCAGAAGTCCCGCCACGCGGTCGCTACTGGCGCCGTCTTGCAGCGCGTCACGGTACAGGGAGCTGTAACGCTCACGAGCTTCTGGACTCAGCTGCATCCGTGAGTGATCACGATCAACGAAACGGTCGGCCTGGGCAAAGCGCAATACATCTGCCGTGCGATCTGCCAGAGCCTCCACTTCCTCGCTGGTTGTGTATCCGGGGAAGGGATCGAGACCGGCTTGTTCTGCCCAGATCATGATGAAGCGGTTGGCGAAGCCGTTGCTCAATTCCCGCGCTTTCATCAGATCCAGCATTTCTGCAGGCGTGATGTGTCCCAGCAGATTGATGTGCGGTTTGCTGGCGAATACAGGCGTGGTCTTGGTCGCCGGTTTGATGCTGGTGCCGTCCCAGGCATCACGCAAGGCTGCAGACAAGGTGTTTCCATCCCGGCGTGTCTGATGAAGGAGGTTGGCAAATTCGCTTTCCAGAATCCACAGACGCTTGTCATGAACGGGCGCGATTTCCTGTTTGCCTTCCATGAAGCCGTCATGAATCATCATGACCAGTCCCTCCCGGCTTGAAAGACCACCGGTATGAGTCTGGAAGGCCACATCCTCATGCCGTTCTTTCAGGCTGCGCATGATGCGTGTGACCAGCTTGGTGGATGTGCCTTTACGGCCCCGGCCTGAGCGTCCGACATGCAGGGCAAAGATCCTGGGGTGGTGCCAGTCGTCACCGATGGACAAATAGCAGCCGCGACCAAGACCGGCGCACAGCGCGGTCATGTATGCCAGTGCCGCAGCGTACGGATTGACCTCGCGGTTGGCCTTGCAAGCAGTGCGCGCCACATCGCCCACCAACCCATACAGGCAGTCTTCGTGTGGCCTGGGAACATTGCGGTGAGCGTCGCGCGCGCTTTCTTCCACTGCTGGAGCATTCATTTCCGGGCTTCTTGCCGGGGCGGGACCGTCGTGGAACATCAGATCCCGTTTACGAGCGATCTCGGCGTCCAGCGAAGAGGCCATGGCTTCGTATTCGTGGTGATTTTTCATCGGACGTAGTCCTCCACGATGCGATGGATGCGACCGGCGCAGGTGAACAGACGTGCCCGGTCGGCTTCCGTCAAGGCCAACCCGTTTGCCAGGTTTCCGGCAGCCACGGCGACCAGGGTGGATTCGAATCCAAGCACTTCCAGCGCATCGCGCGCGGACAAGGCTGCAGGCTTTTGCTGGATGTATGGCGTGCCATCATCGATCCATGCGCCAAGCGCCTTGGCGGCCGCCACAAACTCCAGGCCATGCACCTGCATGTGATAAGCGAGGACGTCGCCACCACTTGCCTGGCAGTTCATGCACCTGAATGCGCCCGTTGCTACGTTCACGCGCATGGAATCGCTGCCGCCGTGGAAGCGGCATTCGGTGGTTTTCCAATTGGCGTGGCGTGCGCCCTTCAGTCGCAGGCCTTCAGATTTGAAGTAGTTGGCCGGATCGGGGAGCTGGCTGCGATCAAACATGGCTTTCTCCTGAAGAAACTCCGAGGATTCGTTTGATCTCAGACACTGGCCAAGCCAGACGCCCGTTGACGCGGATGGGTCGGATGGGGCCGTCCTCTCGGCAGGCCCAGATGCGTAACGTCTGTTCTGCGCGATTCAGATGAAAAGCCGCTTCCATTGTTGGCAATGTTGCGCGACTTTCGCTTTCGAGCGGCGGGTATTGCAGCGGCGTGGTGGCCGCATTTCGCACTTCGGTGCTGTGATGAATTTCGGTATGCATTTGTATTGCCTTTCAACCCGGCTGCACAAGTGGCCTGGTATGGCAATACTTTGAAAACCCCGCATTTCTGCGAGTTACCCCGGGGTTCTGAAACGCTGTATTTATGCGGGCTGCGGAGGATTCATCGAATTTTTTCGGGGTCCACCCCCGGGGTTTTGGCGGCGTTTCAATCAATATCCAGATAGTCGGCTTCGTAGGTTTTCCATTCATCAAGCCACGGTATAAGCGCGGGTTTCGACTGGAATCGACCACGGACTTGATTTGCTTTTGCGTAGCCCTTGTCTACTAACGCTGCTCCAATCTTTACTGGGTCCCAGTGTGTCTGATGCACCCCTGGTTGTCCAGGGATTGACACGCATGGCCGCAGCCATTTCGGCTTATCGCCAAGAGGCTTTTTCCATTGCTGTTCATTCCAGCGCAAGCCACTAAATGCATGCGCAATCGCGTTGGTGGTTAAAGGAGTTAGCCCAGGCTGTTTCTTCTCTGTTGCAAGCGGGGCAACTTGCACACTGTCTGATGACGCGGTCTCTTTATTAACCGAGGCAGGCTCTTCTTGCTGCACCAGTACTGATGAAGGATCTGGACTTGGAAACTGATCCGGCTCATTAATTGCCACCACAATTGCATCCAGCCAGCGCACATATTCCTCTTTGGCCTGCCCACTTGCGTCATCCCATTTGTCCTTGATAGCAGCAACTTCCTTCTTCACCTGCCTAATACGTTTCTTGTACTCTTCGTCGCTCAGCCTGTGACCTCCCACCGAGGCAATTCCGAGAAGTTCTCTTGCCGCGCGCCGCTTGGTCCTGTATTGTTCGCAGAGGCTTTGCGCCAACTTTTCTAGCGCGTGGTCTTGTGGCCCAACACTTCTTAGGGCTCGCTCCAGATGCGCGAAAGCTTCTTTCATTGCATCGGCATACCTTATACCGGGAGCGCCTGTAAAAGCATCACTTAATTTCTTCGGGTCCGGTTGCAGCCCTTCTAGGCACAGATCTGTAAGCCCGCTTCCAGCAGCGGCTGGACAAATTATGAAAGCAGCCAAATCGCGTGTAGAAAACGGAATAGGTAGCAGTTTCCGACTGCCAGGGTCTGAACCCGGCAAGGCTCCTTGTGGACTCCAGTCAGCCTTAATTTCTTCCGTTTCTTCCACCCACTCTTTGGTCAAGTAGACGCCATCATCGTGCAGCTCCATTCCATCTTCGCCGCCGGCCAACTCAATCAGCCTCTTTGCAAAATCTTCGCGGTATATTTTTGGATTCACAGCGCCTCCCATAGCGCAACCCTGTAGAAGTGCATCGGCAGGCGGGCAGGGAGACCCGCTTTTCGTCTGGCCGGACTAGCCGGGCCCAAGGGTCACCTCATACAGGGATGGGCGCGTGCCGTACCTTCAGAGGTGTTTTCTTGATACTCTGGCGCGCCTGCCACAGGTCATAGTGCGTCTGCATCTCTAGCCACAATCCAGCGCGACCGCCATGGTCTGCACCTAGCCATGCCTCAATGCGTAACGCCATTTCCGGCGATATGGCGGCGCGGCCATTGAGCACACGGGACAGCGACACACGGGCCACGCCTAGTTGCTCGGCCGCCTGCGTGACAGAAAGCCCCAGCTCGGGCAACACATCGTCTCGCAGGGTCAGGCCCGGATGGGGTGGGTTGTACATCTCTACCATTGCAAGCTCCTAGTGGTAATCTTGATAATCCACCAGCACGGCATCCACGCCTTCAAACATGAATGTCATGCGCCAGTTGCCATTTACCCACACTGACCAATGCCCATCTAACGTACCGTGCAGGGCGTGCAAGCGCCAACCGGGGATGTTCATGTCTGCGGGGCTGCCCGCCACGTTTAACCGCGCCAGTTGCCGCGCCAGCTTTGACGCATGGCTTGGCTGTATGCCTGCCTTGCTGCCCTTGAGGAAAAAGGCTTCCAGCCCCTTATGGTTGAATGACTGAATCACAGTAATATTGTATCGTGTTGCGTTACGCCACTCAATGGCAGAATTATTTTCCGTTTGCCACCACGCGCAACTTGCCGGGCTCGGCTTCGGCGTCAAACGTCACTTCGGCCTGCTCCAGAATCCACGCAACCAGCTTTTCATGGTGCAGGCGCAGCAGGTCCAGCGGACGCACGGTGTAATGTTTTTCAGCGGTTGCGCTGGGCTTATGCCCCATGATTTGGGCCACCACGCCTGCGGGCAGTTCAAGCCATTCTGAAAGGCTCTTGAAGCTGCGGCGCAGGCCGTGCAGCGATACCGGTTCGATACCGGCCACGCGACAGGCATCTGCGTGCTGGCTGCGGGGCTCGGAAATATGCCCGGATTCGCTTGCTTGCAGTACGGCGGCGACATTCATCGGTTGGCCCTTGTCTTGAGCACGAAGTTCCCGGCGCTTGATGTTGGCCGGATCCATGCTCACAGTTCGCGAGCTGGCAAACACCCATTCATTGCGACGCGGCAGGCTGTTCAGTAATTGGCGCAGGTAGTCCGGCATCGGAATAACGCGGTCGCCCTCCACTTTGTCGCGAATGGTGATGCCACGCCATTGCATGTTTACATCCTCCCAGCGCATCGTCAGCACTTCTCCAGGGCGCGCACCAGTCAGCAACAGTGTTTGCAGATAGGCCGATATGACAGGATTTCCAATTTTGCGGACAGCGGCAGACCATGCCGGCAACTGTTCGCGTAGCAGGGCATCTTGCTTCGGCTTCGGCCTGCCCAGTGATTCGCGGGCCTTGCGTGTTGCCGCGGCATTCTTGGCTGGCATGATGGTGGCGTACTCTGGCTGTTCGGAGCACCAGTTCAGAAAAACCTTCAGCAGTCGCCAGGCAAGGCGGGCGGATGTTGGCCGGGTCTTTGCCTGCTCAGCGGCCCATGCTTCGATGGTGGGCGCGTCAAGCTCAGACAGGCGCAGGGTCATTAGCGCGTACAGGGGCATATCAATCGTCAGACCACCACCATTGATGCCACGCTTGGGCATTACGCCCCCTTTGCGGGCCAGCTTGATGTGGTCCTGATAATGCAAATCGCCCCAATGCGGGCGGCGGGCTTCAATGTAGGCAGCCCATACTTCAGCCACGGTCAAAGTGCGCAAGACTTCCGCGGCCTTTTGAACGGCTTTCTCGGCCTGTTGTCTCCGGTCCAGCTCACGCGGGTCTGTGCCTGCATCCAGCACCACGCGCAAGCGATTGGCTTCATTGCGCGCCTGTTCAATGCTCCATGACCGTACATCGCCAATGGTGCGGCGGATGGTTTGACGATTCAGTTTGGCTTCAAAGACGAAAGACTTCGCACCAGCAGCGGTAACCCGTACGCGCAGGCCGGGTGACTTGCTGTCACGCAAAAAAACCTGCTGTTTACCGTCCGGGCAGGTCAAACGCTCAATGGCCCCGACGGTCAGTTCAAGCGCTTGCGTGATGTCCGGCAATTCGGTCTTGCGTGGTCGTGCCATTGCTTTTGTCTTTCATGTAGCCACCATGTAGCCGCTTTTGCCATATTTATGTGCATTTTAATCAACACGCGACATGGATATACACACAGTACTAATGAATTAACGTGTTGATTTTATGGATTTTACCAGCACCTATCAACATAGGTAAATACAGTTTGAATTGGAATCATAATCCACAGGTCCGCGGTTCGAATCCGTGAAGCGCCACCAAACAAGTCAAGGGCTTACGTGAAAACGTAAGCCCTTTTTCCTTGTCATCCCAGGCCGCGATGCCAACATTTCGGCTAAAGGCCGCACGGGCCT
>RRZU012290473.1_pt1 | contig 11515 bp, 12 predicted proteins | sample 2165561 | NCBI WGS metagenome assembly RRZU01 (sample SAMN10456909, study PRJNA506462) | wastewater metagenome | isolation source: wastewater sludge | place: USA: Moscow, Idaho | reverse complement strand
TTCGGGATCGGCAATTCCATTAATCCAAAGATTTGTCGCAGCATGTAAAAAAGGAACTAAAAGTGAATTAAGAATATAACCTGGTTGTTCTTTCAATACTGGAAGTGCAATCATTCCGATGGCTTTTGCAAATGCTACTAAATCATCAAAAACTGCTTTGTCTGTACCTGCGTGTCCCATAATTTCGGCAGTATTATGTATCCATATTTCATTGGCAAAATGCAACGCGATGAATTTGTTCGGTCGTCCTGTAACCTCTGCAAACTGACTTGGCAAAAGCGTAGAAGAGTTGGTTGCAAAAACTGTTTTTTCAGGAGCTAAAGGTGCCAACTTTTTATAAAAATCGATTTTGATTTCTGGGTTTTCAGGGACAGCTTCTATAAGCAAATCTGCATCTTTAACAGCTTCTGCTAAATCAGAATTGTAGCTCAAATTTTTAAACGTTTCGTCTAATTGTTCTTGTGTAACATTCAAATCTTTTTTGTATGATTCGCTTAGACTTTGGAATTTAGCTTTTGCTTTTTCCAATACCTCATCTGTGATGTCGTAAACGGTTACCTTAAACCCTGAAAATGCTGTTTGAAATGCAATTTGATAACCTAAAACGCCGCTTCCTGCGACAGTGATGTTCTTAAAGTTCATAATATTTAAGTTTATGTTATGTTTAATTATTCGTAAAACCAGTTGAAATAATTTGCTTGCTATTGGTTATATATTTTCTCTATTTCCTCACTATATTTTTGTAAGATTACTTTTCTTTTCATCTTCATACTTGGAGTGAGTTCGCCACTTTCAACAGTCCATTCGTTGGATAATAAAACAAACTTTTTAATTTGCTCTACGTGATTAAACTGCGGATTGTATTTGTCGATAGTTTTTTGATAAACTGCTTGTATTTCTTCAGATTTTATGGCTTCTTCTTTTCCGTTATAGCTAACGGAATGTTTTTTGCACCAATCTGCCAAGCCATTAAAATTGGGAACAATAAGTGCCGAAACAAATTTTTCGCCATCACCAACAATCATAATTTGTTCGATTAAAAAGTTTTCTTTTAGTTTATTTTCTATTGGTTGAGGCACAACATATTTACCACCCGAAGTTTTAAACATTTCCTTTTTTCGATCGGTAATTTTAAGGTATTTTCCGTCAATCATTTCGCCAATATCGCCCGTGTGAAACCATCCGTCTATGATAACTTTGCTGGTTTCTTCTGGATTTTTGTAATAACCAACCATCACATTATCACCTTGACAGCAAATTTCACCGTCTTCTAAAATCTTAATTTTCACCGACTGCAACGGAACTCCAACCGTTCCTGGTTTTATTGCTCCAACTCGGTTAAATGCAAGTACTGGTGAGGTTTCCGTAAGTCCGTAGCCTTCGATAATATTTATTTTTGCAGCACCAAATATTCGCACCAAACGCTCCTGACAAGCACCACCACCAATTACGATAGTTTGAACGTTTCCTCCAATTGCGGCTCTCCATTTTTTGTAAATCAGTGCGTCTGCTAACCACAACTGCAATTTGTAGCTAAAACTAAATTTCTTGTCATAATCAAACTGATTGGCAAGCTTTACAGCCCAAAAAAACAAGTTTCTTTTAAATCCTTTTTGAGCTTCGCCTGCCGAAATTATTTTTTCATATACTTTTTCTAACAATCTTGGAACGGCACAAAACACATACGGTTTTACCTCTTTTAAATTATTTGCTACTTGGTCTATACTTTCTGCAAACGAAATGGTGAATGCGTTATAAATATAGGTGTAAAGTATCATTTTTTCATAAATATGATTTAACGGCAAGAAACTAAGCGATTTGTTTTCTTTTAATTGCAGTTCTTCAAAAATTTCATTAGATGTTGCCTCAATATTAGACAGTATATTTTTGTGTGAAAGCATAACGCCTTTTGGCCAACCGGTTGTTCCTGATGTGTAAATAATGGTGCAAACATCGTTTGAGGCTACTTGTTCGGAATGTTTTATGATTTCCTGAGCAACATCATCTGTGCAAGGTTGAAGTAATTGTTTCCAATTGATTTGGTCTGGAGAAGCATCGTCCATCACATAAATTTCTTTAAGTTTTGGCGTTTGCTGTTGTATCGATTTTAGTTTTTCGTACAGCTCCAAACTGTCAACAAAACATATTTCCAGTTCTGTTTCGTTAAAAATGGCTGTAATTTCTGTTTCTGAAATATTTGGGTATAACGGAACCAAAACTGCTCCGGTCATTTGAGTTGCCAAATCAACAACCAACCAATCGGGTGATGAAAAACAGATTAAACCCACTTTTGCTTTTTGATCAACATCAGGATTGTTTCCGTTTATTTCTTTGTCTAACAGCGATTTTGTTAATTCGAAAATTTTTTCTTTAAATTGAATGGGCGTATAATTTTGCCACTTGTTTTCTTTCTTAAATTCTAAAAATTTTTCAGGTAATTCATTGAAATTAGCATTAAGTAAAAAGTCAAATAATCTTTTGTTTGAATATTTCATTTTATGTGTGGTTTTTTTATTTTTTAATTATTTGTATAACAAACTCTTAGTTGTTGAATGTAAAAAGTGTAAAAATTGTTCATTCTGATCTTTTAGTGCTTTTTCATCAGGTAGGAGTAATAATGATTTTATCTCAGGAAGACATAGATAGTTGTGAATAGAGCCGACTAATAAGCAATATAAATTTTCAGATTTAGCAGGATTAAATTTGTTTTCTATTTCGCCTTGCTTTATTATATTTCTTAAACCGTTAATCGTTTTTGTTTTAAACAGCATTATTTTATCCTGAAAAAGAGCACTTTTTGATTTTCCCTGTTCTTGTAAGAAGATGTGGGTTAATTGCCAGTTTTCCATACATATATGAAAAAAAGTTTGTAGGGCATAATCGATTTTTTCGGACGGATCTGTTATCTGGTCTATTTGATTTTTCATTTTGTTAAAGGACCCAATAAAATCATCAATCACATCGAGTAAGAGCATTTCTTTTGAACCAAAATAATAGGAAATCATAGAGACATTGATAGTTGCCTTTTCTGCAATATCTCTTGTCGTGACAGATTCAAATCCATACATCGCAAAAAGCAAAGTAGCTTCACTTTTTATTCGGTTTTTGGGAGAATCGGTTGCTGTTGATTTAGTTTGTCCTCGATTCATAATAACATACAATCAAACGTTTGATTACAAAATTATGATGAATTACAATATAAAAACAGAACTTAAAGTGGGTAAAAAATGTTTATAAGTAGGATTTTATTAGATGTTTAGATGTAAAATAAGTAAATAAATGTTTAATCAGGAGGTTAAATTATTTTTTTCTGAATTGAGAAGGACTTATGCGTTCGTGCCTTTTAAAAAAATGACCAAAGGTATAACTGTCACTAAATCCTAATTCAGTAGCAATTTGATAAATACTTTTATCGGTGTCGAGAAGAATGGCTTTTGCTTCTTTAAGTTGGAATTCTAAAATTATTTGACTGGCTGTTTTTCCAATAACATTTTTCACTGTTTCTGATAAATGCCTAACGGTTAAACACTGTTTGTCGGCATAGAATTTTACATTTTTTTCTTTTTTAAAATTTTCTTTAACATTTCTTAAAAAGGTTAACGAAATGAGTTCTTTTCTGGAAACTTTTTTTGAACTCTTTGCTGTTTCACCTACATAATTCGCAATAGATTGTATCAATCCAGAAAAAACAGTCTCAATTATTTCTTTACTGTTTTTATAGTTATTTGAATTATCTGAAAGACTTTTTAGTAATGGGGCAAAATTAAAGAGTTCATTAAGCTGTAGCTCATTTAAGAAAAACTGCCTTTCCAAATTCTCTTTAAAAAATGTATAAATATGTAGGCTATTTATTTTCTGACTGATACTCTCGATAAATTCTCTGGTAAATGATATTACATAACATTCAATATCATCGCTTATATGAGAAAATTGGTAAGCCGAATAGCTGTCCATAAATGCTAAAACCGGTTCATTTATTTCTATTGTATTCAATCTTTTTTCATAGACAATATGTCCTTTTTTCAAAATGAAAAATGAGGAGTTTTGAGGATAAAATGGTCTGTCGAGGATTAGTTTTTTTCTATATTCTTTACCGTTATAAACAGTTATACCAAAATTATTCATCTTTCAATTATTAAAAATTTTATAGCCTATCTCTCTATTTTGATTTATTATTGGTGACCTAGTAGGTGTTTACCTTTTTATCTACAAAAAGTATTCGGTGTAATTTCTTAATAAATTGCCTTTCGAGATAAAGCATAGACAAGTTTTTTATCTATCTGAGTTTTTTATTATTGTATGATGTTCTATTTCTGTGAAAATAGCATTTCTAATTAATCTTCATCTTGAATATTTTTGTAATATTCTTCTTTTAGATCTTCGATTTTGTCTTTCAGTTCTTTTTTTAATTTTCCTGGAAGAGTTTTAAGTTTCTTTAATTGGAAAGACAACACAATGGCACTGATACCAATAGATATAAACGATAATGCCGTTATTACTACAAGCGAAATGCCTGTAAAAATAGGATTAGCAATTAGTAAAAAAGAAAAAATAATTCCCAGAACACTTAAAATAGCAAGATTTCCCCATTTCATTATACCGTAATTTTTCAATTCGAAAGCAAAACCTAATCCTTGAAAAGAACGAAACAACAAGCTGAAACCAATAAAGAATGGTAAAGTTGTAGCGGCAACAGCGGGTTTAATAACCAAAAGTAAACCTATCAATAAACTGAAAATTCCGCTGGCAAGATACCAACCCCAACCTTCTAATTCGCTTCGGTTTTGGATAGAAAACAAAGTTTCTAAGATACCCGAAAACAAAAACGATAAACTAAAAAGGATTACCAATGAAAAGTAAGTTGCTTCGGGAACAGTAAATAAATAACCGCCCAAAACGATAAATAATACACCGATAATTGCTGGTACATACCAATGTTTTACGGTGTTGCGAATGCTTTTAAAAAATGTTGCCATAATAAAAATTTTTAGTTGTTATAAATTGTGTTGTTATTATAAATTAATAAAGCAATATCTGAGTATTGAAGTAAATTTTTACTGTGATTGATTTTGAATATTCTTTGCCAAAAACTTAAATCTCTATGAATGATAGAAAGTATTTGTGTGTTTGTGTTGTAAGCATATTCCATTAAACCAATTTCAATATTTTCTTTGTTAATTACATCAATAATTAGATTATTTTCTTTGAAATTTTCTAGCCATTTATCAACTTTTGCTTTCACCATTTCCGTTTCTTCTATTGATTTTATAATGTGTACAAAATTAATTTTGTAACCATATTGCGCTGTTTTTTCAAATAATCTTTTAATAATTGGAATTTCGGTATCATTCAACATAACGGCAACAGACAAACTATTGCTGTTTACAAAAGTTGCTTTCTCCGGAATCGCCAATATCGGGATAGAACAATTATTGATTAAATTTTCGGTATTAGAACCAAATAGTTTTTTATCAACCGTATTTGCCCCGGATGTTCCCATAATCAATAAACTAATATCGTTATCGTCAATATAGTTTAACACCACTTCCAAGAAAGGGCCGTTTTCTAGGTGAAATTCTACCGGAACGTCTTTTTGATGATATTCTTTGGCTATTTTTTCTAATTTTCCTGCTTCAGCTCTAAATTTTCCCCATTCTTCTTTTTCTAAATTATTTTTGTAAGCATTAGCCATCGCATGTACTTGCATTTCTTCTACTTCATCTTTTGCCTCCATAATAGCAGTAATATGTAGAATGTGAATTTCTGCCTTTGTTTTTTCTGCAACAGATAATGCATACACAAAAGCATTTTGAGCTACTTTTGAGAAATCGGTTAAAAAAAGTATTTTTTTCATTTATTTTCTCTTTATTTTTTTAAGACAATTTGTATCCTTTTACCGAATTTCCTCTTATTCTTTTTCGCAATAAAACCACTCTTCTAAAATTAAATTTTCCGTAAGAATGAGTGAATATATACAGTAGTATTGGCAGCAATAACCAAATTAAAGAACCCAATACTATTTTAGAAGAAGCCATTACGGCATTTAAACTTATATTTTGATATATCGCCATTCCGTTAGGAATTAATCCCACATCTAACTGATTAGACATATCGCTCAAACTTTGCCATTGTGCTTGGTAAGAAGCCCAACTGAGAATGGCACTTCCAATGGCAGCTCCTAAAAACGAACGTACTGCAATCAAGATGCCCATCATCCCAAGAAGTAAGTCCATAGATAAATTGAGAGACGCATAAAACCATACGCCTATAAAAAGTATGCCCATTCCCAAACCTTTGATAATCATTGCATATTCTAAATATTCAATATTCATATTGGGTTGAATAATTGCGTATAAAATATAAGAGTGCAACGCAAAAGCAACAAAACCAGAAGCGATATAATATTTAATTGGCCATTTGTTTTTGAAACCAAAGAATGCCATAATTCCCGAAATTATAATCCCAGGAACCATCCATAAATTAGTATGTGCATTTACCAAATTATTATACCCTAATACACCAACTGCATATTGAGTATAAACCGATGTACTTGCCATATAAACCCCTAACAACAAGAGTAAAACTGTTGCATGAATAACGTTAGGACGTTTGAATACTTTGAAATTAATCAGCTTTCGTTTTAAGAAATTTTGACGGTAAATCAACAAACCAAAAAGTACTAATCCGCCAAGTAACGAAGCGTTAATCCAAGGCGAAATAAACCAGCCTTGTTGTTTCATAAACACAAAAGCATAATTGAAACACATAAACGAAGCTGCAAACAAGACCAAGGAAAGCCAATCGATTTGATACAAAGGCATTTTAAAACAAAAGCGTTGGTTGTGCTGAAAAATTTGCGACAATGCAGCTACTACCAGCATTACAGCTGCCATCATAAAATAAGGTGATTGCCAACTTCCGTTGAAAACCAAAGTCGAGAAATAATAAGCAGAAACCTGCGATAAAACAATGGTTAGTGGATAAAAAACCGAATAAAATCTTCCGTTATCTCCCGTAGGTGCAATGATAAACATTAAGGGCAAAAGCATTTCAATCATCGGAAACATTTTAAAAAACCCGATAAAAAAACTACAAACCACCAAAATCCAAGGATTTTCTGTTGTGCCACACATATACAATAAAACTGCAATAAGAATAGCACAGGTGGTAATAATTTCTTTACTACGAAAACGCATTTTTACCCGTAACACGATAAATATGGAAGTACCCATACCAATTGCTCCAGCATTATTTGCCAAAGAAATATATTCCGTATAGGTTGCCATTGCACCCGAAACATCGGTAATCGTACTAACATACACACCCGAAACGGTCAGTGTTGCAAATATAATTACAAGTATAAGCAATAGCATCAACGGCTTGGGTACCCAACTTGCAAATGGACCTTTGTTATACATAATTTATTTTTGAGATTTTATAATCTTCTATTTCAATGTTACTTCGAGGTTCATACCGGCACGAAGTTGTTCTAAATCTTCGGGTTTATTCTCTTTTGTAAATTCAATACGAACGGGTAGTCGTTGTTGAACTTTTACAAAATTTCCAGTTGAATTATCCAACGGAACAGCCGAATATTTGGCACCTGTTGCTCCGGAAATGGCAGTGATTTTTCCTTCAAAGACTTTTCCTCCAAGGGCATCAACTTTAATTTTTGCAAGACCTCCAATCTTCACATTTTCCATTTGTTTTTCACGGTAATTTGCAGTAACCCAAATGTTTTTGCTATCTACAATGGTTGCTACTTGCTGACTTGGATTTAATAATTGTCCGATATTTATCGTTCTTCTTCCCATAATTCCATCGTGAGGAGCTGTGATTACGGTATAAGATAAATTCAGTTTTGCCATTGCCAATGCGTTTTCGGCACGTTTGATTTCTGCTTCGTTCAATCCTAATTTTGCTTGTACTTCATTCACCGACAATTCGCTTGTTGTTTTTGAATTGATAACCGATTGGTATTGCGAAATCTGTGCTTCCAATTGTGCTTTTTGTGCTTCAAAATCAGTTTTCATTTGGTCAAATTGCTGACGAGTAACCGCTTCATCTGCCAATAAATTTTTGTATCGATTAAAATTTTGCTCAGCATTCCACAGTCGTGCTTTTGCTGCATCCATGTTTGCTTTTGCTGCTTGTACGTTTGCACCCATTGTATTCACGTTGTTTGATGCCGTTTTTACCGAACTATTGGTTGCATTTAGCGAAGCCATTGCCGACATATACGCCGCTTCTGCTTGCCCAAGTTGGGTTTGAATTTCTCTATCGTCTAAGATGAGTAGCGTATCGCCTTTCTTTACAAATTGGTGTTCTGTAAAACGGATTTCTTTGATATAGGCAGAAACACGGGTATTAATCGGGTTAATAAAAGCCTCAACCTGAGCCGCATTGGTGAACTTATCATTACCCACATTAAAGTATGATTTCACAACAAAGTAAAAACCAATAGCAACCAAAATCAATACTAAAAGATTGACGATATTCAATTTCTTTTTAGGTTTTTTCTTAGTTTTATTTTGAGGTTGAACCGTTTCCGTTTGTGGAGTTTGCTCGTTATTCTCTATGTTTTCTGACGAATTGTTTTCTGTATTTTGTGACATCTTATTTCTTATTGTTTAATTTGATGATTATAGATTTCCGCTTTCTTTTAGCAATTTGTAATAGGCATAAATGATATTAATTTCTGAATTGGAATACTGTAATTCTGCATCTAATTTGGCATTACTAGCATCTAACAAATCCAGCAAAATTGCCAATTGATTGTTGTATTTGCTATTCATAATACGATAGTTTTCGTCTGCCAATTCGGTATTGGTTTTTAGCGTATTGTTTTGCGTAAGCGACTCATTGAATTTGATATAAGCTGCATTTACAGCCACATCAATCATTTGTCGGGCTTCATTGGCTTGAGCAATGGCTTTGTCTTTTTCAAACTGTGCTTGTTTTACTTTTTTTGGCGATTTGTATAACGCATCAATATTAAAATTAAGAGCCAATCCAGCACTCCAACCATTAGAATACATATCAACAACAGGCGATGTTGTGGTAATTGGTCGAGCCAATTTATTCCCTGCAAAAGCTGATAGTGAAGGCATCATTTCTGCCTTTGCTATTTTTTGTGAAGTTTCATAAATATCGATGGTTTTTTCGGTCATCAAAACCGTTGGATGATTTTCAACTAACGTTCTATAATCATCGAGTTGTAAAACCGTAGGAATTTGCTCTATAACCGATTGATCAATCAGAATTTGAGTGGTATCGGGCAAACCCAAAGCAGTGGTTAACTGTTTGTTTAAAATCTAACGGTTATTTTCAACCACCTGCAAAGCGAGCTTCAGGTTAGAAAGTTGTAATTCTCCACGAATCACATCATTTCGGGTAACCATTCCTTGATTATAAAATTTATTGCTATTTGCCAATCGCTGTTCTGCTAACTGAATATTTTGTGCATAAACCGCTTTTTGATTGTCTAATTTGTATAAATCTAAATAGTAGCCCAATACCAAAAGTTTGATGCTTTGTTCGTTAGATTGATAATTCAATTGCATCAATTCCTCTTTAAGCGATTGCGCTTTAATGCTGTTTTTTACGGTTCCTCCTTTCCAAAGTAATTGAGAAGCATCAACAGTGAAAGAGTTCCCAAAATGAGGCATCTCAACCTTTGTCGAATTAGAAAAATCTTTATCAATAACGTAAGAATCGCCTATATAATACGCCTGTAAACCTGTGTTAAGACTTGGCAACATGGCATTTTTGGCAACATCTACACCTTGCGAAGCGATAGAAATATCGGCTTTAGAAACGGCAAGATTGGGGTGATTTTCTTTGGTGAGTTCAAACAACTCCTCGATGCTAATCTTTTTTTCTGTAATTTGTTGTGCGTGAATGGTGGTGGTTGTTAAAACACCAATACATACCATCGCAATTAAGGGTTTCATTTTCATTTGTAATTTAAGTTTGCTGTAATACTGTTTGAATTCAAACTATTTAGATAAAAAAATAGAATTATCTATTCTCTTATGGTGTCAAAAACTTTTTTAAATACTACTGTTGTTCTTTCAAGTTCCTCATCGGTAACATCTGTTTGAAAGGATATATACATTTCTTTTAAAATTGGAATTAACTTTTGTTGATAAGCCTCTCCTTCCGAAGTTAAGGCCACCAAATTATTGCGTCTGTCGTTTGGATCTGGGTTACGTTGTACCAAACCTCTTGCAGTCATATTATCAATCAAAGAAGTAATGCTGGCTTTGTTTCGGTTGGTTTTATCGACAATATCTTGTTGTTTAATATTGTCTTTTTCCCAAAGAATATGCAACACTTCTAGCATTTCGATGGTAACATCAATGTGATGCTCTTTCATTTTTTTTGAAAAGTGATTGCGAACGACCTTGCGAATATCTCGTATAGTAACTATTAAAGATAAAATACTAGCAATGTCTTTTTGATCTTTTAATTTCATAGGACAAAGATATAAATAAAACAGTTTAATATCAAACTATTTTTGTTTGAAATTATGCCTTCATATACATGTGATCCACATTTATGAAAAATATACAACTTTTTAAGATAATAAATTACCAAATCAGATAGTAAAATTAAATAAACAAAGGAGCATAATAGGATAATTTTTAGTCAGGTAAAATTAATTATTGGTACCGTTAAAAATCAATATATCATCTATTAAAATTAGAATAGGTTTCATAATTAATTTAGGTTAAAAAAATGCCCCAAATGTGTCTGAATCTGATTTCTTTTTTCAACAAAATATTGTTCACTAGTTTTGATAATTGCTGCGAGCCGTTTAAAGTAGGTAGACACATTCATTGCTTAATCTGTTTCTTACTAATATTTCAGCAATTACGTTAGAGTGAGACATAGTCCCTTCAATAGTTGGAATCCTTATTGGAACTGATACTAAAATCGAATTATCAAAATATAATTTTTCCTTAAAATACATTTATACATTATTTAAATTTAAAAGACCATTATTATAAGTAAGCGTTACTCTCATATTTTAAGTTAATCTTCCAATTCAAAAACATCTGCCAAATCGTATCCAACTGTGGTTTTGCTTTTTACTGTTGCAAATGTAGGGCAGCATCATTCACTCAAAAAAATCTTTTTGGGTTTCTATAAAAATTCTTTCCGCCTTGCTCCAACAATTTTTCCAGACACTCCTAAACTCTCAGAGCAAAAAGATTTCAAGCCCGATTCAAAACTTGTAAGCAATTACGGGAATTGAATCGGGTTTTGTGTGCCTGATGCTGTCCTGTAATCATCGGCAAAGAAAAAGCCGGAACCTCAGTTATACGAATCAATTTAACAGCAGACGTTCTTTGACATCAACGAAAAAATTAACAAAAACAATAAAGACAAATAATGCTTTTCTCAAAAAGAAAAGAAAAAAAAGAAGCCGAGTGTCCTCGATACCAAATCAATTCACTCGAAAATTTCAACCAACAATCAACTAAAAAATTAACAAAATAAATCGAAAAAT
>RRZU011613897.1_pt1 | contig 11517 bp, 9 predicted proteins | sample 2165561 | NCBI WGS metagenome assembly RRZU01 (sample SAMN10456909, study PRJNA506462) | wastewater metagenome | isolation source: wastewater sludge | place: USA: Moscow, Idaho | reverse complement strand
GGGAAAAATAAGAGTAGTACATAGTCCGCATATTTCATCCGCAGGAAATCTTCTTTAGAAATTCTTTCATTTTCTCCAAAGGCTCTCTTAAGTCATACTTGATAAATTAAAAGAAAAGGGGTGCTGGAGATGAAGAAATGGGGAAAAAGGCAGTTCGGATCGAGAATCCTTGCAGGAATGATCGTGTTAGCTTTATGTGGGTGTGCGGGGCATATCCCCCAGGAAAAAAGAGCAGCAATCGGATCGGATTGTATGGAAATATATGGCGGGCATACAATAACCAGGACAGGCTATTTTACAAATGCAAGTGGAATCCTCTATTATGTAGATTTCACAACGCAGGATGCAATTCCGGTCTGCAATAAACCGGACTGCAGGCATCTTTCAAAAGCGGAAGATGCTGATACAGAATGTGATGCAGCGATTGACGGGGCAAGAGTGTTTCCATATAAGGGGAAGCTGCTCGGAATCAGTGAAGATTCAAAAGGAAATGAAGAAATCTACAGTTCTGATATAGACGGGAGCAACCGGAAGGTGAAGAAAAAACTGGAAAGTTCTAATATGTTCATTAATGAAGGCGTAATTGCGAAAGATTCATTTTTTTATGTAGCAACAATGCCTGAAGTGGATGACCAGGAAAATATGAAGTGGATTTCAGTATTGAAAAAACTAAATTTAGATACTTTTGAGGCAACGCAGTTAGATTCTGTAGAATGTAAAGACGCTTTGGGATTTCAATTACTTGGAGGAACGGAAGAATATCAGATTTATTCTTTGATCAAGGATGATGAAACTTTATTTTACAAGCTGGATTATGAGTCATGTGAATCGGAACAGATTGAATTATTTCAAAGTGGATATGAGCGGATTTTACCTGAAGAAAATGAAAACAGCTTTTATTATCTGAGTGTTGAGGGCGGAGAAAGAAATCTTTATCAATATGATATTGACAGTAGAAAAAATAAGCTTTGCCTTGAAAATGAGAAAATTCTGGAGAATGCCGGAGGGGATATTGTTGGATCAGACCTGTGTGGAAAATGTCAGGAAGGAATCGTGTACTGGGTCAGAACATGGACTGAGGAGCGAGAAGAGAAGATGTTCTTACTGGATCATAATGGAAAAATACAGGAACTGTCGATGCCACAACAACTTCCGGTTGCAGGTACTCATTTCTATGATGTGATATGTGCAACAGAGAAAGGAATGTACTTTTGGTATTTAAAGGATTTTGAATCCAATGGTTTTCAGGACAATGTCGACTGGCAGGCATACACGGAGTGGGAGGATTTAGTCAATAAGAAAAGTGTCATAAAAAATGTGATAAATCCACGTATGACAGCTATGGGTGAACTGGTTGACGAAAATGGAAATCCGATAAACGGACAGTAACTGGTTGGTGATATTAAACAAAGAGGTGTTAGAGATGAAGAAATGGGGAAAAGTTTTCGTTTTAACAGGCAGTATCGTTGCAATGCTGATCACAGGAACCGGATGCTCGAAAAAGAATACAGGAATCAAGAATCCGGTGGATGAAGACGGCAATATGACCGGCAGCAAATGATTCAGTATTAAAAGGTAAAGGAGATGTTGCGGGAGGAGGGGATGCGGATGCGGCATCTGAAATATGAATGGGAGAAGTTTTTCTCTTTTCGTTATTTTTGGTTTTTATGTGCAGTATTTTTGTTATTTAATCTATGGAATCTTTCGGAGCAGATCCGGATGGAATTTCCGGCATCCTCTGTCCGGCAGCTTTATATAGATTTTCAGGAGCAGCCGGAAGGAGCGAAAGGACAATGGCTGGAAGAGCAGAAAGCAAAAAAAAATGCTCACTATACAGGCAACCAGTATATGGAAGAAGAATTATTTAAAAAGCTTTCGAGAGAATGGATTCAGACAGAAAAATATGACGAATATCTGGAGGAGATCAAAGAGAGAAGTGCAAAAATGTCAGGTTCTATTTTCTCAGATGAAGGAACCTTTGCCTGGAGAAACGCAAAAGTGACTCCTGCGGCTTATGAGAAACTGAAAGGCACGAAGCTTTCCTTTGATCTGTCGGATGGTGTTATAAAGGCAACAAAGGCAGATTTTACTGATCTGTGCATGACGATTCTGTTGATGGCAGCAGTTTATTTCCTGATCCTTGATGAGAAAAAGAATAAATTGTATCCATTATTGAGATCTGCCAGCCGTGGCAGGGCAGAGGTCATTGGTGCAAAACTGGGAGTGATGGCAGGGATCACGGGATTTTTGGTTCTGCTGCTATATGGAAGTAATTATCTTTTTATTTTCTATCAGTATGGTTTTGGAAATCTCACACGTCCCCTTCAGTCAGTGACAGCGTTTTATGAAAGCCCGTTCAGACTGACAGCAGGGCAATATCTGTGGATGTATCTGCTTTTGAAACTGGTGGTGTGCTATGCAGCTGCATTGCTGATGATATGGATCGCACAAAAGGCAGGGACACCGGCAGGAGCGATTCTTGCGATCAGCACAGGAGCAGTTGCAGAATATCTGCTGACCGTGCTGCTCCCGTCAGTCTCTTATGCGGACGGACTGAAGTATATCAATCTTGTGGAGTATATCAAAATATATCCGCTTTTTACGAAGTATCATAATCTTGATTTTTTTGAATATCCGGTCAATGCAATGAGGATTTTTCCGATTGTGCTGCCGTGTCTGCTGCTTCTTTTTATCGTGCTGAATCTGACCACATTTTGTAGCCACAGATATGGTACAAAATCTGGCAGACAGGGAGGTACAGAGAAACTATGGAGAAAACTCCGGAAGACTGCCCGGGGTAAAAAAAGAAGGAAGCGGAAGAAAAAAGGCTTTATTTCGGACAGCCTGGTATGGCATGAGAGTTTCAAAAGTTTTCTGACGAACCGGACAGTGTGGGTGTGCGTGGCAGTATTGTATGGAGCAATTCTTCTCGGAAGAGGTCTGATGATATGGAACAGCGTGGAAGAAGAATACTATAAATATTATATGACCAAAGGACAGGGAGAACTGACGCAGGAGAAACTGGAAACTTTTGAGAATGAAAAGAAACGTTATGATGACATTTATTCCATGACCCCGGAGCAGTGCGGACTGAGCAGTGAGGAGATCAGCAGCCGGCAGGAGGAAATACAGTATCAGTACAGTGGGTTCATGAGAGCGTATGAACAGGTTCAGTATGTGGTGGAAAATAACCGGGCAGCAGGAACGGACGAACAGCAGCTGATCTATGAAGGTGGATATGAGCAGTTGTTTGGAGAGATTTCCATGAAAGGAAGGCTGATCGGAGAGTTGCTTTGTGTTCTTGTGGCAGTATACAGTGCTGCAGGACTTCTTGGGATGGAATATGACCTGAAGGTGATGAATCTTCTGCAGAGTACGAAGAAAGGAAGGGGAACACTTCTGCGGGTAAAACTTGGAGTGGCAGCGGGAGTCACTACTGTCATGTTCGTTCTTGTAAAGATACCGGTTGTGATGCGGATCGTTCAGAATTATCCACTGACAGGATGGACGGCAAAAGTCCGTTCCATGCGATTTGCAGGGACATCGGTTTTTAACTGTCCGGTGTGGGCGTATGTGTTGCTTTTGCTTCTGTTGCAGCTGGGAACTTTGTATGTGGTGATCCTGTGCGTGACAGCATTGTCGGCAGTCTTAAAAGATACGATGCTGACACTGATCCTGTCGGTTCTGTTATTTGGCGGTACGCTGGTCATGGAATGGGGCGGACTTGGAATGATTCATTCCTGGAGCATCAATACATTACTGGACGGACACCGTCTGCTACAGTCAGGAGGAATGCAGTTTGCACTGACGGTACTGGTCTTTTGGGGAGTCCTTCCATTGGCGGCAGGAACCGTTCTGCACAGAGTCTATAAGAAGAGGGGGCAGGCGATATGGAATTAAAGATACAGGATCTGTGTAAAAGTTATGGAAAGAAAAAAGCATTGTGGAACTTTACAACAGAATTTGAGAATGGTATCTACGGGATCCTTGGTCCCAACGGAGCCGGAAAAAGTACACTGATGAATATTCTGACGGATAATCTTCTGCGGGATTCCGGGAGCGTCCTGTATGATGGAGAGGAAATATTGAACCTGGGGGCATCTTATCGGGAAATTATGGGATATATGCCGCAGCAGCAACAGCTTTATGATACCTTTACGGTTACACATTTTATTTCTTATATGGGAACGCTGAAAGGAATGAAGAGCAGAACCATCCAGAGAAGAATGGACGAGCTGCTCCCACTTCTGAATCTGCAAAAGGTAAGAAAGAAGAAACTGAAAGAACTTTCAGGTGGAATGAAGCAGCGGGTGCTGTTGCTGCAGGCATTGCTGAATGATCCGAAATTTCTGATCCTGGATGAACCGACTGCCGGACTTGACCCGAAAGAGCGGATCAGGATCAGGAACCTGATCTCAGATCTGAGTGAAGACAGGATTGTACTGATCGCAACCCATGTGGTATCGGATATCGAATTTATTTCTAAAGAAATTTTATTAATGAAAAACGGGAGACTGGTGGATCAGGACAGCCCGGAAAATCTGCAAAAGAGGATTTACGGTCATGTTTATGAACTGTGCATCAGCCAGGATGAACTGGCGGAAGTGAAGAAAGAATATGAAATCAGCAATCTGTTCCGCAGAGACGGCGAGATCATCGTGCGGGTGATTGCGGACAAGTGTCCCGTTAAATATGATGCAGTGAAAGTCAGCCCGACGCTGGAGGATGTATATCTGTATGAATTTGAGGGAGTAAAGAGGCGGTAACATTTTCCCGCAAAGGTCAAAGAGGTGTTGACAATAGAACGTTTCACTGCTAAGATTAACAGTAGTTGAAAATACTGGATTGTTACTTATCAGAAGGCAAAACCAGATTTCGGAAAATAAAGGTTGCTTTATGGACTGAAAGTCTGGTTTTCTTTATCTGACAGTGCAGAACGATATCTGCCGGATAAGAAGGATTGGATATAAGAAGTCAGATCCGGTATTTGCAAAGAATCTAATATGATGAGACAAGTCAGAGCTGAGGAGGAAAAAAGATGAAGATTTATGAGACAAAAGACTATCAGGAGATGAGCAGACAGGCTGCTAATATTCTTTCAGCACAGGTTATTTTAAAGCCGGATTGTGTACTGGGTCTGGCAACAGGTTCTACACCGATCGGAACATACGATCAGTTAGTAGACTGGTATAATAAAGGAGATGTTGATTTCTCTCAGGTAAGAACAGTAAATCTTGACGAGTACAGAGGACTGACCCGTGACAATGACCAGAGCTATTATTATTTCATGCATAAGCATTTATTTGACCGTGTAAATATTAAGTTAGAGAATACAAATGTACCGGACGGAACTCAGGAAGATGCAGCGAAAGAGTGTGCAAGATATGAAGCACTGATCGAGTCCATGGGTGGAGTTGATATCCAGCTTCTCGGACTTGGACATAATGGACATATCGGTTTCAATGAGCCTGCAGCAGACTTTGCTGTAACAACTCACTGCGTAGATCTGACAGAAAGCACGATCGAGGCAAATAAACGTTTCTTTGAATCCGCAGATGATGTACCGAGACAGGCATATACAATGGGAATTGGAACGATCATGAAAGCAAAGAAGATCCTTCTGGTTGTTAATGGAGAAGGAAAGGCAGATATCGTTGCAAAGGCATTTTTCGGCCCGGTAACACCGGAAGTTCCGGCTTCTATCCTTCAGCTCCACAGAGATGTGACGATCGTTGCTGATAAGGCTGCACTGTCAAAGATACCTAGATAATTTTCAATATAGTTCAGTGCAGATTGTAAAAATCTGACAACTAAATGAGAATGTTTATTAAAAAAATATAAATAGTATAAAAATAAAATAAAATAATCGGTTGACTTTCCTGGTGATTTTTGATAGACTGAAGTTACGAAATAAGTCAACGGATTGTTACTGTAAGGCAGGCAAAACCAGATTCAATGAGCATACGGTGATGATGTATGTTCAGTTGGTCTGGTTTTTATTTTCACAGGAAGTTTTCTGGTGAAAGAGTTGCATTTAGCAGAAGGAACAGTAAGACATGAAAATCGTGTCGGAGTTGGTACGTTATTTTGGAAGGTCGGTTGTATGACGATAGAAAAAGTGATCAATAATAATATTGTTTCAGCTTTTGATGAGATAGGAAGAGAAGTCGTAGTCATGGGATGCGGGATCGGTTTTGGAAGCAGACCGGGAGCAAAGATCCCTGAAGATAAGATAGAAAAGATTTTCAGGATCGAAAGCGGAAGCGTGGCAGATCAGTTTAAAGAGCTGCTTGCCGGAGTCCCGTTGGAGCATGCAAAGATCTCGAGTGATATTATTTCTTATGCAAAAGGTGCATTGAAGCTGAAGCTGAATCAGAGCATTTATGTGACGCTTACGGATCATATTAATTTTGCGATTGCGAGATATGCAAAGGGGATCAACCTTGAAAATGCACTGTTGTGGGAGATCAAGAGGTTTTATCCTCAGGAGTATGAACTCGGGAAATATGCGATTACCCAGATCAAAGAGCGTCTGAAGGTAGAATTGCCAGAGGACGAGGCAGGGTTTATTGCACTTCATTTTGTGAATGCAGAGTATGGAACGAATATCAGAGATGCTTTGCGTTTCCCGAATCAGATGAAGGAAATTCTGGAGATCGTGACGAGGGAGCTTGGTATCAAGCTGGATGAAGGGACGCTTCATTATGAGCGGTTTATTACTCATATGAAATTTCTGCTTCAGAGAGTTTACAGGAAAGAGCTTCTGCCGGACGAAGAAAGTGATCTGGCGGACATGATCAGCCAAAAGTATCCGAAAGAATTTGCCTGCAGTAAGAAAGTAGCGGATTATATAGAAAAGACCGCAGAGTGCAGATTATCCGGTGAAGAAGTGATGTATCTTGCAATCCACATACGAAGGATTACGATGGCAGAAGAATAAAAATGCAATCAATATAAAAAATAGAAGAAAAAAGCAGGAGGAAATGTAAATGTTTGGTGGACTTTTTAAGAAAAAGGATAATAAAATGATTCTCGGAGCTCCGGTAAAGGGAAAGGCAGTACCTCTTTCAGAGGTCAATGATCCGACTTTTGCAGAGGAGATGCTTGGAAAAGGAATGGCAGTCATTCCGGCAGAAGGAAAGATTTATGCTCCGGCAGATGGCGAGATCGGTATGGTATTTGATACACTCCATGCAGTCAGTCTTGTATCTGAAGAAGGAACAGAGATTCTGATCCATGTAGGTCTTGATACAGTCAAGATGAACGGAGAAGGATTTACAGGTCACGTAAAAGCAGGAGACAAGGTTAAGAAGGGAGATCTTCTCTTAGAGGTTGATCTTGATAAGGTAAAGGCTGCAGGATATGATACGATCACTCCGATGCTTGTCTGCAATACAATGGATTATGCATCAGTAGAGGGCGTGACCGGTAAAGAGGTAGAAGCCGGAGATGACGCAGTCATTATCGAAAAATAGGCGTGGCTGTTGCCTGAAAGCAGCGTACAACTTAGATTTTGACCGGAATCATGACCGGTTAAAATAGATAAAAGGGATTCAGCAATGAGAGATTTTTGAGAAGGAGGAAAATTATGAAATTTTTACAGAAATTAGGTAAAGCTCTTATGCTGCCTGTTGCTTGTCTTCCTATCTGTGGTATCCTTATGGGTATCGGATATGCACTTTGCTCGGCTACAATGCAGGGTGGTGACATCACAGGTATTGTTGAGCAGATTGGATTCTTTCTTGTTAAAGCAGGCGGTGCCCTGATTGACAATATGGCAATTCTTTTTGCAATTGGTGTTGGTGTTGGTATGGCAGATGATAATGATGGTACAGCTGGTGTTGCAGCTCTTGCTTCCTGGCTGATGATCACAAACCTTCTGTCTACAGGAACAGTTTCAGTTATTAAGACACTGGAAGAGGGAACTACAAACTTTATCGCATTCAGCAAGATCCAGAACCCGTTCATCGGTATCCTTGCAGGTATCATCGGAGCTCTTTGCTACAACAGATTTAAGAGTGCGAAACTTCCTGACTGGCTGTCATTCTTCAGTGGAAAGCGTTGCGTAGCGATCGTAGCCGGACTGGTTTCCATCGTTGCATCTGCAGTTCTTTTCTTTGTATGGCCTGTACTTTTCGGAGCACTGGTTGCACTTGGAAAAGGTATCGAAGGACTTGGAGCTGTTGGAGCTGGTCTCTATGCATTCTTTAACAGACTGCTGATCCCATTCGGTCTGCACCACGCACTGAACAACGTATTCTGGTTCGATACAATCGGACTTGGAGACCTGTCTCACTTCTGGGCTGGAGAGACATCTGCTGATGTATCATGGAGCCTTGGAATGTACATGTCAGGATTCTTCCCATGTATGATGTTCGGTATCCCGGGAGCAGCTCTTGCAATGGTACATACAGCTAAGAGCAACAAGAAGAAAGCAGCAATCGGTCTTGTATCTTCAGCAGCAATCGCAGCATTTGTCTGCGGTGTTACAGAGCCATTCGAGTTCGGTTTCATGTTCCTTGCACCGGTACTGTACCTTGTATATGCATTACTCTATGGTATCTTTACAGTAGTTACAGTTCTGCTTGGATTCCGTGCCGGATTCAGTTTCTCAGCTGGTCTGACTGACCTGGTCTTCTCTGCTTCCCTTCCGGCAGCAGCTAAGACATGGCTGATCATTCCGCTTGGTATTGCAGCATTCGTAGTATTCTATGTAGTATTCCGTTTCGCAATCGTGAAATTCGACCTGAAGACACCTGGTCGTGAGGATGATGATGACAACGAAGCTGAGAAGTCAGCAGTTCTTTCTAACGATGACTTCACAGAAGTAGCTAAGATCATTCTTGAAGGTGTTGGCGGAAAAGAGAACGTTAAGTCTATCGATAACTGCATTACAAGACTTCGTCTTGAAATCAACGATTATACTAAGGTTGATGAGAAGAAGATTAAATCTGCCGGAGTAGCAGGTGTTATCCGTCCTTCCAAAACTGCAGTTCAGGTAATCGTTGGAATGAAAGTACAGTTCGTAGCTGATGAGTTCAAGAAACTCTGCAAATAAGAACGTATAAAATTGAATAAGTAATCCCTTTTAATGACCGGGGGCATGGCTGAAGGATTTGGCTGTGCACCCGGCTTTTCTATATAATTGGAAGAAAAAGAAAAGACCGGGGTGGAAAAAGGAAGGGAAATTGATGTAAAATGTGGATAAAGCAGTGAAAATGTAAAAGCAGAAAGAGGGAAATGTGATGAAATATACTTTGGAAATCTGTACTGACAGTGTAGCATCAGCGGTAGCAGCACAAAAAGGCGGAGCGAAGCGGATTGAGCTTTGTTCCGGTCTGGTGATCGGAGGGCTGTCACCGGATCCTGCATTATTTAAAGGTGTACGGGCCAATACAGACATGGAGATCAGGACTCTTCTGCGTCCGAGATTCGGTGATTTCTGTTATGATGAATATGAGTTTGAAATGTTGAAAGAAGAGGTTCAGATGTACCGGGAATTCGGAGCAGACGGAGTTGTGATTGGAATTTTAAGACCGGATGGGACAATGAATGTAGAGCAGATGGAAGAGCTGGTCAGGATTTCAGGAGATATGAAAGTGACGATGCACCGGGCCTTTGATGTATGTAAAGATCCATATGAAACGCTGGAACAATGTGTAAGCCTTGGGATCGATACGATCCTGACCAGCGGACAGAAAGATTCTGCATGGAACGGAAGAGAAATGTTGAAAGAGCTGGAAGAAAGAGCGAAAGGCAGGATCGAAATCCTTGCAGGAGCAGGAATCAATCCGGGGGTGATCAGCAAGCTGAGTGAATATGCCGGACTGAAGACATTTCATATGTCAGGAAAGATTGTGAAAGAAAGCAGAATGGAGTTTAGAAGGCAAGGAGTCCCAATGGGGATGCCTGGTATGAGTGAATTTGAAATCTGGCAGACAGACGAAGAAGCAGTCCGGGAGGCTGTGAAAGTCTTAAAGAATATTTCCGGTCTTGACAAAAGGGATGAGATAGTCTAATATCTGAAAGGAATGGACATGGGAATGTCCGAATATAATCAGATAATAAAAGAAGGCTGTGAAGAGAAGAAGTAACGGACAGAGGGATATACAGAAAGTTGCCGGCTGATGAGAGGCACATGGAAGACTGTCAGCGAATACATCTTGGAGCTTCGCATTGAAATCGACTGTATTTTGAGGAAAAGATAAATGCAGACAGGAGAGTAGGCTGCGACGGAGTTTGCACGTTATAGCACAAAAGAGGCTGACAGAGAAAGGTCAGCGAATTAAGGTGGTACCACGAGAGATTCGTCCTTATTGCGAGATGCAGTAAGGGCGTTTTTTATAGTCTTTAAGAGGAGAAAAGATCATGGGAATTTATGAAGAACTTCAGGCAAGAGGCCTGATCGCACAGGTAACAGATGAGGAGCGTATCCGGGATTTGGTGAACAACGGAAAGGCGACATTTTATATCGGATTTGATCCGACAGCGGATAGTCTTCATGTAGGACACTTTATGGCATTATGTCTGATGAAGCGTCTTCAGGAGGCTGGAAATAAACCGATCGCACTGATCGGTGGAGGTACAGGTTATATCGGAGATCCTTCAGGAAGATCTGATATGAGAAGTATGATGACACCGGAGCAGATCCAGCATAACTGTGACTGCTTTAAGAAACAGATGAGCCGCTTTATTGATTTTTCAGAGGGAAAAGCACTGATGGTGAATAATGCAGACTGGCTGCTTGATCTGAACTATATTGAAGTGCTTCGGGAGATCGGACCGCATTTCTCAGTCAACAGAATGCTGACCGCAGAGTGTTATAAACAGAGAATGGAAAAAGGACTCAGTTTCCTTGAGTTTAACTACATGATCATGCAGGCATATGATTTCTACGAACTGTTCCAGAACTATGGCTGTAATCTGGAGTTTGGCGGAGATGACCAGTGGAGCAATATGCTGGCAGGTACAGAGCTGATCCGTCGTAAGCTTGGAAAAGATGCAAGTGCAATGACGATCACGCTGCTTCTGAACTCTGAAGGAAAGAAAATGGGAAAGACTCAGTCAGGGGCAGTGTGGCTTGATCCTGAGAAGACTTCTCCGTTTGATTTCTATCAGTACTGGAGAAATGTCGGAGATGCAGATGTACTGAAATGTATCCGTATGCTGACATTCCTTCCATTGGAAGAGATTGATAAGATGGATGCATGGGAAGGTGCACAGCTTAATACGGCAAAGGAGATCCTGGCATATGAACTGACAAAGCTGGTTCACGGTGAAGAAGAAGCGAAGAAAGCACAGGAAAGTGCAAGAGCATTGTTCAGTCAGGGAAATGCTGATAATATGCCGACAACGGAACTGGAAGAGGGAGATTTCCAGGATGGAAAGATTGATATCCTTGCGGTTCTTGTGAAAGGCGGACAGGCATCATCCAGATCCGAGGCCAGACGTGCTGTAACTCAGGGGGGTGTATCTGTGGAGGGAGAGAAGATCACAGATATTGCGACAGCGTATGTT
>RRZU011894717.1_pt1 | contig 11518 bp, 11 predicted proteins | sample 2165561 | NCBI WGS metagenome assembly RRZU01 (sample SAMN10456909, study PRJNA506462) | wastewater metagenome | isolation source: wastewater sludge | place: USA: Moscow, Idaho | reverse complement strand
CGGCGGCAGATTCACCCAGATTGACACACAGTTCCACATCAGACCGGGAGATCGCTTCTTCTATCACCTCCAGAAGGGTGTGCCTCTGCGCCTTGAACTAGGAGAGAAAGAATATGCCGCGGAAAAACTGCGTGTTGTTCGCCGTGACACAGGCGAAAAAATAGACATTGCTTGGTCAGATGCGCCGACGGCAATTCCTGCACTGCTTGAAGAAATTCAGCAGGCGCTGTTGGAAAAGGCCCGAGCGTTCCGTTTTGCCAACACCCACAGAGTTGAGACGCTTGAGCAGTTCAAAGAAATATTAGAAAAAGAGGGCGGCTTTGTCGATGTCTACTTCTCCGGGACTAAGGAAGACGAAAAGGCGATCAAAGATGCAACCGGCGCCACTCCCAGATGCTACCCAACGGAATGGAACGGTGACACAGGAAAATGCTTCTACACAGGTAAAGAGGGAGCTAGAAGGGCTATCTTTGCAAAATCCTATTAAGGATAGCCGCTGATTATATGCACCGCTTGCTTCACAGGCAGACCGACTCTGTCGCTCCGACGTATTTATATACGCCTACGCGCCGGAGTCGGTCTGCCTGTTTCGCAATCGGTACATCTAATCAGTGGATTGTCCGTGGGTTATTTATAAGCCAATGAAAAAAACAATGATAAATGCACCGTTCAGGATTTGGTCTGGATGTATTGCGATCAGTACATCTAATCAGCTGACGGTCATTGGTTATTTGTAAAGCAGTGAAAAAAGCCAATGAAAATTGTACCGCTTCGGAGTCGGTCGGCTACTTGCGCCCATCTGGAGAGCAACCGTAACGACTCTAACAAAACGGACAACCTTCGTTTTTGCCTTCTGATTATAGCAGGCAGATGGTACTTTCATAACTTGGCCGCACATAACTATAAGACAAGGGGCACTCATTTATTCCTATGGCGCGTGCTTTACGCACAAAGAAAAACTTTGCCTTGCGATAACAAAAAAGCCCGGAGGAAATCTCCGGGCTTTTTGCGCGAACATTTATTGTTCTGTCTCTTACCAAGGCACGCCAAGCACAAAGTGCGGCAGGGCCAGAACGACTTTGGGAATATAGGCAGTGACCAAAAGCACCGGAATCCAGCAGAGAACCATAAACCACAGAGCCGGTTTCATAATCTCGTTGATAGCAGCGCCCCCGACTCGTCCGCTCAAATAAAGCACAGGTGCCGCAGGGGGTGTAATGCAGCCGAGAGCAGTGTTGACTCCGACGACCGCAGCATAGTGTACGGGGTTGAAGCCAAGTTCAGTGATTATCGGCATCAAAATAGGTGTGGTCAAGACAACGACGCTGATATCGTCCATAAGCATACCCATAAGCACCAAAAATACGTTGATCATAAACATAATTATCCAGGGGTTTTCCGATATAGAATAGAAAAGGTGCAGGACTCTTCCCGGCAGATCTTCAAGAATATAGAGCCTGGAAAGCATCGAGACGGAATAGAGCATTACCATGATAACACCTGTCGTGATAGAACTTTCGACTACGATGTTAAAGAGCCCCTTCCAGTCGAGCCCTTTATAGACATAGAGTCCTACAGGAACGCAGTAGAGAACAGCTACGGCCGAAGCTTCCGTTGTTGTCATAACGCCGCCGTAGATACCTCCGAGAACCATAACCGGCATAACCAAAGCAGGTATTGCCAAGCGTCCGCGTTTGGCGAAGAGCTCGATGCGTTCTTTAGCTGACCTCTTTTTTGCGACAAAGATTTCTTTATTGTCGCGGAGAAGCCAGATGTTGACGATACTGAGCAGGACGATGGTAATTATTCCCGGTCCTACTGTAGAGAGGAAGCAGGCAAGTACGGATACGCCGCTGATCCAGGCGAAGATAATCAGTGTAGCGTTGGGGGGGATCAAAAGTCCGAGAAGGGAAGCATTTGCCATCAAGGCGCAGGCATGACCCATGGGGTAGCCTCCTGCTTTCAGACGCGGGAACATAATCGCGCCTATACAGGAAAGAGTCGCGCAGGCGGCACCGCAAATGGAGCCGAATACGGCGCAGGAAACTACAGCAACGACGCCGAGTCCGCCCTTAATGTGGCCGACAAAAACGTCAACCATATCGATCATTTTCTCAGCTATCTTACCGCGTTCCATAATGCCGCCAGCCAAAATAAACATGGCGATAGCAATCAGCGATACCGAGTTCATCTGGGCGAAGCCGTATGGAAGCAGCTGCGAGGCCTGATAGCCCGCTCCATCTACGCCGCCGAAGAAAATCAGCCAGGCGCAGGAAGCCATGAAACTGACGGGAACGGGAACACCTATTATTAATGTGACAATTAATATTACCAGAGCAACATAAATCATGCTTCCTGTCCTCCTTTAATCAAAGCTTTTCCCGCGCGTATCATATCCCAGAAGAAGTAATAGGACATAGAGAGAAGCCCGAGGAATATTGAAAGATAGGCGGTCCAAAGCGGAATGCGCCAAGCGACGGAGCGCGGTATGGCGACACCGGTTCCCAAAGGCCCTGTGAATCCGAACATAAAGAAATCGTAGCCGTACCATGTGAAGAGCAGCGTTATTCCCAAAGTTACCAATGTTCTGATGAAAATTATCAGTCTCTTCAGCACGCTTTCCTTCATATAGGACTGTATCAGGTCGGCGGAAACATGCGTGCCGGCGAATGCACCATAACCTGCTCCCATAAAATAGAGCCAGAAAGCGAAGATCTTTATCCATTCTTCATATCCGTAGAGGTCCATTTCAAGAACGTAGCGCATAATAGTCGCGCAGCTGATTATAACAACAAGAAGTATCGACATCACAAAACATACTATTGAGTAGAAACTGACTACGACTTTGTCAAAAATATTTTCCGGTTTTCTTACCGCTAGCTCGTCCTGGGCTGACGCAGACGTGCCAACTGTCTCACAAGCGTTTGACATTGAAAAGGCTCCTTTCCTTATGCATACTTCACCTGTCCTAGGTGTCGAAATTGGCAGGACACTTACTTAAGGCTGGCTTAAAATAAAGCGATGCCGGCCTTTTGAGAATGCGTGTTTTGATGGGTACGCTTGAGGGAAGGCTATTCCAACTTTTTGATTTTGTTTAAATGAAGGTTTTCTGTGTGTGATGGGCGCAGCTCATTCCAAGAATACATAAGCCCGATTTTACAGGTCGGGATACCGTAATATTCCACTAAAGCAGGCTGCAAATTTGATAACGATGAATTTTTTTGCCTGAGGCGCAGCTTTACGGCAATGGGAATGGCTGAACTGTAGGAAAATTCCTTAATTGCTGCCGGAGTTTCGTGGGCAGAGCTGCTTTCGTTTACCGATGCCGAGATACAGAAGGAGTACTTAGATCTGATAAAGTTTCTTTGTGCCGCGCCGGTTTTTTCAGACGCAAACGAAGGGCGAGTGTGAGTGGGTAAAGGCAGATCGACTGATACCGTTCCAAACATGGGAACGATTACCAGAAGAAGACATATAAGAGTTCTCATCAGAAGATGCTTAGTATGTTTCATTGTCCGATTCCTCTCAGTAGAAAAAACTACTTGCCTACGCAAAAATCGCCGAAAATACGTTCTATCAAGTCCTCCGTGGGATCAATACCGATAACCTCCGCCAAATTGGAGCGTGCGTCGGCGATGCACGAAACGGCAACGTCATCACCGATAGTACTTTCTAAAGCGGACTTTGCCGAAAGCAATGCTGAAACGGCATTTTGTATGCCGTTTACCTGTCTTGCTGTGACGGCATAACTGCCGCCAAGCTCATCCGCTGAAGCGAATTTTGTGACAATGTACTCCTTTAGTTCGTTAATACCCTCTGAGGATAATGATGATAACGACACTATACCACTTATTGGTGAAATCTGATTAAGTATTTTTGCATTATTGTATAAAGGTAGGTCTATTTTATTCAACACCACAATGTGTTTTTTGAATTTTATATCATTCCAGAGAGTGCGATCCTCGTCTGTTATTGGCTGAGATGCGTCCAGCACCAACAGACAGAGGTCAGCCTCATCAATAAAGCGGCGTGACCGCAAAACCCCCATTGACTCAACAACATCGTCTGTGGTCCTTATTCCTGCTGTATCGATGAATTTAATCGGTATGCCTTTATGTATAACTGTCTCTTCTATATTATCTCTGGTTGTCCCCGGAACAGAGGTGACGATAGCCCTTTCTTCACAAAGCAAGGCATTGAGCAAAGATGATTTGCCGACGTTTGGCTTTCCTAAAATAGCGGTCTTGATGCCTTCGCGAAGCACCATGCCGCAGCGGCATCTTTTAAGCAGCAAATCTCCCTCTTCTACCAAAGAATCAAGTGTTTGCACTGCATCTTTCTTTGGCAGCAGCCCTTCGTCCTCTTCGGGGAAGTCCAAATCAACTTCGAGTTTTGCAGCGATGTTAGTCAATTTATCCAAAAAGAATCTAATCTCTTGAGAAAACTTTCCCTGCAGCGTCCTATTAGCGGCGATTAATGCCCTGTCACTTTTCGCTCTGATTATACCCAAAACAGATTCTGCCTGTGGCAAATCCATTCTTCCGTTGGTAAAGGCGCGTCGGGTGAATTCTCCGGGCATAGCTATCCTAGCTCCCAGTGCGCAAAGCTCTTCAATACATTTTTGCGCCGCGACAGACCCCCCGTGGCAGTGAAATTCAATGCTTTCCTCACCGGTGTAGCTTTTATTTTTTTCAAAACGCACAGCCAAAACTTCATCAAATATTTCTCCGGAGGCAGAGATCATCTTACCCAAAACCATGTGACGCGGCGGATACTCTGAGAGTTGAGATGAAGCTGAGAACAGCTTATCAGCCAGTGATAGAGAGCCTTCACCGGAAACTCTGATAATAGCAATACCACCCTCGCCCCATGCGGTTGCCAGGGCTGTAATAATATCTTCCATATTCTCTCCTCCGCGCAATGAGGTAGTCTGATATATCTGTGTGCCGTGTATTATACGAGATTTTACCCACTTTGTCACAGCATTTGGCTATTATATGCTATAAAAGTCCATCCTGTTACATTCCTGTTACATTCCCTGCACACAACTGTAACGCTCCTTAGATATACTTCTGATATCAAGATATATCAGGAGGAATATGATGAAAAAATATGCTGTTTTGGCTATCTTCGCACTGCTGATGTTGTTTTCATCGCCGTCATTTGCGGGGCAGATTGTGATGGACGGTTCTACGACCGTGCTGCCATTTGGTCAGGCCGCAGCTGAGGAATTTATGAAACTCAATCCGCAAGTCAAATTTTCCGTGTCAGGTACAGGTACAGGCAACGGTTTTAAGTCTCTCTCAGACAGCAGCGCCCACATCGCCAATGCCTCGCGCTTTATCAAAGATAAGGAACTGGCTGCCTGCATATCAAAGAAGGTGTACCCGGTTCCCTTCGCTGTGGCTTTGGACTGCCTTGTACCTGTAGTTCACCCGTCAAATCCGGTGAAGTCTTTAACTAAGGCACAGCTGAAAAGTATATATTCGGGCAAGGTTCGCAACTGGAAAGAGGTCGGAGGCAAAGACTCGCCGATGGTGGTTGTCGGAAGGGATACAAGCTCAGGCACGTATGGCACTTGGCAGGAAATGATCCTCGACAGAAACGGCAAAACACGGGTAACGCCAAGGGCTCAGGTTGCTTCCTCCAGCGGAGCGATGATGGCCGCCGTGGCTCAAAATAAAAACGCCATCGGCTATGAGGGCATGGGCTATATCAGCAAATCTGTGAAGGTAATCGCCGTTGACGGGGTAGTAGGAACTCCGACTACAGCCCGTAGCGGCAAATATCCTCTAGCCCGCTACTTATACATGTTCACCAACGGGTGGCCCGAGGGAGATCTAATGGATTTTATGAGCTTTATGCTAAGCCGCAGCGGTCAGAAACTTGTTAACGCCAGCGGATTTGTATCTTTACAGGAAATCAAATAGCGGCCGGCTGACTTGCCACGCTATCAGAGTCTTTCATCGTATCGCAATCTGAGAGGATGGTTGTAAAAATGCCGCAAACATTGCAACAAGGGGTCAAGTCAAGTTTTGGTGGCAGGGGGGACAAGGTAATGTCGCGGCTGGTGTTTGCCGTTTCAATGGCCGGAATACTCCTTATGGTCTTCATTCTTGGATTTCTTGTGTACAACGGCTTGCCTGTACTTAAGGAATCCAGCATCAAAGAAATTTTTACAGGGTTTGACTGGTATCCGGTTGAAGAGCCGCCCGCGCTTGGGATGCTGCCTCTTATTGTCGGCACTTTCGCCGCAACCTTATTATCAAGCGTTCTGGCTTTGCCGATAGCCATCTCTCTTGCGGTCTTCGCCGCGGAAATAGCTCCAAAGAAGATGAGAAGTTTTATAAAAGTGCTCTTGGAACTGTTAGGTTTTATCCCTTCGATCGTGCTCGGATTTCTCGGAATGATGGTAGTGGCGCCATGGATGCAGGAAGCCCTGGGAATCGCCACTGGGCTGAATTTGCTAAACGCCTCGGTTCTTCTTGGCTTTTTGGTGATCCCTGTTGTTGCCTCTCTTTCGGAAGAGGCTTTGACTGCTGTTCCGCGTGAACTGCGGGACGCTTCTTACGCTCTCGGGGCTACAAGGTGGGAAACTACCCGCCGAGTGGTAATCCCCTACGCCATTCCAGGCATTATTTCCGCTGTGCTCTTGGGTGTCATGAGGGCTCTCGGAGAGACAATGGTTGTACTCATGGCAGCGGGCGGAGCTGCCATAGTGCCGGAAATCATTACCGACCCAATTAGACCGCTCACTTCAACAATAGCTGCGGAAATGGGCGAAACTCCGGTAGGCAGCACTCATTACCATGCGCTTTTTTTCGCCGGTTTGGTACTGTTGCTGATAACTCTTATCATCAATCTCGCCTCTTTTTACGTTGAAAACAGGGGGAAAAGGTCATGAGCAGAACAAATATAAGAAAATCATCAGACAGACTGATGACGGCTATTTTCTATTTTTCAGGTCTGATGCTCGTCGTATCGCTGTTTTGGGTAGGGGCGTTTCTTTTCAAAGAGGGATGGCAGGTGCTTTCAATTGAATTTCTTACCGAACCGCCCAAGGACGGCATGACATCAGGCGGAATATTTACACCTCTTGTGGGCACGATACAGTTGGTTTTTGTCTCCATGCTAACGGCAATTCCTGTTGGTATTATGACAGGACTTTACTTCGCAGAATACTCCAAAGACGGTTTGATGACCAAGATATTAAGAATTTCCATTAGATCATTAGCAGGTGTTCCCTCCGTTATCTATGGTCTTTTTGGACTATCGCTTTTCGTAATATTTCTAAACTTCGGTTCTTCTCTGCTCTCTGCTGGATTGACTTTGGGCTGCCTCTCTCTGCCATTGATAGTCACCGTTTCAGAGCAGGCCTTCTTAGCTGTGCCTCAGGATTTCCGCGATGCTTCCTATGCTTTGGGCGCCACCAAACGCCAGACGATAATCAAAGTTGTGCTTCCATCGGCGGCTTCAACCATTATCACAGGTGCGATATTGGCGATTGGCCGAGTGGCGGGGGAGACTGCACCGATAATGTTCACCGGAGCCGCTTACTTTGCTCCTGAGGTGGCTAAAAGTATCTTCAGTCAGGTTATGGCTCTGCCATACCACATATATGTACTCGCCACATCATCTACAGACCTTGCGGCGACAAGGCCGATACAGTATGGCGCCATATTGGTGCTGATAGGTTTTGTTCTTGGTACCAGCGCTATCGGCGTAATCGCCAGAGCCAGACTTTCACGTGCAAGCGGGAGGTAAAATTATGAACGAGACAGCATTTGAAAAACAGATTATGACATCGGGGCTGGACCTGTTTTACGGTAAAACTCAAGTTTTAAAAAACATCTCTTTTGACATCGGACGCAAAACGGTCGCAGCTTTTATCGGACCTTCCGGCTGCGGCAAGAGCAGCTACCTGCGCTGTCTGAACAGAATGAACGACTTTATCGCATCTGCCAGAGTCACCGGTACCATTGAGCTTGACGGCGAAAATATCCTCTCTGCGGAAACAGACGTTATCGCGCTTCGGCGCAGGGTTGGGATGGTATTTCAGAAGCCGAATCCATTTCCTATGTCTATTTATGACAACATCGCCTATGGTCCTAGGCTTAACGGCGTTACCAAAAGAAGCGAGCTTGACGGAATTGTTGAAAAAAGTCTTAAGGGCGCGGCCCTCTGGGATGAGGTCAAAGACAAACTAAACAGTTCGGGAACGGGGCTTTCCGGAGGGCAGCAACAGCGTCTCTGCATTGCCAGAGCCACAGCAACTCAGCCGGAAGTGCTCTTGATGGACGAACCGACAAGTGCTCTTGACCCCATGTCAACTGCCAGAATAGAAGAGCTTATCAGAGAGCTCAAAAGCCAGTATACTGTAGTTATTGTCACCCATAATATGCAGCAGGCAGCGAGAATTTCCGACTACACTGCGTTCTTTTTGACAGGAGACTTGGTGGAATACAGCAAAACCTCGAAGATGTTCACCTCTCCTGCTGACAAAAGAACAGAAGATTACATCTCAGGCAGATTCGGTTAATAGTTTTTACGATTGTGAGCTATCCTTTAGGATAAAATAAGATTGAATACGGAGGGAATAATATGGACTCAATAAATACACGCAAAAGACTGGAAGCTGATTTGGAAGAAATAAAAAGAATGATTTTTCGCATGGGACGCATGTCTTCCGACTCCCTTGAAAAAGCCGTGTGGGCGCTTAAAAACAGAGATGTTGCCGCAGCCAAAGAAGTCCTTGAAGCCGACGACCTGATCGACGATTTGGAAGACATGATAGATAACGGCTGTATGGAGTTCGCCGCACGCTACCAGCCTCTTTGCGAAGACTTACGCGTCATCACGTCAATGATGCACATGGCGGTGGACCTTGAAAGAATAGGCGACTACGGCGGCAACATTGCCAAGGTGGCAATAGAACTCGCATCAAAGGAGCCGATCAAGCCGTTAATTGACATTCCCCACATGGTTGAGAAAATTAAGAGAATGATGGACGCCTCTCTCTCTGCCATGGATATGAGAATGGCGGAGAAAGCCACAGAAGTTTTTCACATGGATGATGAAGTTGACGACCTGGAAAAACAGATAATGAGAGAACTATTCCTGATGGTAATGGAAAAGCCCGAACGCATTGAGCAGGCCTTTCAGTTGATGAACGTCTCAAGAACATTAGAACGTGCCGGAGACCACGTGACAAATATTGCGGAGAGAGTGGCTTACATGTACACCGGTCAGACGGTGCGGGCGTCGCAGTATAGGAGAAAACGCGAAGCATAGGAGGTGCCATCTTGGATGATAAAATTCTCATAGTTGATGACGAAGAAAACATTGTTGACTTTTTGGGCAGAGCTCTACGCCAAAATGGTTATAAAACAATCTGTGCTTATGACGGCGATGAGGCTCTGCACTTAATAGAAGAAGAACTTCCGGATTTGGTTATCCTAGATCTAATGCTGCCGTTAATGGACGGTTGGGAAGTCTGCCGCCGTTCTAAATCAGGCGAAAAAACTGCGGCCATTCCCATTCTGATGCTCACCGCCCGTTCTTCTTCGGAAGACGTGGTGCAGGGGCTGGACTTGGGTGCTGATGACTATATGAGAAAGCCCTTCCCATTAGACGAACTTTTGGCGCGGGTAAGGGTACTATTGCGGCGCAGCTCACAGGAGTCTCTTTCCAAAACTATCACTGACGGTGATTTGACCATTGATACCACGGAAAGAGAAGTTTTTCTGCGCGGTGCTGTCCTTGATTTAAGCCCGATGGAATTCGACATTTTGGAGCTGCTGACAAGGCGCATCGGCCACACAGTCAGCCGCGAAGAACTGTTGAAAAAAATCTGGGGAATGAGCGGTGACACAAGAACAGTTGACGTTCACATCTCCAGACTGCGCAAAAAATTAGATGACGGCAAATCTCCTGCTCTCTCAGCTCAGACTCTCCGAGGGAGAGGATACAGACTTGCTTGGGAGGATAAAGAACAATGTTCAGAGGAATGACTATCAGAAAAAAAATAGTTGTACTGCTTACGACAGCCGTTCTTATCATTACAATTGCTGCATGGGGTCTTATTTATCGTTCTGAGCGCGGCAAGCTGATTGAAATCAACAATGAAATGCTCTCACGTTATATCACCGTATTCTCCGATGTCGTGGAGAAAGATGGCATTAACGGCGTATCCGACACCTTCCAGCTATGGGGAAAAGCATACCCCGAAGGGCGCATCACAATAATCAATGCTGCAGGAGAGGTCATCTTTGACAGCAAAGCCAACTGGAGAGAGCTGGATAACCACTACAAGCGTCCGGAAGTTCTCGGAGCTTTTGCGTCAGGTTCTTTTTCGGAACTGCGCTACAGCATGACTCAGGGAGAGTGGGTTAACTACAAAGCTCAGAAGGTTGTCCTGCCCGGTGACGGCGGTGCCGCTGTTGTGAGGCTTTCATACCCTGTTACAGACCTCAAAGGTCTGGGCTGGACGATGGGCAAAAAGTTTATCTCTTCACTTGAGATACTGTTGATCCTGATCTGGGGCGGAGCTTACTGGATGCTCAAACTCATCATGAGACCCCTGGGCTCCATCAGCAGAGCCGCAGAAATAATAGCATCAGGAGGCGAGGCGCGATTCCCCATCACGGACGACCCGCAGATTCAGAGCCTTTCCAATGCGCTCAACTCTATGTCCGACTCCCTTAAACTAAGCGTCAAGGAGGCTCAGGAACGTAAAGAAGAAATCGCTGTCCTTGTCGGTGCTCTGCCAATAGGCTTGATACTTATTGATGACGAACGCAAAATCCGCTATATGAATCTGGCAGCGTCGGGAATCTGCGGCTTTGGCGAAAGAATCCCGGCACGCGGCGCATCGGTGGAAATCATACTCCCCTGCGAGGAAATGTGCCGCCGGCTTGATCTGCAGGACGGAGTCTCCATGGTAACGATGAAGCGAGACAGCGGCATGAAGATAGAGATGACAACCTTGACCCTTTCACGCGGACGGCTGATCATCATGCAGGACTTCACAGAAAAAATAAAACTGGAAGAGGCGCGCAGAGATTTCTTTATCGATGCCGGACATGAATTTCAGACGCCTCTGACTGTTATCAGAACAGGTTTGGAGCTCCTAAAAAGCGGACGTGTGCTCAAAGACGCGGACGACCTCAAAAGCGTGGACAGCATGATTGGGCAGCAGGAACGCATCAGCCGCCTGGTGGATGATCTGCTCTTCTTGGTGAGACTTGATATTGATCCACTGCAAGTAGGGCAGGAAGAAATCTCCCTTTCTTCTATGTGCAAGGACTTAGAAGCCGAGGTGAACAATCTTCCCCAAATAAGTGCGGTAGATTTTCAGACCTCTGTGCCCCAGAAAGACGCTCTCTTTAAAGGACGCTATGATGATATAAAAAGAGCGCTCTTCAACCTTTTGGAGAACAGACTCAAATACTTCAGTTCTTTCAGGAGCGAAGGCTGAATAGTCAGGTTTGAAGCGGCAGCTTGCTGATCCGAGTGGGAT
>RRZU011776630.1_pt1 | contig 11518 bp, 11 predicted proteins | sample 2165561 | NCBI WGS metagenome assembly RRZU01 (sample SAMN10456909, study PRJNA506462) | wastewater metagenome | isolation source: wastewater sludge | place: USA: Moscow, Idaho | reverse complement strand
GTCTGGCGCATCGAAGAAGCCGTGCTGGCCGTGCTGGCCAGCTACCGCCTCACCGGCCATCGCGTGGCGGGCGCGCCGGGTATTTACGTGCGCCTGCACGCCGCTCCCAGCAGCCCAGCCGCGCTGGAAGCGCCCCACACACCACAGCAAGCCTTTGCGGGCTTGGGCAAAATTGCCGCCCTGGGTCTCAAGGTGCATCAGGGCTGCAGCTACCACGGCGTGGCTCTGAATGTGGCCATGGATCTGGAGCCGTTCAGCCGCATCAACCCCTGCGGCTACGCCGGTTTGCCGGTCACTGATTTGACCGCCTTCGGCGTACACACCACTTGCGATGAGGTGGCCACCCGCCTGAGCGAGGCATTGCTGCGGCAATTGTCGGTTGATCGATCATCGGTTGGGTGAGTCGGTTGATTCACCCCTTGTTTTAAAACCGCGAGCAATCTTTCTGCGCCCTGCATAACGGCAACATGCCCTATCCGTCAAGGTGCGCAACAAGGCCCCGTACCGCACTGCGTTTTTTTGCGGCACCATCGGCGTTTGCAGGGATAATAGGCCTCCCAGAATTTCCTCCCCGCTGGCAGCATTAATAGTTGCTTCTGTGCGGGTTTCTTTTTCTTTTCGCTTTCAACACCGCCAGCCCCATGTCCATGCCCGATGATTCGTCTGCTGCCCTATGGCAGGCCTGCCTGGACGTGATGGCGCAGGAAGTGCCTGCGCAGCAATTTGCCACCTGGCTGCAGCCTTTGCAACTGCAACCGCGCCCAGCCGCAGAGGGGTTGGCATTGGCGGTGGGCAACCGCTTCAAGCTCGACTGGATTCGCGCCCAATACCTGCAACGCCTGATCGAAGTAGTCGAGCAACTGGCCGGGCAACCCACACCGATCGAACTGGTGATTGCCCCGCGCACGCCTGCCACCGCGCAGCGGCCCAACCCGCAGCCAAGCAGCGCATCCCGCGGCAATATCCATGTTGGGCGCAGCCATGACGCGCCCGCAGCCGCCACACCACCAGCCAGCGATGGTGACGCCAGCCCTGCCCCCGCTCCTTTGAGACCTGCTGCCACCGAAGCGCGCAACCCCACCCGGCTCGACCCACGGCGCACCTTCAGCACCCTGGTAGAAGGTAGCGCCAACCGCATGGCACGCGCTGCTGCCATGCATGTGGCCAATGCGCCGGGGCAGCTGTACAACCCACTGTTCATCTATGGCGGCGTGGGCCTGGGCAAAACGCATTTGTTGCAGGCCGTGGGCCATCAGCTGTTGAGCACCCACCCCAGCGCTCGCGTGCTTTACACCCATGCCGAGCAGTTCGTATCGGATGTGGTCAAGTCGTACCAACGCAAGGCGTTTGACGAGTTCAAGGCGCGCTATCACCAGCTGGATTTGCTGCTGATCGACGACGTGCAGTTTTTTGCCGGCAAGGAAAAAACGCAGGAAGAGTTTTTCAACGCCTTCGAAGCGCTGCTATCGCGCAAAAGCCATATCGTCATGACCAGCGACACCTATCCCAAGGGGCTGGCCAATATCACGGCACGGCTGGTTTCGCGCTTCGACTCGGGCCTGACCGTAGCGATTGAGCCGCCCGAGCTGGAAATGCGCGTCGCCATTCTGATGGACAAGGCCCAAGCCGAAGGCTACGCCCTCCCTGAAGATGTGGCGTTTTTTGTGGCCAAAAACGTACGCGCTAATGTGCGCGAACTCGAAGGCGCGTTGCAGAACATTCTGGCCTATTCGCGTTTCAGCGGGCGCCCCATCGACATCGGCTTGGTGCGCGAAGCCTTGCGCGATCTGCTCTCGATCAAAAACCGCCAGATCAGCGTCGAGAACATCCAGAAAACGGTGGCCGATTTCTACAAAATCAAGGTGGCCGACATGCACAGCAAAAAGCGCCCTGCCAATATCGCCAAGCCGCGCCAAATTGCCATGTATCTGGCCAAGGAAATGACGCAGAAAAGTCTGCCCGAAATTGGCGAAATGTTTGGCGGGCGCGACCACACCACGGTGCTGCACGCCGTGCGCAAAATCACGGCCGAGCGCGCCAACGACCCCGATCTGAATCAGCATTTGCATGTGCTAGAGCAAACCCTGCGCGGTTAAGCCAGCGCCTGTTCAGTTCACGTTTTTTCAAATCCGCGTGGCCTTGCGCTGCACGCAGGCCAGATAGCCGTCGCCATCCAGCGGTTGGCCGGTGCGCTGGCTGTGGGCAATCATCTCACCCAGGCAATCCATGGCCGCATGGTGCGCGTCATGCAGCGAGGGCAGGCGCGCCGCCAGCAGCTCCATCACCTGCCGAATGCCGCGCGGCTGGTCGATGCTGCATTGCTCGCTCAAGGCCAAGTGCATCGACAGATGCAGAAACGGATTGGCGCTGTCTGCATGTTCAGGTTGCGGCGCATGGCCTTGCGGTGACTGCGGTTGCAATTGCGGTTGCGCCAACGCCGCGTGGTATTCGGGGTGTTCCTGCATCCAGGCGCTCAGCAGCGCCTCCATGGCATCCAGCGGATCGCCCCTGCACCATTTGGCATACACCTCGCAAAAATAACGCCGCATATCGCTGCGGCTGGATGGACTCAACATCATGCGCGCATCATAGCCAAACAACGCGGCCCCAGGCGCAAACCACACCGGCTCATGATCGGGCAGAGCCACGCGCGGCAGGCATCAGGGTTGAAAGCGCCGTTCCCAGCAAAATCATTGCGCCATAGCCCAACATGGCAGGGGTGACGACTTCGTTCAAAAACACATAGCCATACAGCAAGGCAAACACCGGTACCACATACGTGACCGTGCTCGACACAGCAGGCCCGGCCGTTTGAATCAGGCGGTAGTACAGCACATAGGCAAACGCCGTACAAAAAAGCCCCACAGCCACCACTGCAGCCCAGGCCGAGGCGTTTGGCATGCTGCGCGGCCCCCACCAGATGGCGGGCAGCAGCAGGACCAAGGTGGCACTCAGGTTGCTTCCTGCCGCAGCCGCCAGCGAAGGCACGCCCACCAGGTATTTACGGCTGATGCATGCTGCCAGGCCGTAACACAATGTAGCGCACAGGCAAGCCCCCATGGCCAGCAATTGCTGCAGCCCCGCTGCCGACCACACATCCGTCTGCGCCGCCTTCGCGCGGCCAAGAGCCAGCAACACCGCCCCCGAAAAACCGACGGCCAAGCCCAGCACCCGCCATGGGCCGGGCTTTTGCTCCAGCCACCCCCACGCCACCACGGCTGTAAACAGCGGCGTCGTGGCATTGAGGATGGACGACAGCCCCGTGGGAATATGGCGCAGCGCAAAGGCATAGCACACAAACGGAATCGCGGCATTGAACAACCCTGCCACGGCAATAGCGCGCCAGTGCGCCCGCATGGCCGCCAGCTGACTGCGCGCCCAAGCCAAAGGCAGCAGCACCAACGCAGCAATGCCCACGCGCAGCGCCGCCGTTGCCACAGCCCCGAACTCCGGGCTGGCCATTTGCATGAATAAAAACGATGCGCCCCATACGGCGGACAAAATGACAAAGTCGATCGAACGAGGGTAGGGCGCACGGGCCGAGGCGGCAGGAGCAGACATGATCAGCGGAGGAACGAACAGGACAGAGCGACACCAGCACATACCCGATGACGCTGTGCGCATTTGCGCACGCGCCTGCCGGTAACAGCATCCGGGTGAAATGGATGTGCGGTGCGGCAGTCTAATGCGAAACGCGCTGGGCATCGTTCGCGCACAAATAGCGGCAGAAAAATCACAGGGATAAACCCCTAAGACAGCAGCTGTGCGCCCCCTGACGGGTGACATTGCATCCACAAACAAAGGTGCAAACGGCCCGTTTGGGCTGCCGCAACCGGCGCGGCCAAACACGGTTGGCGCAACCGCCACGCGCCAGATGGATGCACGCGCAGCACCCGGACGCTGCAACACGGGTCGGCCACAGTGCCCATCGCTCTGCACCCTGTTGCCCGATGCCGAACACAACGACGCCACGAGCAGGCTCATGCTTGCGGCTGGAAATATCCTGATTAACCCGAATAACTTGCTGCCGATTGCGTCCAAGAAACAGAAAAATGCTGCAAACGCGGGTTTTCCCGAGCCGATGAGTGGCGTTGTCGCTCCTAGAATTTGTGCACCGTAGTGTTCAAACAAAGGACGATTCCGACATGAGCCAACATCAATCCAACTTTCCCCGCTGGGTTCCCCTGCTCGGGGGCTTGATGGGCAGTACCACATGTGGTTTGCTGCTGTATGCATTCAGCGTGTTCATCAAGCCCTTGATGGGGCAGTTCGGCTGGACCGTTGCGCAGGTCAGTATGGCCTATGCGCTGATCTGCCTGTTCTTCGGCCTGATCGGTATTCTGGCCGGTCGCCTCAACGATCGCATCGGCCCGCGCGCCGTGGTACTGATCGGCGGCCTGATCATGGCCTTTGGCTTCTTCATGGTTTCCACCATCACTCCGCCCGACAAAGCCGCACTGCTGGCAGGCGATCCTGCTGCCAAGGCCGTGAGCGACAAGGCGCTGACCCTGTTCTATCTCTACTACGGCGTGATTGCAGGCATTGGTGGCGGTCTGGTGTATGTACCGCCCATTGCCACAGCGCCCAAATGGTGGCCTGATCGCCGCGGTTTGGCCACAGGCTTTTCCGTGGTGGGCTTGGGGCTTGGCTCCTTCGTCATGGCGCCTTTGGCGACCCGCATGATTGCCGCTTCCGGTGGCTCGGCCCTGCCGGTCTTCCAATACGTGGGTATTGCCATGGCTGTGATGGTCGTTATCACCGCGCTGTGCCTGCAATCACCCCCCGCAGGCTACCGCCCTGTGGGCTGGACGCCCCCTGCACCACCTGTTTCTGCAACGGCTGTTCGCTCCGAGTTTCGCGACTACACCCACCGCGAAACGGTTCGTACCCCCCAGTTCTGGCTGTTGTGGGCGGCTTATTTCTGCGGGTCATTTGCCGGGTTGATGGCCATTGGCCTGATCGCCAAACACGGCATCGATGCCATGAGCATGGTCTACCGTGCGCAACAAGGGTTGGATGCCGCTGCCGCTTTGCCCGAGGATGCGAGCAAGCAAATCGCCATGCTGGCCGCCTGGGCGCCCAGCACACTGGCGATCTTCAACGCCGCCGTGCGGGTGATGATTGGCCCCTTGGCCGACAAGATCGGCTCCAAGAAAATCTTCGTGGTGCTCTTTATCCTGCAATGTATTGCCATGCTGATGCTGTTCCCTGCAGGTAAAAGCTATGTACTGCTGGCTGCCTGTGCCGGCCTGATCGGCTGGAACTACGGCGCCATGTTCACCCTGTTCCCTGCCACCTTGCTGTACTACTACGGCCCGACACACCAAGGCTCCAACTATGGTGTGCTGTTCACGGCCTGGGGTGTTGCCGGCTTCTTCGGCCCCTATCTGGGTGGCAAGCTGCAAGTGGCTACAGGTTCTTTCTTTGTGCCCTTTGTGGTGGCAGCTGTCATCGTCGGTATCGCCGCTGTCATCCTGATGACCCTCAAGGCGCCAGAGAAGAAACACGTCTGACCCGCCTGACGGCGAAACAGGTTCCATCAACGACCAGCCTGCGGGCTGGCCACTCTTTCCTCCAGCGTTTGGCCGAAAGGTTTTCAAAACCTTTCGGCTTTTTCTTTTGGTGCCTGCGCTGTACCCAGGGTCTGCTCTGCGCACGCATACAATCGTCCGATCTTTCCCATTACAGGATGATTCCATCCACAACAACCATGCAAGTTTCCGCTTCCATCTTCAAAGCCTATGACATTCGCGGCGTAGTACCCAGCACCCTGACGGCAGATATTGCCCGCGGCCTGGGCCGCGCCTTTGGCACACGCGCCCGCCAGCTGGGCAGCCACACCGTGGCAGTTGGCCGCGACGGCCGCTTGAGCGGGCCTGATCTGGCGGCAGCGCTCATGGCCGGTCTGGTCGAAACAGGTGTGCAGGTGATCGACGTAGGCATGGTGACCACGCCCATGCTGTACTTTGCGGCGCACACGCTGTGCGACAGCGGCATACAGGTTACGGGCAGCCACAACCCCAAAGACCACAACGGTTTCAAAATGGTGCTGCAAGGCCGCGCCATTTATGGCGACGAAATTCAGGCCCTGGGCCAAACCATGGAAACTGAAAACTGGCAGCTGCAAGACGGCGGCAGCGTGCGGCAGGTGGGCGTACTGCCCGCCTATCGCGAGCGCATCGTGGGCGACATTCGCCTGAAGCGCCCCATAAAAATCGTGGTGGACAGCGGCAACGGCGTGGCGGGCGCCTCTGCGCCTGGCATCTTCCGTGCGCTGGGCTGTGACGTGCTGGAACTGCACAGCGCCGTGGATGGCAACTTTCCCAACCACCACCCTGACCCCAGCAAGCTCGAAAATCTCGAAGACGTGAAACGCGCGCTGCGCGAAACCGATGCCGAACTGGGCCTGGCCTTTGATGGCGACGGCGACCGGCTGGGCATTGTCACCAAAGACGGCAACGTCATCTACCCTGACCGGCAGATGATGCTGTTTGCACAGGACGTACTCACCCGCGTGCCCGGCGGCCATATCGTGTTTGACGTGAAATGCTCGCAACGTTTGGCGCCCGCCATCACCGCCGCAGGTGGCCAGCCGCTGATGTACAAAACCGGCCACTCGCTCGTTAAAGCGAAGATGAAAGAAGTGAACTCTCCGCTGGGCGGCGAAATGAGCGGCCACATCTTCTTCCAGGAACGCTGGTTCGGCTTTGACGACGGCACCTACGCCGGCGCGCGCCTGCTCGAAATCTTAAGCCGCCACCCCGACCCTTCTGCCGTACTCAACGCCCTGCCCACCAGCTTTTCCACCCCTGAACTCAACGTGGCCTGCGCCGAAGGCGAGCCGCACCGCCTCAGCAGCCAACTGCAAGCGCTTGCTACGCAAGCCATGCAGGGCGAAGACGTGCACATCACCACCATAGACGGCTTGCGCATCGACTGGAACGATGGCTTTGGCCTGATTCGCGCCAGCAACACCACGCCCGTGCTGGTGCTGCGCTTTGAAGGCCACACGCCCGAAGCGCTGGAACGCATCCAGAGCCGCATGGTGGCTCTGCTCAAGCAGGTCAAGCCCGATGTACAACTGGGCGCAGCGGCGCACTGAACATCAACCGCTTTCACTTTGACATGACGGACTGGCCCTCTTTTCCCTCATCGGCTTCTTCGGCACTACCCGCCGCCTTGCAACGCCAACTGGCCGCGGGCGAACAGGTACTGTGGCAAGGCCGCCCCCGCCAGGGCCTGATGTTACGCAGCTCGGATGCTTATCTGATACCGTTTTCACTTCTGTGGTGCGGATTTGCCATCTTTTGGGAATGGAATGTCATCAGACTGGATGCCCCGCTTTTATTCAAGCTGTTGGGCATCCCGTTTGTATTGGTCGGCCTGTACATCGTGGCAGGTCGATTTGTGACCGATGCACGCCGCCGCGCAAGAACGCACTACGCGCTCACAACAGAACGCATTCTGATCGCCAGTGGCCCCAACAGCAAAAACATCCAGTCTCTGTCGCTGCGCCATCTGCCAAACATCACACTGGAAGAGCATGCCAATGGCACAGGCACCATCAGCCTCGACAGCACACACACCTCTTTCCATCAAACAACCTTTCGGGCAACTTGGCCCGGCATGCATGCAAGCACCCCGCAACTGGAAGGTATTGCCAACGCCCTGCATGTGTTTCAGTTGATACGCGATGCGCAGCGGCAGCATGCATAAATGCCAGCCGCCCACACGCAGATAAGCAGCCATGATTCTTCGCCTTTACAACCTGCTGCTCTGGCTGGCACAGCCCTTGCTCAAGCGCAAGCTGCGCAAGCGCGGTGCGGCAGAACCGCTGTACCTGCACGCCACCCACCAGCGTTTTGCGCGCTACACCGCGCAAGAGCAGCAACAGGCGCAGTCACATGCGGGGCAATGGCTGTGGCTGCATGCCGTATCGCTGGGCGAAACGCGTGCGGCAGGCATTGTGCTGCAGGCGCTGCGCCAAGCGCAACCCCAGTTACGCGTACTGCTCACGCATGGCACCGCCACCGGCTGGCAAGAAGGGCAAAAACTGCTGCAAGACGGCGATATGCAGGTGTGGCTGCCGTGGGATACGCGCGGCGCAGTCGATCGTTTCTTACACACCTTTCGCCCTCGCGCCGGCTTGATTCTGGAAACGGAAATATGGCCGCAGCTGCTCACCCAGTGCCATGCGCTGCACATCCCCGTGGCGTTGGTCAATGCCCGGCTCAGTGAAAAAACCCTGCGCCAATGGCAGCGCCTGCCCAACTTGGCTCGGCAAATCTATGGCTGCCTGAGCGTGGCCTATGCCCAAACGGCAGCCGACGCCCAGCGCCTGCATGCCTTGGGCACGCCAAGCGTTGTCATCACCGGCAATGTCAAGTTCGACGCCACCCCCCCGGCAGAGCTGCTGCAGCAAGGCCGCGCCTTGCGCCAACAGTGGCAAGCTCAGCAAACCCCGCCCCGCCCCACGGCCTTGTTGGCCAGCAGCCGCGACGGCGAAGAAGCCTTGTGGATACAGGCGCTGCAAGCCCTGCCTGCCGCGCAACGCCAGGCCGTGCAATGGATGGTCGTGCCCCGCCATCCGCAGCGGTTCGATGCCGTAGCCGCCTTGCTGCAAGCAGCGGGTTTGGGCGTGCACAGGCGCAGCCAGGCGCACCTGCTTTCCGAAACTGTTGGCAACAAACATACGACAGATACCATCATCTGGCTGGGCGACAGCATGGGCGAAATGCCCCTGTACTACGCCATGGCAGACGTGGTTCTGATGGGCGGCAGTTTCGAAAAACTGGGCGGGCAAAACCTGATCGAAGCCTGCGCCTGCGGCTGCCCCGTTTTGCTGGGGCCGCACACCTTCAACTTTGCCGAGGCCAGCGAACAGGCCATTGCAGCCGGTGCCGCTTTGCGTTGCACCGATATGGCACACGCCGTGCAACAAGCGCTGGCGCTGCTATTGCCCACCAACAGCACGCACAACACCGTGCTGCCATCAACGCCACTCCCTCCACAATTACCCGCCATGCAGCAAGCCGCTGTGGCCTTCAGCCAAACACACCGCGGTGCAGCCAATCGTTTAGTTGCTGATATGCAGCAACGCGGTTGGTTGGGTCAAACAGGCGCTGCAAGCAAGTAGCTTCAGGTTGTGCGAGCGGTTCAGCGGGTGAAGAAATAAGCCAGAAACGCCAGCCCCGCAATGGCAAAAATGATTTTGCCGACCCACGAAACCAGCAACCATACCGTCAGTCCTTTAACCGCCGTATGGGCTGTTTGCGATTGCAAAAAAGAGGGCTGCTGGGCCGACGGTTCTACTGGCTGCGCCCCTTGCATCCTGGGCGCTCCGCAATGCGGGCATGTAGGCGCACGATCAGAGATGTGCTTGCCACAATCCGGGCAAATTATCAGCGACATGCTGCTACTCCTTGCCGTGCAGAAAGCGACCCACTGTTTAACGCACCAATGATGATTTCTACACGGCGGTTGCGTTGCCGCCCTTCAGGGTTATCCGTCCCATCCGGCAAGGTGTTGGCCGCTACAGGCACGCTCTCGCCCAAACCCCTTACTTGCATGGTTCGCTGCATCTCTTGCGCTGTTTGCCCTGATTGCAATTGCGCAGCCACGGCACGGGCGCGCCGCAAGGACAGCGCCTGGTTGTAGCTGTCGCTGCCTTTGCTGTCGGTATGGCCGTTGATGCAGACGGGGGCTTGCGGGTAGGCCGCAATCAATTGCGCAGCTTGCGCCAAGACGGGGATGGCATCCGGGCGCAACGTGCTTTGATCAAAATCAAACAGCACGTCTGATGGCAAGTCAATCACGATTTCGTTCCGTTCGGTTTCGCGCGCCTTGAGCGCCTGCTTCAATTGCTGCACCCGATCCAGCCGCGTAGCAGCACCTGCAGCCGGTCGCAAGGCCGTTTCCGCGCCACCAGCGCGCAACTGACCGTCACGCGGCACAGGCCGCAGGTAACTTTGGCGCGTAGTAGCTGCCTGAGCTGCTTCGCTGTGGCGGCTGCTGCCCAATTGCGTGGCAGCTTGGTTAACAGGCGCCAACTGTGCCAGCATCTGCGCCTGTGCCGTCATGGCAGCTCCCAGCGCAAACAGGCACGCGCCTGCACGCATGCCCAACCACATGGGGCGCATACACCCTGCCGGCATCATGCGGCACTGATCGGCAAGCTCAACTTCAGGCCCGGGCCTGAGGTGTTGTCTGGCGCATTGCCTTCGTTGATGACCCATTCCACCTGACGGGCATTGGCGGGCAGCGCGCCCATGAATACCAATTCGCCTTCCAGTGTTTCGCCCTTGCGTACCCGCAAGAAGCGGTTGTCCTCCGGCAGTTTGGGCATCAGCCTGTTGCCCGCTTCATCCAGCAAATAGGTGTTTGCATCCACCAAGCTGGTGAAGATGGTTTGATCACCCCCCAGCGAGATGCTGACGGTCAAAATCGTTGCGTCTGCCGCCAGCTCAACCTGCTTCACCCGCACCGTCAGCCCCATGGGTGAGCTGGCTTGCGCATTCACGGCCACCTTGCGACCCGCTTCGGGCGCAACAGGCGTGGCAGGAGCAGCCTCTGCCACTGGCGGCTGTGTGGTTCCAGCAGATGCCGCCTGTTGTGTACTAACCGCATCGGTCTGCGCAGGTGCGGCCGTGTTTGGCTTATCGGAACAAGCCGCCAGCAGGGTGCAAGCCGCCGCAACGGTAGCGCCCAACGCCAAGGTGTGAAGGCGTGCGAAAGAAAAGACTGGTTGTTGCTGCATGGGGTTTCCTCTCGTTCAATCTTGATCAAAACTAGCGAATGATGACGCTATTGACATGGGCGGCGTTGCCGCTGCTGTTTTTGCTGCCACTGCTTGGGCTGCTGCCGCCTTTGCCCGGCTTGCAATTGCCGCGCAGTTCCACATCGCGCGTATTGCGTCCTGTTACCACCACGGTTTTGCCTTTCAAGCTTTGGCCATCGGCCACCACACTGTTGACGTTCACCTCTGTGCCCGGCTCGCCTTGACAATCCACAACGACCTTGCCTGCATGGTTGCCCACAACGCTGATGGAATTGACCCCGCTGCCGCTGTTTTGCACCACAGTCACTCCATCTCCTGTTTGCACCGCGCTTTTGGCGCGCGCTTCTGCCTCGGCGACTTGTGCGCGTGCGCGCGCGACCGATGCGTCCGCTTGCGCCTGTGCCGCAGCAATACGCGCCTGAATCGCCGCATCCAAAGCAGATTGCGCGGGCTGGGCTGATGCCGGATTAGCCGCCATGGTTACCGCTGCGCCAACGGCCGCAACCAAGCCGCCGTATTTGCCGTGTTGGAATAACAATCGCATGATGAACTCCTTTCTTTCTCATCGTGCCGCCCCTTGTGGCGCAGCAGCAGAAGCAGGCGACACCGGCGGTTGCGCAGGCGCCACTGCAGCGGATGCAGCAGCGGCCGCTGCCGGAGCCCGCAATTCAATCGGCCGCGACGGCGCAGGTGCAGCCGGTGGACGCTCCGATTGCGGTTGCTGCTGTCGAAGCTGTGAAG
>RRZU010833295.1_pt1 | contig 11520 bp, 8 predicted proteins | sample 2165561 | NCBI WGS metagenome assembly RRZU01 (sample SAMN10456909, study PRJNA506462) | wastewater metagenome | isolation source: wastewater sludge | place: USA: Moscow, Idaho | reverse complement strand
CGGGATGTAATGCGATTAGATCAGAGAAGACAAGCAGCGCTCCTCTCCGATAAGGGGGGTGAGCACATTATGTTTGGTATGGTGGTTTTAGCTGGCGTAACTTACATGCTACCAGTAGGTGGTGAGGTTACTCTAGGTACAGCCCTACTTATGCGCCAAGCATATCTACGTGTAAAACACCGTTTGTACAACTTTCCTTGGCGTGTTCCTGTTCACGCCAAACTCTATGATGGCTCAAAAAACCTTGAGCAATTGAACCACGACAATAGAGGTAATGTTCGAAAATTTGCACCCCATAAGCTTTATGGTGAAGGGGTGACTTATTTTGGTGTTTGCCGTGAGACAGGGTTGCCTGTTTACTCCACAAACTCTGATGACCGTACGCATTTAACATGCCTAGGTACGACAGGCTCAGGTAAAACTGAGTTCCTGTTGGGTTTGGTTGGTAATCAATTGGTTCAAAACTCAGGATTAATTTATGTAGATGCAAAGGGTGATCCGGCGCTTCAATTAAATATTAGTCGATTAGCAAGACGTTTTAGCCGTGATGATGACATTGTTACCATCAACTTTATTACCTCAGGTCGTAACCATTCACGAGAACAAGCAGATAAGGTGACAAACACTTTTAACATGATGGCCGACACATCGGACGGTATGTTGATTGAGTTCCTAAATAACTTGCTTGATGATGGCGGTGGGGGTGATGGTATGTGGAAGGGTCGTGCAATGACATTTATTGCAGCGATTACTCGTGTACTAACATACCTTCGTGATAATGGTTTTATTCAGCTTTCTCCGTCAACGTATATTCAATATATGGAGTTGTCTGCTTTAGAGGAATTGGTTTTTGAACATGATAATAAGTATGGAGAGTTTTTTGCCCAAGTATCTGCTTCACTAAAAAACTATCTTGTGAGTTTGCCGGGTTATAACACATCACCTAAGGCACGCAAGAAACAAGAGCAAAAAACATTAGAGCAACATGGCTTTATTGTGATGCAGCTTACACGAGCAATTAACGAATTAACTTACAACTACGGATATATCTTTGGTGTTCAGCAGGGCGACATTGATATTTTTGACTGTGTATTGAATAGACGTATTTTGACTATTCCACTACCAGCGTTGGAGCGTTCTGAAGGCTCGATGAAAATGTTGGGTAAGTTATGTATCGGGTCAGTTAAGCAGATGATGGCTGGCTCACTAGGTAATAGAATTCAAGGTTTAGTTCGTGAAATTCTTGATTCTCGACCAACAAACTCACCAAATGCCTTTAAATTAATTTTCGATGAATTTGGTTATATTGTGATCAGTGGCGTTTCCGTGATGCCAGCTCAAGGTCGCTCACTTTCGTTTTCTATCTGTTTTGCTGCCCAAGATTTCTCTGACATCAAGCGTGGTAACGAAAATGAAGCTGAGGCAATCTGGGGTAACAGTAACATTAAAGCGATTGGCCGTATTGTTACAGGTGATAATGGCGACACCATGAATAAGGTAAATGGTGTAACCGGAGAGGAGTTTCAAGCGAGAGCTGGTAGCTCTGAATTAGAAGTTACTGATATTGGTGAGAAGCATACGGCCTCTACCACAACTCATTTCAATAAAGAAAAAGTGCTTCCCTATAAGGACTTAGCAGGTCAGGAAAATGGTGAGTTTACTTTATTAATTTCTAAAAAAATGGATGGTGGTGCTACCGCTGGTGTGAAAGTTATACGAATCAAATCATTTTACGTGGCTGGTGGAAAGCTGAAATATTTGCGTATGAATGATTTAAGTCCAAACTTCTCAATTTCTAAAGATAGGTTGCTAGACCCTCATGAACGTATCGAAACTGTTGCTGTTGCAATTTCTAGTAACAACCGTAACTCAATAGGAAGCAATTGTTCGCTAGGTAGTATTCCTGTCTTCAAAGCATTCGGAGACCTAAAGAGTGATCCTGATTATGAGGATGACCCAATAGGTCGAATTAAATCTTTCTTGATTACAACCATGCCGATCAAGATTGATGATGATGAGATGCTTGATACAGGTCATGATGCTCAAGAAGAAACAATGGGTATCGCTGATGATAAGTACTCTGCGATTGATAAAGCTCAATCTAAACAGTCTCTCAATGTGGAAATTGAATCAGCTGTTAAGCAAGGTGTTAAACTCAATTCTGAATTGGTTGAGAAGCTAACCGAAGGAGCTAAAAACCTAGGTGTTGGAACTGTTAAGGCTATTGATGTTAAGGAATCCTTGGAGGCTAATAGCATCAATCCAATTAACATCTTCAAACTGTTGAAATATGCAGAGGAGTGTGAGGAGAGACTAAAACGCCATAATATTGAAATTATCAAAACAACAAATAATTTTGGTATTTTGCCATTTGTTCCATCTCAGGCTGAAGATAGCATTGAGACCAAGCAGACTTATCAGCGCTTAGATGATGTGAACGCTAAGTCTGGCAGCAAGAAGCAGGTAAGTGATGCAGATGCCACGCTACTTACTAATTTAAGCGAGCTGTTGGGTGCTGTTGCTCCTGTAAGTTTAGATGTAGTTGATAACCGTTCTAGAATGCTTGAGTTGATTCAAAAATCGAAGGCGCAAATTAGAGCAAATTAATCCCTATTAAGAATCAAGATGAGCTTAGGCTCATCTTTTTTTTGGTCTAAATAATGCCAAAATCACCATAGAAATAACGGTTTGAAGGGGTTTTATTCACTATTTGGAGAGATTTATAGATTTTAATGAGTGACTTTTGGTGATTTTTAGGGTGATTTTAAATGCATTTTTCTGCATTTAGACTTAACTTTAGTGAAAATTAGTGCCCTTAATATCCAATAAGGTGTTTTCGACAACCATTAATGTTTATAAGACAGGATTTATGATTCTTTAGGCTACCAATTAGTGGTTTTTAAGGTGCTCTAAAGTGCCATTTTTAACTCAAAAATCCTGATTAAGAGTTACTATTTTCAAAATAAAATTACTTGCATCCATATATATATTTTAAAGCCACTAATAAATCAATCATACTTCATATATTGATTTAAATATTTTATTATAAGATGTTGACTATTTTGATTAATCAATATAGATTATATTAATTGTATTAAAACCTTTTATTATCTTATCTATACGCATTAGTGGTAATGGGGATTAATAATTTTTAAAATACTATTTAAATGCAACCATTATGGAGTGTTAGTTTTTAGCACAGATTTAGATACTTTATGATTGCATGTAACATCGGTCTTAATATTGTGTAACGCTTATGTATTTTGCTGTGTAACGCATCGTATTTTGCTGTGTAACGGTCTTAAAAAAGCCTATGTTTTGGCTGAAACGGACAATTTTGATGGCTGAAACGGACAATTTTTGTGTATGTAACAACATGAAAAAATATACCTTTTCTGGATGAAACGGACAATTTTTTGCTGAGTAACGGTAGATATGTATAATTTTTAATCAGTGTTTTTTGATTTGGTTTTGATTTTGGTCTTTAGTGACCTTTTTTTATGTTCTATTTTTAGCTTCTGTATTGGTTGGTAGAATTTTTCTTTTTACTTTTATCTTTTGAATTGACTGTATGGTTGGGTTCTTAATAGGATTGTGTTTTGGTTCTGATTATTGACCATTATAATATTATAGTTTTTATGTTCTTTTAGTATTGTTAAATTTAATCCTATATATAATTATTATTTATAAAGTAATGTTTTTGATATTTAGCTAGTTAATAAATGCGGAATAATGAAAAGTTAATTGTTGATTTGTTTTTAGGATAGTAATTTGAATTTTTAATATATTTTATATGATTATTATTTTGTGTGTATAAGTTTTTTTTGTGAAAGGTTTGGCTCGTAATTATTGCGACACCGTGACGCTTTTTTATTAAAAATAAAGAGCAGGATACGTTGATAAATATGCCCAGAAAGCACCAATCGAATAGAAAGGCACTATCTAGGTTTATTTAAATTAAGTGTGGGCGTTTGATAACTGTGCTTTTGATGTCATGATAGATAACGTGTTGATCAATTGTTGCTTTCATTTTTACAGACTGATCAACCTCACCCAAGTAAACCGAACCTGAGTAAATTAATACATCATCCCCAATTCGTAATTTATAAAAATGACTATCACGATTGAATTGGATGCTTCGGTCTTTTTTGTGGTACTCAATAACAGCCTCTAGTGCTTGGCGATCTTTAAGTAATCCAAAATGTTTTGATTTTAGATTTGTGTTGATCTTAGGAATTAGTAGCTTTTCAACATCGGCTAATTGTTTAACCTCACCACGTTCCAATAAAACGCAAAATGCTGCACTTGCCACATTGTTGGTTACAGGATCATTCTTTTTTAAAGACTCGGTACATGCCCAAGCTAAATAGTCACTTGGAACATCTTCAAAAGTTTTACCTCTGTGCATTCCATAGGGGATGACACCTGTATTAATTAATCGAAGCATGTTTAAACGCTCGGTAGGAATTTTGCCATCACCCCATAGGTTTGTGATTGCTTGTCTTGGGGTTAGGTCAAGTTCTACATCGAATAAGTCCCCAACTTTGCTTTTGAAAGTGTTCACGTAGTTTTGAGCTGAAAGTAATGCTCGATTTTTTGCAACGGATAAATTTTTTACAAATACATCTTCAATATTAGATGCAGACTTTTTGCTTACTTTGCGTAGTGTGTAGTAAATACCGTTACCGCCAGTACAAACGTAAAACTCGATTTTCTTGCTAGTGTTCATGATTCAATTTCCAAAATTTATAGTATTTAAGTAATGAATTAATTATATCAATATATTGTTCTTTTGTACAGTCATTATGATTGTTTTTAATATTTGCTGAGCGTGTTTGATTATTGATTTTTTAAAGTATGTTTTTATTAAAAACCCAGTGTTTTAGAGCAGGATACGTTGATGAAAACCACGGCGCTTACCAGGCCTGTGAATTGTGAGCAAAAAAAAGCCCACATTAAGTGAGCTTGGATGGATGATTTTATTATGCTGCTTGATCTGCAACCTCGTTATCTTCTTTGGTGGTTTGGTCGACTAGCTTCAATTTATTTAATTTTTTGATTCGATTAAATTCAGCTTGAGCTTCCTTATGAACAAAGTGGGTTGATGTTGTACGAGCGACAGTTCCGTTATCGGCATGGATATTGGTTTCGATAATGAATCGCTTACCCATGAGGATCATCACTACACTGCTTTGACCTTTGAATTGATTGCCTTCAATTTTTGAAAAGTCTTCGTGATTTAATCCGCTTGTTGTGGCTGATTGATCTAGCCCGATTTGAAAACCATAAAGGGTGGTTAGTTTTTTGTTGGTAAATTTTTTGGTTGAAGGTTTTTGCATTTTCGATCTCCGTTGGCTATCTTGCCTTTTGGTCTATGAAACTATTATATCATTATTATATTCTTTTGTACAATTATATAAGGGGATTTATAACATGCCCACATGGTTTGCAGACATGCTTTGATTGGATTAATCGGTGTTTGTTAGATGAGCTTTTAAATCTTTTTGGTTTAAGAGCTGAGGTTCAATTTCCACTCTATTTAGAACGAGCAACCAATCATTAGTTTGATTGGAATAACGATATAGACATTTGCCACGGCGCTGATAGGTGTAGGGTGGGTTGATTGTATAAAGAGCATTGTCCCCATAGGTGCTCATTAACTCATTTAATGTTTTAAGGTTTCGTTTCAGTACAGGTTCGAGCATGTGTTTAGCCTTTTGTAAAAAGGGATGCCACAATAAGTTTTGAGGCTAGTTAAATGTGTGCTTATGGTTTGATGTTATATGTCTTGTCGAGTGTCCCTAATTTCTTATTACCAACGGAACAAGAGTTGACCCAAATTTTAAGACCTGATTTATAGCGTCTTGGATGACCACGGCGTATATGGGCACGCTTCCCACTAGGGATGAATTCCTCATCCTCTGTTTGGTTTGCATCTAGCTTAATGATGTCTGTTGCGTCTTTACCTACTTGAACGGTTAGAACCTTATATGTGAAGAATGGGAGTTTGCCCTTAGAACGGCGCAAAGATTGTTTTACAGCACTAAGTTTTACATCATCATCGGAAATATTGACGTTAGAACAAGCGAGGGCACAAAGTAATTGCATGATGGAGCTAATAGCAATCTGAGTGATGGTATTCACTTGTTGATCGAGTTCTGTATTGTCTATTTCTCCCTCCATGATCTCGTTACGATCTGAGATGTAGGTTTGGGTTACATAGGTGTAGCGGTTAATGTTGATGTTTAACCCACGAATAGAAGTCCAATTGTTATTGCTATTTTTATTGAAGACTAGGGCTTGGATTTCATCACCCACTTGTTCAGCAAAAATAACGAAAGGACTTTGAACTAGGTTTTCGTATTCCACGATGAACTCTAGGGCGATTTCTTTGAATGGTAGATTGAGTTCATCCCCAATAAAGTTATTGACGGTATCGAAGACAGACATGCCAGGATCTACATCAAAGAGTAGGGCATCGAGTGGTAATTTAAACTTAACGCTATCTTGTCCTAGACGGTAAAGCTTTTGGTTTAGGTCTACAAGTGCTTTCTGTCTTGTATCTAGACGAACCTTATCTTTAATTAACTGTTGTTCCCCTTTAAAGGCATCTTTGTATTGATCTAGGATTTCATTAACGTAGCCTGTATAAACTGGCATAGCTATATTCCAAGTAATTATATAAACAGGGCTATTATATCAAAATATTATTCTTTTATACATTTATATTTCACTTAAAGCCCATAAACATCGTATATACGATAGTGTCTATTCGCACGAAATCTTAAATCATTTGTTTTATTAAAAACGCTTTTGAGCAGGATGCGTTGCTCAAGCTTGGTGCCAGCTACGGCGTAAATGACAGGGGGAAAGGGTGGGAGTCTTTGAAGCGGTTTTGTTGAGTCCGATCTGAATCTCAGGCACAAAAAAAGGAAGCTTTCTCGTGCTTCCTTTTTGTTTTGGGGTGGGGACTAGCTCACAAGGTAGAACGTCCGTGAGAAAAGTTGAGATTCCAGATTAATGGTTACGCTTGGGAGCTGTTCGGTATTGGCCGCAACATCCCAATCAAGATATTCCACAAGGTGATCCGCAATAAATCCGGCTTCGATGCTTGAGGCTTTAAAGCGTTCCACCAATTCGTCTTCACTCACTAATTCCATGTTATCGGGTACGTTGTTATCTGCGGTATAGAGGGCATCATACAGGCGAACAATATCAATCAAGCGAGCAAAGCTGTCATTAGCGTTACTCTCTTTAAGGTTGATCTCAGAGAAATCGGCGGCACTTAGTGATTCTGTTGTAGCTTGGTTGAATTGCGTGTGAACACGATCCAGGTCTCCAATCTCTAGACTGAGCACCAATTCTTCGAGGTTGAGTTTTGGCAGCTTCGTGGCGAGGTGACTTGCATTTTCCTGCAGGACGGCGATTAATGCTTCAGCATCAATTTCGCTCAATAGGTTATCTAGGACGTTGCGGTTAAAAGCTTGAATGCTGCTAAGGTCTTGTTGCATGATTTCGATCTCTGGTTTGGGCTTAGCCCTTATCTTGGTATGCATCTATTATATCAATTAATTATTCTTTTGTACATTAATATAGCTATTAAATGCTTATTCTATAAGGATTGCAGCGCAAGAAATATCAAAGCATTTGTTTTATTAAAAACGCTTTTAAGCAGGATGCGTGGATAGATCACGGCGTGGGCCCAGAATTGCCGCTGTGGGTGTGTTTGGGTTTTGGATTGGTGTTTGTATGGTTTTGTCTTAAACGGCTGTCTGTGGGTTTTTAGATGGGTGCAGTGGTTTGAGGAGTTTGGATTGTTATGGCATAAAAAAGCCCCACCGTAATGGCAGGGCTATTGGGGTTTGGTGTATTAGTTGAGTGCTAGATTAAAAGCGACTTCTGCATAAGCTGTATTAAGTTTAAGGTCGATATTGCCGTTATTGAAAATTTTAACTTGGCATTTATATTCGATCTCACGCTCTACACCTACCGCATTTTGTTTAAGGTCAAGGATTTTTGCATACGTTACTGCAACGGATGGCACGATTTCCTTTTGAAAATGGACAGGTTGCATAATGTTTGTAATGCGGTTGCGTAGGTTACATAGTTTTGCAACTAACATCGCTTTTTGTTCAAACGTACCGCCTTTAATTTTGTATTTAGAGTTGTGATCGCCCTCAGCCATTTCATTGAGTTCTGTTTTAAGTGCTTCAAGCTCTAAACTTGCTTCTTGGATGTCTGCCAACTCCACAAGGATTTTTGTGATGTTTTCAGCATTAGGACAACCTAGGGCTTTGCAACGGTGGTGATTGCCTAGAATGTTCTCGCTAAAGTAATTTGCTGTTGATGCTGTGTAATTCGCTTTAATTAGCTTCTCTACTGCATACCATACTTTTTGGTGCAATTTACGGATGATTTCATGGCGTGGTTCATTACTTAGAACTGATGCAGGGTTAAACTTTTCAATGTCGCTTAGACCGATATGAATGTTACCGCTAAAAGCTGAAGCGAAAGACGTTTTTGCCATATCTGAAGAACTAGCGATAAGGGCACAAATAGAAGCGATTTCCGCTGCAGGCTTGGTAAGGTTTTCTTCTACGAATTGAGCAATTTGTTCAGCGTTGATAAGTACATTAGCGTTTGACATTTTTCGATCTCCGTTTGGGCTATTGTTGCCCTTGTTTGGTATGTATTAATTATATCAATTTATTATTCTTTTGTACAGTCATATCTATCATTAAATGCTTATCCTGCAAGGTTTTGCCTACTTTCTTGTATGACTTCTACGGCGCAACATTAACGCATCAGTTTTTATTAAAAACGCTCTTAAAGCAGAATGCGTTGATATATATCCATGGTAGGTATCGTTTACTTGCGTGAAAGCTAAGTTAAGGGAATTGGTTTTGCCTTAATTAAGGGATGCCAGGCCACACGGCGTTATATTTGCGTGGCTTTAGTGTACGAAAGAATATAATTTTGATATAATTAACCACATATTACGGCGTTTTAAAGTTAATTGTATGAAACCACTCGAACAGTTAAAGCAAGAATTCTATACGGGCGCATTGCCTATCTTTTCAGGTATTGGTTGGGAGCTGATAGCGAACCATTCTGAAGTGACTCCATCTGGTCGAGGGTGGTCTTCGGACTTTATAGCGACAAAGGGGAATATGCGTTTAGCAATCTTCATTATGGATATACAGGAAGAAGATGAAGATTTGTATTCTGATGAGAATATCCAGTTAAGAGAGGCGCAATTTGATTTAGTGAATGAATCTAGGGTTCGTGGGCTGTGGCTTTATGATGAAGACATGGCAAACCTAGATGATCGCTTTGGTGATGATTTCCGTATTCCATTAATGAGCCTTATGTTTACTGGGACTCGACCAAATACCTGCATGATGTCAGTAGGTGGTTACTTTAGACCTCAGGATGAAGAAGAGGGTTATGAGGGGATTCTGTACGACCATATTTATTTTGATGAGTTTATAGAGGATCTATTGGTTACTCGTAAATTCACATGGTCACTTAAAAAGAATGATGTTCTGTTGCTTACCCCTGTGCTGATGGAGCGTAAGTGTTGGAAGTGTTATAAGCCGACATTAGTTTGCAAAGAGTTCTATTACTTTAAACAGGTTAAATCTGAAACCTCTGAAAAGATTAATACTGATTTTATTGATCGTTTGGATTTAACGGACGTTCCTCAGCGCCACATAGAGTTGTTTAACCAGAACAATGAACGTAGCAAAAATAATGTTGGTGAAATTAAAGTTCGCTACAGCCGTACGGTGAATGGTAGATACATGAGTAATGGTTGTGCCCACTGTGATTCGCTGCAAGGTGCATATTTTACGGATCACTCATTACAGCCGACTATATGTGATTTAAAGCTTGGGGTGAGTGTGTCAGTGGAAGGTGATGAGTATAAATCGGGCCATTGGGTGCAAATAGATTAGCTATTTGATTTATGTGGATTGTTAGAGCCATCTTATTGAATTGATAAGGTGGTTTTTTTATGGATGGCCGTATATACGATGCTTGGAATAGGTAAATAAAAAGGGAGCACGGCGCTCCCTTAAATTTGGATGGGGTCTGTGGGGTGTAAGGGGTTTAATTAGTGATGTTGTAGGATTTATCAACTTCGCCAAGTTTCTTATTACCTACTGTACAAGGGTTTACCCAAATTTTAAGACCTGACTTATAGACTCTTGGATGACCACGGCGCAAATGGGAACGCTTGGTGCCAGGTTGTGACTCGGTATGGTCTTCATTGTCATTGGCATCTAACCGGATTACATCGCTATCCTTTTTGTCGACCTTAACCGTAAGTACCTTATATGTGTATAGGGGAAGCTTCTTCTTCTCTTTACGCATACGTTGTTTTAAAGGACTTGGATTAACGCCGTGATCTGCAATTTTGACGTTACTGCAGGCAAGGGCGCAAAGGAATTGGCTAACTGCTACATAGGCAAGTTTTAGGTATTCACGACTACTTCTCTCTATTTCCTCTTTGTTCATATCGTGCCCATGGAAATCCATATAGTGATATTCGGGAGCAAAGTCATCAAAGCGACTAATCATCATTTCTACTGATTCAATCGCTCTCCATGCACCTTCAACTTTAAGCGCAATGATTAAAGAGATATGCTCCTCCACCTCACGAGCAAGAACAATCATCGGAACTTCGCCGTCAGGGGTTGTGGTAAGGAACTCTAGGGCGATTTCAGGGAAAGGGAGTTTTAATTCATCTCCAACCATTTCAAATAGGCTTTGAGCAATAAGCTTGTTATCGGGGAAATCAAATAATTTAGCATCTAAGGGGAGTTTAAATTTAATACTGTCCTTGCCAGTAATAAACATATTCACCATAAAGCCCATAAAGTCATAGACCGCTGGATCTAACTTTCCCTTCATTTTATCGAACTGTTCAGCTTGCTTCATTTTGCTTTTATAAGCATCTAACAGCTCATTCACCCAACCAACATAACCTGCCATGTTTCCCTCAATGTGGTTTTCATCTAATGGTGATTATTATACCAGTGCTTAATCAAACTTAATATCAATTTATTATTCTTTTGTACATATTAATTAGTAAGATTATGCTATAATTGCATCACATATTGCGTGTTAAGCGCCGTGGATAATTGAATTAATAGAACCTATAAAGGGTTAGGGTGGAGAATGGTTAAGTATATATTGAGTGGTTTTTTTGGGGCGCTTGGATTCGCTCTAATCTTTTTTGGGATTGATTACCTTAACGGCGCAATTTGGGCTATTGTGATTGGATCAATCATAGTTTTATTAGCAATTCACCCCCTGTATTCGAATCTAAATAGTCGCTATGAATCGGACGTACACAAAAAAGAAAGGGAATCTCGTAATTTTGAATGGTACGTCAGAACATTTCCCCAAAATTTCACTGATGGTCAGGTGTCTTGCTCGAAGTGCAATAGCCTTGCCATTGTGAGTCTTCCTTTGAATGGTCGTCACTTCTGCAAGAAATGTAACCACACCTTGTTT
>RRZU013353585.1_pt1 | contig 11521 bp, 13 predicted proteins | sample 2165561 | NCBI WGS metagenome assembly RRZU01 (sample SAMN10456909, study PRJNA506462) | wastewater metagenome | isolation source: wastewater sludge | place: USA: Moscow, Idaho | reverse complement strand
TATTATAAAGATACCAAAGAGAAGAGAAATAATTGTGAAAGTTGCAAGTATAAAGAAGCAGAAACAAATTGGAGAATGATACTATAATATGAATAAAAAGATTTCTTTATTAAAGGAACAAATTAGTCTTAACATGGACATATACGATTCAATAATAAATGAAATCATAAAAAATTAGGAGGAAAAATGACAGTTGTAGAAAAAACAAAACTTCAACAAGCAGAATTACATAAAAAGTTATGGGCAATAGCTAATGATCTTAGAGGAAACATGGAAGCAAGTGAGTTTAAAAATTACATTTTAAGTCTAATATTCTATAAATACTTATCAGAAAAGATTGAAAAAGTAGCAAATAGAATGCTTGAAGATGACAATTTAACATATAGCGACGGATGGAAAGATTCTCAAATGCAAGATATACTAAAAGAAGAATTGATGAGGGCTATCGGATATATAATTGAGCCACAATATATGTTTTCAGAGCTAATTAAAGAAATAAAAAAAGGTGATTCTGGAGAATTTGATATTGAAATGTTACAAAAAGCAATTACGAAAATAACTGAATCTACTGTAGGATTTGAAAGTAATGATGATTTTATGAATCTATTCAATGATATGGATTTATCATCATCAAGATTAGGTCAAACTGTAAAAGAAAGAACATCACTTATAATAAAAGTAATGAATAACCTTAATGATATATCGTTTGAGCATGAAGATTCGGAAATAGATGTTCTAGGTGATGCTTACGAGTATTTGATATCTCAATTTGCATCATCAGCAGGAAAGAAAGCAGGAGAATTCTATACACCACAGCAAGTATCAAAAATATTATCAAAAATAGTAACATTAGGTAAGAAAAACTTGAAAAGTGTTTACGATCCAACGTGTGGATCTGGATCATTATTATTAAGAGTAGGAAAAGAATCAAATGTAAGAAACTATTACGGTTCTGAGCTAACAGCAACGACATATAACTTAGCTAGAATGAATATGTTGTTACATGACATATCATACCAAGATTTTGATATAAGATTAGGTGATACACTAGAAAATCCTTACCATATTAATATGAAATTTGATGCAATTGTAGCAAATCCACCGTATAGCGCAAAATGGTCGGCTGATGCTAAGTTTATGGATGATGAAAGATTCAGTGCATATGGTAAACTAGCACCGAAATCAAAAGCAGACTTTGCATTTGTACAACACATGATATATCAATTAGATGATAGTGGAACAATGGCAGTTGTATTACCTCATGGAGTCCTATTTAGAGGTGCTGCAGAAGGAACAATAAGAACATATTTAATAGAAGAAAAGAACTACTTAGACGCAATAATAGGGTTACCAGCTAATATATTCTTTGGAACATCAATTCCTACATGTATATTAGTATTTAAAAAATGTAGACAGAAAGATGATAACATACTATTTATAGATGCATCTAACGAATTTGAGAAAGCAAAGAATCAAAACATCTTAACTGATGATAACATCAAAAAGATAATGGAAACATACGAAAAAAGAGAAGAAATTGAGAAGTACTCACATGTTGCAACACTAGATGAAATAAGAGAAAATGACTACAATTTAAATATACCAAGATATGTTGACACATTTGAAGAAGAAGAAGAAATTGACATCGATGAAGTACATGCAAATCTAAAGAAACTAGATGAGGAAATAAAAGAAACAACAGCAGAAATAAATAAATATCTAAGAGAATTAGGATTGAAGGAGTTGTAGGGAGATGTGGGAGTTGATTTTGAGAAGAATTTTAGTAGTTATTGGGGTGCTGGTGTTTATGAGATTCACTTATAAATACAGTAAGAGTAAGGGAATAAATTTAGGTTATAAAATTAAATACAAAATGAGTTTATTAGTTTTTGTTGTAGCAGTATGCCACATAATTGAATATAATTTTTTCAATAAAATAGAAGGACCAATATCGAAACTTTTAACTGATTTTGTTTCAGTATTCCCTATTATATATTTTTTGGTATTAATAGATATTTTAGTTAAAGTGATGGTCAAAAAAACAAAAACTTTTTCTTTAACATTTAAATATTTATATACGCTATATGATTCGCTTATTGGATTATGTATAGCTGGATTTATCTTTAGTACAGAATTATTTATAAGTGCTATTACTGCAATAATTATGATAAACGTACTCATAATTTGCTTGATTTGCTTTATAAATGATATAAAAACTTCGAAAGGGTTTGAAATTATAAAAAGGAAGGTAAAATTATGAAAATACCAAAAATAAGATTTTCAAGGTTTAGTGAAGAATGGAAAGAAGATAAATTGAGTAACGTATGCAAAGTAAATCCAAATAGTGGAATCCTTCCTGAAAAATTTATATATATTGATTTAGAAAGTGTTGAAAATGGACTTTTATTAAAAGAAAACTACATAGACTTATCTGATGCTCCTAGCAGAGCTCAGAGACAACTTATTAAAGATGATATTTTATTTCAAACAGTTAGACCTTATCAAAAAAATAATTTCTATTTTGATAAAATAGATACAGAATTTAAATATGTGGCTTCAACAGGTTATGCGCAGCTAAGAGCCAATGAAGATTCTAAATTTTTATACCAATACTTACACACTCAAAACTTTGTCAACAATGTTTTAGAAAAATGTACGGGAACAAGTTATCCTGCAATTAATTCGAGTGACTTATCAAAAATAATTATTTATAAACCCTCACTAGAGGAACAACAAAAGATAGGAGACTTCTTCACATTGCTTGATAAGAGGATAGAGCAACAAGAGCAAAAGATTGCTTTGCTGAAAGATTACAAGAAAGCAATGATGCAGAAAATATTTAGTCAAAAAATTAGATTTAAAGATGAAAATGGGAATGACTACCCTGATTGGGAAGAGAAGATGTTAGGGGGGATTGGAAGGTTTTATAGAGGGCACTCATATAAAACCGTAGATGTTTCAAGTGCAGGGTTGCTAGTATTAAGATCAAATAATATATTAAATGATGAGATAACTTTAGATACAGGATTACAATACGTTACAAAAAAATGTAGTAATAATATTATTTTAGAAAATAATGACATAGTAATATGTATGGCGAATGGCAGTAAAAATTTAGTTGGAAAAAGTGGAGTATTTTATAAAAATGATGAATTTAAAGATGTAACAGTAGGAGCTTTTTGTAGTATATATAGATCAAAAATCAACTTGTCGAGATATTTATTTCAAACAGATAAATATAAAAAATATCTTTCTATTTTATTTTCTGGAACAAATATAAATAACTTAAAGAATTCAGACTTAGAAAAATTAAAATTCAGATTACCAAAAATAGAAGAAGAAAAAAAAATAACTTTGTTGCTTCAAAAATTTGATAAAAATATAGAAAGCCAAGAAGGTATATTAAAAAGTTTTAAAAGTCATAAAATAGTGTTATTTAGTAAAATGTTTATAAAATAATTAATGAGAGGAGCAGCATGGTAACATACATCATGCAACAGTAAAATGCCAAATAAATCAGTAAATTATCTAGTTGATATGATTAATTCAAATATTAAATTTGATTTTTTTATTAAAACAAATAAGAACTTTGTAATGATAGAAAATAAATTAAAAATGGAAGATTTAAAAAAAATGTTTTTGGAGCCTATAAAAAATTTTTTAAAAGAAACTGAAGCAGAATTCTATGATCCAATTAGTGGTAATAGTAATGGCGTAGAAATAGAAAAAATAGGTGATACAAATTTTGAAATAATGGAAGTTTTACGAAACTCAGTATCCGCTAACTACGATGCAAGTATTTTTAAATCAGTCTCGGATTTTAAATGGATGGCATTGAGAATAAATTCAGATGATGATATATCTTTGAAATCAATTTTTTTAATATACAAACAAAGAGCAATAAAAAAAGTTACTATGACATCGGGTCTAAAAATTTTAACCCAAGGGAATGAGAGACCTTTATTAATAAAAGATGTTCCAATAGATGGAGTGTACTTAACAAATGATAATTTTCCAGATTTAATTTATGCATTATCAAATGAAGCTGATGAGTCTTTCTTTTGCTTACTGTCAAGAAATCAAGCAGAATATCTTTTAGATATAGAAAAAATTTTTAAAGGACTTGTAGAAAATGTAAAAAATACAATGGAAGATGAAAAAATTTTTTTAGATATAGGTCATATTGAAGATTTTCTTAATGAAATGAAATCAAAAAAATCAACATATAGAAAACTAGTTAAAATGGCAAGACAAAATGCGTTTAAAACATACAAAGAAAATATTTTATCTGTTCCAAAAGTCATTGAAGAATTTGAGCTAAATATTAAATTCGATACTGAAAATAATACTATTGATTTAGAGAAATCTTCAAAAGAGGATATACTACATTTAATTGCAGATGACTATGTTTTAAAATATTTATCTGGGAGAAAAGAAATTGCTGAAAAGACAAAAAATATAAATAGGGAGGAATAGTGAGAGTGAATGCTTTTTAGAATAGTATATGTTATTGTTAGTTTTTTTCCTTTATTTTTTATTTTGTGGGTAACAGAAACTTTAAATATTTTTTCTATAGTGAGAAATGGAAAAGAGGTAGAATCTGCACAGTATGTTCTTGCTGCTATCTATTTTGTTGTTCCAATTATTGCAACAATGATTATGTGCAGACAATTGAATATTCAACAGAAAAGAGCTAATGCCAGTAAACGGACATCTTCAATAAAAACTAAAACAATAATACAAGACAGAAAAATTTCTAGAAATTTCTTTTTATCATTTGTTTTACCATTAGTTTCTATGAATATGTCTGTTCAATCTTGGAATCAAAAAATTGTTATGTGGTTATTAGTAATAATTATTCTAACAATATTTGTATATAGTAAAAAATTTGATTTTAATATAATATTTTTATTTACAAAATATAGAAAATATATTATTGACAATGAAATTATTGTGATAATGAATAAAAAATATGAATCTAATCTTTTGAAAGTTTTAGAGCGCTACGAATTTATTAAAATGCAACAGACTGAAGTATACCTATTAAACGAAGAGACAGTCATTTTAGATGAATAATTTGATAAATGTAAATCACTACATATTCAATCATATGTTTGTTAAATATAATCTGAAAAAGTTATAATAAATACTGCCACAAAAAATCAATAAGTAAAGGAAGTTAAAATGAGAGAGCGATTTATTGGAGAATTATTAAACAAAATGAACGAAACAAAAGAGGAGTGTATTTATAAAAATAGGAAAATGATAATTTATTTGATTATATCTACGTTTTTATTTCCACTTCTTTCAATACTCTATTCTAAGAGTTACTATTTAATAGTATGTTTAATTTTTGGAATTATTTTTACTTATTTAACAGATAGAATTATATCTACAAACAAAAAAATATTTAAAAAATGTGATATTGAAATAAAAAGGATAATAAATCAATATTTTGATGAAGGACATCAAAATATTGATTATTGGATTAAGAGTAGTATTATAGATTTACAATATAAAAAAATCAAAATTATTAATAATTTTACTATTGCACTAGTTGTCCTCATATTAGGAGATATGATTTCAAAATTCACAGGAGAAATAACGAATAAAGGTATGAATATAGACAAAATCAAACAAATGTTTCCTATATGGATAGCGTTACTTATTATACTCATTGTAATTATATTAATTGGACAATCGTTTTCACATTTTCATAATTTTAAAAAAGAATTTATATGGAAGGATTTAAAATATATCGAAAAACTTTTTATAGAGGAGAGAAATATAAGAAATGGATACATAGTAAAAAAAAGAAATATACTATGCATTTTATTTTCTAATAATAAGAAAAACTAGAAAAAGAATTTCATATTGACTACGTATTTGGAAGTAAAAATATTTATAAAAGTCTCAAAAATATTGAAATAGGCCAATATAATAGCTGGATTGACTTAAGCGATCATATGCCGATAACTTTATACATGACTGATAATTAAAGATATATCTAGTCCAAAATACCAAACCAAGAAGGAGACCTAGAATGAAGAAAATTATAATTATAGCATCAATTTGTTTAGTGTCATTTGCAACAAATAGTGCAGAAAAGAAATCTACAAAGCAAATAACTTTTGCTAATTGTACAGAAGCTAGAGCAGCAGGATATGAAAATATTAAAAAAGGTGAGCCAGGATATGCACCAAAATTAGATAGGGATAAAGATGGAATTGCGTGTGAGAGCTAAAGAATTTTAGACATAAAAAAAGGACTAGTGTCGCCAGTAGTCCCCGCAAAACTAATCTAATAATTTCTCTATTGTTAACTTATGGTATACTATGTTTCAGTAAATGTAAAATATATTTTCAAGATACAAATAAGAAGTACAATCAAATCATTCTAAATAGGGGGGATAATGATGGGTCGTATTAAATATAACTTTACAGAGGAAGAATTAGTACAGATCTATCTTGATTTCTCAAGAAACTTATGGAAAGAGAGAAAAGGTGCAACAGCACTAAATATAAAAAAATTCTCATAAGATTTTGACATACCGTCATATGTACATTTAATTAGAATATTTGGAACAATCGAAAATTTGAGAAAAAAAGCAGGCTATGTAGGATAATATATTAAAAAGGAGGAACACAATGAAGAAATTAATATTACTATTAACGTTATTAATATTCTCAGTAACTGTATATTCAGCTGAGACAACTGAAGAAGTTTTTGCAAAAATTTTGGTGTTGCAAAAAGAGATTAATGAATCAAATGATCCAGCAACAATAAAGGCAGCAAAAACAAAAGACATGATGATTTTGGAGTTTAAAAATAATTATACTCTAACAAAGGGGAAATGGTACTACGGACTCTATAATTTATCTCCCAATGCTGATAATCAAACTTTTAAAATTATTAATCGTAGCTATGCAAAAGATAAAAAAAGTGTTTTTGAGAAAAATTTTCTATTAAAAGGTGCTAATCCTGAAACGTTTGTAGTTTTATTTGGAAAATATTCAAGAGATGATAAAATAGTTTATTATAGAAGTGAAAAAATACCTGGTGCTGATCCAGTGACATTTAAAGGGTTAAATTACTTTTACGCTGTTGATAAGTCAAATGCATATTCTTATGGAGATAAGATGGCTGTAGCAGATTTAAGTACATTTGAAGTATTAAATGGAAAAATTGCCAAAGATTCAAAAAATATATATGTAGATGGTGTAGCAGTGACTTTTGACAGAGATACATTCAAAGCACTTGGAGAGTCACATTCTATGGATAAAAATAATGTCTATTACTATGATAAACCTATTATAGGGGCAGATCCAACTACTTTTAGAGAAATAAATGACACCTATTCAGCAGATTCTAAAAATGTATATGTTTATGATAAAGTGCTAGCAAAGGCAGATCCTAAAACATTTATTTCAGGTTGTTCTAAAGATACTGGTGCAGATAAAAATAACTTTTATGATAAAGATAAGATAGTAGATCGACAGAATTATGGGTCAAGTATATCAGTAGATTGTGAAATAAGATAAAAGTCCAAAACATGTTAAATCGAAGGTGAATAATGGCTGAAAAATATAACTACACAGAAGAAGAACTAATAAAGATGTATATTGATTTTTCAAAGAAGGTGGGAGTAGGAGAACGGGTGCATCTTCTAAAGTTTTAAAGGCAAAAGCAAAAGAATTTGGAATACCCTCATATAAATATTTCATGAATTTTTTCAAAGGTATGACAGATCTGAAACAAAAATCAGGATATTTTTTTAATGATCCACTAATTATTGAAAGAACAAATACAGACGAAGGATTGAAACAAGCAATAGAAAAATTTTATAGAAGAAATGATAGATATCCAAACAGATTAGAATTTCAGTATAAAAATGAATTGTTGCCAATTGATAGAATTATAGAGAAATATGGGAATACTAACAATATGTATGAAAAAATTGGAATTGATATAAAGGAAGCAAGAAAAATTTCATCTCAGAAAGATATGACGTTAAAGTATAAAGAAATATTTGAGAGGCCTATTGATGAAGAAGATATAAAAATAAAAAATAAAGTAGAGAAGTTCTATAACAAATATAATAGATATCCAACTTCATCTGATTGCTTTGATGTTAGATTTATCAGATATTCAACAATACAAGAGAAATATGTCAACCTCGAAAATATGTATAAAAAATTAGGATTTAAATACTATAATGAAAGATATGCAGAATTTAGGAAATCAGATGAATTAATATTAGAAGATTTAGCGAATATAATAAGAGCTAATAATTTAAAATCGTGGAATCAATTTTTTATTTTAAACACTTATCCACCTGCATCTGCATATAAAACTAGATTAAAAATGCAAGGTTTTGATATTTTTAATAAAGCATTAAATATAAAGAAAAATAAAGTTTCTACAAAAGAGGATATAATAGAAAGATTTGAGACAATTAGAGAGAAAGAAGGCAAAAAAAGGATAACAAGAGCAGATTTGAAAAAGCATAGAATGAGTCTTGACTTATTTAGGAATTCATGGGGATCATATTCTAATTTCATAAAAGAATACGATAATATTGATATTATTTCCCCAAATTCAAATCATTCAACAGAATTTTTGATTGAGTCTTATATCAAATTATCAAATATATTAGGAAAAAAATATGGTGCAACCTTGAAAGATATTGATAAAAAAGGTAAAAACTATAAAATTCCATCTATTTCAGCTTATACAAAAAGATTTGGATCAATAGAAAATTTAAGGAGTAAAGCAGGATTTAAAAAACTAGTATTAGATAAAAATTTTGAAATTGAGATGAAGAAAAAAATTATTGATTATTATAATACGAATAATATATATCCATCTAGAAAGGTTTCTAGGAATGAACTTCATTTCCCTATAAGAGAAATAGAAAAAAAGTATGGAACACTTGGTAAAATGTATGATGTATTTGGATTAGAATATAGAAATTGTAGAGTACCTAAATTTAAAAAAGATAAGAATCTAATACTACATGATCTTTGTAAAATCATCATTAGTAATAATATACAATCAAGAAATCAATTTATTAAGTTGAAGATATTTCCTAGAATTTTTTCCTATCAGAAACATTTAAAGATGTCTTGGAGTGAAATATATTTTGAAGCATATAAGAAACCAGTAAAAAAAGAAACTACAAAAGAAGAAATTATAGAAAAATATCATGAAATAAAAAAAATGCTAAATAAAGACCCAGAAGAAGATTATGTAAGGAGAAAAGAAATAGTTAAACATGGTGTGAAATATACTGAAATACATAAGTATTTTAAAAAATATAAAGATTTAATTTTGGAAGCTGAATCAGAAAATGAATACATCGTATCAAAATTTAAAGACTATACAAAAGAAGAACTTATAAAATTATATATAGATTTTTCTGACTACTTAGGAAAATATAATGGTGCCTCTGAAAGAGACTTTCAAAATCATCATAAGAATTTCAATATACCAACAAAAGAGTATTTTACTAAGAAATTCGGTACTTTTGGAAAATTAAGAATAGCATCAGGATTTTCAGAATTTATTGAGGCAAATAGATTAGGATATAGAAAATATTCTAGAGATCAAATTATACATCTGCTGTATAAAAAACATAAAAAATATAAAAGAGAATTAACTATTAAAGAGCTAAGTGGAGAAAAAGGACTCCCTTCTTTATCTACTATACATAGACGTATAAGTCATAAGCAAAGTGAAATGTGGAAGATTGTATTTGAAACTAAAGAGCCCGGAAAAGTTTATATCCCTGTAAAAAAATCAATTAGAAGGTATGAATATTTATATAATGATAAAGAGTTAGCATTGAAACTATTGAAGGACACTGTAAAAGAAAAGAATGTATCATCATGGAAAGAATTTAACAAAATGAAAATCAATCCAGCACTTTGTACATATAAAAGTATTTTTAATATTAAATGTTCTGAATTGTATTTTTTAGCAACAGGTATTAAATTATTTGAAAAACCTACAAAGCAAGAAATAATAGAAAAATACTATGAAATCAAGAAAGAAATGAATAAGCAAAAATTAACTTTACTTGAAGTTGAAAGTAATGGAATTAAAAGAAATCAGATTATTAAATTTTGGGGATCATACACAAAAATGTTAAATGAGATTGAAAATGGAGTAAAACAATGAACTAAAGGAGGTTTCAATGAATAAAAAAATCATTATAAGTATAATTTTGGGAATAGTTTCATTTGTGTTTTTATTTTATGGATATATCATTTATAAGGTCATTTCTTCAAAACCAGATGAAGTAATTTCAGTGACAGAGACAGAAGAAGGGACACCACAAATTATGGTAGAAGGATTCATATTAAATACTGAGGCTTTAAAAAAAGCAAAAGAGGATTTGAAAAATAGACCTGAATTTGAAGGTAAATCTATAATTATACGTGGTAATATAGAATTTTGGGATAATTGGGAAATAAATTTAGCGATTCAAGATCCAAGCAATAAGGAGAATGTAGATGAATATAATTATAAAGCTGGAGAATGGAGAAAGGGGAATCCTGTACAAATAAGAACTGATCAATTTGAGAAAGGAGAATACACGCCATTAGATAAAATTAACTTTGAACTTGTTCCAAAAATTTTAGAGGAAACTAAGAGAAAAACAGCAAATATTGAAAATTTAGAAAAAATTGACAATGTAAGCTTTGTAAATATGGGGGATTATTTAAGTTATAATGGTGATCCACCAAAACGAATTCAATATTTTCAAGTAACTACACATGGGCCGAGAGGAAATACCCAATATAGATACGATCTTGAAGGTAAATTTACAAAAAAACTGCAGTAAAACTTTAAAGGAGAAATGCAATGAAAAAGTCAATCTTAATACTAATATTAATAGCATTTTCGGTAATTAATTATTCTGTTGAAACAACAGAAGGGATTTATGCAAAAATTTTAATATTAGAAGGCCTATTGTAGGTGCAGATCCGATTACTTTTAGAGAGATAAATGAAACTTATGCAGCAGATTCTAAAAATGTATATGCTTATGATAAAATACTGCCAAATGCAGATCCTAAAAGTTTTATTTCAGGTTGTTCGAATAACACCGGCGCAGATAAAGTGAATTTTTATTTTAAAGAAAAAGTAGTAGATGAAAGGACCTTTGCATTAAATACATCAGTAAATTGTGAAATAAGATAGAAAAATGGTGCGGATAATGAGATTTGAACTCATACAGCAATGCTACTGCCCCCTCAAGACAGCGTGTCTACCGTTCCACCATATCCGCATTTCAAAAATTATAGCATACACACAAAAAAAGTACAATATCAAATAAAAAGGATGTTTCACAAGAATCATCCTTTTTTATTACTAATAATTTTCAGCATTAATTTCAAAATATCCTTGTTCATGTAGGCATGCTGGACACTTTTTAGGAGCTGATTCCCCTGTATGAATGTATCCACAATTTGTACATTTCCATTCGGTAACATTTTCTTTTTTAAAGACAGAATCAT
>RRZU010390634.1_pt1 | contig 11521 bp, 14 predicted proteins | sample 2165561 | NCBI WGS metagenome assembly RRZU01 (sample SAMN10456909, study PRJNA506462) | wastewater metagenome | isolation source: wastewater sludge | place: USA: Moscow, Idaho | reverse complement strand
GACAGGTAGGTTCTTCTGGTAGCCAATGGCTGTTGTGGTTGTCATGGCTCCATAGTTCCTCAGTCATAGTGATTACCGTCAAGGGACTCTAGTATCTATTGGGTACCATGGGTGGGTGAACAAGATGACTGAAACCTGCGATCGGAACGACGTGTACGCGGCGATGTGTCCTTGCCGCGACATGCTCGATCTCCTTGCGAACAAGTGGAGTGCCCTGGCCATCGGCGCCCTGGAGGATGGTCCGCAGCGCAACGGCCAGCTGAAACGCCGTTTGGAAGGGATCAGTCCCAAGGTCCTGTCCCAGACCCTCAAGCGTTTGGAGGAACACGGTCTGCTCACGCGGACCGTGTACCCGGAGGTTCCGGCACGGGTTGAGTATGAACTTACTGAACTCGGATACAGCGCGGCGGGTCCGCTCAAACATCTGCGTGACTGGGTGGAGCAGAACGTCGGTTTCGCTGAGTAGCATCGGATTGCTGAGCGGTTGGTTTAGGACGCTTTTGGACCGGTCGTATTGACCACGCGGTAACGTGTGCGTACGAATCCCAGCTCGTGAACATCACAGGAGATTAGTTCCAAACGGATAGGCACCTCGGAGCTAGTCAACGGAGAACCGTCCATGATCGACGGCGTCCCCACACCACCAACGAGTCCGGGAAGGGTGACGATGTCGATCTCGTCAACAAGACCGGCACGCAGAAGCGCGGCGTTAATAGTGCCGCCCGAATCTGCTACAACGGTGGCGGCGTCCAAGACGGACGCCAGTCTTCTGAGCACGATTTCCAGATCGACGTGGCCTTCGCCTGCGAAAAGATATCCGATCTTGCGGTCGTGAAGCATCTGGAGATAGCCCAACGGAGTGGCCTCGCACACGAGGATCAGAAGCGCGGTGGTTTCGTCGCCTGTAAAGCTCCAGTCGACCCTGCCGCGGCTGTCTGCAACAACGAACCACTGTGGGGTGCGGCGTGGAAGGAAGTCTTCTTGTAGGTGTTGTTCTGGCAGAACCGGATCCGGCAGCGTGATGGGGTCAGCATTGTCATCGATGAAGCTGCCGCTTCCTTCCAGAGTGACATGGGAACCGTATTCGTCCCGCCGAGCTCCCAACACCTCATCCGTGTTGGGCGGTTTCATGACGGCCCATCTGCGCGCCGTCTCCGGCTGAAGAAGCAGGCTGTCTTTGCTGAGGGCAATTCGGCCGTCAACCGACGCCGTCGTCGTAATGATGACCCTAGGCAGAGTGGATTCCATCGAATGAGTGTATCCGATCGGTTCCTGGGCACTAAGGAAATGACTGCCGCAACTTAGTTGCTTACCCCGCGGTGTACTGCGAGTTCGAGGTCGATGAATCCGGAGATCATTGCGCGGTATGTCTTCTCGACGACGTCGGGCGAGGCTCCAGATTCGTTCGCCAGATCCCGGACCTTGGTGATCACCTGCTCAACTCGGCCCGGGTCGCGGACTCCGTCTTCGTCTTTCTTGAGCCTGCCCGCCTGGATGACCCATTTTTGGCGCTCGCTGATCAGGGCAATGATTGCTTGGTCAAGCCTGTCGATTTCAGAGCGGACCTGAGCGAGGCTGGCGGATGTTGAGCTGACGGCAGCCGCATCGTTGTCTGAATTATTCACTTGCCAACCCTAACGCTGTTTAGTCCGCACTGTGAGGTGCGCTTTCGGGGATGAGGATCTCGGATGCCTGCAACAGTCCGGGGAATCTGGCCTCGATGTCCTCAAAGCGCAGGCTTGAATAGCGGGTTCTGCCTTCCACCTCGGTGTGGGTGAGGCCGGACTCGCGCAGGAGTTTGAGGTGTTGGGAAAGTGTGGACTTGGCGACGGACACCTCGAACGAATTGCACGGCTTCGGGCCGGAGACGAGTGCGCGCAGGATGTCGCGCCGAGTGGGATCACTGAGTGCACGCAAGACACGACTCAGGTCCAATTCTTCTCGGCTTGGCTGAGGTAGGGCTTCTGCCATGTGCTTCCACCATCCTTTCTCGACTCTCCACACTACGTCACGATTTCGTAGTTCGTCGAATTACGAACAAAGGTGTACTGTGGTTGATAGTTCGTTAAACAACGAACTATTTTTGTGGGCGCTGAGTCTGCGAGCACCGAGAAAGAAGACACCATGACACAAGCACGATCCATCGGACGGCAAGTAGGAGACGGCGCCCTCGGCTGGCTCTCGTTCGCCGCAATGTTCATCGTTGGTACCGATACCTTCCTCGTCGCCCCACTCCTGCCGGAGCTGCGCGAGCAGTTCGGCATCGGTACGCAGGCATCCGGTTGGCTGGTCAGCGCCTATGCGCTCGGTTATGCACTGTGTGCTCTGGTGGCGGGTCCGGTCTCGGATCGCATGGATCGACGACGCATGCTTCTCGCCGGGATGGTCGCCTTCAGCGTGTTGACCGCCGCGTGCGGACTGGCGTGGGGATTCTGGCCGATGATTGCGTTGCGATTCCTCACGGGTGTGGCTGCGGCACTGGCCACCCCGCAAATCTGGGCAGCTATTCCACAACTCGTGGCACCAGACAAGATCGTGCGCACCATGGGCCAGGCCACCGCTGGTTTATCCATCGCGCAAATGGCGGGAATCCCGCTGGGTGCGTTCCTTGCCGCCGTCTCGTGGCGTTTCTCGTTCTACGCCATCGGTGCACTCGCCGCCACTGTCACGGTGCTTTTGGTGTTCTTCTTCCCGCACGTGGCCAAGGCCGAGACAGCTGGGACGACGGCGTCACGAGGGTACCGTGCGGTTCTCTCGTCGCGCGCGCTCGTCGTCGGCCTTATTGCCTACTTCATCTTCCAGACCGGAAACTATGCCGGATTCTCCTTCTTCGGCACCTGGTTTGCCCGCGACTTCGGCCTTTCTACCAGCCGTATCGGGGTGGCTATGATCGCGATTGGCGCGGGCAATGCCTTCGGATCCCTGTTTGGGCACCATGTCGTGGCGCGTTTGGGCAGCGGGCGGTCCCTGCCCATCGGCATCCTCGCCATGGCCGTCGGATATGTCGGCGTCGCGTTGACCAGCCACCTGGTGCCCGCAGTTTGCTTGCTGACCTTCACTATGGCGGCGGCCGGTTTCGTTTTCCCGGTCATGATGAGCACGCTGCAGGCCAACGCGGCCAACGCGCGCGGTACGGTATCATCGCTGGCTAACGTCGCCATGTACGCCGGAGCTACCATTGGCGCAGCAATTGCAGGACCGATCTTCAACGCCACTCGACAGTTCGAAGGCATCGCGCCTCTGACGGTCACAGCCTTCCTCATCGCTCTCGTACTGTTCGTCCGCGCCCAGAAGCCACGTCATCAGTAAAGCGTTCCTCGGTTCCAGCAAAGCCATGCTCCCCGGGGCCGGCTAGACAGCTTTGCCGGGCGAGTATATTTGCGGCATGGATGAGCTTCCTTTTAACGCTTCTGGCTTTTCTCCCCATGGTTAGGCGACGGAGAATCTCGTGCGGTACGAGGTTGGGGCCGTTCCGTATTGAGCCACGAAGTTCTGGCGGAACGTCACCGCACTGGCAAAACCGGAAGCATGTGCGACCTTCTCGATGCTCCACGTCGTCGTTTCGAGGAGGCGGCGCGCCTCGTCCAGTCGGCAAGAGAGAACCCAGTGGGCCGGAGTGCTGCCAGTGGTTTCTTTGAAGCGACGCGTGAAATGCCGGACGCTCACGTTGGCGTGCGTGGCAAGTGACCGCACATCCAGCGGCTGATCGAGGTTCGCCAACGCCCAGTCCAGCGTCTCACCAAAAGAGTCGTGTTGGTGAGTCGGGACCGGCTTGTCGATGTATTGCGTCTGGCCACCCTCGCGATGAGGGGCGACGACGGCGCGCCGGGCAATAGTGGAAGCCGCCGCGGCTCCGAGATGCTCCCGAACGATATGAAGGCAGGCGTCCAGAGCGGAGGCGGTGCCCGCCGATGTCAGCACGTCGCCATGGTCGATGTACAGCGGATCGGGGGAGACCTGAACGGTGGGGTAACGCTCAGCGAGAGTCTCGGCATGTAACCAGTGGGTTGTGGCCGCGCGTCCATCCAGCAGTCCGCTCGCGGCAACCGGGAATGCTCCGAGGCAGAGGCCAGCGACGGTGGCCCCGCGCGCGTGCGCGCTGCGCACCAGTGCCTTCAACGGCTCATCGGGTTCTGGAAGCTCGTTGGGCCAGGAGACAAAGATCAGCAGATCAGCTGCGGTGGCGTAGTCCGTTCCGTGGACGTCTGTGAGTATGACGCCGTCGGTCGTCCGGACTGGGGCGCCGTCGTCGCTCCACATCCCGATGGTCCAATCGGAGCCCAGTCCCAACCGCGTGACCTCGCCGAACACGAGAAGTGGCGAGGCGAGATGGAACAGTGAGATCCCCTCGAAAACGTGAAGAGCAATCCGCATTGTTGGCCTAATTTCATCGAAAGAGGTCATATGTGCCTCTCACTCTACTCGGGCGTATCGCGTGAGAATCTCCATGACGCCATACAAGGGCGTCGGTCAATCCCGGATTCAAGGAGACGAAGACAGTGTCAATCAACAGAGTTCTTGTGGTGGTGGACGTGCAGCAGGAGTATTTCGACGGTCCGCTGAGGATTCAGTACCCCGCGCCGGAGCTGGTGCTGGATACCGTCGTCACGGCGATCACTGCCGCCCGTGCCGCCGATGTTCCGGTTGTCCTCATCGAACACGAGAATCCCGCGAGCGCGGTAGTTTTCGCGGCTGGGTCGGAGCGGCAGAAGCTCCATCCGCGGTTTGAGGCGCTTCGTGATCTGCCAAGGTTCACCAAGAACAAGGCCAGTATTTTCACCTCGGGAGAGTTCGTCGAGTGGCTCATTGAACATGACATCACCGTCGTGACGTTGGCGGGTTTCATGACCAACAATTGCCTGTTGGCGAGTGCCGCAGCGGCCGAACCCCTCGACTATTCGGTCGAAGTATTGAGCGACGCGAGCGGCACGATCAATCTTCTCAATGAAGCCGGAACGGTGGCGGCCCAGCAGCTACACGAGGCACTCATGGCGCTTTTGCATTCAAACTGGGCCGCCGTGACTCGTACCGACCATTGGATTGACGCCATCGACGAAAGGAGCGCACTCACACGGAGCAACTTGATTGCTTCAGCTTCTCAAACACATGACGACGGCGTCGCGCATCCGCGGAAGTGAGGTGACGCCGTCGTCGGCAAGGAAATGTGCCGGGAATGCGCATCCGGGCGTGTTTACCATTCCCAACGGCGCAGCTGCGCCGCTGTACGATGAGAGCCAGTGCAACGTTGCATCCGCTCACTATTGGAGGACTCCCGTGGCGTTTGATTACAAGAAGGAATTCAAGGAATTCTATGCGCCGACGACGTCGCCCGCGATCCTGACCGTCCCACCAATGCGTTTCGTGGCTGTCCGCGGATCAGGAGACCCCAACGCTGAGGAGGGCCAGTATGTGCAGGCGACGCAGTTGCTCTATGGCATTTCCTACACCATCAAAATGAGCAAGAAGTCGAAAGATCCCGTCGACCACATCGACGGCTACCACGATTACGTCGTCCCGCCACTGGAAGGGCTATGGTGGATGCAAGATGGCAGGGGATACGTTGTTGATTTCTCCCACAAGGATCGTTTCGAGTGGATCTCGATGATCAGGTTGCCGGAGTTCGTCACCGACGACGTCTTTGCGCGCGCGAAGGCAACGTTTGGGGCGAAACATCCGGAAGTGGATACGGAGCTGGCTTACCTCTTTGACTTCGATGAGGGCGACGTGGCGCAGGTCCTGCACAAAGGACCGTACGACGGCGAACCCGCCACCGTTGCTGCGCTAGATGCCGTTCATCGACGCCCAAGGACATCAGCTGGATTTTGCCGAGGACCGGCATCATCACGAGATCTACCTGGGAGATCCGCGCCGCTCTAAGCCGGAGAATCTGCGAACGATCATCAGGCACCCGGTGAGGTCTGCAGCCATTCTATGACGCGGTAGTGTCGAGGTGGGGAAGAGGCCCCTCCGATCTTCTGGCCGCGCGTCGCCGCTGCTGCGGGATGCTTTGGTGCCCCTCAATCTAGCTGCGCCCAAAGAGACGTTGCCAGAATCCAGGCTTGGCGGTGTGCTGGGCTGAGGTGGCCCCAGCAACCGGCGCTTCTGGAGCCGGCGTAGCTTCTCCTACGGGTGAAGCGTCTGCGATTGCCGCCTCCTGTGGCGCGGCCACGTCAGGTTCAACCGGGCTCGCCTTCTCGGCTTCAGTAACAGGTGCAAAGTACAGATGCTGGTTCCAGAAGCCATACAGTCCGGCCTCCCTGAATACCTCGTCCTTGTTCTCCTCGGTGGCTGAGTTGACTCGCTTGATATAATAGTCCGGGCCGCCGTAGGGGCTGCTCAGTCCAGAGCACAAGGTTTGCACCTGTTCCTCAATGGGATCGGTGTCAGCAATCAGGTCGAAGATTTCGGCCGGTTCGAAGATGAAGTAGCGGCGCCGGGAACTCTCTGAGGTCAACGCCTTTCGCGCCTCGTCCACGTACTCAGCCGCGTCCGGATGGGTGATGAGGTCAAGCATGGCCAGGCCCAGCTCGACACCGGCGTCAAAGTCAGCGACTATCGCGTAGGGACCTTCCCAAATTGTTGACTCGCAGATCTTCGCGTTGACCCTCATCAATTGTTCAGCTAGCCCGGGAACCTCCCAGTTCCATTCTGCGATGCCGATGAGATTTCTCGCCTGAAGGGACTCCCCGGGCTCGCCGGGGTAACTGTCAGCAGCATAAAGATAAGAACGGTTAGCCATGACCCGAGTCTACAGATCGGCAAACACACCATGTGTCTACAACGTTTGAGCGCGTTACAGCTCCATCTATTATCGGAGTGCCAGGAGCGAGAAAGGGAGAGTACAAATGTTCTGTTGCAAAATCCGCTCAAGAAGAAGCCCAGTTGATGCAGCTGATTTGAGCCAGCTTTCAGAGACCGAGTCTCGAGAAGTGGCGATTCGACAGTACCTTGAGTATTCACGATCAATGTCGAGAATATTATGGCGTTCCTTTGTGACGGCTTTCGTCCTGCTGGCTGTTTTTCTTGGCATGTCGTTCTTATGGAAAGGCACCCCTTCGGATCAAGGATTCTCTTTAGAGAAGTTCTGGCAAGCTTTTGGGGCGACGAGCGTGGCTAAGGACGTTCTCCCTTTTTCTCACGATTGCCGGTATGGCGGTCACGATCTTGATTTTTCTTCAGTCCGCGATATCTAATGATGCCCAGTCCCTGACAATTGAGAACCTGGGAAAGGTTTTCCTCAGCTTCGGCATTGCTTGTCTGTCTGCTGACGCGACTGTGATGAGTGAAAAAGATACGGCTGATCCGGATATGTCTCTTCGTCGCGGAATTGAGCGCGAGCGAATCGACAGGGCGCTTCGCATCGTCCCTTCAGAAACAGTCCGCTCCACGAGGCTGATACGGATGCTGGAACGTCTTGTTTGGTGGTTTCTACCGCCGTCAATTGCCGTCTTTCTTGGTTCGGTTTTGACGTTGGGCGATGGCGAAACATTGGCCTATCTTGGCCTGGTTGGAATATTTTTCTCTCTGACTGGGTACTACCTGAGCTCCTCCATCTTGAAGAACAGAGTTCTTGGCAAGTCACTGGACCTAGCTGTAAATCTATTTTTGGGCATTTGTCTTGATTTGGTACTGGCGGTGTCTCTCTGGATGGATCTGTGTGATGAAAATGCTGGCATAGCAGTGAAAATCAGTGCGGGGGTTGTCTGTACCTGGCTGGCCATTTCGCCGGGGCTGTGCTTCGGTATCGGTATATTGATGACAGGCCCAAATTGTCGAAGTGTTGTATTCCACCGAGTAGAGCGAGTGCTCCGCAAACAATGCGCCCAACTTTCTCCAGAGGTGTCGCCAGGGGCGGATCCGCTCGCTGTTACGGCTGCTTGGTTATCTCCGATCGTGCCTGTGGGGTGGATACTGGCTGAGCTTTCCCGATTTCGTTTGTATTCGCAGGACGACGCAATTGATCAACAAAAGACGCGCAAGTGGATTTGGGCTGCGAGAATCGTGACCGCACTCGTTCTTGTGCTTGTTGCGCTTGGAGCAACACTTGCTCTTCGGAATCCTCAGTGGTTTGCCTAAGAAGGCATTGCGAAGAATATGAAAAATCGTCAAGCGGTTGGAATTCCGGTAATCGCTGGAGAGTTGAGTAGTGATGATTTTCAATCAACCTAGAACCTCTGTCTTATATAAGGTGTAGGTTGTAGGATCTGTTTATGGGTAGGTGGACGATTCTCATTGGTGACCAGGTTGGTGGCTGGCTTGATGGGGTTGATCAGGGAACTTACGAACAGGTCATGGCTGCTGTACGGGTTTTGGCTGAGGAAGGGCCTCGTCTAGGTCGTCCTCTTGTGGACACGATTGCTGGTTCCAGACACAAGAATATGAAGGAATTACGTCCAGGCTCTAGTGGACGTTCAGAGGTTCGAGTGTTGTTTGCTTTCGATCCGAAGAGGCGGGCGATTCTACTTCTTGCTGGTGATAAAGCTGGTAATTGGAGCAAATGGTACCGACGTAATATTCCGTTGGCTGATGACTGGTTCGATGAACATGTGAAGGAGATGGGAAGATGACTAGGACTCTTGAGGAACAGCTCGCTCGTCGCCCGATCGATGAGGCCCGAGTGGAAGAACTTGCGTCGCAGATGCGTAGTCAGGTTCGAGCTGCGCGTCTGCGTGAGGTGCGTATTGAGCAGCGGGTTACTCAGAAGCAGTTAGCTGAGGAGTTGCAGGTGTCGCAGAATCGGGTGTCTCAGATTGAAACTGGGAAGATTGAGCGTGCTCAGATTGATACGTTGCGTCGTTATGTTGAGGCTCTTGGTGGGACTCTGACTGTGGAGGCTGAGTTCGGGGACACCCGCTACCTCATCGCCTGATCGTGGCGTTGTCTGACTCCAGTCGCCGAGTCAAAGAAGATCGAACGGGATAGAACCGAGCAACGTATTCCGTGCCGCGAAGCAACTACGGCTGGGCCACATCCCAGGTATTGCAAGAGGCCACGGTGCCGTTGTTGTATCCCTGGATCAGCCAGTTCATGCGCTGCTCGGCGCTGCCATGGGTGAAGCGCTCCTGATTGACGCTCACGCCAGCATTCTCCATGATGTGGTCGTCGCCCACGGCGGCGGCCGCCGAGACAGCCGAATCGAGTTGCTCCCGCGTGATTGGTCGGAGGAAGGTTTCACCGGACTCGGGGTCGACGGTTGTTGAGGAGTTATTGAGCCACGCGCCTGCCAGGCAATCCGCTTGCAACTCGGAGCGCACCTGCGAGCCGGCTGGCCCGGAATCGCCTTGGCGCACACGCTTCAAGTAACCGAGCTGGTTCTGGATATGGTGCCCAAATTCGTGGGCCACGATGTAGGACTGCGCGAGGGTGGAATTCTCGGTGCCGAAGTCAGTTTCGAGCTGGTCGAAGAAGGTGACATCCAGGTACACCGTTTGGTCGGCGGGACAGTAAAACGGGCCCATCTGCGCCGAACCGGTGCCGCACGCCGTCACTGTCGCCTCATCAAACACAACGAACTGGGGTTGTACATACTCAATGCCAGTTTCCTCGGGCAACTGGACCTGCCAGTAGGCGTCGAGGGCCTCCGCCGTCGCCACCATCCAGCATTCGGTTGACGCATTGGCATCCGCACCCGTCTGGCACTGCGCGCTGAGGTCGCCACCGTCCTCACTGGTGAATGAAGGAGGGTTGAGGGCCTGCGGGTCAACCACCTGGCCCGTCAGAAAATAGATGATGATGGCACCGATCAAACCGATGCCGCCGATACCTCCGGCCGCCACGGTGCCGCGCCCGCGGCGCTGGACCCGGGAACCGTCGAGCCTGATTCCGTCATTCATGGACATGTCTTGAGGATAGTGGGCGACGACGGCGTTGCACAGTCTCGTAGGCGTGCTCCCGTGTCAATCGGAGTGTCCGCGACATTGGCCAGAACCGGTTGAAGCGGCTCCACGCGTGCCGTGTGATACACCCGCCGCGGCAGGTTAGGCGCCCCGCGAAAAGGTTTGTAGGCTAGAGGGCGTGATTAACGCCCAGAACCTTACGATGCGGATCGGTACCCGCGAGCTCATCGTCGACGCCAATTTCCGTATCAACAAAGGTATGCGGATTGGACTTGTCGGCCGCAACGGTGCCGGTAAGACAACGCTGACGCGTCTGCTGGCGGGGGAGGGCGTCACCTCCGAGGTTATTGAGTACACCGGCCAGATTTCGCGCGGTGGCGAGATCGGCTACCTACCGCAGGACACCCATGCAGGTGATCCGAACGAACTTGCGCGCGACCGTATTCTCTCCGTGCGTGGGATTGACGCGACGATTCGGCGTATCCGCAAGGCAGAACATGAGATGTCCACGCAGACTGGCAATCGCCAGATCAAGGCGATGGAACGCTATGTGCGCCTTGATCAGGAGTTCACCGCCGCAGGCGGCTGGGCCGCGAGCGCCGAGGCCGCGCAGATGGCTGCGGCGTTAGGGCTCCCGGAGCGGGTTCTCAGTCAAACCCTCGAGACACTGTCTGGTGGTCAGCGCCGCCGTGTTGAGCTGGCGCGCATCCTCTTCTCGCAGGCGGAGACGCTGCTGCTCGACGAGCCCACCAACCATCTCGACCACGACTCCATCATCTGGTTGCGCGACTACCTGCGCAACTACAAGGGTGGCTTTGTGGTGATCTCCCATTCAGTCGAGCTGTTGCAGGACACGGTCACTGCCGTCTGGCACCTGGACGCCAATCGCGCCACGCTCGACGTCTACAACATGGGCTGGAAAGAATACCTGGTCCAGCGTGAGACGGATGAACGACGCCGGCGCCGCGAGCGTGCGAACGCCGAGAAGAAGGCTCACCAGTTGCTTGCCCAGGCGGACAAGATGCGCGCCAAGGCCACCAAGGCGGTTGCCGCGCAGAATATGGCCCGCCGCGCCGAACGCTTGTTGCAGGGCACCGAGGATGCGCGCAAGGCGGACAAGGTGGCGAATCTGCGTTTCCCGCAGCCCGCGCACTGCGGGCGTACGCCGCTGACCGCCAAGGGGCTGTCTAAGTCCTACGGCTCGCTCGAAGTGTTTACGGGCGTGGATCTGGCCATTGATCGCGGCAGCCGAGTGGTGGTGCTGGGGCTCAACGGAACCGGAAAGACTACCCTGCTGCGATTGCTTTCCGAGATCGAAGAGGCCGATACCGGCGAGGTTATTCCTGGCCACGGGCTCAAGCTCGGTTATTACGCGCAGGAACACGAGACCATCGATCTGAGCAAGTCGGTGGTGGAGAACCTGCGTTATGCGGCGCCGGAACTTGACGACACCCACGTGCGCTCGGTGCTCGGTTCGTTTCTCTTCTCCGGCGAGGATGCGGACAAGCCCGCCCACGTGTTGTCTGGTGGAGAGAAGACGCGTCTGGCATTGGCGATGCTGGTGGTCTCGGCGGCGAATGTGCTGCTGCTTGACGAACCAACCAACAACCTTGATCCCGCTTCGCGCGAGGAGATCCTCAACGCATTGCGCCGTTACGAGGGTGCCGTGGTTCTGGTAACGCACG
>RRZU012223126.1_pt1 | contig 11522 bp, 17 predicted proteins | sample 2165561 | NCBI WGS metagenome assembly RRZU01 (sample SAMN10456909, study PRJNA506462) | wastewater metagenome | isolation source: wastewater sludge | place: USA: Moscow, Idaho | reverse complement strand
CCGTACCGTCGGTGCCGGCGTCGTCGCAAAAATCATGGAGTAATTGAAGAGGCTGTTGTTCTGCGGCGCGCAAGCGCTGCCTTGCGATGAGCATCGGCAATGCCGAGCAACCTGATAGGTAGTCTGATCAGGTTGTCGGGCTTGCCGTTGCTTACCGCATCTGAACATGCCATGTTGTGCTGCTGCCCAGACATGGGCCTGCGGCATGAACGCTTCTTTTCTCCTGTCATACAAGGAATGACCCATGTCCAAGCAAAAAATTCGCATTCGCCTCAAGGCATTCGATTACAAACTGATCGACCAGTCGGCGTCTGAAATCGTTGATACGGCCAAGCGCACCGGCGCCATCGTCAAAGGCCCTGTTCCGCTGCCCACGCGCATGAAGCGTTTCGATATTCTGCGCTCGCCACACGTGAACAAAACCAGCCGCGACCAGTTGGAAATCCGTACCCATCAGCGTCTGATGGATATCGTTGATCCAACCGATAAAACGGTTGATGCACTGATGAAGCTGGATTTGCCAGCCGGTGTGGATGTAGAAATCAAACTGCAATAAGTTTGAGACATTGATGGGTTGGCGAACCATCATGCGGCCAGCGTGCAACGTCTGGCCGTTTTTTCTGGATTATTCGCACAAGCACTTGCGCGTATGCAGACGATTTGCATATAATCCAGAGCTCTGTGCCCTGCTGCAAAGCAGGGCATGGATTTTTATCAACAGTCTTTCACGCAAAAACGCGACCTGCCAATTGCAGTAGGCGCGGTGGAAGTTACGGAGAAAACAATGAGTCTGAGCAGACAGCTGGGTCTGTTGGGGCGCAAGGTGGGCATGATGCGTGTGTTCACCGATGACGGCGATGCGATTCCCGTCACGGTGCTCGATGTGTCTGACAACCGCGTTACCCAAGTCAAGACCGATGCCAACGACGGCTATGTGGCCCTGCAGGTCACTTTTGGCAAGCGCCGCGCCTCGCGCGTGACCAAGCCGCAAGCTGGCCATCTCGCCAAAGCAGGCGTAGAGGCTGGTGAAATCACCCAAGAATTCCGCGTAACCGAAGAGATCGCCGGCAAGTACGCCGCAGGCGCTACGCTGCCCGTGACCGAAGTGTTCAGTGTGGGCCAGAAGGTGGATGTGCAAGGCACTTCCATCGGTAAAGGTTACGCCGGTACCATCAAGCGCCACAATTTCGGTTCGCAGCGCGCTTCCCATGGCAACAGCCGTTCACACCGTGTGCCCGGCTCCATTGGTATGGCGCAAGATCCGGGTCGCGTGTTCCCTGGCAAGAAGATGACCGGCCACATGGGCGATGAAACCGTTACCACCCAGAATCTGGATGTGGTGCGTATCGATGAAGCCCGTCAATTGCTGCTCATCAAGGGTGCTGTTCCCGGTGCCAAGGGCGGTTTCGTGTCGGTGCGTCCGGCAGTCAAAGCCAAAGCCAAGGAGTAAGGCATGCAGATCGAACTCCTCAATGAACAAGGCCAATCTTCGGCCAAGGTAGATGCGCCCGACACCCTGTTCGGTCGCGATTACAACGAAGCGCTGGTGCACCAGATCGTGGTGGCTTATCAGGCCAATGCCCGTCAAGGTACGCGCGCGCAAAAAACCCGCACGCAAGTGCGCCATTCCACCAAGAAGCCTTTCAAGCAAAAGGGTACTGGCAATGCGCGCGCGGGTATGACATCTTCTCCGCTGTGGCGTGGAGGCGGTCGGGCTTTCCCGAATACGCCTGATGAAAACTTCAGCCAGAAAATCAACAAGAAGATGTACCGTGTGGCCATGTCCGTCATCTTCTCGCAGCTGGTGCGCGATGGCCGTTTGTCCGTGGTTGAGTCACTGAAAGTGGACAGCCCCAAGACCAAAGGTCTGGTGGACAAATTCAAGGCCATGAATCTGGAATCGGTATTGGTGATCGCCGACGCAGTCGATGAAAACCTCTATCTGGCAAGCCGCAACCTGCGCAATGTGCTGGTGGTGGAGCCACGTTATGTCGATCCGCTGTCGCTGGTGTACTACCGCAAGGTACTCGTCACCAAAGATGCGCTCGGTAAACTGCAGGAGATGTTTGCATGAGCACCCAAAAATTCGACGAGGGCCGTTTGATGGCCGTACTCCTGTCGCCCGTAGTGTCCGAGAAGGCCACGATGGCGGCTGAAAAATCCAACGCTGTCACATTCAAGGTTCTGCGTGATGCAACCAAGCCCGAAATCAAGGCTGCCGTAGAGTTGCTGTTCAACGTGGAAGTGATGGGCGTATCGGTTGTCAATGTCAAAGGCAAGGTCAAGCGTACCGGGCGCGGCATCGGCCGTCGCAATAATGTGCGCAAGGCTTATGTCATGCTCAAGGAAGGCTCCGAGCTGAACCTGTCCGGGGAGGTGGCTTAATCATGGCTGTCATTCAGATCAAACCGACTTCTGCTGGCCGTCGCCACGTTGTTCAGGTAACACGCAGCAACCTGCACAAAGGTCCAGGCTATGCGCCCCTGCTGGAATCGCAATTCCAGAAAGCAGGCCGCAACAACAACGGTCACATCACGGTGCGCCATAAAGGTGGCGGTCATCGCCATCATTACCGTGTGGTCGATTTCGTGCGCAACGACAAAGACGGCATTCCCGCCAAAGTCGAGCGTATCGAATACGATCCCAACCGCACGGCGCATATCGCCTTGGTGTGCTATGCCGACGGCGAGCGTCGTTACCACATTGCCCCCCGCCACCTGGAAGTGGGTACGCAAATTCTCAGTGGTTCCGAAGCGCCGATTCGTGTAGGCAACACTCTGCCGATTCGCAACATTCCGGTGGGTTCGACCATTCACTGCATCGAGCTCAAGCCCGGCAAAGGCGCGCAAATTGCCCGCTCGGCCGGTACATCGGCGACGCTGCTGGCGCGTGAAGGCGTTTATGCTCAGGTGCGCCTGCGCTCTGGCGAAGTGCGCAAAATCCACATCGAATGCCGCGCCACCATCGGTGAAGTGGCCAATGAAGAGCACAGCCTGCGCCAATTGGGCAAAGCCGGCGTCAAACGCTGGATGGGTATTCGCCCAACTGTACGTGGCGTGGCCATGAACCCGATCGATCACCCGCATGGTGGTGGTGAAGGTCGTACGGGCACGGGTATGCCGCCTGTCGATCCTTGGGGTAATTTGACCAAAGGCTACCGTACACGCAACAACAAACGCACACAGCGCATGATTGTGTCGCGTCGCAAGAAATAAGGGGTAGACAATGGCTCGTTCTCTCAAAAAGGGTCCATTTGTTGACCATCATTTGATGGCCAAGGTAGAAAAGGCTGTCGAAGGCAAAGACAAAAAGCCGGTCAAAACCTGGTCGCGCCGCTCCATGGTGCTGCCCGAGTTCATCGGCCTGACAATTGCCGTGCACAACGGCAAGCAACACGTGCCTGTGTATGTGACCGACCAGATGGTGGGCCACAAACTGGGTGAATTTGCCCTGACCCGTACCTACAAGGGTCATGCGGCCGACAAGAAAGCGAAGAAATAAGGAAAGACCATGGAAACACGTGCAATTGTTCGTGGCGTGCGTCTGTCGGTCGACAAGGGTCGCCTCGTGGCCGATATGATCCGCGGTAAAAAAGTGGATCACGCACTCAACATCCTGACCTTCACGCAAAAGAAGGCTGCAGGCATCATCAAAAAAGCGCTGGAATCTGCGATTGCCAATGCCGAGCACAACAATGGCGCCGATATCGACGAATTGAAGGTGAAAACCATCTACGTCGAGCAAGGCACGACATTGAAGCGCTTCACCGCGCGTGCCAAAGGCCGCGGCAACCGCATCAGCAAGCCCACATGCCATGTGTATGTGACTGTTGGCGAATAAAGGGGCAACACAATGGGACAAAAAATCCATCCAACCGGTTTCCGCCTGGCGGTTACCCGCAACTGGAACAGCCGCTGGTACGCCAACAACCGCAACTTCGCTGGCATGCTGGCCGAAGACATCAAGGTGCGTGAATTCCTCACCAAGAAGCTGAAAAACGCTTCCGTGGCGCGCATCCTGATCGAGCGTCCTGCCAAAAGCGCCCGCATCACCATTTACTCGGCGCGTCCGGGCGTGGTGATCGGCAAAAAAGGCGAGGACATCGAGAACCTGAAAAAAGAACTCAACGCCATGATGGGCGTGCCTGTTGCGGTCAACATCGAAGAAGTGCGCAAGCCCGAAATCGATGCCAAACTGATTGCCGACAGCATCACCCAGCAGCTGGAAAAGCGCATCATGTTCCGCCGCGCCATGAAACGCGCCATGCAGAACGCCATGCGCATGGGTGCTCAGGGCATCAAGATCATGTCTGCCGGTCGTTTGAACGGTATCGAAATTGCGCGCACCGAGTGGTACCGCGAAGGCCGCGTGCCTCTGCATACCCTGCGTGCCGACATCGACTACGGTGTGAGCGAAGCCGAAACCACCTACGGTATCATCGGTGTGAAAGTTTGGGTCTATAAAGGTGACTACCTGGGCCAAAACGAAGCCCCGAACGCCGATACCCCACGCGAAGAAGAGCGTCGCCCACGCCGTGACGGTCGTGGTGACCGTACGCGCACCCGCCGCGTGGCTGGTGGTGGCAATGCCGCTCCAGTGGATGGCAGTGACAAGCCGGCCGAAGCCTCTGGCGAAGCCAAACCCGCCGTTAAGCGCGCCCGCAAGGAAAGCGCGCCAGCTGCAGCAGCTGACGGCAAAGCAGCCGAATAAGCATTCGGCTGACATAGGAGAAACAACATGCTGCAACCTGCACGCAGAAAATACCGCAAAGAGCAGAAAGGCCGCAACACCGGTCTGGCAACGCGTGGCAACACCGTGGCCTTTGGTGATTTCGGCCTGAAATCGACCGATCGCGGCCGTTTGACCGCGCGTCAGATCGAATCCGCACGTCGGGCGATTTCCCGTCACGTCAAGCGTGGTGGCCGCATCTGGATTCGTGTGTTCCCCGACAAACCCATTTCCCAAAAGCCTGCTGAAGTGCGTATGGGTAACGGCAAGGGTAACCCCGAATTTTACGTGGCTGAAATCCAGCCCGGCAAGATGCTGTTCGAGATCGTAGGCGTCCCCGAAGCACTGGCCCGCGAAGCGTTTGCCTTGGCAGCCGCCAAGCTGCCGCTGCGTACCAATTTTGCAACCCGCCAACTGGGCGCTTGATCAGGAGGAATGAAACATGAAAGCTGCTGATCTGCGCACCAAAGACGAAGCCGGCCTGCAAGCCGAAATCAAAGAGTTGCAAAAAGCGCACTTCAACCTGCGCATGCAAAAAGGTACCCAGCAATTGAGCGACACGTCTGCCCTGCGCAAAACACGTCGCGACATTGCCCGCGCCAAAACCATTCTTGCTGAGAAGCAAGCTGCCAAATAAGGATTCGCCATGACAGAAAAAACACCTCTGAAGCGCACCTTGATTGGCAAGGTGGTAAGCGACAAGCGCAACAAAACCGTGACCGTGATGATCGAGCGTCGCGTGATGCACCCGATCTACGGCAAGATCGTGATCAAAACGAGCAAGTACCACGCCCACGATGAAAAGGGCGAGTACAAACTCGGCGACATCATCGAAATCACGGAAGGCCGTCCCATCTCCAAAACCAAGAGCTGGGTCGCTACCCGTTTGGTGCAAAAAGCCAGCGTGGTATAAGCCACGGCAAGCACGATTGCACCACTGGCGCAAGCCATGAAAATGCCCCGGAAACGGGGCATTTTTTATGGGTAGATGGTCTTCATAATTTTCCAATGCGGAGCCTATGAGGCAAAAAAGCGCGTCATCGGCGTTGCCAATACGCGCCACGGTGCATGGGCTATTGCCGTGCTTGGCACCTTGCCAGCACGTCTTTCCTTGCTCGACCTCGTTCGAAAAAAGCATAAACAACGCTGATGCCGTGCTGTAGTCGCCTAGAACCCGTAGGCTACGCGCATTGGCACCATACCCAAAGCTGATCGTGCTGGATGAATCTGTTTCCAGCCTGGACTTGACCCTGCAAATTCAGTTGCGGGACTTGCGAAAATGCCGGGCATGGCCTACCCCGTTTCATCACCTACGATTTGCGTTTGGTCAGGTGCTTTTGCGATCGAGTGGCGGTGGTGCTGGCCAATGCATACATTGGTGAAAGAGGCAAAGGATTCTGCGTATGTGGCTATTCAATTGCAATACCTCATGGCGCGCAAATTGCAGGATGCCATTTTGCCCGCACGACCCCTTGGCAAGAATGAACGGGTGCGTCTGCACTTGACGTTTTGTGAGCTACATTCTGTTTTCGCCTGAGTTGCATGGCCTTGGCTGTTAATTGCCGGCAGATACAGTTTTTCCCTGTGCGCATTCTTCGCGGGCGCGTTGGCGAAAACGATTGGAAGCGAAGTGATAAAACGGTTCCGGGCAAAAACGGCGGGCGATCATTGAGGCCAGAATGGCCGCAATCAGCATCCAGAACAGCAAATCCTGGCTACCAGTCATTTCCATGACAACGACGCTGGCTGTAAGCGGTGCCTGTGTGGCGGCAGACAGAAAGGCCGTCATGCAAAGGAGTGCCAGAACGTCAATAATGGTCAATGAGCCGGTTATTTGGGCAATGTGCGTGCCCAGCAAGGTGCCGATTGTCAGTGACGGCGTGAAGATGCCACCAGGAATACCTGCCCAGTAAGACAGAATGGTTGCCAGCCATTTTGCACCGGCCAATCCATACCCTGTTTCCGTTTGCCTGTGCAAGGCATTGGCAGCCGCTTCATAACCGGTGCCATAAGTCAGTCCGTTGCAGGAATAACCCAAAAACGCCAATGCCAAGCCGAATATACCTGCCAACAACACAGGGTGTGCACGCATCCAGTTGCGCCAAGCGGTGGGAGCCAACCATGTGGCGCCTTTGCTGAGGAAAAGAGAGAACAGCCCCCCGCATATGCCGCATACCAGGGCACAAAGCAAAACCCAACCAAGCATATTGGTGGTGGCGTGCCCATCAAAACCTGAAAAATACGTATGGTTGCCTTCAATGGCAACCAGAATAAAACCGGAAGCTAATACGCTGATGAAAATTTGCCGTTCCCAGCGCAAGGCAACGGAGCGCCCCAGTTCTTCGATGGCGAATACAACTCCGGCCAACGGAGCGTTGAATGCAGCCGCCAGCCCACCCGCGGCGCCAGCGGCCAGCAAGTCGTTTTCGCGCAGGCCTTTGAACGGCAGGTTGTATTTTTTGCACCATCGCCCCCAGGAAGCCATGACCGCAGCACCTACCTGAACGGATGGCCCTTCTCGTCCAATGGACGCGCCTGCAAGCATGCCCAGGAAGGTCAGAGGGATTTTCAGCAACGTTTGCCCTATAGGAAGCAGTCGGTTCTTGGGCGCCCCCGCCGGCAGAGAGAGTGCGGCAAGAACTTGGGGAATACCGCTGCCTGCTGTATAGGGGGCAAAGCGACCGGTAAGCCAGCGCAGCATCATCATTGCAAGGGGAAGAACAAAAAAAGCAGCCAAGGGGTAGGCTTGCGTCCAGCGATGGTTTAATGCCAGTGCAAACTCTGCCAGATAGGCAAACCCGAGAGAAACCAGAGCGACCAAGGTTGCGCCTGTCAACAGCAAAGCCAAGGCAATGGTTTTTCGAGACAGACGCTGGGTTTGCTTTAACCAACGGGCAAGCCTTCTCCCTGCACGACTACTGACAAGGGCGAACGGTCGTTTCATGAGAAGGGGTGTGTGAGAAAGATGGTGTGCATTGTAAAGGGGGCAATATTGTTTGAAAGGAGTTAGTTGCCTGCTTTCCAGCATGTTCCAGATTTCGGGGTCTCATCTGTTTTTTTCCCTCCCGCTGACGGGTGAGCGGGGACGATGATGGCTTTTTCCTGCCCCAGTTTGTAGCGCACGATCAGCAGCACGATGATGCCCGCGCTGAACGCCAGCAGCAAAATGGTGACGAACCAGGGCATGGCTATGTGCACGCCATGTGTGCCTTTGCCCAGCAGTGTGCCAATGGACGGTGCCCACAACATGGCCAAGGCAGGCTCAATCGACCATGGTCAGCGCAAAGCCCGTGTCTCAGCCAATGACTGCAATCCGGCAGGGGGCAGAAATAGTGTGTGAATGCTTCGCGCCACACGGCATCGTGGCGCTGCTCTATGCCAATACCTTCGTGCGGCCTATGCGCCAACTATTGCTGCATCAGCCCATGATGGCAGGAAACATCTTTTTCAGCCCTTCGCTGATGACTTCCACGCTCAAAGACGCCAGCACCAAGCCCATCAGCCGAGTCATGACATTGATGCCGGTGCGCCCCATGAAGCGGGCGATGTGCGGCGCCATGGAGTAGCTCACATACACCGATGCCGCTACCAGCCCCGCATACATCAGCAGCAGAGCCATTTGCAGCATGTTTTGTGTGCGGTTGGCCAAAATGACCATGGTGGACATGCTCGCCGGCCCCGTCAGCATGGGAATGGCCAGGGGCACCACGGCCACGCTGGCCTGGCTGACAGCGTAGCTGGCCTCGTCCACATTGGTTTTGGCCTCGGCCGGTTGGGCGTTGAGCATGCTCAGCGCACTGATGATGAGCAACGCGCCGCCCGCTACCTGAAAGCTCGCCAGAGAGATGCCGAAAAACGCCAAAATGCGCAAACCCAGCACGGCGCAAACCATCAGCACCACCAACACCGTGAGGCTGGTGGCGCGAATGGTTTTTTTTCGATCCAGATCACTGAAACCGTTGGTGAGGTGAATGAAAAACGGAATGCTCGCCAGCGGATTGACCAGCGCCAGCAAGGTGATCAGCGGCTGGAGCGAAACAGAATCCAGATCGAAAGAAAAAGACATGATGCGGTTCAGACGGAGCTAGCAAGGCGGGGATGGTGTGTGTGGCGCGGGTGCGTGCAATGTTGCTCAATGCTCGGGGGTGGTATCCGCCGCTTGGTCTGACGGCGCATAGGCTCCGGGAAAGGCCGCGGCAAAAGGATCTTGCACCACCGATGACGAGGCGGGGTCTGCTGCCACACCTGCTGCGGGCGTGGGTGCGGCTGCGGGTGTTTCTGCCGCCAGTTCCATCGTCCAGTCCACCAGCGCCTCGAAGGCAGGACGTGCGCCCGGCGCGCCCGGCCCGTTGGCCATGGCCACCAGCACATAATGTTTGCCGTTGTTGGCCAGCACATAGCCCGCCAGGGCAGATGCGTTGTTGAGCGTGCCTGTTTTGAGGTGCGAGCTGCCGGGCTGGCGCACGCGGCTGCGGCGCAACGTGCCGTCGATGCCGGCAATGGGCATCGACGAAACAAATTCCGACATTGAAGGTGAGCGCCACATGGCCTGCAACATGGCGCCCAGCGATGAGGCGCTGATGCGATCCGTGCGCGACAGGCCCGAGCCGTTGCTGATCACAGGCGGTGGCGTATCGCCCAGGCGCGTGCGCCACCACTGCTGCATGGCAGCGTTGGCACTGTCGTAACTGCCGGTGCCGCGGGTGTGCAAGCCCATGGTCAAAAATACCTGGCTGGCCATGACGTTGTTGCTGTATTTGTTGATGTCGCGAATCATCTCGGTCAGCGGCGGCGAAATCGATTCGGCCAACACCCCGCGCTGGCGCACGGCGGGCGGCACGGGCGCAAAACGCACCTGGCCGGTGATATTGCCGCCCATGCTCAGCCACATGCCCGCAATGGCGCGCGCGGCAAATTCTTCGGGGGCAGCATACGCCAGTGCCCAGCTTTTGCTGCCGCAGCTGGCAGGGTAGCTGCCGCCAAAGGTGATGGCGCGGCTGTTGCCCAAGGCGGCGCCGACCTTGTTTTGCCACACACCGCAATCAGCGTCCGACAAGGGCAGGGTGGGCGTTACCTCCACACCAGCCAACGGTGGCGTCATGCCCACGCGCGCCGTGCCCTGAGTGGGGTCGGGCGTGAAATTGAGCACCAGCGATTTGAAGTTGACCAATAGCGCATCGGGTGCGGCGTTGTAGGGGCGCAGTGGCTCGCCGTCAAATGCGCCCGCCTCGTGCGGGGGCAGGGCAAAAGCGGTGTTATCCAGCACCAAATCACCTTCAATGGTATGGATGCCCGCCTGGCGCACCTGTTGCAGCAGCAGCCACAGGCGTTCCACTACCAGCTTGGGGTCGCCCTGGCCCTGAATGTACAGGTTGCCGCGCAAGGTGTTGCTGTGCAGTGCGCCGTCGGCCCATACTGGCGTGCGCCAGGTGTAGGCTGCGCCCAGCACATCCAGCGCGGCGGCTGTGGTCACCAGCTTCATGACCGAAGCGGGGTTCAGCGGCGTTGCCGTGTGCAGATTGACCAAAGGCGCACCGCCATCGGCAGGCGCCACCAGCAGGCTTACCTGATCGACTGGAATGTGCGCGCGCGCCAGTGTAGCCGTCACTGCGGGCGGAACGCCTGTGGCCGCAGCCAGCTCGGCCAGTTCGGGCGTGGGCGCATCGTCAAAAACATGCGCGGCTGCGGCCGATGCCGCGTTTGCAGAAGAAGCCGCCTGCGACGCGGTGGCCGCCGGGCTGCTTGCAGCAGGTGCGCTGGTGGCTGTGGTCGCATCGGTGTTGGCCTTGCATGCTGTTAAGGCAACAGCGGCTGCGCAAGCCAGTATGCCTGTGCGCCACCGCAGGGCAGAAAAACGATACAGAAAACGCGATCGGAAAGACATAAACAGGGCGCACAAGGCAAAGCAGCAAATGGCGCGTATTGTGCCTGATAGCAGGTAAAACGCCGCGTGCGGTGCGGGACAACCACGCATGCAGTGCAGGCGCACAACGCTGTCGTGTTTGAAGGCGGCGAAACGTTTGTGCTCCAATGCATGCAGCAACCAACTTGCTATTCATCATCCAAAAACCATCAGGAGCACACATGAACATCTTGCTATTGAATGGCGGTAAGCAGTTCGGCCACTCGCAGGGTCGCCTGAACCAAACCTTGCACGACCATGCCCACAGTGTGCTGGTCTCGTACGGACACGTCGTACAGGCAACCATCATCGATCAGGGCTACGACGTTGAACAGGAAGTGGAAAAATTTCTGTGGATGGATGCCGTCATCTGGCAAATGCCCGGCTGGTGGATGGGTGAGCCGTGGACGGTGAAAGAATATATCGACAAGGTATTTACCGCTGGGACGGGCAGGCTCTATGCCAGTGATGGGCGGCATCGCGAAGCTCCGACAGAAGGGTATGGCACCGGCGGCCTGTTGCAGGGCAAAAAGCATATGCTGTCCCTGACGTGGAACGCTCCGATCGAGGCCTTTACCCGCCCGGGCGATTTTTTTGAAGGTCAGGGCGTGGACGGCGTGTATCTGCACTTTCGCAAAGCCAACGAATTTTTGGGCATGGCGGCGCTGCCCACCTTCATCTGCACCGACGTCATGAAAAATCCGCAAGTGCCGCAGTATCTGACCGCATACACCGCACATTTGAAGCAGGTATTCGGGCCGGCCTGATGTGGGTGCGTGTGAGTGGAAAGAATGCCATATGGAACCGATGGTAATTTTTACTCACGAAAACAAGCTGGAAACACCGAATGAGGTCGGTGTGAAAATGATGGATATTTGCAGACAGGCTATTT
>RRZU010186666.1_pt1 | contig 11522 bp, 11 predicted proteins | sample 2165561 | NCBI WGS metagenome assembly RRZU01 (sample SAMN10456909, study PRJNA506462) | wastewater metagenome | isolation source: wastewater sludge | place: USA: Moscow, Idaho | reverse complement strand
TTAAGGGGATTTTATGAAAAAAGTAGTTAGTAATGATAGTTTAATTGAAACTTCTTTTAGAACAACGGAACTTATAGAAGAATTTTTTGATGTTTTAGATTATGAGACTTCAAGTAGTCTGATTAGAATGGAAATGAATGTTATAGAATTTCCAATTTTTTCAAAAAATCCAAAAATTAAAAAAAATCAAATTTTAAAGTACTATTTTTCTAAAGACAAAAAATCTTTTTTGGAGATAGTTCCTCCAGTTAATGAAGCTATTCCAAATGAATTTGATGAAAGAGTATTTATTTCCCTTTTAAAAATAATGAAGCAAAAAGGTAGTCATAAAACATTTTATTGTTCAATAACAGATATTGCTGATAATCTAAATGTTTCAGATTCTACTAAAAAAGGAATGTATTCTAAAATAAAAGGGTCTATTCTTAAATTGTCTAAAACAAGTTATTCGTTTTTTAATTTGTTTTATTTAGGGCCTTTAAATAAAAAAATTGATGATTTAATAACAACTCCTTTAATAACATCCAGAATATTAACGTTAAAAGATGCGGATAATCAAGAAAAAGATATGTTTAAAGATAAAAGGACTAAAGAGCTTTATAAAATTAATATAGCTGATGATATATATAATAATATAACAGATAAGGGGTATTTAGTTTTTGATTCAGATGTACTTTTAAATATAAAAGATCCAGTAGTAAGATCTTTATATACTCAGATTACTAAGTGGCGTTTTAATTCTTTATACTTAAAAAAACCAGTGTCTTATATCGCACAAAAAATACCTTTGTCTTGGAAAGGTACTATGAAATTTAAAAGTGTAAAAAAAATAAATGATTCTTTAAATACTCTTAAAGAAATGAATCTTATTACAGATTATAATTTTATAAAAGTTAACAAAATTGAAAATGGAGAATTTGAAATATTTTTTAGTGATGAGCACAATAGAGTAAAGCAAAAACTTTTTTATCAAGATAAAATTGATTATAATAACCTTATTCATTCAGTTGAAGAAAGAGAAAATATTGATTATTCTGAAAATGTGAGTGATAAAAATATTGTTGAAATAATGAAAATTTTTGAATCAAAAGGAATAGCATTAAAAACATTACAAAGTGTATTAGAAGAAGCATTAAAAAAATACGATTTTGAATATGTTAAATATACTGCAGAATATACAATTCTTAATGCAAAAATAAGTTTTATAAAATATTTTAAAGAAGCACTTGCTAAGAATTGGGCTGAAGAATACATATTAAAGAAGAAATCTAAAGAGTTGAAAAAAGAGAAAAAATTAGAAATAGAAGAAGCGACTATAATAGTCAATAATAAACAAGAAGAAAGAAAAGTTTTTTCTTGGAATGATTTCGAAAAATTATCTGTAAAATCACAAAATAAATTAATAGAAATAGCGTACAATAATTTTTTAAATGAAATAGGATGTGCTGACGATAATACCCAAAGAAAAATTTTTAAGCGAGCAGAAAAGTCTTATGTGACAGTTTTATATGATGAATTTTTGAAATTGAAGGAAGAAGAAAAAAGCCAAATAGAAATTTTAGAAAAAATTAGAATATTTGATTTAGAAGAGAAAGAAGAAATAAAAGAAGAAAAAAAACAAACTATAAATAAGTTTGAATATAAAAATATAGAACTTAAAGAATATTCAGGGATAGCAAAATTTACTATGGAACTCTATTTACTAGTAAAAAAGAAAACTTCAGAAGTAAGTTTGGAAGATATAGGATCATCATTAAGTTTCTTTAAAGAATATGAAGATGATTATTATTATGCTGTATATAATTCTGAAACTAATGTTGGAGGGTATAATAAAAAATAATTTAATGGAAGGGAAAATAATGAAAATAATATCAGTGGTTAACCAAAAAGGTGGAGTTGGAAAAACAACTTCAGTTATAAATATTTCAAGTAAGTTATCTGAACAATATAAAGTATTAGTTGTAGATTTAGATCAACAAGCTAATGCAACAGGAAATTGTGGATATGATGAAGATGAATTAGAACTAACACTATATAATTTACTTTCTGATAAAGAAGTGAAAGCAGAAGATTGTATAATTAAAACATCAAAAGGATTTGATCTTATAGCAGGGAGTATAGAATTAGCTAACATTACAACTATTTTAGCTAATTCACCAAATCGTGAAAGAATAATGGCTAAAAAGTTTAAGCCAATTATGGATTTATATGATTATATTCTTTTAGATTGTGGACCATCATTTGATATTACAACTATGAATGCTTTAGCAATGTCGGACTTAGCTTTAATTCCTATGGAAGCACATAAATTTAGTGTTAAGGGGATAAAAAATATCTTAGATTTTCTTGATATAATTAAAGAAGAATTCAATGAAAATCTCCAACATAAATTTTTCATAACTAAATATGACGGAAGAATAAACAGTTTTAAAGAAATAGATGCAATGTTAAGGGAAAACTTAGAGGACTCAATTCTTAATACAAGAATTAGATTAGATACTCAGATTAGATCAACACAAAATGATGATAAAACTATATTTGAAGTAAAAGCGTCCAAATGTTCGGAAGATTATACAAATTTAGTTAAGGAGGTTTTTAATGTCTGATATGAATAAATTAATTAAAGGTATTGGAAATAAAAATAAAGATTTAATAAATAAAGAAGAAAACTTATTAAATAGAGAAGAAGTACTTGCAAATTACAATTTTAATTATGATGATATTGATGAAGAGACAATAGATTACTTAAAAGATATTACTTATAAAATACATAGTACAACGCATAAATTTTATACAAACTTAGGAAAAATGTTAGTAGAAACTCAAGAAAAACTAGCAAATAATAAAACGGGTGTATTTAGAAAATGGTTTGAAAGTATAGGACTAAACAAAACGTTTGTTTATGACAATATAGCTAGATACAATTATATTGTCCGTCAAACGGACAATATAAAAATTGAAAAGGTAGAGTCGCTACCAGTGACTCTTACCTATGAGATAGCTAAAGACTCTTGTCCTGAGATAGTGAGGGAAAAAGTTATTGGTGGTGAAATAAAAACTAAGGCTGAACTTAAAAAAGCAATTAAAGAAGCAATACAAGAAAAAAATGAAGCAGTTATTCAAGAGGCTGAGATAGTTGAAAGTTATGAGGATAAAATAAAGTTTCAGCTAGAAGTGATAATGAGCAGCCTTTCAAGAGTAGAAAAAGGGTGTAGTTATAATGAGAAGAATTTTGAAGTATTGCTAAAGATACAAGGAATGTTGGATAAAATGGAGTAGCTGAAAGGCTACTTTAATTTTATAAAAATTGGAGGAATTATGGATAAAATAATCTATAAATTTATGAGATTAGAAGATTTTCTAGCTTTAGTTTTAAAGAAATCATTAACTTTTTTGCACCCGAGTTTATGGGATGACCCATATGAGACTCACATTTTTGAAATATATAAAAACCATTACGGCGACTTATTGAGTGCGACGTCAGCTACCGCAATATATAATAACACATTCGCTCAATCGTGGACAAGATGTGAAGAGAGTGATGCATTGTGGAGAATATATTCTGATAATAAATTTACATCAGTAAGAATAGCGGTAAAAGAAGAAAAAATGAAAGAAATAGGAAATGTAATAATAAACGACATAATTTACACAACTGATTTTTCGCCGAAAAATAATGAAACTAACATATTTGAAATTCTTTCAAAAAAAAGAAAAGCTTTTGAGCATGAGAAAGAAGTTAGAGTTTTTGTAGATACACAAAATAGAATAGCTGAAGATTTCGTTGATAACCTAAAATTAGATGAGAGCGGAGAAAATTTAGATAAAGATAGCATTTTGAACTACGCATCGGAATCGAAAAAAGAATTAAAGCTTAAAATAAAATCAATATCTTTTGCCCATATAGATAATTTTATTGATTCTGTGATTTTAAATCCTCTTGCCAAAGACCACGTTAATGAAATAATAGAGCTTTTATGCAAGGATTATGGTTTGAATTATTTAGGGAAATCGACTTTATACACAGTAAAGAGTCTTTGACTCTTTTTTTATTGTAAAAAAACAAAAAAAATGACAATAAAAAATCTTTTTGTTTATAAAAAACTCTGATATAATTTTATGTGATAAATAAAGTTGGAAAAAAATTAAATAGAGTATATAGGTAAAAAGGCGGGGGTGTATAATACCCCTTTTTTGTTTACTCTAATTATGTATCTTAATGGAAAGGAGATACATAATTATGAAAAAAATAGATAGAATAATTCTTATAACTAATAAAGCATTAAATATACTTGTTAAAGTTATTAAAATTTATGAAATGCTTAATAAATAAAAATTAAGAGCCGAAAGGCTCTTTTTCATATAAATGCAATTTAATGCAGAAAAAAGCAAAAAAACGTTAAAAAAATGCAAAATTGACACGAAAAATGCAATAGTTAATACAAGGCATATGAATTATTATTACTGAACTATAAACTAAAACTATGAATAACATTCATTCTGTTAAGTTGCATGAAATAATAATGAGTTAATTTTTTTGAAACTAGGAATAATTTTCTGTTCTCAACAGATTTAATTTGTGTTTAAAAAAAACTTAAAATGTAAGTAAGAGACTAAGTAGCCTAGATGGGCTATTTTTATTTGACAAATTTCTTTTAAACTAGTAGATTTTTTCTTAAATGTAAGCGTTTTGTAACACTTATATGCTATCCTGTAGGTAATTAAGAAAATCACAATTTTTTCTTTGAAATACAGCTCAAAATGAGTATAATTATACTAAATCTAAATAGTTAATAATGAATTGGGGAAAAAATGAATGATGTAAAATTGGAAATAAGATTGAATAGTATATTGGAAGAATTTGATTATTTATATAATGCTAAATTAGATCAAAAGTTTAATAAAAAAGAGGTTTTCAATTGTTTAATTTGTTTACAAAAAATTGATGATTTAGAAGAGGATTATTTAACAATAAAAGCTAAAAAAAATAAAAAGGATACAGAGGTTGTTGCTAAAAGTAGTAATGTAGTAATTGAAAAGGATTTAGATGATGATTTTGATTTTAGTTTTCTTGATGAAATAGAAGAAGAATCGAAAATAGAGAATATTGATGATAATGTTTCTAAAAATGCAGATACCGAGGGAGTAGTTAATTCTATTTCGGAATTGTTAGACACAAGTAATAATCAAAGTTCAATAGATGAAGATGATTTAGCAGATTTTTCTGATCTTGAGGACTGTAACATAATATTTGATAATAAATGGGAAACTGATCAGTTGAAATATAGTATTCCTCAGATTGAAATAGAAGAAATTTATCCCTTTGATTTAGTAGAATTTGAAAACCTATATAATACTATTGAAATTGATGATTTCATTTTAAAATTGGAGCAAATAATTAAGAACTCTTTGTTAGATAAAACTATTTTTAGTCCAGATGATTATATTAGATGTTTTAATATAATTGACTTTGATGGAGAAGAATTTTTGGTAATAAAAAATCCGTTTACTCAAGAGAATATACGGATAAAAACGAATTTATATATTATCGCTATACAAGAAAATCCTTTAATAACTATATGGGAAGAGGTTGATGCTTTTAGAGATACCTGTCTATATAGTTATTCTTTACAAAAAGACATAGATAAATATAACTTAAGATTCTCACATTACTTAGCTTTAATAGAAAAAAATTTAATTTTACAGGAAAAAATAATAAGAGGATTCATCAATATTTGTAAAGAAAAAGAAAAAGAAAAAAAATGGTATGAAAATTTTGATAAAGAGGAGTTAGAGGAATATGAAGCTAGACTAAATATTCTTATTATTCTTCAGCAATTATTTGAAGATTTTTCAACAGAATTGTGGCCAAAAATTAGACAGAGTATTAGTCTCAAAACTTTTAATCTTATTAGAGAGTATACTCCTAATAGATTATGTTTTTTTTGCCATAATGCGAGAAGGGGTTTATTCGTTAACTACAGATATAGTTCTATTTTATTTTTTGTGGGACGTAAAAGTAGAAGGAAGGAAGAGCAAGGCATTGAAGTTTTTACTAAAATTGAGGGTCCTATTTATCGCTTGTTTATTTGGGATGAAAAATATGAATCTAATAATTTATATAATTTTGAACCGAGAATTTTAGATGACATTGATTTAGATTTTATATGTGAAGCTAATTAATTTTATTATTATTTTCATGGTTGATAAGAGATTCAAATTTTTTAAAAACAAAGATAATTGAAGTTCAATTTTCAAAGATTGGCTTCTTTCGAAAGATAAGTTGTTTGCTACAACTATTTCTACCTTAAAAACAGTGAAAACTGTGGAGGAGGCTTTAAAATATATATTAAATTTAATAATAAAAATAAGTCGTTGGAGGTTTACAACGAGCTAAACATAGTAAATAATAGGAGGGTATCGAATGGCAAGAAAGATTAAAGTTAATTCTAAAAAAATATTAAAAGAACTTGTAGAATTTGATAATTCTTATATTTTTGATTTGTTTTTTCAGATTTTTTCACTAGAAGGAATAAGAGAATTTGCAATAAAACATAATCTGATTAGCCAAGATCAGACTATTTCAATGGAAAAACTATTAGTATTATTGGGTCAAAACTTATTATTTGGTGATAAAGCTATACTTAAAGAGGTAATTAGTTTAAATACAAAAATTGTAGAAAGCAATGGATTTCATAATAATAGTTTTGAAGAATTGCAAGGAGATTATAAAAAATATCAAATTTATTCTCATAAGAATATTGTAGCCTCTCCAGAAATAATTATACTTTATTACTACTTCAAAAATAATAAATATAATAAAACTTGTCAGCAAAGTATGGTATATTTTAAAGAGGAAAAGCATTTTTTGGAAGAAAAAAGATCTTTTAATAAAAATGAAACAGAAGATATTACTTCAAATTTTAACCTATTTATAGAAACTCTTACAGAAGCACAACAATTTACTTTATCTAGTTATCTGAAGGAAAACGTTGATTTTACAATTCCTGAAGTAGAGTTCATTGATTTGTTAAAAAAAAGATTTAATGCTGATTTTAAAGAAGATAAATTTATAATTGATAAAAGGTTATTATATTTTTTTAATGAGACTTATAATAAAATTGATAACATAATGAATAAAATGCTTGATTCACTTAAAGGATTTCAATCAATTAATAAAGCATTAGAAAAAAACTTGATTCAAACAAATTTTTATTTAAATAGAAAAGACGGATTAATTGAAGAAAATAGAAAATTAAAATTAAGAAATAAAGAATTATTGAAAGAAAATAATCACTTAAAGAATATAACTTTGGACAATTCTTCTGAAGATTTTAGAATAAAAAATATTTTACTTGAAAAAGATAAATATTATTTACAGAATGAAATAGAAAAGCTTTATGAAAAAATATCAATTTTAGAAGAAGAAGAAAAAGTTAAAGGAGAAATACAAGAAAATATTAATGTTGAAGTTGAAATAAATAAGGAAATAGAAATTCCTAAGTATATAGATATAGCAATATTAGGAGGAAAGTGGAATTCTGGAAACAAAGGAAGTGTAGAGGAATATTTTTGGAAAAATAAGTGTAATGTTGAATTTTTTGATCCAGATAAATTGATAAGGCACCAAGAAAAAATAAAAAATAAGGATATTATTATTTTTGACACTTCCTATAATAGCCATAGTATGTTTTACAAATTTAGAGATATTATTGATTACAAAATAAGTATGAGCAATATATCAGAGCTAAAAAAATTATTCTCAATTTAAATAGAATTGTAGCTAGTTTATTAACTTAATTATATAAATGGATTTTTATACGGTAAATTACAGAAAACTAGTAATATTTAAATAGAAGATTGAGGAGAGGTTATGGAAAAATTTATAATTTATCAAAATAAGTTTTTAAAAAAAACTCTTATTGGCTATTTTCATCAATATTATGTCGGATATAATCAACCAGGCAATCCGGATTTTTTAAATATATTAAAAGATACATATTGTAGAGAACCTAAAAGTATTCTTTTGGATGCAGCAAAAAAAGTTAAGGATATATTAATTTTAGATATAGGAGATATAATAAAAGAATTAAGTATTGATAACGTATTAATTACCTGTGTTCCTAGAGCTAAAGCTTTAGCAAATTATGATAAAAGACAATTGTTATTTAAAGAAGCAGTTAAAAGAGCTGCAAGAGAAATTGGAGTTACCGATGGAACCGATTATATAAAAAGAGTTAAGAATACAAAAACGACTCATCTAAGAAGTCCTAAATTAAAGGAAATAAATAGTGGGCCAGAGCCATATCCAGGAATCACTCTAAATACTTGTGATATTGCAGAAGAATTAATAGAAAATAAATGTATAATACTAATTGATGATATATATACTCCTAATATTAATATTGATGAAGATTGTATACAAGCACTATTAAGTTTAGGAGCAAAAGAAGTAATATTTTATTCGGTAGCTTTTACAAAACCTAAAAACAATGGTATTATTTAGAATAATTTTACGATTTATAAAAGGAGTTTGAGAATGAACTATTCAAAGATTGCGTTAAAGGTTCTAGCAGCAAAAGAGTGTGGATTAATAAAAACAAATGCTCAATTCTGGGGAAAATTTGAAAATAGAGAAGTGTTTGAAGAGGAAATTGGTAAAGACGGCAGAGTTATAGAAGTATACGAAAGGATATCACAAGAAATTGAGTTATCTGAAAATGAAGGAATTATATGTATCTATGATGATGAATTCCCAATAATTAATAAAAATGTAAAAAATAATGGAGATAAGCCATTTTTACTTTTTTATAAAGGAGATATATCTTTACTAAATGATTTAAATAAAAATGTTGCAGTAATTGGAGTTATAGATCCAGACAATGAAATAATTAAAAGAGAGAGTCATATTATTAAGAAACTTGTTGAAAATGAATTAGTAGTCGTAAGTGGTTTAGCATTGGGGTGTGATTCAGTTGCGCATAAAGAATGTCTTAACAATAATGGAAAAACTATTGCTATTTTACCGTCACAAGTAGGAAAAATATTTCCCACAGAAAATAGAGAGCTCGCTATAAATATTGTAGAAAAGGGAGGTCTTTTAATTTCTGAATATTACAGAGATCCAGTAACAAAATATGATGCAATTAATAGATTTATTGAAAGAGATAGGTTGCAAGCGATGTTTTCAAAAGCTATAATTCTCGTAGCTAGTTACAGAAAGGGTGAAGGCGATAGCGGTTCAAGACATGCTATGGAAGCTGCAAAGAAATACAAAATAGAGAGATATGCTATGTATAATAAAATATTGGATGAAACTAATAATAAATTTGGTTTAAATAAAGATTTAATAAGTCTAGAAGAAGATGAAAAAATAAAAGTACTACTAGCAAGTTCAATTAACGAAATAAAAGAGATTAAAAATTCTAATTTATTAAAGTCTAGAAATGTTGACAATATTGAACAACTAAAGCTTTTGTGATGAAAATGAAACGTTTTATATTTGATTTAGACAATACGTTAATATATACAAATTTATTAAATAATAGAGCCTATAATTATGCATTATCCAAGTTAAACTTAAAACCAATTAATGGTATTATTAGATTAACAAAGTCCATAGTTTTTAGCCACTATAGATTAACAGAAGAAGAGAAGGATAAAATTCTTTATTTTAAAAAAGAGTTTTATTTAAGAAATCTAAAATATACAAGACCAAATGTGGAATTAATAAGTATTTTAAAAGAACAAAAAAGAGAACATTGTATACTTTGGACAAGTGCTGATGAATGGCGAGTACTTTTATTACTAAAATACTATGGAATAAATAACTCCTTTAAAGAAATTATATATAGTGAAAAAATCAACATAGAAGAAGAACTTAAAAAGATAAGCTGTATTTTCGAATGCGGTTTAAAAGAACTAATTATTTATGAAGATAATGAAAATATAGTTAATGAAATATTAAGACTAAAAATTAATGTTATGAACTTTTAATTAGAAATAAGTTTATTGTTGTTATAATTAATTATAGGTTTTAAAATATAGAAAATTATGCAATTTGATTAAGATAAATAGTTTTAGAAGAGACTATAATTTTTAATTTCCACAATAGAATGTCGATTTCATGTTACCTATGAGATAATTATCAGATGTCTGTGTATATGATATCCTCATAAGACAAAAATATTGTCTGGGGATATTAAATGAAAGTTATTTTGGCTATGACTTTACTATAATACTTAAATAAATTAGTTTTTTTTATTTTGTCATTTAATAAATTTTTGCATATTTTGAATAACGATTTATAAAAACTTTATACAAAAAATTATAAATATAGAGAACTTATTTCGAAAGTTTTAAGTATCTCATTTAATAGTGAGGTACTTTGAGTTTTCGAAACTCAGCCTGGGAGTGGTGACCTAGGTTAATATCCTTATAGTTTGATTGACCCTGGGGTTTGTTTAACTCCTTTTGAATTATCCCCGGGGTTGCAATCCATAACCGATGAGCTTATAGCGAAACAGAATTAAACTTATTATAAAATCGCCATAGTTTAAAATATTAAAAATTATAGTCTTGAAAATAGGAAAGAGGTTTTAATGAAAGAAGAAATTATTAATTGTACTCAAATTTATGCTAATAAGAATAGGCTCTTTAAGGTATATACTCATAATAAAATTAAGTATTTTGAAGATGGTTCTACTGATGAAATCTTTGTATGTTATGGTGATCATTTTTTTGACGATTCATTAGAAATAGGATATAAGGGTATTTACTGGCATTCCGAGGATATTGTGTCTAAAGAAAAAGTATCTTGGGAAGAATTTTTATCCAATTTAAATAATAGAGACCAAGAGTCAGGTTTTATTGAATTTAAAAAAGGCTCTATATTTTATTGTTCTTTCAATTTTGTATTAATGTTTTCTTTTCTCAAAAATATTCGTTCTATTGTTTGGAAACATTATTATGATGAATATTATGAAAAATTAGATTATGAAGAAATAGAAAATTATGAAGAAGAAGATTATGATGAAAATAAAGATTTTGATTTTTCATTTTTAGATAATTATGAGAAAGAAAAAAAATTGAAAGAAATTATCACTAGTGAAGAAATAGATTATTATGATTTAAAAAATTTTAAAAAAAACAGTAATAAAAAACAGGATGAAGGAACATATATTTATTCATTAGAAGATCCTTATATAACAGAAGATTAATGCTATTTAATAAAACTCCTAGTATAAATAAAATGTGCTAGGAGTTTTATTTTTTATTTTCATAATTGGTGTAATTTTAAGTTTAACAATATAATTAAAAATATTAGCAATGTGAACGAATTAAGAAAAACTAAATGTACTTTAAATGATTAATATCTATAGAATAAAATAAATATGGACTTTATCTAATTTGATAAATGTAGTATATTGTTTACTATAACTAGTTTATATATTAAATGTATATTTAAGGAAGTGAAATAATTGTTAAAATTCTCGGCAAACTACTCATATACAAATCACAAT
>RRZU012473863.1_pt1 | contig 11524 bp, 8 predicted proteins | sample 2165561 | NCBI WGS metagenome assembly RRZU01 (sample SAMN10456909, study PRJNA506462) | wastewater metagenome | isolation source: wastewater sludge | place: USA: Moscow, Idaho | reverse complement strand
CGGTGAGAACATCGGCGATCTCGGCGGGCTCTCCATCGGCCTGAAGACTTACGGACTGTCGCTCGAGCGCGCCGGTCTGGGCGTGGAGAACGCTCCCGTCATTGACGAGTACACGGGAGTTCAGCGAGTCTTCCTCTCCTACGCGCGCATCTGGCAGGAGAAGCGCCGCACCGAGCTGCTCCGGACGCTCATCGCCACGGATCCTCATTCGCCTGCGGAGTTCCGCTGCAACGGGGTGGTCAAGAACGTGGACGCCTTCGCCGAGGCCTTCGGAGTGAACGACGGCGACGCGCTGTACCTGGCTCCCGAGGAGCGCGTGCGCATCTGGTGACCTCTTGTGCGCAGTGGGCCGGCCCAGTCGACTGGGCCGGCCCACCCATCCATGCGAGTGGTCCGCTCAGTCGAAGATCGGCCCCACGTGCCGCGAACGCTTGAGCTCGAAGAATCCTGGCGTGCGGGCCAATGCCACGCAGCCGTCCCACAGATCGAGGGCCGCCTGGCCGTGAGGAGCCGGGGAAATGACGGGACCGAAGAAGGCGACGCCGTCGAAAGCCACGATGGGCACACCGACGTCGTTCCCAACGAATGTCAAACCCTCGCGCGTCGAATCGGCCGCGGCGTCGGCGTAGTCACCGGTGCGATCCACCAGGTCCGCAGGGGCCCGGGCGGCGGCCAGCGCCTCGGAAATGGCCTCCCGCTCGTTCTGCCTGCCACCGGTGAAGTAGCGGGTGCCGAGCTCCGTGTAGAAGTCTCCCAGCACCTCGTTGCCGCACTCGGCCAGGACACCGGCGGCAACCTGAGCGCCCGGGCGCGCTTCCTCGACGTGCTTGCGGTAGTCCTCCGGAATGTCCTTGCCCTCGTTGAGCACCGCGAGTGAGAAGGGGTGCCACACCACCTTCAGATCACGCTCGCCCGCCACCTCGACAATCCACCGCGACGTGATCCACGTCCACGGGCACGAAGCGTCAAACCAAAAATCAACTGTTGCACTCATGGTTACATCGAACACGCTTGTAAGCACGGTGACAAGCGGTGGCGCCGCGCCGGCTCCACAGCGAATCGATGTGCTCGCTCCAAGCCGAACCGGCCGAGCGTGCCGCTTGATGCAACCTCGCGTAACCTTGAACGAGGACCATCCATGTGAAAGGACACGCATGCCAGGCACAAACCTGTCACGTGCGGAGGCCGCCGAGCGCTCCGCCATTCTCTCAACCGAGTCGTACCGGATCGAGCTCGATCTTGCGACAGGATCGGACACCACCTTCGCAGCGACCACCGAGATCGATTTCTCGGCCGTCCCGGGTTCGGGCACCTTCCTCGACATCATCGCGGCGTCCGTGGACCGGGTGTTCCTCAATGGCGCCGAGCTCAACCCACGTCTTTTCGCAGAATCGCGATTCCCGTTGGGGGACCTCGCCACGAAGAACACGGCGCGCGTCGAATCCACGATGGAGTACTCCCACACCGGCGAGGGCCTGCACCGTTACGTCGATCCGGCGGACGGCGAGGTCTACCTGTACTCGCAGTTCGAAGTGGGAGACGCCCGCCGCGTGTTCGCGAACTTCGAGCAGCCGGATCTCAAGGCAGACTTCACGTTCACGGTGACTGCCCCCGCCGCCTGGCGCCTGTTCTCCAACTCCCCCACGCCCCAGCCACAACCCACGGCTGGCCGCGAGGGCATCGCCACCTGGCGATTCAGTCCCACCGAGCGCATGTCCACCTATCTCACCTCGATCGTCGCCGGCCCCTACGAGGGCTATGACAATGACACATACCACTCCACCGACGGCCGCGAGATCCCACTGGGAGTCTGGGCGCGCAAATCGCTCAAGGAATACCTGGATCCCGACGAGCTGTTCCTCATCACGAAGCAGGGCTTCGAGTTCTACGAGGCCAACTACGGATTCCCGTACCCGTTCCGCAAGTACGATCAGATCTTCTGCCCCGAGTACAACGCGGGGGCGATGGAGCACCCCGGCAACGTCACGCTCGTGGAGAGCTACGTGTTCCGCACCAAGCCCACCGGCGCCATCATCGACCGCCGCATCATCACCATCCTGCACGAGCAGGCCCACATGTGGTTTGGCGACCTCGTCACCATGAGGTGGTGGGACGATCTCTGGCTCAACGAGTCCTTCGCCGAATACATGAGCCACCTCGCCGCCGCCAGCAACACGTCCATGGCGGATGCCTGGGTCACTTTCCTCGCCTCGGAGAAATCGTGGGCAACCCAGGAGGATCAGCTGCCCTCCACGCATCCGATCGCTGCCGACGTGGTGGACCTCGAAACCGTCCTCGTCAACTTCGACGGCATCACCTACGGCAAGGGCGCCTCCGTGCTCAAGCAGCTCGTGGCCTGGGTGGGCCAGGAGGAGTTCCTTGCCGGCGTGCGCGAGTACATCGCGAAGTACGCATGGGGCAACGCCACCCTCGCCGATTTGCTGCGTGAGCTGGAGAAGTCCTCCGGCCGCGACCTGTCCGAATGGACGAAGCTGTGGCTCGAGGAGTCCGGCGTGAACGTCCTCTCGCCGGTCATCGGGATTGACGACGACGGCGCCATCGCCTCACTGTCGATCCGTCAGCAGTCCGATGGTCGCTCCTCGCTGCGCCCCCACCGCATCGCCGTGGGCGGCTTCGACTTGGTCGATGGGCGGCTCGCGCGCACTCTGGCCTCCGAGCTGGACATTGCCGGCGAGCTCACAGAGGTGACCGAGTTCGCCGGCAAGAAGCGCCCGGCGCTCATTCTGGTCAACGACCACGACTACGCCTACGGCAAGATTCGCATGGACGAGGAGTCGCTGACGGTCGCCATCGATCACCTCGATGCCTTCGAGGACCATCTGGCACGCACGCAGGTGCTGCTCTCCACGTGGAACATGTGCCGCGACGGCCTGCTCTCGGCCACTGCCTATTCGAAGATCGCGCTCAAGGCAATGGCCGACGAGTCCGATGGCACCATGCTGCGCATCGTCATCAACTCGCTCATGACCGCCGTCAATCTGTACTCCGCTCCCGCGAACCGCGAGGCATTGCGCCTCGCCGCCGCCGATGAGGTGCGCGCCATTGTGGACGCGGCGGAGCCGGGTTCGGACCACCAGCTGCAAGTGGCGGGTGCGCTCATGCGCCTGGCCACCACCGAGGAGCAGTTCGCGCTCGTCACCGGCTGGCTCGAGGGTGAGCGCATTCCCGAGGGATTCGAGGTGGACGCCGAGCAACGCTGGCTCATTCATGTGGCACTCGCCGCGGCCGGCCGAATTGGCGAGAAGGAGATCGCGAAGGAGTTCACTCGTGACAACACCTCCTACGGGCAGGCCTATTCGGCTCAGGCTCGCGGCGCCCTGCCGTTTGCCGAGGCGAGGGAGAAGGTGTGGCAGGACATCACTGGCAACGGCGTTTCCAACACTGTGCAGCGCAACCTGTGCCTGGGTGCGATGCGCGCCAACGCACAATCGCTGATCCCCTACGCCGAGCGCTATTTCGCGGACGCGCAGGCCCAGTGGGACAACCACACGGTGGAGATCGCCAGGAACATGCTCGAGTACGCGTTCCCGATCCAGCTGACGGGCCGCATCGATCTGGGAGTGGATCTGGTGGCCCTCGGCGAGCGCTGGCTTGCGGAACATGTCAACGCCGCCACGGCCTGCATCCGGCTGGTCTCAGAGTCCGTTGACTCGGCACAGCGCGCGCTGCGTGCGCAGCAGGTGGACGCTGCGAACCAGTGAGAGATTGAACGACCGAGGCCGAGAGGGGCAGGCACCGTGGTGCCTGCCCCTCTCACAACATTGACGGGACCGTGCGCCACACGGTCCCGTTCACCACTGCCCGGCTACTCCGGGCTGTCCCAGCAGCCAACCTCCAGGAAGGGCTTGCCTGCTTCGACTCGCGGACTCTTCGCTATCACCTTGATTGCACTGGCTCCCACACCGATGACCACCACCGGGGTGCACACCGAATAGCCCGCATCGATGGCAACGGACGTGTTCCAGAGCACGATGGGCTGGCCCTGTTCGATGTGCTGGCCTTCCTTGACCAGAACCGTGAATCCCTCGCCATCGAGTTCGTAGGTGTCGAGTCCCAAGTGGATGAGTACGCCCATCCCGCCCTTTGCTTCAATCACGAATCCGTGCGCCTTGGCCTTGCGAACCACGCCGGCACACGGCGCGATGACGGTCAAGCCTCCCTGAAAGGGTTCGATCGCGGCGCCCGGCCCCACCATCGAGGCCGAGAAGACCGGATCCGGGACGTCACGCATGGCTACGATATCTCCGGATACCGGTGCCGTAATAACAAAAGTCATAACTTCTTCCCCGTGGCGAGCTCGGCGCCTTTGCCCGAGACCACCCGTTCTTCCCGTCGAGCGATTCAGCCGGCTCAAGCCATCAGCGAGAGAATCTCCCTGCACACATCATCCGCATCCGGACCAATCACCACTTGGATCACGAAGCCCTGAAGAACAACGCCGAAAGCTCCGGCATCTCTCAAATCCTGCTCGTTGATCACGGTGGGATCCTCCACCTCCACGCGAAGCCTCGTAATACATGGTTCCATGGCCCTGACGTTCGCAGAACCTCCCAGCGCCGTCAGTATCTCCTGTGCATTGCTGCTCATCACTTCACTCCACTTTCGGTAACCGGACGGACTCTCGTTGGTGCAGATTTGTTTACAGCGTACTCGGGATTGCCCCAGATCTCGCCCCGCGAAGGAGAATCGCGGCCGAGCGTCCACCACATGTTCTCCGGGCATCAGCCCAGGAGGTCACCTCACTCGGCGGCTCCTCGCCAATTCGGCCTTGAACTTGTCAAGAAGCGAGAGCAGGCGCGGGTTCGCGGCCAGATCCTCAACGAGCACGATGTTCTCGGAACCGTCTGCCAGCGGCACGCGCCAGTTGACGTATTCCTCATCGGTTCCGGGAACGTTCTGCGCCTTGCGTTCCCCCACGGCGTCCACCACCCCGATCGCGAGCATCTGCGCGGGGGATTTGGCAATGTAGCAGTGCATCGCCTCGATGAGTTCCCGCTCGGTGGGATCCTCTCCCACCAGGCCGTAGTCACGAAGCCGGGCGGTCATCCGCCGTCGTTCATCGGCCGCTTCGGCACGTACCTGAGCGACGGGCTCGGTCAGCAACCCGAGGCGTTCGCGCAAGTCCACGTGTTCGCCCGCGAGGTACCCGGCCAGAGGGGGCAGATCGTGCGTATCGACGCTCACCAGCGACTTGCGGCGGAAATCTTCCGGGCGCTTGAACTGGCCGTAGCCATTCTGCTCGAACCAGAGCACCGAGGTGCCCAGGATTCCACGCTCGTTCAGGTAGTCGCGAACCCACGGCTCGACGTTTCCAAGATCTTCACCGACGACGACGGCGCCAACCCGATGTGCCTCCAGCATCAGCACGCCCAACATCGCCTCATGATCGAAGCGGACGTAGGCGCCCTCGGAGGGCGCGGCCCCGGCGGGAATCCACCACAGCCGGAACATGCCCATGACGTGGTCCACGCGCAGCGCCCCGGCGTGCCGCAGCACCGTCCGGGCCATGTCGCGAAGCGGAGCGTAGGCCATGCGGCGCATGGAGTCCGGACGCCACGGCGGCTGCGACCAGTTCTGGCCGAGCTGGTTGTACATGTCCGGCGGCGCTCCAACCGTCACGCCCGCGGCGAAGGCCTCGGGAATGGACCAAGTGTCCGCCCCGTTGGAGTGCACGCCCACGGCCAGGTCATGGAAGATGCCCAACGGCATGCCCGCCTCGATGGCACTGCGCTGGGCACCGGCGAGTTGACGATCGATGATCCACTGCATCCAGGCGTAGAAATCGATGCGTTCGGCGAGTTTGCGCCGCTCGTTGGCGGCGTGCGGTGTGGACGGGCACTTGAGCTCGTCCGGGAACTCCTCGCCGTACTTCTCTCGCAGGGCGCACCAGAAGGCGAAGTCCTCCAAGCCCTGCCCCTCGGCTTGGCGGAAGCGTTCGAACGCGCGCTGGCGAGCCGGCGAACGGCCCACGCTGAAAATGACTTCGAGCGCTTGGCGTTTGGCCTCCCACGCGGCGTCGCGATCAATGGTTTCATTCTGCAGAGAGGCCGCCTTGGGCTTCTCGCCGGACCACGTGACCAGAGCACGCTGGGCGCTGGGCATGTAGCCCACCTCGCGAATGTCCTCGGGGCGAATGTATATCGGGTTGAAGAAACGGCGGGTCACCGGAAGATAGGGCGACGGCGTCATGTGCCCCACCGGTTCTGCCGCGTGCAGTGGGTTGATGAGCACGAAGTCGCCACCGAAGTCACCGAAGAGCGAACACAGCTCCTTGAGGTCCGCGGTGTCGCCGATGCCCCAGGACTCACGCGACCGCACGGAGTAGAGCTGGACCATGGCGCCCCAGCCGTGCGCTCCCTTCTCGGCCGGGGACGCCAGCCGCTGGGGCACCACGATGAGTGACGCCTCGGTGACGGCTGGAATCAGATCGACGGGAAGCGCGATGAAGGCGCGAACCGTGTGATAGCCCAGCGGGAGATCACTCGGAACGGCGAAGGAGGCCCGACCAATGAGACGGCCGTCGACGTCGCGGGGCGGGGTGAAATCCTCCACCTGCTCCAGATCGCTGACCCCGCCATTCTCCAACTCCACCTCGACTCGGACCGAGGCTCCATGGACGAGGTGCACCGGAATGCTGACCAAGGATTGCTCGCGCACCACGGTGGAAGGGGGCAACACCTCACGCCACGGCCGAAGCTCCACGTCGCGCAACGCCTCCAGAGTGGAGGCTTCCGAACCGGCGGAAACACCCATGGCCGCAAGAACCTTGACCAGTGTCGAATTTGGCACCGCAGTCAGCTGTCCGTTGTAGGCCCAATACTCCGTGGACACGCCAAATGAATCGGCGAGTCTGCACAAGAGCTCCCTGCTCGGCGGGTTTGTCATTGCCACTCCTCGTACAGCAAAATCGATCATCTTCGATCCTCTGGAAACATCTTGCCAGATGGGCTCACCTTTCACAGAATCGGTCCAACCGGACAAAGGGCTCGGGCGATGGCGAGAATACGGCAACGGACGGCCGGTGCTTCTTTCAATGGATCGAGGAACAAGAAGTTCGCGTTGGGTAGCATGTAGGAGTTGCGTGCCGCGTGCTTTGTCACGTCGAGGACCAAGAGAACCGCGGATTGAACACCGACATGTGATGCCGACGAAGGAACTGCCAATGAAGAGTCGAATTGAACTGCCCGATTACGTGGAGGAGCCCTTGGCCGGGCTGCTCAACACCTTGAGGCTGGAGAGAATCGGGCAGAATAGCTACCTGGCCGTGAACATCCCCCAGCTGACGGGCCGTGTCTACGGCGGGCAGATTCTTGCGCAGGCAACGATCGCGGCAGCCGACACCGTCAATCTCGGCACCGATCCGGATCAGCGCCTCGCACACTCGATCACCGCAGCCTTCCTTCGGCCCGGAAAGGTCAATACGCCCACGGTGCTGGAGGTCGTGGAGTTGAACGACGCCCGTTCCTTCTCCACACGCAGCGTTCGTGCGCTGCAGAACGGCACGATCATCTTCACGGCGCGCGTCTCCTTCCAGCTGTATCAGCCTGGCCCCTCCTTCGGCACTGCGATGCCCGCCGCTCCGGATCCGGAGTCCCTCGTGTCCTCCGTGGATTTCTTCTCCCGTATCGACAACGTGTGGGGGCATCTCATGTCCACGACCAATGCCCTGGACATGCGGCACGTGGACGGTCACATCTACACGGCGCCCGCTCCAGTGACCAGCAATCACACCCAAATATGGTTCCGCACCCGCAACTCGATGCCGGAGGGTTCCTCCAAGCTGCTGCAGCGGGCGATGCTCGGATACGCGGCGGACCAGTTCATGCTTGAACCCGTCATGCGCTCCACCGGCATCCACTGGACCAACCCCAGCGCCTCCATCGCCACGCTCGACCATTCGATCTGGTGGCATCGCAACTTCGACATGTCGGACTGGATCCTCGCCGATCTGGAGAGCCTGTCCGCACAGAACGGGCGCGGCCTGACCATCGCGAAGTTCTTTCAGAACTCTCGCCACATCGCCACGATGTCCCAGGAGGGGATGGTGCGGCTGCGTTCGGTCACCCAGCATTCGGAGTGATCGTGCGGGGCCGAATCAGGCGCGGGGCCGAATCAGGCGCGCAGGGCAGGTGAATCGGACCGCGAGATCAGCGGTACACGACGCCCCATGTGGAACTCTCCTTCGCGACGTCAGATGTGGAACTCTCCTTCGCGACGTCGGGGTTGGCACACGAGATCCAAACGTGCAACCCCGACTTGGCATACGAACCCTGTACGTCGCGAGCAGTCCCGAGCTGGCAGTCAACAGGCCTGTGATACAACCGCGAGTCGGGCACCCTCCGGAATCAGCCGCGGGTGAGCTTGCGATATGTGACCGAGGTTGGACGTGCGGCCTCCGGACCGAGGCGCTCGACCTTGTTCTTCTCATAGGACTCGAAGTTGCCCTCGAACCAGTACCAGTTCGCAGGGTTGTCCTCGGTGCCCTCGTAAGCGAGGATGAGGGTTGCCACGCGGTCGAGGAACCACCGATCGTGGGTGATCACCACGGCGCAGCCGGGGTACTGGAGAAGGGCATTCTCCAGCGATCCGAGGGTCTCCACGTCCAGATCGTTGGTCGGTTCGTCGAGGAGCAGGAGGTTGCCGCCCTGTTTGAGGGTCAGGGCGAGGTTCAGGCGGTTGCGTTCTCCACCGGAGAGGATTCCCGCCTTCTTCTGCTGATCGGGACCCTTGAACCCGAAGGCCGAGACGTAGGCCCGCGAGGGCATTTCCACGTTGCCGACCCGGATGTAGTCCAGCCCGTCGGACACCACCTCCCAGAGGGACTTGTCAGGGTCGATTCCGGCTCGGCTCTGATCCACGTAGGAGATCTTGATGGTCTCGCCGATCTTGAGATCGCCGGCGTCAAGAGGCTCCAAACCGACGATGGTCTTGAAGAGAGTCGTCTTTCCCACGCCGTTGGGGCCAATGATGCCCACGATGCCATTTCGTGGCAGCGAGAAGGACAGATCATCGATGAGTACGCGCTCGTCGAAGCCCTTCTTGAGCTTCGTGGCTTCCAGAACCACAGAGCCCAGACGCGGACCCGGTGGAATCTGAATCTCCTCGAAATCGAGCTTGCGTGTGCGCTCGGCTTCGGCGGCCATCTCCTCATAGCGTTCCAGACGCGCCTTCGACTTCGCCTGGCGGCCCTTGGCGGAGGAGCGCACCCACTCCAACTCGTCCTTCAGTCGCTTGGCGAGCTTGGCGTCCTTCTTGCCCTGAACGGCAAGGCGAGTCTGCTTGGTCTCCAAGTAGCTCGAATAGTTGCCTTCGTAGGCGTAGAGGCGGCCGCGGTCGATCTCGGCGATCCACTGCGCCACGTGGTCCAGGAAGTAGCGATCGTGGGTCACCGCGATGACGGCACCCTGATAGTTCTGCAGATGCTGCTCCAACCACAACACGGACTCGGCATCCAGATGGTTGGTGGGCTCGTCGAGGAGCAGAAGGTCGGGCGCCTCCAGAAGCAGACGGCACAATGCCACGCGGCGGCGTTCGCCACCCGACAGCACGTTGACGGGCATATCTCCCGGGGGGCAGCGCAGGGCATCCATGGCCTGCTGCAGCTGGGAATCCAGATCCCACGCGTTGGAGGCATCGATCTCCGTTTGCAGCTTGCCCATCTCATCCATCAGGGCATCGAAGTCCGCATCCGGATTGGCCATCTCCTCACCGATCTCATTGAATCGGTTCAGCTTCTTGTACTGGTCCGCCCGGCCGAGCTGCACGTTCTCCAGAACGGTCTTGTCCTCGTCCAGCGGTGGCTCCTGCAAGAGAATGCCCACGGAGTAGCCCGGGCTCAGCCTGGCCTCGCCGTTGGATGGCTCGTCCATGCCGGCCATGATCTTGAGGATCGTCGACTTGCCCGCACCGTTTGGGCCGACCATGCCGATCTTGGCCCCGGGGTAGAAGGCCATCGTCACGTCGTCAAGAATCGTCTTGTCACCCACGCGCTTGAATGCGTGGATCATCTGGTAGATGTACTCAGCCACGAGGCTCCATCTCACTTGAGTTCTGTTTGCCTGCCGCCGCCTTTCCACCGGCGCGCGGCCCTGTACAACAATACAGGGCCGCCTGTGGAAAGTCGCCCGAGGGCAGCCATCTCACAGCGAGACCCGGCAGCCGCGGTCAGCCCTCGGATTCACCTCTGTCATCCGATGGTTTGCCACTATTCAATGACGTGCGACAGGTTCCCCGTGGGATCCCCCGGCTCCTCCTCGGTGGACCAGATTCCGCTCTCGCCGTGAGTGGACGAGTGAGGGTCGCCCTCCTCGGGATCCTCAACATCGTATTCCTCTGGAGTGGCGGAAGATCCTCCACGGGATGAATCATGAGCATCCGGATAATCCTCGCCGAAAGTACCCGAATTCGTTGTGATCCCCGAATAAGGGCCGACCACTCCCGCCCCCGGTGCCGCGCCACCGGCGCTGCTCGCGAGGCGCCCTCCGCCAGCAGCATTGGCCGGTTCGCCCTCTACCGGTGTGGGATCGCCATCACGTGCATGGATGAAGTTGGCAATTCCCGTACCCAGTTCAATGCCCACCGAGTCCGCCAGAATGTTGAAATCCACGTGCGTCTGGTTGTTCTTGTCCGTCCAGCTGCGGGGAACCAATCGCCCACGCACCAACACAGGACTCCCCTTGCGCACGCACCGGGCAACATTCGTTCCCAATGCCCCGTAACATCGGACGGAGTACCATCCGGTGGTTCCCGATTGGTATTCGCCCGCCTCCCTGTTGTACGTGCGGGCGGTAACTCCCACCCTCATCACCACGGTGTTCCTGTTCGCCTCGTTGCCATACACGGTGGGCACCGCCCCCACGAATCCGCGCACTGTCACGTATGTTTCGTTCGACACCATCTCTCCTTTGCCATCAGACCATCTGACTCTTCTTCAGCATGGACGAGAGCAAGGGAGAAGGGCCGCCACCAGTCAACTGCTGTGGATGGGGCGCACACGAAGGGCACATGTGGAAACAAGAGCCAATGGCGATCCGGAGGGACAGCACCTCGCGGCTGCCCAACCGGAGCGTCCGGCCCAACGCATTTCAGACCCATACATCGGGCACACTCCACGTCCCGGCCCGTTGCACGGTGTGGAGTGCGCCGTGTGGCGCGCGCAGCGGCGGCATAGCGGGCACCAGATGATTGATTCCCCGAGGTGGGGTGGGGCTTTCGCTCAGTATGTGGATACACGGCGTTGAGCTGTGCCACATAGGGCGTACGTCAACGCTGTGTAGCCATCAAGGAAATCTGACGGTCCCCGGCGTATTCGGGACGTGCCCGGTCCCGGGCAGGATCCGGGCTCCGGAAGTGCTTGGGACACGGCAGGGGCTCTGGAACGGTGTTGACCCGGGCTCTGGAACGGCGTTCACCCGGTCTCCACTCGAATAGGTGAGGGATAGGGATATGGCCAAGGGTTGGGACAGTGACCTGGGGCTGAGCTATATCCCCAAGGCTGAACTAT